>Ga0126381_100010839_pt1 | contig 10282 bp, 8 predicted proteins | sample PanSoiMetPlot_28_FD_96465 | JGI IMG/M metagenome (GOLD analysis project Ga0126381, IMG submission 96465) | Tropical forest soil microbial communities from Panama - MetaG Plot_28 | ecosystem: Environmental > Terrestrial > Soil > Tropical forest > Bulk soil | place: Panama | collected 2016-02-17 | reverse complement strand
TCGCCCTTGCGCGCGTGCGTCTCGATCACATTGCCAGCCGCATCGTAAACGCGGATCATGGCATCATGTGAGCGGTTGCGATGCTTCGCATAGCCGATTGCATTGCTCACCGCGTTTGGTTCGTCATACCAGAGCCGACCGAATGGCAGCGCATCGGAAATCAGATCGACGGGGCGACGATCCTTGCCCGGGCGGACTTCGTAAACGTGCATGGGAGCGATTGGCTCCCGAGATTGATTAGACGGTCTGCAGTTGCTTGCACATCATGTCATCGGGCCGTTTCATGCTTACATCAAACGTCAATCCTCTGACAGCAAAGCATTTTGACCCATGGACCCGTTCAGTTATCTCTCCGTTCTTATCTCGATTATTCTAGCCCTGGGTATGACGCGAGTGCTTGCCGGTGTCGGCGAAATGCTCCAAGCTCGCTCCCATCGACGAATCTATTGGGTGCATGCAGTCTGGATCCTTAATCTTTTCCTGTACCTCGTGGTCGCCTGGTGGATCTTCTACCGATGGCGCAATCAGCAGCCGTGGACCTATTTCCTCTTCGTCTTCGTCCTGATTGCACCGACGCTTCTTTATTTGGCCTCAATCCTTCTGTTCCCACCGGAAGCCGTGGGAGACGAATCAGTTGATTACAAAACGCACTACTATGCAAACCATCGTGCGTTTTTCATTATCTTCGCACTCTACGGCCCTATCGATGTTGTCGATACTCTACTCAAAGGCGTGCCGCATTTTCTCCTACAAGGACCACAATACATCGTTAGCACTGCACTTTTCCTTGCTGGCTTGACCATCGCGGCGATCACGCGCAACGAGCGCTATCATCAGTTCTATGCAATCTTCTTTCTCGCCCAAACCGTTATCATTAGCTTCCTACTTTTTAGTACACTTCTGTAAACGCAGTATGACGGCCCAGAATAGTTAGCCATAGTTCGATTGATGTTAACGCGCATGGCGACCGACGAAAAGCGGTTCCTTGTGCGAGCGGATGAAAAGTGACGGCGTTTCTGGAACTAGAAAGGTCGATTTGTGTCAGCCTATTGACTGAACAAATTTAGAGAGACGTTGCGCGGTCCGACCTCATTAGGCACCCCACTATCTAACGAGAAAGAAGCTAAGGGCGACAGCATTACGCGGTAAACGGCCAAGCGAGAACCCTCCGCCACGCCCGGCCAAGTGCACCAGTACGGTATGCCACGCAGCCTGAAGTACAGAAACCCGACACTTCCAACAACGATGGCGAATAGAAAGGTACGCCGCGGCGTTCGATCACGCTTAGCCCGCGTCGGAGCGCCGGTAGGTGTTGACCAGGACTCCGGATCGCAACGTGCGGGTCTCGACCAGCGTGAGCCTGGTGAGCGCGAACCCGTCGGAAAACAGCTTCTTGCCGGTGCCTAGCACGAGCGGGTAGACAGCGAGGCGGTACTCGTCGATTAGGTCGTGCTCGGCCAGCGTCCTGATGAGCTTGGTGCTCCCCCACACGCGGACCTCGCCGCCCGGCTCCGCACGCAGGTTCTTCACCGCAGCCGGCACATCGGGGCCGAGAAGTTGCGAGTTCTGCCAGGCGACCTCGGTCAGCGTGCGCGACGCAACGTACTTGGGGATGCGGTTGTACCTCCTAGTCAGCTCCCCTTGCAGGCCTTCGGCGTTCTCGTCCCACACGCCCCAGGAGCGGGCGAAGATCTCGTACGTCCTGCGGCCGAGCAGCAGCGCCTCGGTCCTGCTCTCCCACTCTTCGACGATCTCCCCGCCCTCGTCGAGTTTGTCCATCTGCTTGTCATACTCCATCATCCAGCCGCCGTGCTCGAAGCCGCCTTCAAGGTCCTCGTCTGGGCCGCCGCCCGACTGGACGACGCCGTCGAGGGTGATGAACGCCTGCACCACTATCGCGCTCATATTTCGGTTTTCCTTGGTCTGGTTCGGACTCTTGTCTTCTCCACGAACAGTCTGAATGATGACGGGAACAACGTCAAAGTACAGCCCCGCCGCTGAGTGACAGCGGATCGTTAGGCAAGTTAGTCCCGCGCCCCAGACGGGAAAACCGTCTGGGGCGTCTTTTGCCTGCGCACGGCAGACAAAACTAATCTGACAACGGCCGGAACCTTAAACCAAGCCAAGGGACTCAACTGTGGACTGATCGACGGTGCCGGTAACGAGCAGGCCATTGTCGCGTTGATAATTTGCGATAGCGGCGCGCGTGATTGAATCGAGCGAGCCGGTGATCGCGCCCGTGTAATAGCCGAACAGTTGCAGCTGCCGCTGCACATTGGCGATGACCTGGTCCGGCAACAAATTGCCGTACGCGTAGATCGGATCGTCGCTCCGATAGTAGTTAGTCGGGTCGTAGCCGTAGGCTGGATACCAATAGCCGGCATCCCAATAATAGTAGCTGCCGACAACGATCACGATGACGCGGCAATGACGTCGATACCAATCGCCGTCGTGCCAATCGTGGCGCGGCGGAGGGGGCGTCGCGGATGCGATCGGCGGATTTTGCGGATTGCTACCCGGCTTTTGGTGGTGATGCTGATTGGGATTCTGATTTCCGTCTTGCCCCGGATGACGACTCGGTCCGCCTCGCGCGACCGGTTCTTGTGCTGGATTCCCATTACCTGGTTGAGCATTTCTATTTCCGACTCCGGGAAGACGCGGGCCTTGTTTCGTGCGCGGAGTGTGCGCAATCGGCGTCTTCGTTGTGGCCGGTTGTGACCGAGCCGGATTAGCCGATTGCTGGGGGGTGTCGCCTCGCGATGGCTGCTGACCGTTCAACGCCGGTATCGCGGTAGCGATCGCCCATGTCACTGAAAGAATTAATTGTCTCATAACTCATTAGATGGGAACGAACCGGTTCGGTTCCGCGAGTTGCGAGACTTTGTGCGTCTAGCCGAGATAGGGCCTGCCTATTCGCTTAGTGAAACACAATATGGCGAGGTCAACTGAGCAAAAATAACCATTGTCCGAATCGCGGCTGAGCTTGAGTCGATGCGCTAGCTCTTCACGGCATTCGGAAATTTTCTACATTGCGAATGGGATTAGTAAGAATGTAATTTGGGGAGGATGTTCCTAACTTGCGACGCAACTTTTCCCGGGTTGCCACCGGAGTTCGCTTATCCGGCAGCATTCGGAGATTTGGTTAAAAGCTTCGTATGGGAGCGCAACCGCTTCCCGAGGAGCATCGTTTAACTTCGCAGGCAATCTGTCACCTGCCGGGTAAAAACGCACACTAAACGATCAAACGTGAGCTTTTTGCGTTCATAACACAGTTCCTTGGTCATTAGCTGGCTCGTTCCGGGGTAATCAGGGCCAACCCTACCGAATCCGCTACGTTGCGCTGGCAATTATCGCCGTCGCGATACTGATTTGCATTGTGTGGGGGAGCGCGTCGGTTGCTACGCCGCCGGTGTGGTTGAGGACGGCGAAGGCTATTTGCGTTTCAGTGTCGCGAACTCGATCCATAACATCTGCAAAACGTTCGAGCGGATGAACGGCTGGGCCACGAAGAATTCGTACGACAACCGCTCCGTTTCGGCGGGCTTTGGCACGCGCTGCGAGTTGTGGCTAGGCAGCGTTCAAAAGAAAGATCGGGCATAATCAAAGACCTGATCGGGTTTCAATTTTTCGCTATCGGGAACCAAACCGATTCTCGTGCATCTGATCAAAGTTCCGGAATTAACCGGTTCGATAAAACGAAAGGAAAAAATCAAATGAGAAAGATGAAGAAAGTATGTGCAGTGTTATGTGCAGTGTTGAGCGGCTTGTTTCTTGCCTCAGCTTTTGCAGGCGAGGACAATTTCGTGCGCTTTGAACGGATCGTGGGCGTAATTACCGCCCTGAATGTCGACAATCCCGTCGGCACCATTCATAGCGGCACGTTTCCCTGGACCACGCGAAGTGGCCTCGCCCGCATGGACCTGACGACCGGAACTGTGCAATGGGAAGTCGACGGACTTGTGATTAACGGCGCCAACTTCAGCGGGACACCCGGGCCAATCACCGCGGTGAGAGGCACGTTGGTCTGCAACGCCGGCGGCAATCAGACTGTCCACGATACGGCCCAAGTGCCTCTTAACTCCCATGGCGATGCCCAGTTTTCTGGACACTTCCTCGGGAATCCACCCGGCACGTGTGGCAATCCTATTTTTCTTATCCGCATCGCGGCCCCTGCGGGCGCTGCGGGGCGCTGGATTGCAACCGGGGCCAGCAACTCCATGCTCGACGAGAACAACTTCTGAGAGTTGGCAGAAGGGGGAACTACGATGGCGAGGTCAATTGACTGACCTCGCCATTATTCTTTTATGTCTAGGACCCCCTAGTTCATTGACGTGCTCGGCACGCCGGCTCGGCGAGCGCATTCAATGCGCCATACCGCAGCGGACTGGATCGAATCAGAATAGCTGGGCGCAACGAGATGTAGATTGACCAGCCAGTGCCGCAAGAAGGAGTAACGGCTTCCCAGCCGTCATGTTTCAAATCGACGGCTACAAAAGTCGTCGCTCCGTTGAGGAGAGTCGAGGCTTGCTTTTCGCGTGACTCCCTGTTTGGATCACAGCGTGCCCGTTGATGAGGATCAGGCGTCAGGGAGCGGAATCGCCCCAATCACACAAACCGGGGCCGTGGCATTTACAACAACTCATTGGAGTATAGTGCTGGCCGCGCAAGGGCCCTCACCGGCAGCGGCAAACGCGTTGGAAAAACTTTGCCGCACGTACTGGCGACCGATTTATGGTTTTCTAAGGCGACAGGGGATCAGACCCGAAGAAGCGAAGGATCTCACGCAAGGTTTTTTTGCTCTGCTGCTCGAGCGCCGCGATCTGAATGCCGTCCGCAAAGAGAAAGGCCGTCTTCGTTCTTATCTTCTCACCTCGCTGAAACATTTTTTGATAAACGAGCGCAACCGCGCCGCCGCAATCAAGAGAGGCCAGGGTCAGCAGTTGATTCCACTGGAGGATTTGCACGAGCGCGAGCGCATCAGTTTCGAGCCGGCAGATACTTTGAGCGCGGATCAAATTTACGAGCGCCGTTGGGCGCTAAGTGTGCTTGATCAGGTGCTGGAACGACTGACAGACGAATATCGTGAAGCTGGAAATATCCGGTTATTTGATCGCTTACAGAAATCGCTCACAGATGACCCCGATCGCCCTTCGCTTGCGGACACTGCGCGTGAATTGGGAATAACTGAGGGCGCCGTGACGCAAGCGTTCTATCGGATGCGTCAACGTTATCGTCAACTCTTGCGCGAAGAAATCGCGAACACGGTACTAGCCCGTGGAGATATCGAGGATGAGCTGCGCCACCTCGTTGCCGTGCTACGGGCATAAGACTAACATGAGCGGACACGTGCACAAAAATTGGGAGGAATGACAAATGATTCCGTGCCAGCTTTAGAGTGCGGCGGTCCGCCACAGGACGGATTCCTCGTGGCGAACTTGACGCCGCTTAGGGGATCCGGAGTTTGTGAAGGAAACATTTGATTTCGTGGATTGCTTCGCTCTAACAAAATTTTGGCTGTTTAGCGGATAATTCATACGAACAGAGTACTTAGAGAATGCAAAAAGTGCGGGGCTCTGATTCCGGCCGATGCGCGGCAAGGAATCTGTCCGGCTTGTCTGTTGGAAACGGGTCTCAGCCTGCTTGAGGACGAAACTGTAGTTAGGGGCGGCTTATCCGCCGTAGCCTCGGCGAAGGCGGATGACGCCAGCCTCAACGACGCCGCGCAAGAATCGAGTGACAGGACAGCGGCGCGGCCGGCAAAGGTGCTAGGAGACTTTGGCGATTATCGATTACTGGAGGAAATCGGACGTGGCGGGCAAGGTGTGGTCTATCGCGCCCGTCAGAAAAGTCTCAATCGCACTGTAGCACTCAAAGTGATTGGCCTCGGCCCCTGGACCACCGAAGCGCACCTCAAGCGCTTCCGCCGCGAAGCAGAAGCCGCTGCCAGGTTGGAGCATCCCGGTATCGTTCCGATCTACGAAGTAGGCGAGCGCGAGGGTTCTTGCTACTTCAGCATGAAATTCGTCGAAGGCGGCCAACTCGACGACGTAGTCAGGCGCGAGTCGATGTCGATCCGGCAGGCAGCGGAACTTATCGCCAAGGTGGCGCGTACCGTACATTACGCGCATGAACACGGCGTTCTACATCGAGACATCAAGCCCGGTAACATTTTGCTAGACGCAAAGGGCACCCCACTGCTCACCGATTTCGGCCTTGCTGGATTGGTAGAAACTGAAAGCACCATCACACGGACACTGGAAGTGTTAGGCACACCCAGTTACATGGCGCCTGAACAAGGCGCTGGCGAACACGGAAAAGTCAGCACGACGACAGACGTTTATGGACTTGGTGCCGTTCTATATGAACTGCTAACCGCCCATCCACCTTTTGCCGGAGGAACAAGCTACCAAACCATTCGGTTACTTTTGGACACTGAGCCACGACAACCGCGTCTGTGGAATCCGAAAATGGATCGCGATCTTTCCACGATTTGCTTGAAGTGTCTGGAGAAAGATCCTGGGCGCCGCTATTCTTCAGCGCTCGCGCTGGCCGAAGATTTGGAACGCTGGCTGAGGCACGAACCGATCCAAGCGAAGCGGAGTGGATTTTTCGTACGCGCCCGCAAATGGGTTCGAAGGAAACCAGCTATCGCTGCGTTGATTGCATCATTCGTTGCTTTGGTAGCGACCATATCTTGGAATGTCTGGAAGAGCGAATTAATCAGTCATCCCGCGACAAAGGGAATCGCAGTCCTACCGTTCCAGAACCTGAGTGGCGATCCGGAGAACGCCTATTTTGCGGATGGCGTTCAGGAGGAAATCCTCACGCGACTGGCAAACATCGCCGATTTAAAAGTAATCTCGCGCACTTCCACGCAGCGATATCAGACCAAACCTGCCAATCTCTCCAACATCGCGGAGCAGCTTGGCGTAGCACACATTCTTGAGGGTAGCGTTCAGAAAGTGGCCGACCAGATACGGGTAAATGTACAGTTGATCAACGCGCAAACCGATTCTCACCTCTGGGCCGAGACCTATGATCGAAAGTTAACTGACATCTTCGGCGTTGAGAGTGAGATCGCTAAACGAATAGCGGAGTCGTTGCAAGCGAAGCTAACCGGTCGCGAGGAGCATGCGTTAGCGGTCAAACTGACAAATCATCCAGAGGCTTACGATGCCTATCTGCATGGCCTCGCTTTTGACGGACGTGGCCCCTATTCATTCAATCTCCTGGGGAAAGCAATCGGTTTCTATGAGCGGGCGGTGCAGCTTGATCCGAGTTTTGCGGTCGCTTGGGCGCGGCTTTCTCGCGCGGATGCGCACCTTTATTTTGCTGGTGATGACACCACTCCCGCTCGGCGCGACACAGCGAAGGGGGCTTTGGAGAATGCGCAGAAACTGCAACCTAACTCGCCTGAAACGCTGCTGGCTTTGGGTTATTACCAATATTGGGTGCTTTATGATTACGCGGCCGCCAAGGCCACGTTCGATCAGGCGCGCAAAATGGTTCCGGGTAGCAGCGAAGTACCAAAGGCTCTTGGCTATGTTGCCAGGCGTGAACGGCACTGGGACGAAAGCATTGCTTATTTCCAGGAAGCTCTCACTCTGGACCCACGTAACGCTCAGTTAGTCTCCGACTTCGCAGAGACGTACACGATACTTCGACAATTTTCGGCAGCGCTTAAGCTTGAGGATCGGGCGCTGGACATCATGCCAAACGATCCGGGTGTAATGGCAGAAAAGGCCGACATTTACCATGCCCTGGGTGACCTGCAGGAAGCCGCGAAGCGCCTGTCAGCGATAAACTGGCAGACCGCTTCTGGGTTTGCCTTTGGATCCAAGATCAACCAGTTGCGATTTGAACGAAATTTTCCTGAAGCCATTCGATTGCTGCAAGACCGAGTGGCCCAATTCAATTATGGTAATAAAGACGACAACGCTTATGATCAGGTGACCCTCGCTTTGATGCAGCGCCTTGCCGGGGACACGGCTGCGGCAAAGATTACGGCTGAACAGGCGCGCGATGCACTTGGGCATCTCTACAGAGATCAACCAGACAACTGGAAACGCATGGTAATCCTGTCTCAATCTTATGCCGCGGCCGGGGAGAAGGACTCAGCTATACAGACGGCGGAGCGTGCAATCATGCTTCTGCCCCGCTCTAAAGATCCTCTGAAGGGACCTACCATCGAAGAGAACCTTGCACGAATCCAAGCGATGTTCGGCGAGAATAGCCGCGCGATCTCGAGTCTCGGCCGACTGTTGCAAACGCCATATGTTAGGCTGTTTCTTTACTCCCCCACACCTATTACTCCAGCGCTTTTAAGGCTAGATCCGTTCTGGGATTGCTTGCGCGCCGATCCTGCCTTCCAAAAACTGTGCGAGGAAAAACAGCCGTAAAGCGATAACCCTTGGTTACGCTGAAGGCTGGCAAGCTTTCAGGCGCGCAGGGCCTCAAAACACTTTCCTCTTCGCAGCTCGCGAGCACTTTCGCGGTAGCTGTTTAGGCGGAAGGCATTTAGCCCGTCGCTTGCCTTACACAGCCTCTTGTCCGGCCGTAGCGGCTGCGACGGCAAATGCCTAGAACCAGTAAAAGAATCCAAACTTTCTGCGTTAGCTCGCGCCGGAATTCCTGCAGTACCTCAGTGAAAAGAACACGAGGACAAAATGAAACCGAGCACAGGATTTCCTAACCGAATCAGCGGCCCTGCCATTAATGGCCATATGGCCGTCGACCCAGAGTTTGAAAAAATTGTGAACCTTTACTATTGCGATCTTTACCGGTTCGGCTTTAGCCTGACGCGAAATGAAGCTGATGCATGTGACCTCACACAGCAAACGTTCTACATCTGGGCGAACAAGGGATATCAGGTCAAAGACTTAACCAACGTCAAAGGCTGGCTTTTCACTACATTGCATCGAGAGTTTCTTCAAAATCGCCGGCGGCGGAGCCGTTTCTCGGATGACCCAATCAGCCAGGATCTGCCTGAGATCTCAGCAGACGTTGTTAACCGGATTGACGCGCGTACGGTGCTCCAAGCACTCGGCGAAATTGATGGAGGGTACCGTGCTCCGCTCGTGCTGTATTATATGGAGGACTTATCCTACAAGCAGATCGCAGGCGCGCTGCAAATTCCCGTCGGCACTGTGCGATCACGAATCGCCCGTGGCAAAACGCATTTGTTTCAGCGCTTAAGTAGGATTGGCAGAGCAACGGCAGACGAGTATGGCAATTACTCTACCTCTGATCGCGTGACGATGTTCCAACGGGTGTCCCAAAAGCGAAACAGCCAATCCCAACTGCGGGAACGACTCCGCCACACTTTTGCTAGTCGCGTAGGGACTCAATCTTTTTGTTTTCAGTGACTTACGGTCGGGACACACTTAATGGCACGCCGCATGCATAAAGCGCTGGTATGAACACAGCCAAGACTATGAAAAACCAATTCGAATCGACTTACGCCTTAGTAGTCCGGTCGGAAGAAAAAGGTCGCGGGGTTCTCGAGATTGCAGTTTATGCGGCCTCTATTTTGAGTGTCGCCTTCTCGATCTGGCAGTTCGCGCAAACGCCTGTGACAGCCCCAGCGCCTGGAACTAAGCCGTGCGTAGCATGCCACACTGCGTCGGAGCTTCGTGCAGGCACCTGATCTCTTAGGCTTTTCTTGCGCGTTACGTTCGGTTCTTTCTCTGATTTGCTCGCGCATCAACGCCTATAGCCGTCTCGCTGATTAGTCGGGAGTTACATTTCACGCGGTCAGCTGCCGGAAAGATAAATCGTGGCGTTGATCTAATCTTCGATGTGCTCCCATTCGGTCGGCTGTGGTATGACACGCCAGATAATGCAATCGGCTACGCGATGCACAGCAGCCGCTCGCATGATGCTGTGATTCGCGTTTGTTATGCGGCTGGCAGCGTGATCGAAACGCAGAAGCACAAGGGCGATTTCAAAGAGTGGTAGTAACGCGCCAGGTTTACTGATTGCTCAAGACTGTCTGCAGAACCGCTGGGCCCCTTATAACGGGAAAAAAGAAAGTGGCACCACTCGCAGACCCGCACGGCTTATTTCAGACCGATTTGAGGCATCCGCCGCAGCGAACCTGATCGCTGAGGGTGACGAATACGTTATTCAGTTCCCGGGAGAGCGTGTCGGCATCGGCAGCGGCTTGCAGACCGACTATCCTGAATGCTCTTTGACGGCTCAGAGGGATCTCGAAAGAGCGCATTGCTCCGGTATTACCCTGTCTGGCGTGGCACTGTAGCCCGAAGGTCTCGCCAACATGCTC
>Ga0126381_100010838_pt1 | contig 10282 bp, 3 predicted proteins | sample PanSoiMetPlot_28_FD_96465 | JGI IMG/M metagenome (GOLD analysis project Ga0126381, IMG submission 96465) | Tropical forest soil microbial communities from Panama - MetaG Plot_28 | ecosystem: Environmental > Terrestrial > Soil > Tropical forest > Bulk soil | place: Panama | collected 2016-02-17 | reverse complement strand
GGTTGTTGCGTTGGGGAAGACCAGATCGTCTTTACCGTCCCGAACAATGTACCCGTCGGATGCGCCGTACCGCTCGTGGCGCAGATTGGAAACCAGGTCAGTAACACGACGGTGATGCCGGTCGCCAACGGCAGCCGGACTTGTCCTTTGGTGAATCCAGCCTCAGCCATGATTGGTACCCAACAAATCGAACAGTTGATAACGGCCGGACCTGTCACTTTTACCTCGGCGAATATCGATCATTTTTCGGACGGCAATGGAACCTTCGAGGACGATGCGAAATTACAGTTTGTCAAGTCGACAGGTTATGTGCCGGGGACGCAGCCATTTTTTGCTTCCTGGATTGATGACCAACCGTCGGGTACCTGCATGGTGTATGGTAATCTGAACACCAACAATAACGCCCCGTTTACCGGTGGATCCGTCCTCGACGCCGGCTCGACCTACACCGTGACAGGACCAAAGGGAAGCATGACTCTGCCGCTGAACGGGAAAACCGCAGCATTTAGCGCTACGGGAGCATTTCTGGTCCCTGGCAATTACACGTTCTCGGGGGCAGGTGGAGCCAACATCGGGCCGTTTAGCGGGAGCTTTGTGATTCCCGCGCCTGCCACTTTGGTCAGTCCGGCGAACAATGGAACGGCCACCAGGGCCAACGGTCTTCCGGTCAACTGGACCGGGGGCAGCGGCATCCTTCAGATCCAAGTCAACAGTTGCTCCGACAATTCCTGCAACAGTGGCGCCGCGGCAATTTGCAATGTGCCTGCAAGCGCCGGGACGTTCACGATTCCACCATACGTCATGGAGGCGCTCCCGGCCAGCACTGCCGCCGGTGTCGTTCTCTCCAACCTTTCAACCATCTCGTTCACGGCAACAGGCCTCAATGCCGGATTCATCTCCATCTACGGCAACGACAGCGGCTTCGGCTATGGTTGGGGGTCAGGTAACTTCACACTGAAGTAGCGTGGAGAGACGACTACGAGCACGCGGTGAAGCTGGAGTTAATGCTATCGGAAGGGCTGCTCTGCGAAATTGAAAACGATCAATCCTCCGGCGATTCGGACTGCGCAGCGGAAGATCGAGACCGGGGGGTCCATCTATTTTCCTCTCCGCGCTAATGGGAGGAACCGGCCCTCTGCCGGAGGCGCGCGGTACCCGTGACAGATCATCGAGGCATCCAGAAAGACGCGGGAGTGCTACAAGGGGTTCGAACTCCGGCAGTTCCCTCTGTTCCATGCCCGACAGAATACCGCCCTGGATGTTCCTGGTGATAGTGGATCTTCGCGGAAACTGCCGGTTTGTCCACCATAAAACACAAAGGCCTTCGAGCGGCCCCGACGGCCTCGATGCGATGGTGGTGGTGTCTACGCGGTGTTGCGTCTGCGGTCGATGGCGGGGATCACAATCGGCTCGGGCAGCGTGAGTCACAATTGATTAGACGATGAAAAGTTTTTAGGGTTCATCCCCTCAAGCGTCTGTCCCAGTAGACTGCGAACGCGAACGCCGCGAAGATAAAAGTCAAAGCGATAGAATCCAGCATTTTTTATAATGGGTTTTTTATACCTTATTAGATTAAATCACTCCGCCTTGGTTTTGTAAAGCCCGCTGTGTCTAGTGCATGCGATCGCGGGCACGTCGACCGTGCTGGCCGATGCGACGCCTGCCGCGCCGGGGTGGAACCCCGCTTCCGGCGGGACAAGCGCGTGAGCGCCAATGTGAAATAATCGCTGATGTGATTAAAAGGCTCCTTTGCCGATGGAGCCTGCACGCGTTCTACGTTGTTGATCTCGATCCTTCTCAGTACGTACAAACGATTCGCTGCAAGTGGTGCGGGAAGCAGGCCATCGAAGTATACGGGCTCGGACTCTGGAGGTAAAATGCGTTCGCTAATGGGCGATCCCACGCTGCATCCGTCTACCCCCGGAGACGCATGAAGAGAGAAGCCATGCGAAGGTTCGTGCGCTCAGCCGGGACGGCGCCACGATCCGCGAGATTGCCGAGGAGATGGGCGTTTCGCCGGCCTCTATCCTCCGAATCCTCAAGTCGCATCAGCGCATGAATGGCGATCTGCTTCCTGTTTGAAGCATCGAGGGTCGTATCGGGTTCGCCAGGTTTTTGGGCCGTTTATTTCGGATTTCGCGGCCTTTCGTTCGCCGCCTCCGGTATACGAACGTCTTCAGTGGTCAATGTCGTCGTGCTGAGCTTACGCAGTGCCTCGGCCCAGCGATCCGAACCAGGCCAGGGTACCCACCCCCCACCCCACCCCCCGTCGCGGAAGAGCCCGGGCCGGTGGAAACGGGGTCGACTTATGCCGCCATAAAATATCAACCTCGCCCTACCTCGTGCATATGCCGGCTCCTCCGCGCTCCGAACGGATCACGAGCTACTCGTGGAGAGCCTTGATATTTGCAACATCGGCAGACACTTTGCTCGCATTGGCTATTCGTTGCGGAGTGCGACAGCCGGGTCGATGCGCGAGGCGCGCCCGGCGGGCACGTAGCCTGCGGCCAGCGCCGCCGCTAGCAGGATTGCTATTCCGACCCCGACCGCTATCGGGTCGTTGGCTTTTAGGCCGAAGAGGAACGATTCGACATAGCGAGTGGTCAAATGCGCAGCCAGATACCCAACCGCGAGACCGGCGGCAGTGAGCGCGAGCACTTCGCGCAGGACCATCCAGACAATGCGAGGACGCTGCGCGCCCAGCGCCATCCGAATACCGATTTCTCCGGTGCGGCGCGCCACCGCGTACGCCATCGCGCCATAAAGTCCGACAGAGGCGATGAGAAGCGCAAGTAGGGCGAAGCACGTGCCGAGATCGGCGAAGGTGCGTTCCTTCGAAATGGTTTGTTCAATGCGCTGCGCCTGCGTACCGATATCGTTGATGGAGACGGCGGAGCTGGCATCGTGGACGACGCGGCGGACGGAATTCATGGTGCCGAGCGGGTTACCAGCCGTGCGGAGTTCGAAGAAAAGGCCACGGAGGTTCCGCACGCCCTGGGTGAACGGAAGGTAGACGACCGGCTCCGGCTGCTCCTGGAGCGAGTTGTAGTGGGCGTTGCGGATGACGCCGACGATCTGGATTAACGGCGCGTCGGGTTTATCTCCGAAAGCGAACTGGCGTCCGACGGGATTGCCGTCGCCGAAGAAGTCGTTGGCGAATTTCTGATTGACCACGGCGACCATGGGAGAGGCCATATCGCCAGGTTGGAGAGTGCGTCCCAGCAGAACAGGCATCTGCATCGTTTCGAAGAAATCCGAGTCGATGTTCAGAATATCGGTACTGTTGCGGTTTGGACTCAGTGGATGGCCGGGAATGGCGATGTCCTGGTTATTGACGTACTGCGCTACCAGCGGGAAGTTCGATGCGGTGGCGGCGCGGACTCCGGGAATCTGGCGGAAGCGATGGAGCAGGCCGGTATAGAAGCGGGCCAGCGCGTCGTCTTTGTACCCTGCCTGGCGGCCATTGATGCTGAAGAGGAGAATGCTCTCGCGATTGAACCCCACGTCGATGGAATGGAGATTCAAAAGGGTGCGCACGAAGAGTCCGGCTGCGACCACGAGCAGGAGCGACACCGCGACTTGCGCGATGATGAGGACGTGGCTCAGTTGCGGACGGAATCGGCTGCCTACGGCGGAAGCACCGATTGTGCGGCTCTCTTTGAGGGCAGGCGTGAAATCGACCTTGACGGTTTGCAGGGCAGGGGCAAGTCCGAAAAGAATTCCGGCAACCAGCGCCAGCGCGAACGTGAAGAAGAGGACCGGCCAACTCAATTCTGCTTGCAAGGTAAAGTCGGCGCGGCCGTTGGCGAGAAGCCAGGTGATGAAACGGATGCCGGCGAGCCCCACGAACACGCCGAGCGTGCCACCGAGAACCGCGAGCAGCACGCTTTCGGTGAGCATCTGGCGGACGATCCGCCAGCGACCCGCGCCGAGACTCAGCCGCACGGCCATTTCACGGCGCCGGGCGGCGGCGCGCGCGAGCAGAAGGTTGGCGAGATTGGCGCAGGCTATTGCGAGGATGAGAGCAACCATGGTCATGAGGATGTATAGTGGCTCGGAATACTGGCGGCGGAGCGTATCGAGGCCTGTGCCTCCAGGTTCGAGACTGAGGTCGGGCAGGATCGTCGTTTCTTTCGGGGAGACCGCGGTGCTCAGTGCAAACGTACGGAATTGATCGCGTAACGCAGCTTGGGCTTGCCCTAAGGTGACTCCCGGGCGCAGGCGTCCCATCATCTCGATCCACCAGAAATTCTTGTCGAAGAAACGCGAGCGTTCCTCGCTAGCAGGGTTGGCTGCGAGCGCCGGCATCGAGTGGATGGCAAGGAAAAGCGAGGGGTTGGATTGGGCATCGACGCCGAAGAAACCGGGCGCGACGACACCCACAATGACGAACGGCAGATTGTTGATCTGGATAGTTTGGCCAACCGCGGCGGGATGGCCCTGGAAGCGGCGCTGCCAGTAACGATAGGAGAGTACGACGGTGGCGGGCGCGCCGGTACGGTCGTCCTCGGGCGCGATCAGGCGTCCGGCGGCGGGTGGTACGCCGAGGCCGCTAAAGTAATCGCCGGAGACGAATCCGCTGGGGATCGATTCGGCCTCATTGCGCGCGATTACGTTGAAATTCTGGACGTAGGTGTAGGCGAAGAGGGTCGAGAAGAATTGCGAATTGGTGCGCTGTGCATCGTAAAAGACGAAGGGGAAATTGGGACTCTCGCGGCCGTTCTTTTGATAGCGGTGCATCGATCCGTTGATGCTGTGGGCCATGCCAGGCCGCCCTATAGCGTGCCAGTTGAGGATGGCCAGCTGCTCGGGGTGAGAGACCGGAAGGGAGCGCATGAGGATGGCATCCATGAAGCTGTAGATGGCGGTGTTGGCGCCGATGCCGAGAGCGAGCGAGATGGCAGCAGTCGCGGTGAAGACCGGCTTGGCAGTCATAACGCGCAGGGCGTAGCGAAGGTCTTGCGCGAGTTGTTCCAGGAGTGCGAATCGCCACATAGAACGGCTTTCCTCCTTGAGTAGCGCGAAATTGCCGAACTGCCGGCGAGCGTCGGCGCCGCGATCGAGGTGGTGCGCCATCTCGTCGTCGAGATCGCGTTCGAATTGTCCGCGGTGGAACAGGGCTCATAGGCGGCGCAGCAGTTCGCGCCAGGTTTTGAGTGTACCAGTAGATAGACTTGGAAACGGGGGATCGGTTAGGACACGCAGGCATCTAAAGAACTACTGGTTTATCTGGCCCTGGACTTCGAAGGGAGGCCCCCAAGTAAGAGACCGGACCTATTCTTCATGCTGCAACCGTGAGTGCTCGACCGCCTCCTTACAGGCATCCAGATCGAGATCTCGAAGCTGACCTAGCTCCCGAGGATCTTCGGAGGGGCGACGCGCGACTCGCACATCGGCCCGGAATGCATGTCCATTCTGCACAATAAACATGGGCCTTTCAAGAGCCTCGCGGCGACCACGACGAGTATACGTCTGAGTTCGCGCTGACAGGCCCTTCGAGAGGGCCGTCACGGTAAAACAGATCGAACAAAAGAAGAATCAAGCCCCAAACCATCGGGCCGCAGAGTACTCTGCGGCGCAGAGGAACTCCTGGGGAATTGGCCAGTATATGGCCACTTCAAGACCGCTTGATGAAGTTGAAAGCACGGTGATGCTGGATTGCGCGTTGGGCTTCAGAAGCGCGATAAGATCGTAATCTGGCCCGAAACGCCGGGGATCATCCAGGAGACTTGCCTATGTGGGTGCGCGCATTTATGTGCCTGCTGGCCGTTAGTGGCCCGGTTTTTTCTTTTCAGGACGGGAAATCGCCGACGGGAACGATCGCCGGAAAGGTTGTGAACCAGGCAACGGGCGCGCCCTTGCCGGACGCCATTGTTAAGCTGCGTTATGTGAAGCCGTCCGGCACGGATGAAATCATAGTCCGGCAGACGAATGAAGCCGGTCGTTTCTCTTTCGCGGATCTTTGGGGCGCCGAGTGGGAGCTATCCGCGGAGCATCCCGGCTTCGCGCCCGCGACCTATCGAGCCACCCGATATTCTCCCAAGGGCCGATTCTCGCTCGAGCGGAACCAACAGATCACGGACATCGTTCTGAAACTGGTCGCCCAGTCTGTAGTCACCGGCAAGGTCTCGGATGCCAAAGGCGTCCCGGTGGAAGGTGCGCGTGTGACTCTTCTGAAGGCTGGTTACAGCGACGGCATCCGCTACTGGAGGGAGGTCGCCTCTGCCGAGACGCTCGACAATGGAGAGTACCGGATTCCGCGCGTGATGGAGGGCCGGTATCTGGTGCGAGCCTCAATTGTTAGGTCCGATGTGCAGCGGACGCCGTCGGAGGATGCGGCAGAAACTGCCTGGGCGGAAACCTACTACCCCCAAGTGGCGGATCAGTCATTAGCAGTGCCGGTGGATGCCGTCGTCGGAGCGGAGGCTCGGGGGATCGACATACAGCTCATGCCTACCCGTGTGTTTCATATACGCGGCAAACTTCAGCACCAAACCGGCTGGCGTAACGTGACGGCGCACGTCACGCTTGTGGACCGCGCAGATCGGACGAAGATAATTGGAAGCTTCAAATTCCTTGCCGCCGATTCTTCGTTCGATTTCGCGCGTATCGCTCCCGGCTCTTACGTAGTGTATTCCGCGTTGGATGTGACGCCGGACTTCTACTTCGCCGCGCAGGCTGTGGACGTGACCGATCGTGACGTCGAGGGTTTGCTTTTTAACTTGACCCAGTTGAGGGACATTCCGGGCGTGTTGAAGCTCAAATCCGAGGATCCGAAGGTCGACCTGCGAAAGGTTTCGGTGGTGCTGCCAGAATTTCAAGCTGGAATGGCCCCAACTGGTGTCACGTGGTCAGCGGTCAAAATAGGCGATGACCTGACATTCCGACAACGGCTTGTCGAGTCCCCGAACTACGTTGGTTTCAGCGTTACGCTATCCAATCTGCCGGAAGGCTGTTATGTGGCTTCGATTTTCTACGGCGGCACGGAAGTCCCCAGACGGGGGATCGAGTATTCCGCGGGCGCCACTTTAACGATCACCATTGGCGCCGATGGCGGCCGGATCGACGGTACAACTGTCGGAACGGGTGGTCAGCCATACGGCGGCGCGGTAATCGCGCTGTTTCCAGCCGATGGGAAAGGCGAGGTTCGATCACTCCAAGCGAATGCGCAGGGTGTATTTCACTTCGAGGGAATTCCTCCTGGCGATTACACCCTGATCGCCTGGGACGATGTCTCGCAGGACGACCTGGAGAACCCGCAGTTCGTCAAGCAATACGAAAGCCAGGCAGCCCGTGTCTCAGTACCCGCTGGCGGATTGGCCACCGCATCCATAAAGATCGTCGGGCAGTAGCCGGGCCTGTGGCGTCGCAACTGACTTATTGAAATGCGACACGCCCGCTTGCCGCGACTGAGCGGGCGGAAACGATGAAGCGTTGTCCTATAGGTCCGACAGTCGCTTGTTGGTCGCTCGTCTCGGAGGACCGAAACTGCGCCGGGTACTTATACCGTCGGAGTCTTTGACGTGCCCGCGTAAAAACGATGTTTCCGGGAACTTGCCCCCCGCAGGGCCTCACCGATGCGCCGCCAAGAGGCGCTAGTTCCGCCGGAAACGCGCTCGACGAGCTCTTCCAAAGTCGCCCTTGGCATGGGCCGGGCTGATAGGCTAGATCTCGATGCGGCGCCATCGCGGGTTAACGGGCCGCCTTAGCCAGTTCGTCGAGTTTGGCGATGATCTTATCGGTCCACTCAGGGACCGCCGAATAACCGAACTGAATCGCAGCCAGCCTTCCCTCCGGCGAGACGAGCCAGTTCTGCGGAATAACCCCCTGCGAGGCCACGAAAAACTTCAGGGCGTCATCCACCAGGACAGGGAAGGTGTAGTGATTCTCCTTCATATACGGACTGACCAGGCTCGCCAGGTCGTCCACGCTCACGCTGAGCACGGCAATATCTTTCCGGTCCTTCAGCTTCTCATACAGCTTCTGGAATTCCGGATGCTCCGCACGGCACGGCGCGCACCAGGTAGCCCATACGTTGATTAACAGGGCTTTGCCGTGAAGATCCGAGAGCTTCCAGACCTTGCCGTTCAGATCCGGCGAGGAAAACGTCGGAAGGGAGTCCTTCGGCTTTGCCCAGTTCAGAGCCCCAGCGGGCTCGTGAGGCTCCCATTGCACAGGGGGATTGCGCCTGTCAATTCGTTCGAACGCCGCTGTCTCGCCGATCATCGCGAACCCTTTGCGGGCGATATCTGCATAAAAGCCTGCCAGATTCGGCTCGCGCCCGGAAAGTTCTTCAAGTTTCGCCAGGTCACGGCTAATCCGCTCGCGAACCGCGCTGACGGCATCCAGCGCGGCGACCTTCAACTCCATGTCCCAAAGCAGGGGGTACATCGAATACTGATTGCTAACAGGCTTCTTAGCTTCTAGACTTGCCCTTAAGACCGGCGCAAATTTTGCAACCTGCTCGCGTGAGCCAAGAGAGGCGAGATGCTGATACGCGATCTGAGCGTAATAGCTGTCGACGCCGGGGCAGAGCTTGAGATACATCTCTACTTCTTCGCGAAGACGCACCTGATTGGCGAAATCACCGCCGGGTTGAAATAGAACGAGGAGCTGGGTGTGAGTGAACGGGAACCCGGGAGACGATTCTTCAGCCGACTCCAAGACCGCCAAAGCCTTGGCTGGCTCGGTCGTATAGATTGCGCGGGCGTATACTACGGCAATTTCGGGAGAATCAGAGTGCTCCTCGCGCAGCTGCACCAATCGCTTCATCAGGCCTTTGCGAAGCGTATCTTCCTCACGAAGATCCCAAAACATGAAGTCAGCCACACGCTCAAGCAAGAAATAGTTGGTCGGCTCCCTGGCCAGCCATTTTTCAAGCGCGGCTGCTCGCAAATCCGGACGATCCTTTGGAACACGAAGGAAATCGGTCCACCATTCTCCCCAGTCGCCCGTGCACTGGGAAAACGCGGAGGCAGCGAAAAGTAGAGCAGCCAGCCAAGTGCGGCTAAGCATATCAACCGGGATTTCCCTCCCGAGCTTCCCGGTGCGATCCAGTATACATCCACTCGCACTTTTCGATCCGGCAACACATCCGCTTGGCTCCGCGCTTTGTCGGAGAATCATTGAAAAACGCCTTTGCCGTCGAAGTAGGCCCGCGATCTTGTGAGGGAGGGCTTCAACATATGTCCTGATCGCAAAGCTCTCTGTGAAGTGAAGTCCAGAAACGACACCCTTTTTGCCCAGCTGGGTACATTTCACTATTCCCGACCGGAGGCTTTATCTTGTGCGAGGAGGATTTCGCACGAGTTATCGCGTAACCACCGGCCGTGCACGTCCTCGCAACGGCGGTCCAGGCCCTTCTCCGCTTAGGGACTTCGCACTCGTGTGGCTTCGCAAGTGATGGTAGAATCGCTCAAAACACAGTGCCACTCAGTAAGGGAACCCGTCTTGGACCCTATGAGGTTCTCGGCTCGTGACAGGATCAACTGAACACCGTCAAACGGCCTCAACCTTCAGGATGGCGATGAGATTTGATGCCCAACCGCCCAAGCCTCTTTCGGAATACAGGGAGTTCCTTTCCCCCGCACCCTTGTCTGACCGATTCCGATGTTTCTGGACCCAAACAATCACTGGATCGCGGGGCGTCTATGAACATAGGGTGTTGCCCGATGCGTGCATCGACATCGTTCTTATCAACGATGAGCCCCCTATGGCATTCGGTCCTTGGAACGTTCCTTTCGTGGCCCGATTGGCCGTAGGGAGCACCATCATAGGGGCGCGGTTGCAACCTGGTTGCGCATCCTGCCTACTCAGCATTCCTGCATCGGAGTTGCTCAACCAGGCAATTCCAATTGCGGCCGTCAAGGGCGCCATTCAAAACATGCGGCTTGAGGAGGTGATTGAGCGGCCAAACGCCGCAGCTCAACGATCGGCTCTGGCCCGGGTTTTGTCCGCGTCGGTCAAAGATTTCGGCCCCGTGGACCAAGCCGTCCTGGCCGGCATCTGGTGGCTATCGCAGTATCCGCGCGGTCGTATCGGGCAATTGAGCCGTTGGATAGGGATAAGCGAACGTCAGCTTCATCGCCGATTTTCGGCTGCCATTGGCTACGGTCCAAAGATGTTTCAATCGGTACTGCGTTTCCAGCGTCTACTCAAGACTGCGCGCGAGAGCGGGGCGCAGCAAAGCCTGGTAGATCTCGCCGCGAGTGCCGGCTACGCCGATCGAGCGCATATGGCTCGTGATGTTCATCGTCTCGCCGACGTTCGGCCGACCGCGCTG
>Ga0126381_100010837_pt1 | contig 10284 bp, 6 predicted proteins | sample PanSoiMetPlot_28_FD_96465 | JGI IMG/M metagenome (GOLD analysis project Ga0126381, IMG submission 96465) | Tropical forest soil microbial communities from Panama - MetaG Plot_28 | ecosystem: Environmental > Terrestrial > Soil > Tropical forest > Bulk soil | place: Panama | collected 2016-02-17 | reverse complement strand
GTACATGGCGCTGATGACGCAGGCCGAAGGGATCGCGATCGTGGTGGAGACGATCTTCGAGAACCGCTTCATGCACGCGCAGGAGCTCGCGCGCATGGGCGCCAACATCCGCATCGACGGCAAACAGGCAATTGTGGCGGGGCCACGGGAGCTTACGGGCGCCGGCGTGATCGCCTCCGACCTGCGAGCCAGCGCATCACTGGTACTCGCGGCGCTGGTTGCGCGCGGCGAAACGGTAATCGACCGCGTGTACCACATCGACCGCGGCTACGAGAAGATCGAAGAGAAGTTGTCCGCCGTAGGAGCCAAAATCCAGCGCGTCGAATGAGCGCACTAATTCGAGCGCACTAATTCGGGGACAGGCTACTCAACCTCGAAATAGCGCGCGCCGCCGTGCCCGCAATACCGGCTCGCCGAGCAACTCCCGCCCTAATGTGACACGCTCCAGTCGTCGATCACTGACGCAGGGTTAAACATTCCCCCAAGTTTCGACACTTCCAGCCGGGACCGCTCTGGATAGTAGGAGAGAAGCATGGCGCCGTCGCGAACAGATTCAATCAGCGCGGTTGAAATTGCCGGGCGCACCGCGGGACAGCCCCAACTTCGTCCGATACGCCCGCCGCGGTGCACGTAATTGGCGGCATGAATGACAATGCCGCGCTCCATGCTTTGATCGTTGATTCCTTTCTCCATCCCGCGAAGCCTCAACGACAGGCCATGCTTGCCGATGTAAGTGTCGGCAGTAAGGAACACGCCGAGGCTGGACATCAGGCTGCCCGGCTCATTGGAAAATTGGGTGGAACGGTCGCCACCGCTGTTCCTGCCGTGTGCCACCGGCTCTTCGAACAGGAGGCGCTTGAGATTGAGATCGAAGATCCACAACCGCGGTTCGCTGGAAGGCCTGCTATAGTCGATCAGCATAAGCCTGTCCAGCCGGACCTTAACGCTCGCAGCCTGTAGACGGTGCAGCGCGGTCAAAGCCATCCGCAGCGCGCGAGGCTCTATTGTCGGCGCCTGTTTGACGAGCGCGTCCAACGTCGATTCATGAGATGGATTCTCCAATCCAGCGAGTGTGATCGGAATAAGCGTAAGCAAGAACAAAATGAAGGCGAATCTGCTTTTCGACAATAGGAGCACCGTCCCGCCCGCGGGCTCAGCCCGTCGTGACGCTTAGAGGAAGTCTGCTGAAAAGCAGAAGACGCTTGACGGTTTAGCGGGGGTACAGCGCCGGCGTGAAAGGGGGTGAAATCATTCCTGCTCGTCGATATCCGAATCGGGTGGGGTATCCGAATCAGATGGGGCGGCAGCCGTACCCGAGATGTTAACGCCGCGCGACCACCACGTGGGCTCCATCCAGGGCCTCGGGTTATTGAAATCATAGTGGCCGCGAATTATGACCGGGGTTCCGGTGCGGCCCCAATGGAATAACCATTTCGCGTCCGGCTCTAGCAGCCGGACACATCCGTGACTCGCCGGGCGTCCCGGTAGCGTGTATTCATGAAAACCATATCCAACGGTGCTATCGAAATTGAAATACCATGGCATGATCCATGTGGGGTCCACCGAACTGATACGGACGCGGGCGTTCCAGTTCAGACGGTAGCGGCCCGGTGGCGTCCCATTTCCGGGGCCGCCCGAACTCACGGGGCCCCATCGAACCAGGGTTCCGGATTCGTATGCGCCGAACACCTGCGCCGGAAGGTCGACGACCACCGTTTGGGACCGACCTGACAAGTGCTCATTGAATCGCGGCAGTGGACTGTAGTCGAGTTCATCCAGGTCCCACCGGTCGGGAACGATCAAACGTTTCCATCGGCTGAGATGAGCAGCGTCAGCGCGATTTAACTTCTGCAGCAGTTGCCGCTGCTTCGGACTGAATCGTGATAACGGCTCTGTGAGCTCGACATGGTAGGTGACGTCGGCCAGATGCGCGGCAAAACATAAAGTGGAGGCGAAGAGGACTACGCCCTTGGCACATCCGTACTTTGCGTTTCGCCATAGCTGCACGAAGTCACCCCTGCTCGTTGCGCAAACACACGGGAGAAGGCCGTCGTCGGAAGCTGTACCAGCCCCTCATCCAAATGGATGCGCCTTTGAACTCGTGGGCGCATTGACCCGCTGCGCCTGCGTCTTATGAAGAGTTACGTGCCAGTGAACTATGATCAAGACGTGGAAGAGAAGCGGGGTTCGCGACCAGGCCGATCAGCCTTGCGCGCGATGTTTTTCTGGGCGGGTTGCGTAACCTGCCTGGCGCAATCACGTTTTGAATTTCCGGATTTCTCGTCTACAAAGGGGCTGAAACTGGTCGATGACGCATTCCGCCATAAGAACGTCTTGCGCCTTACGTCTGCCGGCCGGGAAAAGGCCGGGGCCGCCTGGTACACCCAAAAACAGATGGTGCTGGCTGGGTTTGACACAACGTTCACGTTTCGCCTGACTGATCAGGACGGACAATACAAGGGAGCGGATGGCTTGGCCTTTGTCGTTCAGAACGAGAGGATACAGGCCATCGGTGGCGATGGTGCGGCGGGAGGTTTCGCCCGTACCGATGACATCTTTCGTTCGAAAGAAGGCCTCGTGCGTCTCGCCGGACCACTGCGCCGTGGCATCAGTCCGAAACTGGCGATCTTCTTCGATACCTATCGAAACGTTTGGGAGCGCTACAACAACTACGTCCTCATCTGCACGCAAACGAGCAAGGAGGACATGCAATGGCCTTTGCGATGTCTTTCCTATTCCCAGCCGCTGTCCGCAAACCTGAAGGATGGCGCGGTTCACACCGCCCGAATCTCTTACGAGCCGCCGCGCCTTTCCGTCTATGTTGACAATCTACAGGAACCGGTACGAGCGGTATCGGTGGACTTAGCGGATATCGTGGGTGGCGGCGGCAGCGCTTGGGTCGGATTCACCGCCTCGACCGGCGGCGGATGGGAAAACCACGATCTGCTCACCTGGAAGTTCGAGCTGCCCCAAGGTGGCGCAAGTTCGATCATAACCTCGGTGGACTCCGCAATAACCTCGGTGGACTCCGCAATTTCCTTTGTGCCGGTACCTTGCCTTCACGACCGAAGGCTGTGCACGCCGGAGGAGGCAGTCGTTCAGCAGACCGGCCCCGGTCTATTCCATGTCTACCTCCCGGCCAATCAGGAGTGGGGGGCAAGCGTACCCAATCCGGCCATGGAGCCGGTGCGGGCTATCAACGTGAAGGGGCTCGTTTGCTGGGACCGGAGACTTCCGGAGAGGCTGGGGTGCAACGGCCCGGCAGGAAATGGAGTTGTCCCGGGCGATGAGGTTGAAGGCGGAGCCGGTTTTGTTGCGCCGCAGCGTCCGGCGGGAGCGCTTGTTGGTAGATCCATAAATGGGCGCGCCTACTTCACCGTAAACGATCGAACCGGCGATGGCTTCAAGAACAATGAAGGGTATTTCGAGTTCGATGTAGTGGTGGGCGCGAAAAAATAGGCCCTACGGCCCGGGGAATTCACTGCCGCCGTGCTGGTGCAAGAGGATAGATATCCACAGCTTTCAGCTCGAGTTTGAGATCCTGACCCGCCTTCAGCGAGACTGGAGTTGCCCAACTGGCGTATCCTGAGAGAATCTGCGGGCGAATCGCAACTACCGGCAGATCCGGAGTCACGACAAAGACAAAATAATTGCCCGGTCGCAGTGCCATACCCGGGCTCCCTACGTCTAGCAGTTCGAAAGGCCCTTCCTGGCGCTGATAGATTATCGGCGTGTACCGTCGCAGGGCATACCCGCTCTGATCCACGGCATATACACTCAAGTGCCCCGCCTGGTCCGAGAAATAGGCATCCAGACGATTACCATCATTACGATCGGTCAGCACAATGGAATTCGCTGGGACCACTTCTCCATTGAGCCGCACTTCGCGAAGATAGGGAACTTTGGTCCTATCTGGGTAACGGATCGTCAAGCTGTGACGGCCCGGCTGAAGCTGCGAAATGATCAAGCCTCTGTCACCTGATCCGGCAAACGATGCAGTTACACCGGAACTTAGCCCCGCGGCTTCACCGGATTCGTCGGCCAGGTATACGCTCGGAATCCGCCCGGCGTTCGGCTGGTCGCTATCAAGATGCGTAACGACCGTCACCTCCAGACTGGGATGAATCTCGATTCGAGCGTTCTTCAAGTCGTTCATACCGACTGTTACGGCCTGCTTTGCCGTCGAGTTTGGTCCTCCACAGCCGACATCATCGGTGCACTTTCGTTGCAGGCTGGCGGTGAGAATGTATTTGCCGCCCTGCGGCAATCCGCTAAATGCAAATTCTCCACCCGACGAGGCCAAAACTGCGGGCGGATGCGCCAGACATCCCGGAACCGCTCCAGCCACTCGGACTGCAACCACGATTTCGTCGAAATCGAGATGAGGACCGAAATTGACCACGCTGCCGGCAATCGTATGTAGTCGATTGGATGGAGTCGTAATCCGAATATCGTCATTAACTCCCGGCCTTACCCGGATGTGAGCCCGTAGTGACCGGCCGCAAGCCTCGTCCGGCATGAAGAAATCGGTGTCCATGGCATCCAGTTGGACATGAAAGCGGCCCGCCCCATCGGTAGTGATTAAGCGAGGGCTCTCGTATTCGTAATCTCTTTCCTGGTTCGCTCCGGATCGCTCCGCCCATAAGGAGCCGTTCGCCACGATCTGGCCTTTCCCGTCTACCATCACGCCGGAGATCTCGCCAAGTGGCATCATCCGATAGTAAAAGGGACCCTCGATCGGCCGATCGTAAATGTCACGATCCAATTGACAACATACCCTCAGACCGGAGCCACCACCCGCCTGGACTTCCCGGTATCCCTCCTTGCGGCACGAGATGGTGCCCGCGGGGAATGGGAACATCCCGTCTTGGTCGGAGATCAAATGTACCGGCTGCTCCCCGCGAGCTATGGGGACTGAAGTGATTTCGACGCCTGGGATGCCTTGCCCCGTAACGAGGTCGACTACCCGGCCGGTCGGCTTCGGCCATTCTTTTCCCGGCACGGAGCACACTAGAACTCCTAAGACGAGCAGACGCATGCTGCGCATGCCGCTATTATCGGACGTTTCAATCTGCAAGCTCCTGGCCGCGCTGGAGGTCCGCGTCTTGCCGGCTTTAGTAACTGAACTTCGCCGCACGTAAGCAAAACCGGATCGCGGCTCGCCGATCGACTATTAATTCCGAAATAGCACTGCTCCCGCACCAATCCCACTCGCGACAGGCCGCATCTTTGGCTTGGTACGCAAACAGACAGAAATGCGAAGGTCCGGTTTGTCCCCGGTCAAAAGACGATTGCGGTTTGCTAACATTCCACGCAATGGGTGTAGAGATCTGGATAGTAGCCGGCCGTTCACTCAAGTGCTGGTCGCAATGGCCGAACCCGCGGAGTCGGACGTGAACGGTTGAGCGAAAATCCGGAGGCCGCGCAAAAATGCCAATTCGAAGTACAGCGAGCACCGGCATGTTCTCGTTCTTAGGCCGTCACGGGCGAACATGGGCGATTCTGATTGCGACCGTGCTAGCGGGTGGCCTGGCACTCCTGTATTTTGCGAATCCGTTTCCTCCCATTCCACAACGCACGCTCCGCATCGGCTTTGAACAGAATCCGCCGATCCAATTTCATACGGCTGAAGGACTGGCAGGCCTCGGAGTGGAAGCCGTGAGTGAAGCCGCCAGGCGCGCCGGAGTGCGGATCCAGTGGATCGAGACCGGCGTCAGTTCGGAAGCGGCTTTCAGACAGGGGCTGGTGGATCTCTGGCCCGTGATGGCCGACCTTCAGGATCGGCGGAAGTTCATTCACTTTACCAGGCCGTGGCTGAACAGCGGTCACGCCCTTTTGGTGCGCTCCGGCTCGCCGATCCCCGGCCGGGATTTTGCCGGCCGCATGGGCCTTTTTCGATTGCCTCTGCATGTTCGGATGGCACACCGCCGGTTCCCGGCAGCACAACTCGTCCAGTTTCCGCTAGCCACCGAGGTTCTAAGTCAGGTCTGCAAGGGTACTGTTGCAGCGGGGTTTCTGGAGTCTCCAACGGCGCTTAGCACGTTGCAAGCCAAGCCCCCGGAGTGCGCCGCCACCCCCATCCGCACCCAACTCCTTCCGGACCTGACGAATCAGCTCGCCGTCGCTTCCACTTTCGAAACAGCCAGGGCAGCCGACAGGATCCGTAACGAAATCGGGGGCATGTTTCGCGACGGTAGCATGGCGCTGATGATGGCCAAATACTCCTACTATGGCCTTGTCGATACGTGGGCTGCATATGATTCGCTGGAGGCCGTGCAGCGCGAGCGCTGGCTCACTCTGGGTATGGCTGGCCTGGCCATCCTGCTGGCTGTGATCGTCTGGCGAGCTTACTCCGCGCGGCAGCGGCGACGCACGGAAGCAGCCTTGCGGGAGAGCGAAGAGCGCTTCCGAAATATGGCGGACACCGCGCCGGTTATGATCTGGGTCACAGGACCCGACAAAATGTTCACTTTTGTGAACAAGACCTGGCTGAGGTTTACCGGCCGCAGCTTGGAACAGGAGCTAGGGGAAGGTTGGGCCGGCGGCGTACATCCCGAGGATCTCGGGCGATGTTATGAAGTCTTCAGCGCGGCTTTTGAAGCCCGCCGCAACTTCAACTTAGAGTGCCGCCTGCGCCGGGCCGACGGCGAATACCGGTGCATCCTATGTAGCGGCGTTCCGCGCTTCGCCCCCGGCGGAGATTTTGCCGGTTACATCGGCTCCGATATCGACATCACAGACCTGCAAAGTGAGGAACGGTTTAGACAGCTCGCTGAAAACATCGATCAGGTTTTCTGGATGGTTGATCTCGCCACCAGCAAAATCGTTTATGCCAGCCCTGCTTTCGAGAGGATATGGGGCCACCCCATCTCGAATCTTTACCGCAATCGGGCCTGGCTGCCCCAAACCGTGCATCCGGAAGATAGGGCTCTCTTCGAAGCATTCATTGAAACGCAGGAATCCGGTTCTGCCGAGGAGACCTATCGCATTGTCCGCGCCGACGGTGCCGTGCGATGGATCCATGACCGCGCTTTTGTTGTGCGTAATCCCGAAGGCGAGATATATCGTGTGGCGGGAATTGCAGAAGACATTACAGAGCGGCGAGAGATGGAAGAGCACCTCAGCCAGGCCAGCAAGATGGAGGCTGTAGGAAGGCTGGCAGGCGGCGTCGCTCACGACTTCAACAATCTGCTTACCATCATCGTTGGCTATTCGCAGATGCTGCTGGATACGGTATCTGCTGGAGATACAAAACGAGACAAGCTGGAACAGATTCTAAATGCTGCCAATCGTGCGGCCATACTTACAAAACAGTTGCTTGCCTTCAGTCGCCGGCAGGTGCTGCAGCCCAGGCTGGTCAATTTGAATCATCTCGTGACCAACCTGAAGGCGATGCTCGGACGAATCATCGGCGAGCGGATCACCATCGAAACAGCGCTCGATTCAGGACTGGGTCTGATCAAAGCAGATCCTCATCAACTGGAACAGGTGGTCATAAACCTGGCGATTAATGCGCGCGACGCTATGTCGAATGGAGGACTGTTCCGCATCGAAACAAGTATGGCGGCTGCAGTTCACTCGGCCAACGGCGAAGGCCCGAACGAGTCCGAGGGACGCGTTCGTTTGACCATCAGCGATACCGGGTGCGGCATGGACGAACGGGTCCGCGAGCACGCTTTTGAACCGTTCTTCACGACCAAAGGCGTCGGAAAAGGGACGGGCCTCGGCCTGAGCACCGTGTACGGCATCGTCCGCCAAAACGAGGGCACGATTCAAGTATCCAGCCAGCCAGGCAAAGGTACGGTTTTCGAGCTGTACTTTCCGTTTGTACCGGAAGGTAAGTCCGAGGATGTGATACCCAGTAAGTCAAGTTCGAAACCCGAGACAGGCGAGACGATCCTCGTGGTCGAAGATGAAGCAGCAGTCCGCGCGTTGATCCGCGAAACATTGCGGCAGCTCGGCTACACCGTGCTGGAAGCCAGCGATGGATACGAGGCCCTGAAACTCGTCGAAGAGCACAAAACCGAGATCCGCCTGCTGCTCACGGATGTGATTATGCCGCTGATGAATGGGCACGAGCTGGCGGTACGTCTCAAAACCATTCGCCCCGAAACCAAGGTGGTCTATATGTCGGGCTATACCGACGATGTACTGGCATTCCACGGGATTGCGCCGGAAATCGACTTTATCCATAAACCGTTTTCGAGCGCTGATCTGGCGCACAAACTGGAACGAGTTCTGTCGGCAACGAATTCCGGCGACTAGGATTCTGCATCGCGTTTTCGGCCCGCTTTAGCGACGCAATAGCTCCGGCCAGTTATTCACCGCCTTGCTTCGGCAATTACCCACGAGTACAATCTACTCTGGAAGGGGAGGGGACACGTGCTTGGTAAGACCCATTTGTATGCGGTCGCGGGACTGATCATTTCCTCCACTCAGCTTGTCGCGCAATCGGCTGGAATGTTTGTGCGTACCGGCGATATGACGACGCTGCGTCTGGCGGAAACCGCAACCCTGCTGCTGGACGGCAGGGTCCTGATTGCCGGGGGGAGCGGCGGAGACCGCCGGCTTCCTGTCGAGTCGGCGGAATTGTATGATCCGGCCACTGGGGCGTTCACGGCCACGGGTAGCATGAACCATGCACGGGCCGGACATGCCTCTACACGACTCGCAGATGGCCGAATACTGATTACGGGCGGGTACAGCGGCACCGAGGCCGAGATCTTCGATCCCTCGAGCGGTATCTTCAGCACCGCTGGAAACATGACGAGCAGCCGCTCCTTCCACGCCGCGGTTCTACTAAGCGACGGGAAAGTACTGATCACTGGAGGGCATCCGCTCGACGGCAGTGCCCCATACCTTGCGAGCGCCGAAATCTTTGACCCTGAATCCGGAGTGTTCACGCCAGCCGGCGAAATGACGGTTCCACGATTCGACCACCAAACGACGCTGCTCCCGGACCGCACTGTCCTGATCGTACCCGGGAGCGATGGCGCGGACTATGCGACCTCAGAGCTTTATGACCCGCGGAGCGGCGCCTTCAGTTCTTTGCCTTTTACCAATTCGCGCGGATATGTCGCAGCAACATCGAACCTGCTGCCGAACGGCAAAGTCCTGCAGACGCTGCAGTCCGGTGAATGCGATGTGAACACGAGATTCTCAACTCTCTACGACGCCTTAACGGGAACGTTCGGTGCCGCTCCACAAATGAGCGCCGCACACTGCCAGCAGGCTTCGACGCCATTGCCGGATGGTACGGTTCTGATCGTCGGCAGTCTGAACGATGGAACCGGCCCGACGCCTACTGCTGAAGTCTATGACATCCGATCCGGCAGCTTCTCATCCTTGGGCGGAGTGTTGTTCGGCCGTATTTCTCCTCGGGCTACATTGCTTAATAACGGAAGCGTGCTGATTACCGGCGGTTCGACACCTGCGGAACTGTATGTGCCGGCATCGCCGGCTCCGGCGCTGCAGTTGCTTGCTATTGGTGGGCAGCCCGCGATTTTGCACGCGGACTCGCAGGCGCCGGTATCGACCGACGCCCCTGCAAGACCCGGCGAAGCGCTGGAAATCTACTTCATTGGTCTCATCGAGGGGAGTGTGATCCCGCCGTATGTGGCAATGGGAGGCCGATTTGCCGAAGTACTCTATTTTGGAAATGCCCCCGGCTTCCCGGGGTTGAACCAGATCGATGTCCGAGTGCCTTCCAACACGGCCTCTGAGAACATTGAAGTACGAGTGACCTACCTGAATCGGTCGAGTAATTCCCTAACGATACCGATCCGCTAGCCGTCGATGCGCTCTCAAGGGCGTTTCCTCCATATCGACACCCGTAGAGGGCTAGACCAGTCCATCAGGGATGTTGCCACGAAGGTTAGCGAAGCACGGATTTCGGCTTTGGGCCGGCCAGGCGTGATTTTTAATAAATCCGCGGGAAGAGAGGCGCACCGAACCCACTGAGGAGATCTCGATGCTGGGGAGTGATCGGAAGCACTGCCATTTTTCCGCCTTTGTGCAGAGTTCGGTCGCGGTCATTGCAACTGTCGTCGTAGCTGTTAGCATTGCCGCAGCTCAAGATTTACGTCCGGCCGTCCCGGCTGTCATGCCCGGAGCCTCGGCCGTTCGGCTGCCAGATCTCACTAGTTTCTCCAACCTGTCGGATGCTGTCGGGGCAGTAGACAGGTCGAGGCCAGTGAGCAATGTTTTCGCCGCCGGATTCCCGAATGTCGGAAACTCCGTCCAAAGCCGGTCCGTGCCGCTCGGGAGTCGTCAGCGGGTCACCCT
>Ga0126381_100010836_pt1 | contig 10284 bp, 7 predicted proteins | sample PanSoiMetPlot_28_FD_96465 | JGI IMG/M metagenome (GOLD analysis project Ga0126381, IMG submission 96465) | Tropical forest soil microbial communities from Panama - MetaG Plot_28 | ecosystem: Environmental > Terrestrial > Soil > Tropical forest > Bulk soil | place: Panama | collected 2016-02-17 | reverse complement strand
TTCCAGCGGCCTCAGATGCTCGACGCGCGCGCCAACATGCAGAAGCTCCTCGAGCCGAACTCGGTCGTCATCACCACCGAGGATGTCGGGCGACCCGCCGAGAACATCGAGTTCTACAGCGGCATCGCGCACGCGATGTATCTCACCGACCTGGAGCGCTGGCGCTTCGATCTCAGTGACACGGCGACCCGAATCATTCTCGACCACAAGCGCCCCTACCTCTTCATTCCTGCGAGCCAGCGCGACAAGCGAGAGCTGCTGGCAACGCTGCGCCACCATCTGACCGTGGAGCTGGTCGCGGCGATTCCGCCCCAGCAGGCGATGGCGCATTTCGTCGCCGCGCCGTTCCACCGAGGCGTGGCCATGGAGCTGTACCGGATCAGCTGGCCCGGCTTCGAGGAGTGGCGTCAACGCGGCGGTGAGGCAGCGCCGCCGCGGTCCTAGTGGCTCCGCGGAGGCGCGATGGCGACGCAGGCCGATTTCGAGGCGGCGCTCCGGCTGCGCCCGGACTACGACCGGGCGGCCCAGGAACGGCGCGTGGCGCTCGCCTTGACCGGCAGGCAGGCAGGCACTAGAAGCCGGCGATGCTGTTCTCCCGCCGGGGACTTCCGGCAGTGCTGCTCCTGCTGCCCCTGGCGATCGGGTGCGGCGGCACTGGGGGCGGCGGTGGCGGTCCGGCCGCCAGCGACGACACCATCTCGAGCCGGGTCGTCGACTACTTCGGCAAGGCGGTGAGCACCCCGGGCGTCACCTTCAAGATCACCAAGATCGAGCCGGCCGAGATTCCGGGATGGAAGAAGGGGCATCTCGAGGCGGCGCTCGGCGAGCAGAAGCAGGACGTGCCGTTCTACGTCTCGAACGACGGCCGCTACCTCTTCCGCAGCGACGTGGTCGACCTCACCATCGATCCCTTCCAGGCCGTCATGCAGAAGATAAAGCTGGACGGCGCGCCGTCGCGCGGTCCCGCGGACGCCAAGGTCACCGTCGTCGAGTTCTCGGACTTCGAGTGTCCCTTCTGCGCCCGCGCGTGGGAGATCTTCGAGAAGGAGGTCTATCCGCAGTACGGTGACAAGGTGCGCTTCGTCTTCAAGCAGATGCCGCTGACCCAGATCCACCCCTTCTCGGAGGACGCCGCGGTGGCCTCGATGTGCGCGCTCCAGCAGGGCAACGATCAGTTCTGGAAGCTCTACAACGGTCTCTTCGCCGCGCAGAACGAGCTCACCAAGGAGAACCTGCCAGCAAAGGTCGAGGAGATCGCGACCGCCGCCGGGCTCGACGTTCCGAAGCTGAAGGACTGCCTCGCGTCTCGGAAGTCGATCGACGCCGTCAGGGCCGATCAGCAGGAAGCCGCCGCGGTGGGCGTCAACTCGACGCCGACCTTCTTCGTCAACGGTCGCCGGGTGCAGGGCGCGCAGGACGCCAACGCCTTCAAGCAGGCGCTCGATCAGGCGCTCGGCGCCAAGTCGTGACGTGACACCCCGTCACGCGCGTGGCCGCCACCTCGGGTGGCTGCGCGCGCATTTCAGGATCAGCGTCGGCTGCGGCCGCATCCCGAGAAGAGGTCGAGCAGCCGCGCGAACAGGCCGCGGGCCGGCACCGACTCGAGTCGATACATGCGAAAGGTCCCCTTGAAGGTGATCGGCACGGGGAAGGGCGCCGCGGCGATGCTCGCGCCCACGTACGTGCCACGGAACCCGTCGGGGAGCTGCTCGGTCACACCGTACACCAACACATCCTTGATCGGGCGCTGTGCACCGGGGAGGTAGCTGACCATCTGACGGATGACGAACTGCGAATCTTTCGTGGTCTCGTCCTTCTTGAGCGTTTCGTCGAAGGCGTCTCGGCCGTCGATCATGGTCTCGACCTTGGCGGCGCCGCGGGCCTCGGGTGCCAGTGTCGCCCAGGCGTCCCGCACATCCTGCAATTGCTGCGCGCTGGGCTCCCAGCGACTGTTGGCGTCGTTGGCCTGATCGAGCGAGGCCTGCACCGTCGCGGGAAGGGCCACGAAGCGCAGCTCGAAGCGCGCCGTTCCCTCGGGAGCGGTCACGTCCCAGAGCGCCGCGACCGTGCGCACGTTGTCTCCGACGGCGATGTACGACAGGACCAGCCAGTGCCCGGTGAGGTCTGGGACGGTGCCGCGCACGGCGGTGGTCTGCTCCGGCGGTGTCTCGGCGACGTCACCGGCGGGGGCGAGGCCGCGGCAGGGTGCGAAGGCAAGCAGCGCCATCGTCGCGAGGAGTCGCAGCATGGGGACCCGTCGTTAACGGGCGGGGTACCGGGCGTCAAGGCCGCCGCGCTCGACAGGTCGTGGCGTCCGGCCTCCGCTCTGGTATGCGGCTGGGCGTGACCGATTCGTGGACAGGTCGCGCTGCCGCCGCGACTGCGTTCTGCTTCGTCGTGGCGCTCCAGGTCCACCGCCTCGACGATTCCGACACCTGGTGGCACCTGGCGAGCGGGCGGCTGATCGCCGAACTCGGCTCGGTACCGCGCAGCGACCCGTTCTCGTACACCGCCGAGGGCGCGTCGTGGATCAACCGCCAATGGCTCTTCGATCTCGGGCTCTACCGCCTCTGGCGCCTCGGCGGGCCCGATGGCGTGGCGCTCGGCACCGGCGCGCTCTTCGTCGCGGCCTTCGCCTGCGCCTACCGGCTCGCCCGCCGGCATCTGCCCGCGTGGGCTGCGGCGGCGTTCGTCTTCGTCGCGGCCGAGGCCGCCGTCGAGCGCTTCACGGTCCGCCCCGAGGCGGCGACGCTGTGCTTCCTGGCCGTCGAGCTGTTGTTGCTCGACGGCGCTATCGGCTGGAACGTGGTGGCGGCACTGGTGCTCCTCCAGGTGGTGTGGGCGAACGTGCACGCGCTTGCGATCCTCGGGCTCGTGCCGCTCGGCGCGGAGCTTGCCGGGGCACTCGCCGCTCGCTGGCTGCCGATGCCAGTGGGCTGGCGCGCGGCGAGCAGCCGTTCGCACGACGAGATCCGCCGCCTCGCCGTCGGCACGGCGCTGGTGGCGCTTGCGGGCGCGGCGACGCCGCTGGGCTTCGCCGGCCTCGCGTTTCCCCTCCGGCTCCTGACCGTGATCCGCGGAGGCGAGCTGGTCTCGTTCACCATCGTCGAGCATCGCGCCACGACGCTGGGTGACCTCTCGCCCGCGGCCGCGCGCGGGCTCATCATCTTGCTGGCACTCAGCGCCCTCGCAGCCCTGGCCTCGCTACGCCGCTGGCGGCTCGCACACGTCGCGACCGCCGCGGCCTTCGTCGCGCTCGCGTTCATGGCCCGGCGCAACGTCGCGCTCCTGGGATTCGGCGTGCTCCCCCTGGTGGCCGGGGGGCTCGGACCGGCAGTCGCGACGCTCGACGGCTGGCTCGGCGCGCGGCGCGGGCTGCGGCCGGCGCTGGCGACCGGGCTGGCGCTCGTCTTCCTCTATGCGACAGGGCGGGTGATCACCGGCAGCTACTACGATGCTGCACAGCTGACGCGAGCCTTCGGCCTCGGCGAGTCCCTGCTGCTCTTTCCCTCGGGCGCGGTCGATTTCCTCCAGACGGCGGCACCGACCGCCCGCGTGTTCAACGACGACCTGCTCGGCGGCTACCTGCTGTGGCGCGCCTATCCAGCCCGCCGGGTATTCGTCGATGGTCGCTTTCAAGTCTACCCGGAAGCGGTCTATCGCGACTACCAGCGCCCGCTGGACGATCCGCGGAGCTTCGCCGAGGTGGCGAACCGGTGGGGGATCACCGCCGTCATCCTCCACCATCCCTCCCCCGGCCGGCTCGAGCTGGCGACCGCCATCGCCCGGCTGCCAGGTTGGCGAGTCGCGTATCTGGACGGCGGCGCCGTCGTGCTGCTGGCCGACGGCACGCCCCCGGGCCCCCCGGTCGGCGCGATCGGCCCGGTTCAGGCGATTGCCACCACCGGCCTCGCGACGGCGCTGGAGCGTGTGGTCGCGCCCTGGCGGCCGCCGATCGAAGAAGCGACCACCTACTACCAGCGCGGGCGGGCCATCCTGACGCTCTTCGGAAGAGGCGGCGCCGCCGCGGCGCGTGCCGACTTCGAGGCCGCGCTGCGGCTGTGGCCGGAGCTCTCGGAGGCGGCCGAGGGTCGCCGTCGCGCGCTCGCGCTCATGAACCCTTGAGCTCGAAGCGCGCCCGCCGGCACGAGACGCCGCCGACGACGGGATCCTCGCGCATCCGTGGCCGTTCGTGCGCCGCGGCTCATGCGGGCCCTGCCGAATTTCATGGCGCGGGCGCCGGCCCGGGATCGTCGCGCCACAGCACGACGAACCAGCCCAGCACCTTGTAGTGGGTGAATTGCCGCGCCAGCCTGTCGATGAACTGCTGGTCCGGCGGCGGGGAGAACTCGGGGCTGGTGTTGAGGACCGCCACGCGCACGCCATGGACCCGGATGGCGTCGAGGATCCGATCGGCGCGGTCCTGGCCGTCGTCCATGAAGTCATAGATCACACCCGTCGGATTCCTCGTTTCGGTCAGAAAGTACACCTCGGGGCAGTCGGGGCCGGCATAGATGTAGGAGCCCGCAGGGGTGTGCGCACGCACTTCGTCATACAGGGCGGAGTACAGGTGCTGGTAATCGGCGAGCACCCATAGTCCCCCGCGCGGCAGATCGAGCGCCGTGTCCTGAGCGACGCTGACGTATTCCGTCCCGATCGTGCGGATGAACCCGGTATTGAGCCAGACGGCTGCGAAGAGAAGATAGAACACCATCCAGCACATGTGCAGACGACGGGGGGCCTGGGGCTCGAACTGCGTCACGTACAGGAGTCCCAGGGCGACCAGCGGCGCGGCGTAACAGAAGTAGATGCCGAAGGGGTATGGAAACTGCACGAGGCTGACCATCGCGGCCATGCCGACCAGGAGCAGCAGCGCCAACCGCGTGTCGGCGGATTGATCGCCCCGTCGCGCAGCCCGCACCAGGGAAAGACATCCGACGAGGGTGAGCACCGGCACCAGCGGGCGCACCGAGTACCACACCAAACGGTACACCTCCGGCTCGCGGGAAGCGTACAGCAGGGCCAGCAGCACGGTCGCGGATATGGCGGTCGCGACGGCCTCGCCGGGCATCCGGCGGAACGCCCCCCAGGCCAGGATCGCCGCGTAGGGAAGCACGGCCAGTACCGTGACCAGACCTGGCAGCGGCGCCGCGACGAACTCGAACCTCAGCTGGGGCACGACGAAGACGTCCTCGTAGACCGCGTGCAGCCCGCCCCACCACACGAACGGCAACAGACACAGGACTACGGGCAGGGCCACGCCGAGCAGGAACGGGGTCAGCAATCCGAACAGGCGGCGAAATCTCGTGGCGCTGGGGCCGCAGCCCTCGCGCCACTCGCTCCAAGCGAGGAAGCCGGCGAGCAGCCAGCCAGGCGCCACGAAATGCAGGAATTCCATCGCTGCGACCTGCCTGGCCACGAGCTTCAGCAAGGCGAGGGCGAAGAGCGCGAGCGCGCCCGTCTTGAAGCATGCGAAGCCGAACGGACGCCCCGCGACCGCGGGCGGCGCCCGGAGCTGCTCGCAATACAGCAGGAACAGCAAGCCAGCCGCGACGTAGTAGAAGCCGGCGATCTTGAAGAGCAACGAAAGGCCGGCGCAGATCCCGGCCAGGAACAGCCACCGCGCCCGATCGGAGTCGAGGTAGCGCAGAAGGCACCACGTCCCGAACGTGGCGAAGAACAAATTGTACCAGGACGGTAAGCTGACAAAATAATTCGGCACCGACCAGACCACGCACAGAGCCGTGACGAGTGCAGCGACCAGCGGCCGGGCGACGCGCGCGGCGATGGCATAGACGGCCGGCACCCAGGCGCACGCCAAACCCAGCACGATCCAGCGCGGGGTGGTCAGCTTCACCCCGAGCACGCGAAAGCCCAGGGCATGGAGGAGCGTCAGGCCCCCGCTGTACGGTTCGAGGAAGTCCCGGTGGGGGACCTCGCCCAGCAGCACGCGTTCGGCAAGGTGGCCGATGGTCCCCTCGTCGTGCGGAATCCAACCCACGAAGGCGAATCTGTACAGGTAGATCGCGGCGAGGACGGTCGTCGCGGCTCCCACCCAACCATGCGAGCCGGTCGCCTGGAGCAGCCGCTCTCGGAACGGCGCCCGGCGTGGCGACGAAGGAGACGACGGGGACCGTCTATGCCTCGGGTGTCGGACCTGCTCCACGTGGTGATCGGCATCGGCATACAGGTCTTCGGGACCGCCGTCACCGGGGGACCTTCGGGTGCGAGCCGCCGCAGACCCGCTGCAGCCGATCCGACGAGTTGACGCTCCGAGCGCGCCGTCGGTAAGGTCGCTCGCCCATGCAACAGAGTGGCTACCGGATCACCGCGGCACACGAAGCGGGGCACTGGTGGTTCCGATCACGGCGCGATCTGTTCCTGAGCCAGGTGCGGCGCGCCGCGCGCGAGCTGGGGTTCCCCGGTCGGCCGCTCCGGCTCCTCGACTTCGGCTGCGGCACCGGTTTCAATCTGCGCTATCTGCGCGAGTTCGGAGACGTCTCCGGCGCGGACCGCCTGCGGGATCGGGACGGCGACATCTGCCGCGCCGACGGGTTTCCCTTGCTCGACGTCGAGCGCGATCTCCCGCGCCATCGAGGGCAGTGCGATCTCGTGACGGCGCTCGACGTGCTCGAGCACCTCGACGACGACGTGGATGGCCTGCGCACGCTGCGCGGGCTCCTGGCCGTCGGGGGTCAGATCGTGCTCACTGTTCCGGCATACGGCTGGCTCTGGGGCGGCGAGGACGTGATCAGCGAGCACCGGCGTCGCTATACCCGGGCGCAGCTGGTTCGTGCCTGCGAGGCGGCCGGCCTGGCCGTGCGGTACGCGAGCTACTTCAACCTCGCGATCCTGCCGGCGATGGCGGCCGTGGTCTGGGCCCGTCGTGTCTTCGCACCCGGCGCGCCACCGCGCAGCAACCTGTCGACGCCGCCGGCGTGGCTCAACGAGGCCCTGTACGCCCTGACGTCGCGGGAGGCCGGGTGGGTCGGAGACGAGCGCGTGTCGCTGCCGGCGGGAGCGAGCATTCTCTGTCGCGTGGCGGCGAGCGGCTGATGGAACGGACGCCCTGGCGGACGCGCTATCTCGTCTTCGGCTCACCGGACATCCGTCGCGAGGAGTACGAGGAGGTGGCGGCCTGCCTCGACTCGCGCTGGATCGGCACCGGACCACGCGTGGCCCGGCTGGAAGAAGCCTTCCGCACCTACATCGGCGCCCCCGCGGTCGCGGCCGTCAACTCTGGCTCGGCGGCGCTGCAGCTGGCGTTGAAGGTGCTCGGCCTCCCGTCCGGCTCGGAGGTCATCACCAGCACGATGACGTTCTGCGCGACGGCAAACGCCATCGTGCACGCCGGCTGCGTGCCGGTACTGGTCGACTGCGTCCGCGAGACGATGAATCTCGACGTCGAGGCCGCCGCGAGGCGGATCACGCCGCGTACGCGCGCCATCGTGCCCGTCCATTTCGCGGGACGGCCCTGCGACATGCCCGCGATCACGGCGCTCGCCCGCGCGCACGGCCTGGCCGTCGTCGAGGATTGCGCGCACGCCATCGAAGCGACCATCGATGGCCGCCACTGCGGCACGTTCGGCGACGTCGGGTGCTTCAGCTTCTACGTGACCAAGAACGTCACCACGGTCGAGGGCGGAATGGTTGCCTGCCGGGAGCCCGCGCTGGCGGACCGCATCGCGGTCCTGACGATGCACGGCATGACGAAGGATGCGCGCTATCGCTACCGGGACGACGGATACGTGCACTACGACGTCCAGGAACCCGGCTTCAAGCACAATCTCACCGACCTGGCGGCGTCGCTCGGCCTGCATCAGCTCGCCCGTGTCGAGGCGGGGTGGCGGCGGCGGCGAGAGCTGTGGGCCCACTATCTCGAGGCGTTGCGTGACCTCCCGCTGATCCTCCCGGTGGCACCGCCGCCCACCGTCCGTCATGCGTTCCACCTCTTCACCTGCCTGGTCGACGACGGGGCGACCAACGTGACGCGCGACGAGGTCCTGCGCCGGCTCCACCACCTTCGCATCGGCTGCGGCGTGCACTATCGGGCGGTCCACCTCCTGGACTACTACCGGCGGACCTTCCCCGGCGGCGGCCCGTTCCCGAACGCGGAGTACATCAGCGAGCGCACCTTCTCGATTCCGCTCTCGCCCGCGGTGACGGACGAGGACGCGGCCGACGTCGTCCGGGCGCTCCATACGGTCCTGGGCTAGGACGAGCGGGGCGTGGACCTCTCGCTCGTCATTCCGTGCTTCAACGAGGCGTCGCATCTGCGCGGCAGCGTGGCCGCGCTGGTCGAGGTGCTCGACGCCACACGGTACGAATACGAGGTCGTCTTCGTCGACGATGGCAGCCAGGACGGCACGCGCGAGCTGCTTCACGAGCTCTGCGCCACGACGCCGCGCTGCCGCTACATCCTTCACGAGCGCAACCGCGGCCGCGGGGCCGCCTTCAAGACGGGATGGGCGGCGACGAGCGGACGGGTCACGGGCTTTCTCGACATCGACCTGGAGGTCGGAGCGCACTACATTCCCCCCCTCGTCGCGCTCATCGACCGCCACGGCATCGACGTCGCCACGGGATACCGGCACTACCTGCTGCGCCAGACGCTCGCCTGGCACCGCGTGCTCCTGTCCTGGATATACCGCGGGATCCTCGACAGAGTCGTGGGGTGGGGGATCAGGGACAGCGAGACCGGGTGCAAGTTCTTCCGTCGCGAGACGGCGGCCGGCGTCGTGATGCAGAGCGAGGCGAACGGCTGGTTCTGGGATACCGAGGTCATGGCGCGCGCAGTCCTCGCCGACCTGCGCATGCGCGAGATGCCGGTCCTCTTCCTCCGGCGCTGGGACAAGCGGTCGACGGTCCGGCTCGGGCGCGACGTCGTCGACTACCTCGCCGAGCTCCACCGGTTCCGCGCCAGGGTCGGGCTCTCGCTGCTCGCCAAATCGCCGATCTACTGGACCCCCACGGGGTACGACCTGGCGATGCGCGCGCTGTACGGAGCCGGGCACGACGCGATCTACGCGGACGTGGCGCGTCGGATCCCCGACGGTTCGAGCGTCGTCGACGTCTGCTGCGGAACCGCCCGCCTCTTCCGGGACCACCTGCGCGCGCGCGGCTGCGCCTACCTGGGACTGGACTTCAACGGCCGCTTCGTGCTGCAGGCACGCCGGGCGGAAGTACCGACGCGCTTCTTCAACGTGCTCTCCGATCCCATCCCGGAAGCGGATTACGTGGTGATGCTGTCGAGCCTGTATCACTTCCGCGAGCGCGCCGCGGCGGTGCTCGACCGCATGCGCGCGGCGGCACGCGAAGCGGTCATCATCAGCGAGCCGATCCGGAACCTCTCGGCACACCCCTCCCTGGTTGGCCGGGTCGCCGGCCTCCTGTCCAACCCGGGTGTCGGCGAGTACCGCGATCGGTTCGACCTGGCCGAGCTGCGCGCGCTCGCGCGAGCGCACGGGGCAGCCGAGTTCCTGCATCATCAGGGCGACCGCAACGCATTGCTGATCTTCCGGCGTGCAGGCACCGGGTCGGCCGTCGCCGTGTGACGACGGCGTGTGTCCCCTGATCCCGGCTCGAGGCCGGTTCCGTTGACGGCCTGCCCGGTGTCGTCCTCGGCGACGGATCTGCGTGCAAAGCACCGAGCAGGATCCGACCTAAGCGAGTGATTGATCGGCAGCGCATGTGCGCCATCGGTCGTGGGTTCCTCTCCAATCGGGGCCGGACACTTGCCCTGTGGTTTGTCCTCCGTCTCTCGTCAGAAAGCCTGCGGAATCGGCGTTCCCTCAAGTTTTGTTATTGACTTCGAAGAGCGGCCGCGTGTATGCGACGGGCGTCGGCCTAAAGGGGGGGGAACTCGCGCCGGCGCGCGCAGCGTGCCCGGACACCCCGAAGACGAACAAAACCAGACAGACTAGGAGAGGAGACCGCTCATGTTGAGACGGTTCGGTGTTGTAATGTTCGCCGCCGCGAGCCTGGGCCTCGCCGCGGTACCGGTGCACGCCCAGATATCCAAAGACGTGCTGAAGTGTGAGGACACCACCAACAAGACCCTCGGGAAGTTCGTCGGGTCCAAGGCGAAGTGCATCACGAAGTGCCTCGGCACGCAGCGCAAGGCGGCGGCGCCCAACTTCGCAAGCTGCTTCCCACCGTATACCGACGCCACGGAGAGCGCGTGCATCTCGGGGAATTTGAAGGGAGCCGAGGCCAAGGCCGGGGCCGGCATCGCCAAGGCCTGCGCCGCGCTGGCCTCCTGTCCTAGTTGCTACACCCCCACCA
>Ga0126381_100010835_pt1 | contig 10284 bp, 4 predicted proteins | sample PanSoiMetPlot_28_FD_96465 | JGI IMG/M metagenome (GOLD analysis project Ga0126381, IMG submission 96465) | Tropical forest soil microbial communities from Panama - MetaG Plot_28 | ecosystem: Environmental > Terrestrial > Soil > Tropical forest > Bulk soil | place: Panama | collected 2016-02-17 | reverse complement strand
AACTTTTCCCTCAAAACGGCTTGGGCGCGGTTGGGACGGTCCACCTCCATTTCGTAAAGCGACCCCTTCATATTGGCCTTCACCTCGCTGGGAGAGCCCTGAGAGATGATTTCGCCGGCGACCATGAACCCCAGCCGGTTACACTGCTCCGCTTCCTCCAGGTAGTGGGTCACAACCACAATACCCGCCCCCCGATCGGCAAATTCATTGATCATGCGCCACATGGCGCGGCGGGCCAGCGGGTCCACGCCGGAGGTCGGCTCGTCCAGAAAGATCGCCTCAGGCTCGTGCATCACCGCAGCGCCAAAGGCCACCCGCTGCTTCCACCCGCCGGGCAGAGACTTCGTTAACATCCCTGCTTCGTCGCTGAGTTCGGCTGATTCCAGCACCCATTTCTTGCGTTCTTCGCGCACCTTTTCATCCACACCGTAGAGCCGCGCGTAGAAATCCAGGTTCTCGCCAATCGTGAGGTCGTCGTATAGCGCAAACTTCTGTGACATGTAACCGATCCTGGAGCGCACGGCGGCGGATCGCAGTCCCGTGGATTTTCCCAACAGGGTGACGCTGCCCGAAGTTGGATCGAGCAGCCCGCAGATGATTTTGATAGAAGTGGTCTTTCCCGCCCCGTTGGCCCCCAGCAGCCCGTAGATGTCGCCATTGCGGACTTCCAATTGAAAGTTCTTTACCGCCCGGAACGTTCCGAACTTCTTGTTCAGGTCTTTGGCGCCGATGACCACATCCTTCCGGTTCAATGGCGGGGACGGCTTCGGAAAGTGGGGAACCACGTGAACGCCGCGCATCTTTCGCAACTGGCCTACGAAGGCGTTCTCAAGAGTCGGCTGCGAACGGCGTATCTCGGTGATCCGCAGGCCATTGCTTTCTGCGCGCTGATGTAAATCAGATTCTGCCGCGTCAGGATTCGCCGCCATTACGTCCAACCGGTCGCCGAATCGCTGCACATCCTGGGTCTCCGGCGATTTAGCCAGTACATCCTCGGCCCCTGCCAGAGGCTCTACCTTGACCTCCAGGCGCGTGACTCCCATCTTGGACCGGAAGCGGGCCGGCGTATCGATGTCATAGATTTTGCCGCGTTCCATCAGCGCCACGCGATGGCAGCGCTCCGCCTCATCTAGGTAAGGAGTCGCCACGACGATGGACATTCCTTCCGTGGCGAGCGAAGTCAACGCATCCCAGAAATCTCGGCGTGTCACCGGATCAACGCCGGTGGTCGGTTCGTCCAGCAGCAGCAGCTTCGGGTCCGAGATGAGCGCACAGCTCAGCGCAAGTTTCTGCTTCATGCCGCCGCTCAGCCGTCCCGCGAGCCGATCGGTGAACTTAATCAACTCAAATAATTTGAAATAGTGCTCCCGGCGCTTCTTGAAATCTTCCTCAGGGACTTCGCGCACGCTGCCCGCGTAGTCGAGGTTCTCGTCGACGCTCAGATCCGGATAGAGGCTGAACGGCTGCGTGAGATACCCCACGCCAGGGCGAGCCTCGCGCGGCGTGGTGTCCAAGACTTGAACTTCTCCGCCTCCGGGCGCTAACACACCACCGATGATCCGGAAGGCTGTGGTCTTACCGGCCCCATCCGCGCCAATCAACCCGAAAATCTCTCCTGGCCGCACTTGGAAGCTGACTGCGTCCAGAGCTGTAATGGAGGCATAGCTCTTGCTTAGGGCGCGGGAATCGACTACCAGATGGGCAGCCATTACGGTCCCCCAACCTGAATCTGGCCATCAGCCGGCATTCCCGGCTTGGCCAGACCGTATGCTCCCTTCAGTCCAAGTTTCACGCCCATCACCTGTTTTACCCGGTCGTCTTTAAAGTAAGTGTTCTCCGGCGTGAACATCACTTGGGGATCAACTCGAATTACTTCGGCCGGGATGGCCTCCTTCGGATTCGAGTCCAGGTAAACCTCTGCTTCCTGTCCTACCTTCACTTTCCCGATGTTGCCTTCCGGAATGAACCCGCGCAGGTAGAGTTTGTGTAAATCCACCATAGTGAGGATCGTTTGGCCTGCAGCGACTACCCTGCCTGGCTCAGCGGAGCGCGTCAGAATGGTGCCTGCGATCGGAGCGGTAATGGTTAGATCGTTCACATTCGCTTCGAAACGTCGAAGTTGAGCCCGGCTGGACGCAAGATTCGCTCTTGCGGTGGCGATCTCCTGCAGCTGCGCCTTTGCCTGTTGCAACGAAGCCTCCGCCGCTAAGACCTGCTTGTGACTCGCATCCGAGGCCGCAAGAGCGACTTTCAAATTGGTCTGTTGCTGATCGGACATTTGCGCTGCTGCGGCCCCAGTTTCCACCAAGGGCGGATACCTCTTGGCATCTATCTCAGCCTGCCGCAGTTGCGCTTGGCTGCGCACAAACTCTGCCCGGCTCGCCGCAAGATTGGCTTCAGCCGCCGCGACTCGTGCCGGCCCGGCTGACAATGCCTGGTCTAGGGTGCGCTCATCCTGGACAACATTGGCCTTCTGCGCGTCCACTTGTGCTTCGTCCTGCGGGCTCCAAATGCGGGCCAGCAGTTGGCTGGCTGTCACAGAATCGCCTTCACGCACCATGATCTCCGCGATTTTGCCATCTCTTTTGGAAGAGATGTCCACCGTATCCCCGTCGATGCGGCCGCTCACGAACAGTTTGCCGTCCGACTCGGCGCTCTTTGTCATCCGCGAGCATCCCGCCAGGCCCAGCAGCAAGACCATGCCGGGGTACATCCATCGTCGATTCATAAGTTGCTCCTGTGCCGTTACTTGCGGTACGTTTTTTCGGCTGCACCCGTCGCCCGCGCCAGGTTGGCGCGCGCCAGGCCCAGCGTGTACATGGCTCGTACCCGGGCATCGTCTGCCCGCGAAACCCGATCCTGCGCATTCACCACTTCAGTGTTATCCGTCACGCCCTGAGCAAAGCGCTGACGCGTCAATTCCACTTCCTCCCGCGACAGCTTCACGTTTGTTGCGCTGGTTGCGACTTCTTTGACTGCCCACTCCACTCCAGCAATCGCAGTCAATACGTCCGTCTCAATTTGTGAACGCAGTTGGTCCGCGCGTGCTTGTGCCTCACGTAGCGCACCTAACGCCTCTTCAATCTGCCCGCGGATGCGGCCTCCGGTGTAGATGGGAAAGTCTAGCGTCGCCGCCAGCGCGTAGGTGTTCACATTGTGAACCGGCGACCCCCCGCTTTGCCCGTCACTGAGGTTGGCACTCAGTGTCGGCAGCCGGTATGCTTTGATGGATTTGACTTGTAACTCGGCCGCCATGATGCTGCTTTTCGCGGCTCGATAATCCGGCCGCGAGTCGAGGGCCGCACTGACGGAAACATCGCGGTCAAGTGTGGTCTCAGCGCCGTAGGCCGCAGCATCTTCCACTTCGAAATCCGCAGTGATTCCGGTCTGCAGCGTGTTGGCGAGAGTGAGCTTTGCTGCAATGTATCCCTGCTCCGCCTCCTCTAGTTGCTGCTGGAGCGAGTTCACCTGCTGCAGAGCCCGATTGCCCTCCAGTGGAGCAGAAACACCTTGCTTGACCCGGTCTTCGGTCAGTTTGTACAAGTCGTTCGCCAGCTTTGTCTGTTCCGCAAGCGTGTCCCGGGACGCCTTTGCCCTTAGTGCTTGCAGATATGCGGCGACAACGTCCAGTACCACAACCTCACGCGCATCGTCGACCAATAGGCGGGAGGATTCCTGCTTGGAGCGGGAACTTTTCCACGCCTGCCGGTTCGCGATGTTCAGCAAGTCTTGGCTGAGCACAACGCGCGCGTCCATTGACCCGAAGGGGGGTGACTTCACCTGCGACACATTGGGGATTTCTATTCCGAGCCCTTGCAAATTGATTGTCAGATAGGCTTGGCGTGCCATGACACCCAGTTGGGGCAACAACGCTGCACGCGATTGCCCATACTGCCCCGAGGCTTGTTCCAGACGGCTTTGAGCCTCCCGCAGAATGCTGTTGTTGGAAAGTGCAATCGTTAAGGCTTGCGATAGCGTCAGCGGATTGGGCAGGCTTTGTTGGTTCGTTGCGCCCGCTCGCGTCGCCATGAGTACAAGCAACAACGTGCCTAAGAGTCCTGCCCGGCGATTGAGTCTTGCTGGGCCGTTGATCCGGTGGCTGAGTGCCCGTCGAGCACTCTTGACGCGTGAAGCACCGTGCGAACGAAGGTCGTCGCAAACTGATAGCAGGAGTCCAATGAGTTGGCTTTTAATGGCCATGCCGCCTCCTAACCTAATCGGATCCCGAGTAGACGTCGCCTGCAAAACTTAACAGCCCTTGAGTGCAAGACTTGACGACCTGTACCACCGAGACAAGCTAGACGCCTCCATATCGAGGAAAACACCTGACTAGAGAAGGTTTGGATGCACCTCGTTTGCTCGGTCTGAGCTGGCAGAAGCCGAGTTACAAGTCCGAATCTTTGCGTGGGGTGCGGGTGTTACTCCGCCGTTCCTTTTCTGCCTTCTCTGAAGTAGCTTCACCATCCTTTGGGATTGCAATTCTTGGGTCGGCTGACTTTTTTCACAACCAACCGCCAAGGAACGCATTAGCGTTGTCATCAGCTCGGCACAGCGCTCGGGCAGTTTCTTCAACTGTCTGATGTTTCCGTCCCGAGCATCACAATCGTCTACCTGGATCCTGGTCAGGCAGGTGGTGACGATCTGTCCCAACATTCTTCCGCCATTCCCCTCTGCCCAATCCTCTCAGCCCGTAGACGCCGACATAGTCCTCGTATGTCTTCTTTTTGTATGGGAGGTGCGCTATTTCTCTCGATTCGCCAACGGCCTTCATAACCAGCGCGGTTCCCTACCAAGCCCAACATTTTCCCGCCTCTGTAACTATCCAGAACTTGCATGGCCGCACCGTCGACGAGTCTTACAGGACTCCTAGGTCGGCACTGAAGTGGAAACCAAACCCAGCCAGGTCCTTAGGTTGTGTGGATCCCAAATCGGTTGTCCGAGCAAGACCGGTCCGAGTACACCCCACGAAGACTGCGTCATATTCCCATGTCGCCGCGAGCTTTCTTACGCGGGCCTGATTTGTGGGACGTCATGCTGGGACCGGATGGAAACTTCCTGGGTTGATTACGACCGCTGGCAGGAATCTTGACGTCCGTCCCTCCGGTATCAATTACATCCCCTCTTATCAGATCGCCTCTGTCCATCGCAGTGGACTTGTGCCTTGCCTTCACCGCTCCTTAGGTAAGGATTGCATAGACTCGCTGCCGCGCTGCAGTCGGAGAATGGCGCAGCTTTCTACCCCATAGACCGAAATGTGTCCTCGCGAATCGACCGGACGTCGTCAGCGCAAGGTATGACGGCCTCTTGCTTTATACCGAGGACGCATCCACGTCAAACCTAACGTTAGTCACGCTCCGGCAACACCCGAAAATATACTGGGTGAGTGCCCCCGGAAGAGGGTCCTGGTTTTGTTGGACTTCATTTGTTTGTGGAACTCCGCGTTTCGGTCGACTCCAAGATGTTTCGGGAGGATGTTTCGGCGGGCAGTTGGCGCAGCACTGTTTAAAGTCCCCTGCTGATGAAAGAATGAAAGAATGGAAGACCACTAAAACGTTCGTGTATCCTTGTGAACGAACTCACACGTGCGAGATCGGTTCTCCCTGCGCGAGGCGACGCCCTGGCCGGCAGAGAAATTCTAAATCGTGGCACTCGGCAGCAGATTCAGCCCAAGAGAGAAGACGACATATGACGGTAGAAAAAAAGCCGAGAGAAGACCTCAATTTTGTTTTTCAGTAAATGCCAGCAATTGCACGCGGGAGTGATGCGGCCGTATCACCGCTTGTTGCAGGCGTAACTCCAGCGTTGGTGGCGCTCCAAAATGCCGGCGACATGGTATGTGTCAGAGCGAGGGCTATAGCTGCCTCTTTGAGGGGAAGCGATATCTTGACTTATGGGAATGCAAGCGCTGGTTTGCCGGCGTTTTCTTGGCAGGCTCCGAATCGTTTCAAATCTTCCATTCGGTCCGCATTTGCGTGCAGTGCTGGCGATGTGAGGCGGAGCTTGTTGGATCTATTTCGAGTACGACAAACTTCATACAGCGCACGCCTTTGCGGGGCGCGCTGCTCATAACTGTGGGAGCTAAAATCGGTCCACACCAAGGAGGCGGTAAACCGATGGAGGCGCGAAGGAGGGGAGTATGCGGGCGGGACCCGTAAATTTTCGGGTGCGAAATGTCGTGAATCTCTAATGTCCCGAGTGAAGGGGTGGCAGCAAGCTGGAATAGCTAATCCCGCCCTCGGATTGATGCAAGGATATGCAACTTTTCCGAGCGCCTAGTTGCTAGGACGCCTTTTTGTTGCGCCTGCTCCTGAATTGGTTCGAGCTGGCTGCGCAATGTAGGAATTTAGTTCCAGCAAACGCCAATCGAGTATCAGATATGTTGCCAAGGACTAGTTTGCCAGGGCCAAGTTCGCATTTACCCCGTTTGTCAGGCTCGGCGTGTTTGCTGGGATAGAACCAGAGCGCCCCCGGCAAGGACTCGTCAAGGACGACGGTTATCACCGTAATCTAGCGGCAATAACGTGAGGCCGTACTAGGTAGGTGAGGTCATCTGATAAATCTGACAGTTCCGCGATCGCGGTGGTCGCGATTTACTTTGGTATTGTCGTTTGGTCCGCAGTGACTCTGGCTGGTTCTGGAGACGCGCCGAAACCATTTCGGGCCAACTGAACATCCTCGGCGCAAGTGGGAGCTGCGTCGTGACGGCAACGACCCGCAAGGGACTCGATGATACCTGCCACAAGCAAATGTTCCCGGATTCGGCTCATGATTGCCGACATAGACGGAACGCTCGTCACAAAAGAGAAGCTGCTTACACCAAAGTCAGTGCAAGCAGTCGATAGGTTGAATGAAGCGGGCATCATATTCGGGGTCACCACGGGTCGCCCGCCAGCAGGCGTGAGGATGCTCATCGAGTCCCTTCCCCACCTGAGGTTCATCGCAGGATTCAATGGTGCAGTCATCGTGCGTAGGGACTTTTGGGTATTTGCGCAGAATCTGCTGCCGGCAGCCGCAGTAGAGCAGGTGGTGCAAATCATTCTGGAACACAAGATGGACGTATGGCTCTACACCGATAAGGACTGGTTAGTCTGCGATTTACGGGCATACCGTGTCGATCGCGAAGAAAAGACGGTGCAGTTTCCACCGAAGGTGACTGCAACCTTTGACGGTCTCTGCGATCGAGTCGCCAAGATTGTGGGTGTGAGTGAGAACTACGAAGCCGTCGCTCACTGCGAAAGGAATGTGCAGGAGAGGTGCGGCGCGAGTGTCTCGGCCGCACGTTCTCAGCCGTACTATCTGGATGTCACGCATCCCAAAGCTAACAAGGGCGAAGTCGTACTTATGGCTTCACAGTTCTTTGGGATCGCGCCACAGGAGATCGCCACGATCGGAGACATGGCCAACGACATCACTATGTTCAAGAAGAGTGGCATGAGCATTGCCATGGGAAATGCTAGTCCCGAAGTGCAGAGGGCTGCCACCTGTGTAACCGCTTCGAATGAGGAGGAGGGGTTCGCGGCAGCGGTGGATGATTTCATATTGCCGCAGGAGGATACTTCGGCCGCCTAAATGTAAGTTCGGCAACCGAGCCGATCTGCATCGGTGTCGCAGCGATACGCACAGATAACAGCAATCCGAAGAGCCGCCGAGTACGAGTTCGTTCCGGAAAGTCATTAAGATCGGCTTTGCCTAAGCGGGGGAAACGCTATGCCTACGACAACAGCAAACACCAGACCGCATAAGATTCAGCGCGAGCCTCGCCTGGAGGGCCCGCTTTCGAAAGAGGAACTGCGCAAGATAGACGCCTACTGGCGTGCCGCCAACTATTTGTCGGTTGGCCAGATCTATCTGTATGACAACCCGCTGCTGAAGAAGCCGCTGAGCAAGGAGCACGTCAAGCCACGGCTGCTTGGCCACTGGGGCACCACTCCGGGACTGAATTTTATTTACGTTCACCTTAACCGGGTCATCAGGAAGTACGACCTGAACATGATTTACATCACCGGGCCAGGACACGGTGGACCAGGACTCGTGGCCAACGCCTACCTTGAGGGAACGTATAGCGAGGTATATCCCAACATTTCTGAAGACGAAGACGGAATGCAAAAGTTGTTCAAGCAGTTCAGTTTCCCCGGGGGGATTCCCAGCCACGTTGCCCCGGAGACACCTGGATCGATTCACGAGGGCGGCGAGTTGGGTTACGCTCTATCCCACGCCTATGGCGCGGCGTTCGACAACCCTGACCTGATTGTTGCCGCCGTGGTGGGCGATGGCGAGGCCGAGACCGGGCCACTTGCAACGAGCTGGCATTCTAACAAGTTCCTCAACCCCGTCAACGACGGTGTAGTCCTGCCGATTCTTCAACTCAACGGTTATAAGATTGCAAATCCCTGTGTACTTGCACGCATTAGCCACGAGGAGTTGGAGCAGCTCTTTCGTGGTTACGGCTACACACCCTATTTCGTCGAGGGCCACGAACCGGAGAGGATGCATGAGCTCATGGCCGCCACACTCGATTCGATCGTCGAAGAGATTCACCGGGTCAAAGCGCGTGCAGGCAAGAATGGCTCACAGCGCCCCCGGTGGCCAATGCTCGTTCTGCGCACCCCCAAGGGGTGGACAGGACCGAAGGAGGTCGACGGAAAGAGGACTGAGGATTATTGGCGCTCCCATCAAGTGCCGATGGGTGAGATGCAGGAAAAACCCGCGCACATTAAGATCCTCGACCAGTGGATGAAGAGCTATCGACCGGATGAGTTGTTCGATCGATCCGGCAAGCTGATTCCTCAGCTCTCTGAGCTGCACCCGAAGGGCATGAAGCGGATGAGCGCCAACCCGCACGCCAATGGCGGAGTTCTCCTTAAGGACTTGCGGATGCCAGACTTCCGCGACTACGCCGTCGAGGTTCCCAAACCGGGGGCTGTGACGGCGGAGTCAACGCGGGTTATGGGGAAATTCCTCCGCGATGTCATGAAGATGAACATGGCGTCTCGTAATCTGCGTCTTTTTAGCCCCGACGAAAATAACTCCAATCGCTGGCAGGACGTGCTCGAAGTAACCAATCGCGCCTGGGTTGCTGATACATATCCATACGACGATCATCTAGCTCCCGACGGCCGCGTAATGGAGATGCTCTCAGAACATCAATGCCAAGGCTGGTTGGAAGGTTATCTTCTCACCGGGCGACACGGGTTCTTCTCATGCTATGAGGCATTCATTCATATCATCGACTCGATGTTCAACCAGCATGCCAAGTGGCTAAAGGTGACACGCCATATCCCTTGGCGTCGACCGATTGCCTCGCTGAACTACCTGCTCTCCTCGCATGTTTGGCGGCAGGATCACAATGGTTTTTCGCATCAGGACCCGGGCTTCATCGACCACGTCGTCAACAAAAAAGCGGAGGTTGTGCGCGTCTATCTGCCGCCCGATGCCAATTGCCTTCTCTCGGTCACCGACCATTGCTTGCGTAGCCGCAACTACGTGAACCTCGTCGTGGCCGGCAAGCAGGTGGCTCCGCAGTGGCTGACGATGGACCAGGCGATCCGGCACTGCACCTCCGGCATCGGGATCTGGACTTGGGCGAGCAATGATCAGGGGGGTGAGCCGGATGTGGTTATGGCGTGCTGCGGCGACGTACCCACACTCGAAACCCTCGCAGCGGTGGACCTTATCCGCCGCTATCTGCCGGAACTGAAAGTACGCGTCGTGAACGTCGTCGACCTGATGAAACTTCTGCCGGTTCGCGACCACCCGCATGGACTCACCGACATCGCATTTGAGGTGCTGTTCACGAAGGACAAGCCCGTCATCTTTGCGTTTCACGGTTACCCGTGGCTGATCCATCGGCTGACCTACAGCCGCACGAATCATGTGAACTTGCACGTTCACGGCTACAGGGAAGAGGGCACCACGACAACGCCCTTCGACATGTGCGTCCTCAACCAAGTCGACCGCTTCAACCTTGTTAAGGATGTGATCGCCCGCGTGCCGAAGCTGCGGGAGCGAGCGGCCTACGCGATCCAGGCGATCAATGACAAGCTGATCCAGCATCAGCAGTACATCAATCGTTATGGCGACGACATGCCCGATATCAGCACTTGGAAATGGGCTCAACCCGCCTCGGTGTCGCCGAAAGCCACCTCCACCGAGGCAGACAATGTGTGAGACCAGCAAGACGTGAACGTGAAAGCCGGTCGATGAGGTCGATTCGAAGCTAAACCTGATCAAGGGCTACGGGCGCACCATGGTTAGAGAAACTTGCCTCGGGGTCTTCCGTGAGTT
>Ga0126381_100010834_pt1 | contig 10285 bp, 7 predicted proteins | sample PanSoiMetPlot_28_FD_96465 | JGI IMG/M metagenome (GOLD analysis project Ga0126381, IMG submission 96465) | Tropical forest soil microbial communities from Panama - MetaG Plot_28 | ecosystem: Environmental > Terrestrial > Soil > Tropical forest > Bulk soil | place: Panama | collected 2016-02-17 | reverse complement strand
TTATATGGCTGATCGGGGTCATGGCTGATCGAATTGAACGGTCCAGTGAGCCTTGCGAAACACCGATTTTTGCAGGTCGGGTTGGATTGATGCTCACCCCTGAGAGCTAGTGTAAGAGTAAGAGTTGGACGTGCATGCCACTCTTCTTGGGCATAAAAGCCAAAAATGTACTTGGTAATGTGATACGAGAGCTGTGAAGAAAACGACTGAGCCAGTTGTGTGGTATCTGTAGATGGGGTTGCCGGATCAAACCCGCCCTGATAGAACGCATCGAGTGTGAAGGGAGACACAATTCCTTTATCGACATTGAACAGGACGCTTGCGGGGTGTTCAAGGAAGATCGCACCCATCCCGAACTTGTGATTCCCCCAGGTTTTTGTGAAGTCGTCGGATATTTGATCCTGCTTGGGATTGTACGCGGAGGGCGAACCCCAAGTCGAACCTAGAGTCGTGAACGTGTTGGTAACCTGCCAGGAGAGCTGTGTCGGTAGTGCGGCGAACGCTTTTGAAAAATTCGGCAAAGCGCCATGGCCGTTGACTTGCCAACCTCCCAGAAGAAACTGGTTCGCAGCCGAAGGGCCAAAGGTGTGCGTTTCAACGAGCTGGCCTTGCCACCAGGGCTCATGAATATTTACGTTAAATAGCGGGCTAATGGGGTCCGTGTACGCTTGATTACCGTCGTTGTACGCTACCCAGAGAAATAGTCGGTCCTCTGTCCTGATATTCCAATCCACACGACCAGAGTACTGTGTTTCGTAGGTTGGACGGCCGAGAGATGTTTCGTAGTGCACCGCACACGGCACAGTCGTGCCTAACCCGTTTGGCCCCGTGAACCCAGTACAACCTGTTGGATCCGTTGAAGCAGAAAATCCCCCCGGCAATGCTCGATTCGCACCTGGCGCGCTGTTATAGAGAGCGAAGACTTGTCTGTAGAATGTTTCCGAGGCGGAACTCGGGCCAAACTTCGAATCGATATTTGCGATGGTCGCGGCTTCAAACTGTGAACTCGGAAGGATCACTTGGGCGAGCTGGGGGATCAACAGTCGCAGGCCTTCCGTGTCGAAGTAGAAAAACAGTTTGCTTCTTTTGATCGGGCCGCCGATGGAACCCGCCCACTGATTGGCAATATCAAATGGGCGCGGAGTACTGGTCGCGTTATTGATCCAGTTGTTGGCGTTCAGCAGGCTCCCGTTCCAGAAATAAAGCGCGTTGCCGTGAAACTCGTTACCGCCGGACTTAGTAATGTAATTCACATCGGCGCCCGCGAGGACCCCGAGCTGGCCGGAGTACCCGTTGCTCACGATTGTTGCCTCCTGGACTTGATTCATTCCAAGGAGAAGATTTGTAGCGCCGGTCATGTTGTAGTTCCCGCCGATATCTGTATAATTCATCCCGTTCAACGTAAAAATTGTGGAAGTGGCTGACATTCCCAAGATTGAAAAATTGGGAAATCCACCGGCAGTGTTCATGATGGCGCCTGGTGCAGTCTGGGCGATGTAGGTAAGATCGTTGCCCGGATTTGGTACCTCGGCAACTTGCAACTGCCCCACCGTAGCCGACGCGTCCCCATTCTCGGCGTGCAGGAGCGGGGTGTCTTCAGTCACCTTTATGGTGCTGCTACCCTCCGCGATGAGGAGTCTGATGTTTAAGGTGGTAGGGGAGCCCAGGCTGACGTCCAGAATTTGGCTCACCGTTCGGAAGCCCGGACGCGTGACCGTAAGAGTGTAGTTTCCCGGCGGCACAAATGAAAATAAATATCCTCCGTCGCGATTCGTGTTTCTCGTTTGATTTGTTCCCTTCGCATTGTCTTTCAACTGGACATTCGCGCCCGGCACCACAGCGTCACTTGGGTCGGTCACTACACCCGTTAGGCCTCCTGAAGTTGAACTTTGAGCGGCAACCAAATTGGCAGGAGTGCAGAGAGGGGTTAAGAGGGCCAGTGAAAACAAGAATCCAGTTGGGAAATGCATATTCAAGCCTTAAGAATCAAGCGCAGCCCAGCTACAAGGGTGAAACCAGGAAAACATTCATCGTTCAGTCTTTTGGCCAGAATGCCTAAGAAGATAACATTACGTTAAGTTTCGGGGGAAGTACAGAAAAGCAAAGATGTCACGGCACTATATGGAAGCGTCCAGCCGTAGCAATTGGGCCAGTAGCATCCAATGTCTCGGATGCGGAATCCTATCACCGCGCTTGATGAGTGTTGCATATGGGTGGGAGACATCAATTGCCAAGCGAATCTTCTTTACCGTGAACTTGGACAACCGAGGGAGAATTTCTCGTCGGTAAAAGTCCTCATCGAGCCATTCAGGAAGGCTTGACGGGTCCCAGCTACGGAGCGCTCCAGCTTGCTTCGCCTGTGTCGCGGCTCTCCGAGCCTCAGCTATGGCGCTGTGCGTGGCAATTCGCCCTAATTTCGCCTGTTGTAGGAGATTTTCGCGATGCACCAAAGGAGCACACTCTGCGCAGTAAGTGGAACCCTTCGTTATGCTCCCTCCACAAATTGGACAACGAGGCTTTGTCTTTGGAGTTGCCGGGACGTTTGCGGCAAAGTTACCAGCTTTCGCTTGGCTGCGCCGAGCCTGGGTGAGTCTGGTTGGCAGAAAATTGAATTTCGACCTCCTGGACCTTCCTTGCCAGAAAATCTTGGCAGCTTGCTCAGCGTAAGGTGCAACGGCTTTGCGCCACGCCCAAGCAGTTTCCGATAATTGTGCGGCAAAAGATCCCATCAAGCGGCAATTCCCGTTAGCCTGCTCGAAAAACCATTCCCTGCGCAATGGACCACGATTTAGCCAGTCAAATACATAGGCATCCACAAGGGGTCTGACAGGCTCCATCAGATCGCATGCGAGGCTGTCACGATTCGGCGTATCTCTGTGCAGAACTCCTAATCCTGGATCGAGCCCAAGTTCTGCTGCCGCTAGACGCGCTTCCGATTCCAGGACAGCGTACAAGTAATTCAAAACGGCATTTGGCGGATTCACGGCGAGCCGAGGAGAGCCCGTCAAGGGCGAGACACGGGCACCAAAGATTTGCCAATGGTCAGGGACTCGCCGAATATCCGTTCGCGGATACACAATCGGAAAGTCAGCCCATGCCGACCAGTACGCGAGAGCTGCGTTGGCCTCAATGGAGAGCAAACTATCGAGCCGCCGAACTTTCTGAAGCGCGCTTCGGAATTTGGCGATGTTATCCGCAACAACAAAATTGTTGAGCTTTTGCCGCGCCACTTTTTCTTGGCCAGCAAGCTTGCGGCTGATTAGTTCTAATGCGAGTTGAATTGCAGCGCCGCTGCTATTGGCCAGAGCCTGAGCGCGTCTTAGACGAGCGTCAGAGGAACGGACGGGTCCCGTCGTCGCCAAAACGGAGCCATCTCTTTCCAGCATGACGAAGGCAGCGTCCTGGTCGGCCAGCCAGCGCAAGGCGGCAAGGGACACCATTCCGTCAGAACCGATTACAACCAGACGACGAAGGCCGTGGGCGACACGCGCAAAACGGGCATAGCGACGATCCGAACCAATGCCATCTTCTAAAATGAGATGGCCACGTTCGACTTGGACTCGAATGCCGAAACCGAAGAGGGTTAATACTCCCTGTCGCGGCGTGATGATCGCGCGGAAATTGCGGTCGTGAAGAGATTGAGGTACGTTCGTCGAAGCTGCCATCGGAGCTTACTCTCCTCTTGGTGGTTAGGGCTTGCCGTTCTGCTAGTAACAGGCGGCAGGCCCGCTTTGGCTGAAAAATTTTAGGGTCTCGGGGCTGGTCTTCGCGTTGCCATGCTAAGGACCTCGATAGGCCCAGTAATTGTCCCAACCTTTTGCTTCTTAGACTTTGCGAATTCTGCTTTGGACAAATCCAAAAACTCCTTCATCTTCCTCTCGTCCCAATCCTTAGGCCAGTCCCAGTGCGAGAGTCTTTTTGTTGCGGTAATCGGCGCAAGTCCAAACCTAGCACCGGCTAGAACCTTTGAAAGGAACACTACGCGCTTATCGTCACTCTTGGGCCGCTTTGTCTTTGCGTAGCTCGGAAGACGCTTGCCAAGCAACAACTGTCCCGAATACAGCTCCAGCGCGTCAGGAAGCTCTAGTGGCGGGCTTCCCGGCAACCATCTCCCAACGCCCGGCCCATATTCCGTCGCCATCCATCGACTCATTTCTCGTGATGCTTTGCGAATGTGTTCTGTGGTGCGGGCCCCTTTGAGGAGTTCCCAGATTTCTGGAGCTGGCATGACAGGACGACTGATTACCCATTCCCTAGATTTCATTATTTCGACAGGGAGTTCCTGTGCGCCTTTCGAGACTGGAATGGGGATCGGCGGGCCAAGGGCCTCGCTGCCTCGGTACTCGGTGTTCGGGGGGAGCATTATGCCTCCTCTACCCGCGACGATGCGTGTCCATTGAGCAGAGCCTGTGTTCTGGGCAGGTCCCCACTTCACTTTCTGCATGGAACCTGACTGGCCGTCGCGGAGGTTGTAAAACAAGCAAGCCCACGTACACGCATCGGCTTTCAGCAGTTCGATATCAGCAGGCTTTGGTCCTCGCAAACCCATAACTTGTCCATAAATATACAAATTTCTTGACCACAGTGTCAAGCAGTGCGAGCATCGTAATGCATCCATAGGAGATTAGATAAATGGACAAGTTATTGATTACGCGGACTGACGCAGCAGCTCTGCTTAATCTCAGCATTCGCAGCATTGATTACCTCGTGGCTAAAGGACGCCTCCGTTCTCGAAAACTGGGGAAGCGTCGGCTAATTCCACGGACAGCAGTTGAAAGGATTGCAAAGAGCGGTTGCGACCGTATTACTCCGCTACGAAATCAATCGAAGCGACCACCTCACTAATTCAGGTCCAGTAGATGAGCAGCCGCCCCATTTCGAGAGCCCCACGCAAGACAAAGGCTCACTCTACGCGCCGACGCCAAGAGGCTCGGCTGCGTGGATTTGCGGCCATTAATCTAGTTCGGCGAGGCAAAGCAAAATCTCTTTCCGCAGCCGCACAAGCGGAGGGGACCACAGTAAAAACGATCCAGCGTTTGCTACCTGGGGCACTTGTTTGGCGGCGTAGAGGCCGACACATAGGTGTAAAGGCAAGTGACCGTTATTCGGAACGAGTTGAAATCCTAACGGACCTGGGCCCACTTGATGTCACCGCCCACGGCTCTCGTGAGCGTGAACTTGCGGGACGCCATCGCTCTGTGTATTTCAAGGTGTTGGGGCATGAGCTATCAGCTGGCACACTGGCGGAATTTCACGGCAAGACCGTAGGCGGGCATAAGCTAATCAGCGATCCCGATAAGCTCTTTACCCTTGCCAAGGGAGGTGAGCTAGACCAGCTAAATGCGCTTTACGTGGGCCCGGAGACGCGCGGGTGAAGAATCCCGATCCCATTGAGCGTGCCTGGCGCCTGGAAAGGCGCCGCAAGCAGCTAGGCTCAGACAATCCTCGCTGCTTTTATTGCCCCGAGTCAGACATCGCCTGCATGGAGCTCGACCACCCAGTCACTGAACAGCTTGATTCGCAATTCACGCGAGTCGAGTGCCGCAATGATCACCGCAAGCTTGAACTAAAGAGGGATTTAAAGAGGCTCACGCACAACGGGCGTCGCGACGTTAAGGAATCCAATCGTGCTCAGTTGCGCCGCTATATGTTGCTGCTCGCTGAGGATCAGGAATCCATAGCCGACAGAGTTGTATCTCCCGATATGTCGCCTGAGCTGATAGCGGCTGCAGTGCGCGCCACAGCTAGCTCGCTGCGCCGTAAGGCAAGTGAGTTGTGACGTGCTTCGACTCTGGTGCACTCATGAAACCAACACCTGAAACAGCCTTTGTCTTTGTGCGCGTCCATACCCGCGTGAAAGGTGAAAAGCCCCACGATAACAGGGAGTGGAGACTGCCGCAGAAGTGGGCCAACTTCGCACTCGTTTTCGACTGCGAAACCACGACGGACATGAGCGAGAATCTCAATTTCCTGTGGTGGAGATTCTGTGAACTGAAGAACGGGGTATACGTTTGCCAGCGAGAGGGACTGGTCTACGCAGATCGTCTCGAAAAGGAGTCGGTAAAGCTGATCCATGATTATGCGCATCGCAGGCGAGCAGATGTGGAGGATGGAAGTCCAATAGGCATTCGCGTGGAATCGCGCACTCAGTTTGTGAATGGTGAGTTTTGGAAAGCAATTCGCACAGGAGCCGTCGTAGTAAATTTCAACGCTCCGTTCGACCTCAGCCGGTTAGCGCTCGAATATCGAGAAGCGCGGAACAAGAACACCGGATGGTCAATGGTGTTGTGGAAGTACAAAGGCAAACCGGACAAATTAAAGCCCAAGCTCGCAATCAAACCCAAAGATTCGCGCTCGGCTTTTATCAAGTTGGCAGGCGGTGATCCGGCAAACCGACTCATATATCGTGGACGCTTTCTCGATCTTTCTGTTCTCGGTCATTCTCTGCGTAACAAGCACATGACGCTGGATGGGTTTCTTGAATCCTTCGGCCTGAAAGGAAAGCTGAAGCATGAGCCCACAGGTCGTGTCACAAAGAAAGAGCTGAAGTACGGTCGCCGCGATGTCGAGCGTACTGTTGCACTCCTTAACGCATTGAAACTGGAATATGACGGTTTTCCGCTCGACCTGCCCACGGAACGGGCCATGAGTGCGGCTAGCGTCACAAAAGCCTTCTTGGATGAAATGGGAATCAAGCAACCGGCGCACAAATTCAATCTTCCGCACGAAGTTCTCGGTAAATGCATGCAGGCGTACTACGGAGGCCGCAGCGAAGTTCGCGTCCGGCACCAAGAGATGCCGGTAGTGGTATGCGATACGACATCGGAATATCCATCGGTCGCCGCGTTGCTCAACTTGTGGCCTTTGCTGACAGCAGCAAACCTTAAAGTTATCGATTGCGCTGACGGAGCGCGGAAGTTTCTGAAGTCTACAACTGCGAAAACTTTGCTAGACCCCAACACCTGGAAAGACCTGGCGTTTTTTGCCGCGGTGGTGCCGAACGGCGACGTCCTTCCCGTCCGCGCTCCTTACGGCGAGAAAGGCGATACCAACATCGGAGTAAACCCGCTCATTTGTGACGCGCCGATATGGTACGCGGGTCCCGATCTGGCAGCATCGCAAATCAAAGCCAAGCGTACACCACAAATCATCCGGGCCTTTCGGCTTGTGCCGGAGGGCATTCAGCAAGGAATGAAGTCAACATCTATTGGCTCGCGGACGATTGACCCGGCAAACGACGATTTTTTCCGCGTCATCATTGAGGAGCGGAAGAAGTTGCCGAAAACGCATCCGCACTACTTGCTACTGAAAATCATTGCCAACGCGTTGTATGGAATCTTTGCGGAATTGAATAAGTACGAGTACGGGAAGAACGATGCCAAACGACTTGAAGTGTATTCAGGCGAGCATCAATTCACGCAAACCTCCTGTGTCGTTGAACGCCCGGGTAGATGGCAATTTCCACCTGCGGCAGCGCTGATTACGGCAGGCGGGCGGCTCATGTTGGCAATCTTGGAGCACCTGGTTGAGCAAAGAAAAGGAACATATCTGCTTACAGACACGGACTCCATGCTCTTCGTCTCTTCCGAAAAAGGAGGCTTGATCAAATGTCCCGGCGGTTCACACAAAACGGCTGACGGGAGTCCAGCAGTTAGTGCGATCACGTGGAAGGAGGTTGAAGAAATTTGTGCTGAACTCAACCAGCTGAATCCTTACGATCCAAATCTTGTGGGAGAAATCCTCAAAATTGAAGATTGCAATTACGACCGCGCTGGCAATCAGCACCAGTTATACGGGCTTGCTGTTTCGGCTAAACGCTATGTCGTTTACAAGCGAAAGAAAGATGGCATTGAGATGATTAAGCCCAGCGAGCACGGGCTGGGAATAGTTTTTGTTCCTGACGAGCGTAAGCGTTACAAGCCCGAGGATTGCAAAGACCAAGAAACCGACTACCCGCGCTGGATCGTGGAAGCATGGACACGGCTTCTGGACGACCATTTCCGAGGAATTAAAGACCCGGAAAATGCCTTCGTAACACGCGAATTGTGGTTTGCAAACGTCCCCGCCATTATGCGCATTCGGGTGACGACACCCAATGTGCTGAAGGCGCTGCGCAAACGAGATCCCGGCGCGGCCAAGCCCTACAACTTTGCGCTCTCGCCAATACTTATTGAACCGCCGCAAGATTGCACACTGGTTGCACCGTTCAGCAAGCACCCAGAAAAATGGTTGACGCAGGCCTACACCGAGGTCAACAGCGGAACTACGGTCAACTTGCTCGGAGAATATCGAGGCAGAAAACTTTTGCCGCAACGTCTTTCCGGTGTTCTTTGGCGTCATTTCCTGCACCCGGAAGGAAAATCCCTCGCGCCTGATGGCGAGCGTTGCGGGCCATATACCAAGGGCTTGTTGCTTAGGCGACCAATCCTGGCAAAGCCGCCTTTCCACTTTATTGGTAAGGAGATTGAGCGGCAGGCGCAGGAGGGGGAGGACATAAGCGTGATTGACTCCCCTGGCCCGATAGTATACGAGCCCGGCAAAACCAAAAACACTCGTGCCGCTGACCCTGGTCATATACTCCGGGCTCAGCGTTTCGGTGTGCGGCAATTGATCCGCGAGTCTGACGTCAAGCAACATGCCGTTGAGAGATATCTGCGGGGGCAGCGAGTCCATCCTGCGACGCGTATTCAAATACAGAAAGCTGTCGAAAGGCTCGAACGCAAAGGTTCATAAAGTGAGGCGCTTTGGAAGGCGAGTACTGAGTGACGTGACCGGCGCGAACTGAGAGCTACTATACCAGTAAATTAAACCAACGGTACTAGCATGCTATACCAAGCGCTGTTATCCTTCAAGCAATGGACTTAAAAGAAGCATCACAAAAAGCGCTGCAGATTTTGCAAGAGGAAAAACACCGACCCACGTTGAACTACGGCTATGTGTCGAGCGTATGGCCGCGCAACAAACTCTATCAACAATATGAATTGCAAAAGCAGGGTTGGAGTCCAGCGATGGCCGCAACGGTCGGGCTCAGAGAAGAACGCCTTGGAAAAAGGCCAAGATACGTCTATGAAGACCCTAAGCTCTACAAGTTTGAAAGCGCGAATTTTGATCTGCTAGTCCGCATTTTGGCTCAAGTACGTCAAGAAGACCGAATGGAGTTTATATCCGGTCTTCTGGATTTGGTGCGTAAACCCGTCCAACCGTTCGGTCATAAGTTGCTAGCTGAGTTCATTGTCAGGGCTGGGTATTTAAAGGACCTGCTGGAGGCCATGCAGACGCCCAAACTTCCAGTAATGAGCGTCTTTGAAATGCTCAATCAAATTGAAGACATGATAACTCTCAATTTCAACCTTTTTAGCGATGCAGAACTAGAGTCTTTTCCCAGTAGGCTAAAGCATCTGCTGCGAGAAATTGCAGAACGACAAACCTATTCGGCACGTGCTGAAGGTCGCGGCCCAATGAAAGACAATCCACATTACGTACAGGGCTATTCAAAGGCAGGCCACGAAATTACGGATGCGATTGATGGAATCGCACAAGAATGTCATCAAGCAAGATATTGGTATCTCAAGGGTGCTTTACAGGAACTTCCGAATCTGGAGATTGAAAGCGACAAGGTGACAGTCCAAAGTTTCCTTGTGAAGTTGGGCTTCAGCGGCGACATGCTCAAATCGTTAAACGCGGCAGAAAGTGACTACAAGTCTTCTGGGACGATTTTTGAGCTTAAGAATTGCCTTGGGCATTTGCGGAGCTTTCTTGAACATCTTCACAGAGAAGCCGCCAAAGCAGTCGCTGCATCTGCCGGAGAAACTGTTGAGGACAAGTGGGGGGCAGCAACGCTTTATCTTCGACAAAAAAGCTTTTTCACCACGAAGCACGAAGCATTTAGTGCTTCACTCTATACTCTTCTCAGCGACGAAAGCGTTCATCCTTTGACGGCTGACAGAGAGTATGCAAGATTGCTACGCAATGTAGTGATTGAGTATGGAGTTATGTTTCTGACGGTTCTAGACAAGCACGGCGTAAAAATCTGAAAGAAACCAAGCCACCCTCTCACCTGTTGTCGAGCGGTGTAGAAAACAGGGGCTCCAAATAAAGAATCAGCGAAGCGCGCACCGTGTTCAAGCAGGGGTGTAGCCGAATTTTTCCCTTGGGATACTACCCCCAATTGCGATTGACCCGTGAGCGAGTGCCCGTTTATACCGGATTTTTCGCCGGGGTGGTCCCTTTTTCGCATCCATATCCGCATACCCGTCTGTTGCTTGACTTAGTCCTTTTGGCAACC
>Ga0126381_100010833_pt1 | contig 10285 bp, 8 predicted proteins | sample PanSoiMetPlot_28_FD_96465 | JGI IMG/M metagenome (GOLD analysis project Ga0126381, IMG submission 96465) | Tropical forest soil microbial communities from Panama - MetaG Plot_28 | ecosystem: Environmental > Terrestrial > Soil > Tropical forest > Bulk soil | place: Panama | collected 2016-02-17 | reverse complement strand
GCCCGCGACTGCTTCTCCTGGATGAGCCCGCCGCCGGCATGAACCCCTCCGAGAAAGACGCCCTACGGAACCTGGTCGCCCGCCTGCGCGAGGAGTTCGGAGTCTCGATCGTTCTGATTGACCACGACGTGGCGTTCGTGATGAACCTGTGCGACCGGATCAGCGTGCTTGATCACGGGGAGAAGATCGCGGAGGGCTCGCCGGATGTGGTGCGGCGCGATCCCAGGGTAATTGAGGCGTACCTTGGCTCGGACGCCGAAAGCCCCTAGGACTCCTTGTGTGAGCCGGACATGGGCTCGCCGTGAGCAGTTTGACAGTCGCTTCGTCTTCGCTTCGCAACCTGGAGAGCGCACGAGCTCTCGCCCGGCGGGGCCCTGTCCGGCCGCATCGGTCCAGGAGCGAGTCCGACTCACCACGTACAGCGTCCGCGTCCGGCCATGGTAACGTCGGGACCGATTTGCAATTGCGGGCGGCCGCAGCCACCACGATCGGGGGAAACACAGGATTCCGGCTCGAATGCGGGCTCATGGCTTCTCCAGCGAGACGCACCTCGGCGCCGACGTTGCAGGTGGGCTGTGAGCGTCGAGCCGCTGCTTCGTGTGGAGGGTCTTGAGCTGCGCTACGGCGCCATTCGGGCCTTGCGTGGCGTGAGCTTCCAGGCGCGCGCGGCCGAAATCGTGACGCTGATCGGCTCGAACGGAGCAGGCAAATCGACCCTTCTTCGGGCGATCTCGGGGCTTGAACGGCCGAGTGCCGGCAGCATCCACTTTCAGGGCGTCAACGTGACCGGTCATCCCCCCGAAGTGTTGGTGGCCTTGGGGATTTCCCACGTGCCCGAGGGGCGCCGGATCTTTGCAAACCTCACCGTGCATGAGAACTTGCAAATGGGTGCCTACCTGCGTCCGGAAACCGAGCGGGAGGGCCTGGAGCGCGTTTTTGGCCTGTTTCCGCGCCTGCGCGAGCGTCTTTCACAGCGCGGCGGCACGCTCTCCGGGGGAGAGCAGCAGATGCTGGCGATCGGGAGAGCGCTGATGGCGGAACCGAAGCTGCTCCTGCTCGACGAGCCTTCCCTCGGCCTTGCTCCGCTCCTGGTTAAGCAGATTTTTGGAATCATCCAAGCCATCAACACCCAGGGCACGACGGTCGTTTTGGTCGAACAAAACGCGCGTCAGGCGCTACGGATTGCCCAGCGCGCCTATGTGCTCGAGACGGGGACGCTCGCCATCGAGGGCACCGCAGCGGAGCTCGCCCGGGACCCGCGGGTGCGGGAGGCGTACCTCGGAGAGGCGGCAGGACCCCCAGTGTAGGGTCCATGAGAGGAGGAACGTTTTGGTCACCCCGGATCCGCTCGAAGTCGCCGATCGTCTGTTCGCGGCCATTTGCTCCGGCGATCTCGCCGCGCTCCGTGAGCTCTATGCTCCGACCCTCAAGGTCTGGCACAACTTCGACCGCATCGAGCAGTCGCGCGAGGAGAACCTGCGGGTCTTGGCCTGGATCGTGAAAAACGTGGCGGGGCTGCGCTACGAAAACGTGCGTCGGGAGCGGACCGAATCGGGTTTCGTGCAGCAGCATGTGCTGCGCGGCACGCCGCCGGGTGACGCGCCGCTCGAGGTCGCGGCCTGCCTGGTGTGCCAGGTCGAAGGCGGGCGCATCACCCGGATCGACGAGTACCTCGACTCCGCCGCGCTCGCCCCGCTGCTTGGGACGCGAGGTTAGCGGCGGGCTTCCCTCGAACCGCGCCGCTGCAGCGTTCCTGGGTCGGAGGATCAGACCCGGCATGAGTCGAATGGGAAGCACAGCCGCAAGAAGCGGACTCTTGATTCTTGTAGCCTGTCTCGCTGCGTGCCACGGCACGGACCTCCGTGAGAGACCGGGTGAGGAACACGACGGCGTCCCGCTCTTCGACAACCTCGGCAGCTACAGCCATCCCATCACCACGAAATCCGCGTTGGCGCAGCAGTACTTCGACCAAGGTCTGCGTCTCGTCTACGGCTTCAACCACGACGAGGCACGTCGTGCGTTCGAGGAAGCCGCCCGGCTCGACCCGGACGCAGCAATGGCCTATTGGGGAATCGCGTACACGCTGGGCCCCAACTACAACCTGCCCCGGGATCCTGGCCGCGACCACGAAGCCTGCCAGGCCGTCGCGCAGGCGCAGGCCAAGGCCAGCGGCGCGAGCGAGCGCGAGCGTGGGTACGTGTCCGCGATCGCGACGCGCTACGCGGATCCGCCGCCCGCCGATCGCCGGAGCCTCGACGAGGCCTATGCACAGGCCATGCAAGGGCTCGCCGAACGCTTCCCTGACGACCTCGACGCCGCCACGCTCCACGCCGAATCCATGATGGATCTCGATCCCTGGGAGCTCTGGACGCGTCATGGCAAACCGCGGCCGGGAACCCTCGAGATCGTGGCGACGCTCGAATCGGGGCTGCGGCGCGACCCCGACCACCCCGGCGCAAACCACTACTACATCCACGCGGTGGAGGCTTCTCCCGCTCCGAAGCAGGGGCTTGCCAGCGCGGACCGTCTGGGAAGTCTCGTCCCCGGTGCCGGGCATCTCGTGCACATGCCCTCCCACATCTACATGCGGATCGGGCGCTACGACGATGCGGTGGTGGCCAACCAACGGGCCATCGCAGTGGATGAGGCGTACATCGCAAGCCAAAAGGTCCAGGGTGTCTACGCAATGATGTACTACCCGCACAACATCCACTTCTTGTACATGGCGGCCGCGTTCGATGGGCGGAGTGCAGAGTCGGTACAGGCGGCAGACAAGCTCGCACAGAAAGTTCCGCCGGACATGGTCCTCAGCATGCCGGGACCCATGGAGAGTTTCCTCACCGCCCCTCCCCTTGCGCGCGTGCGCTTTGGAAAGTGGGAGGAGATCCTCGCCCAGCCGCTGCCCCCGGAGTCGCTGCCCTACGCGACCGCCATCTCTCACTACGCGCGGGGTCTCGCCTATCTGCGCACGGCGCGGGTGCGCGAAGCCAAGGCCGAGCTCTCGGCGCTCGACCAGGTCTCCGCGGGAATCGGGAAGGACCGCGTCGTCACCCAGGTGAACAAGAGCTCGACGCTGCTCTCGATCGCCTCGCACACCCTCGCAGGGGAAATCGCGGCCATCCAGCCGCAAACGATGGATGAGGCGGTGGCGCAGCTCGAGGAGGCGGTGAAGATCCAGGACAACCTGGCGTACATGGAGCCGCCAGACTGGTACTTCCCGGTCCGCCAGGCGCTCGGTGCGGTGCTGCTCCGCGCGAAGCGACCCCGCGACGCCGAAGCGGTCTACCGCGCCGACCTTGAGCAGAACCCCGACAATGGCTGGTCCCTCTATGGACTCGCCGAAAGCCTGAGGGCGCTGAAGAAGAAGAAGGAGGCGTCGCAGGTGGAGGCGCGTTTTGAAAAGGCGTGGAAGCACGCCGACGTCGTGCTCCCTGCGTCGCGCTTTTAGACCGCGCTGCGACAGGCGCTGCTAGCGCAGGGCTCTCCACCATGCCGCGATGACGACCGCAGCCGCAGCGGCTGCCCACGCGCACTGCGCCACGGGGCCGGCGGGTCGACGCCCTGTCCAGGCGGCTGCGCCCCCGAGCAGGGCACCACAGGCCAGCCCGAACACGTGGGCCCAGACGTCTGCGTCGGGAGCGGTTCCCAGCATCGCCAGAAGGCCGAGCCCCGCGGCGACCGGTGCGAAGTCTTGCCAGCGCCGGCTTCGCCGCCCTTGTCGCCGCCGCGCCACGCCAAGGCTCCCCAGGGCACCGACCGCGGCGAACACCGCGGTCGAGGCGCCGAGGGAATCATGTCCAGCCCCCCGCACCAGCGCGGTGAGCCCATTGCCCGCAGCACCCGCCGTGACGAGCAGCGCACTCGCCACGCCGGGGCCCAGCGCCCGGGCAAGGGCAGTCACGAAGAGCGCGCAGGCGACGGCGTTGGTGGCCACGTGGACGAGATCGGCGTGGAGGGTGAGCGCAGTCACGGTGCGCCAAAACTGGCCGCGCAGAATGCGACCCGAGTCAGCGCTTCCCTGGGTGAACCAGACCGAATCAGGGTCGTGCGCCCCGGTGTGAAGGAAGAAGAGAAACAGCGCTGCAGCCACAATCACGCCGAGGGACGTCGACCCCCATTCCGGGGGTGGCGGGATCTGGGCTTCGGCGCGTGCCGCGGAGGCTTCGCGCTCCCAGGCCTCGAGCAGGTGGCGTCCCCGTGCGAGGTCCGCCCGGTCCGCGGTGACCGCCACACCGCCTTCCATCGCGGAAAGCCCCGCCTCGATCCCCTCTGCCACGAGAACGAGCACCCACTCTTCGGCCGTTCTTCGGTCAGGAGCGATACGCACGATTTCCATGGGGCCACAGCTTGCCGCGTCGGTTACCGTGTGCGCGAATCCGAGTTCCGGTAGGACAGCGAGTTGCCATTGCCTCCCAGTCTTTGGCTGTACCTCGCGAGCCGCTTTTGCGCGGCGAGCGCGATGACGATGCTCCAGACAGCGGTGATCTGGCACGTGTTTGCGCTTTCGCACTCCCCGTTCCAGATGGGTCTTCTCGGCGTGGTCCAGTTCGCGCCCGCGCTGCTCCTCATGCTGCTCGGCGGCGCCGTCGCAGACACCTTCGACCGACGCAGCGTGGTCATGCTGGCCCAGCTCCCCCCGCTTGCGGCGGGCGCGTTGCTCTACTTCGCGACCGTTCGGGGATTTGTGAGCGTTCCGCTGATCTTCGCAGCGATGTTCCTGATCGCTGTGGCAGGAGCCTTCGACGGCCCGGCGCGGATGGCCTTCCTGCCCGGTCTCGTGGGAAAAGAGGCCTTCCCGCGTGCGGTGGTCTTTGCCTCCACGACCATGGCCATGGCCTTCGTCACGGGACCCGGGCTGCAAGGGCTGCTCATCGCGGAAAGCGGGGTGCACACCGTCTACGCCTTGTACGGCGGCCTGATCGGGCTCGCGTTTGTGTTCCTGTCGTTCCTGCATCCGGTGGCGCCGGCTGCGACCGGCGGGGCGATGAGCATGGAAGCGGTCCGCGAAGGCCTGGGCTTCGTGCGACGCAGTCCGGTGATCCTGGGCTGCATGACGCTCGACATGTTGGCCGTGATCTTTGGGGGCGCGGGGACGTTGCTGCCCATCTACGCGAAGGACATCCTCGGCAAGGGTCCCCGGGGATACGGCGTCCTCGCGGCCTCGCTCGAGATGGGAGCGCTCCTCATGGGGCTCTTCATGCTGACGCGCCCGCCTGTGGTGCGCGCCGGCCGAGCCCTGCTCATCGCGGTCGGCGTGTACGGAGCAGCGACGATCGCCTTTGGGCTCTCCCGCATCTTCCCGCTCTCGGTCGCGTTCTACATGATCGCGGGAATGGCCGACTGCGTGAGCGTCATCATGCGGTCGACGGCCATCCAGCTCTCGACCCCCGACGAGCTGCGCGGTCGGGTCTCCGCCGTAAACATGCTTTTCATCGGGGCCTCGAACCGTCTGGGCGGGGCCGAGTCCGGCTTCGTCGCCGCCCTCACCAGCGCCACCTTTTCCGTGGTGAGCGGCGGGATCGGCTGTCTCGTGGTCCTGGCCATCGTCGCCGCGCGGATCCCGGAGCTTCGCCACTATCAAACTCCCTCCCGGGGCTAGCCCCCGGCTTCTACCGGGTGTTGTTTTTGGACCGGGCAGCCGATGACGACAGGGGAGGCCGGTGCGCCTCCCTGGGTGCACGTTGACGAACCAGCGAACCCATGACCCGCGAATCCTCCTGGTGGGATTCAAGGATCGCGCCGCGGAACGGGCGGTCGAAGAGCTCCGCGCGCGCGGCGTGTCGGTGGACCTCGCCTCGGACGCGGCCGAGGCGATCGCGGCCGTGCGCCTGTGCCGCGTCGATCTGGTGTGCCTGCACGCACCACCCGCGGACATCGATCTGGTGGGCCTCTGCGCCGCGCTGAAGGAGGGAGCGGCTCCGCCGGCTGTCCTGTTGCTCGACGGCGTGGAGCAACCCGCCCTGGCGCTCGAACGCTTGCCCGAGGACCTCCGCCCCGACGCGATCTTGAAGCCGCCCCTGGATGCCGCCCGCCTCCTGGTGGCGATCGAAGAGATGTGGGGCGGGACGGCGCCGGGCCCGGACCACACCCCCCAGAGCCGCGGGGGACCGTCTCTTGCAGAGCTCCTCGTTGAGCTGAAGGCGCGCCGTGAGACCGGGGTGATCGAGGTCCGCGCCGACGGTGTGCGGACCGACATTTATCTGCACGCCGGAGACCCCGTGCTTGCGGAGGGAGGCACGATTCGCGAGACCCTGGGTCGCCTCCTCATGCGCCGCGGCGCGCTGCGCGAAGAGGACTATGTCCGCGTGATCCAGCGCATGACCGACAGCCTGGTCGAACACGAGCCCCTCAGGATGGGAGAAGCGTTGGTCGAGCTGGGGCTGCTCACTCCCGTCGAAGTGTACGAGGCCCTGGTGGCGCAGGTACACGAAAAGGTTGTCGCGTGCTTTCGCTTCGAACGGGTCGATCTCTCGTTCCGCCCCCGCGCGGCGCTGCCTGAGCAGGCGGGAGCGTTTCGCGGCGCTCCCGCCGAGGTCCTGGTGCTGCGGGGCGCGAAGGCGCACTTCGACGCGCAACGCGTCGACTCTGTACTCGCGTCCCAGGAGGCGCGACATCCCCTGCTACGGGAAGACGCGACCGCCGTGGCGGAGCGCTTTCAACTCGACCCCGCGGAGCAGCGGTTTCTGCGGGGACTCACCGGGGAGCGCACGCTGTCTGCCCTGCGCCAAGACGGCACGTTGGACGCGTTGCGCGCAGGTCAGCTTCTGGCGGCGCTGACGCTTGCGCGCGTTCTTGAGTTTCGCGACCGGCCGATCCCGAAGGCGCCCTCCGGCGCTGCAGCCTCTGCGCCACGCGCCGTCGCGAAGCCCGATCCCGTGCGACCTGCGCCCCCGCAGTCCACGCAAAGGTCCGTGCGACCGGAAGAGGCGCTGCGCAGGCTGAGAAGCAGCCTGGCCCTGCGGACGGCGCCCCACGCCACGCGCCTCCGCAAGGAGGCGGAACTCGGGGCCGAGCAGTCCTTCCAGCGTGGCAAGCAGCTGCTGCGGCAAGGCCTCTTGCCGGGTGCTGCGAAGGAGTTCGAGCGTGCGCTGTCGCTCCGGCCGGGCGAGCTCGAGTACCAGCTCCACGCGGCGTGGACCGCCTCGCTGGTGGCGGGTGACGCCCCCGCGCGTTCAAGCGCACGGAAGCGGGCCCGGGAGGTGGGGCTTCAGCTCATCCGACACGACAAGAATCACGCCAAGGCCCACGCCATCCTGGGTCAGCTGCTGCTCGAAGAGGGCGATGGGGCAGCCGCCGAGAAGCATTTCCGGGTCTCACTTGCGACGGATCCCAAGGAGATCGATGCGGAGCGGGGGCTTCGGCTCGCGACAAGGCGGCGCGAGAAAGTCTGACCAAGGCCGCCGCCACGCTCCGCGCACAGCTGAAGGATCGATGGGAGACGCGGGCCCATTGCGCCCGCGCGGCGAGGATCTAGGACCCGGCCCCGACGCTTCCCCGTTCCCTTTCTCCGTAGTGGGGGTGGGTGGCGGGGACCCAGCGCGCGCGCGGATTCACCCCCACGGTCGCCCAGACCAGGAGCGTGGCGACGGAAGCGCCGAGAAAACTCCCCATGAGAACGCAATAGGGAAAGTGGGCCGCCACGTACACGCGGGAGAGCGCATGGACGGTGGCCCATGCGAGGAGCAGGACCTTCACGCTCGTTCGGCGCGCGGCCCAAACGAAGGGCGTCAGCAGGGCAAACAACGCAGCGGCGTGTCCTGACACGTAGGAGTTCCCGTGGCGGACATACTCGTCGGGAACCGCGAGGAGTGCGGAGTTCCAGAGCGCATTCTCGTGTGCAAAAGGACGCGGCCGGAAGGGCGTGTGCCAGACCAGGAGCTCGATGCAGGCTTCTGCGACAAGAATCGAAAGTCCGCTAAGCCAGAACGCGCGACGCAAGCGTCCCAGAGTCTCTGCCGGGAGGCGGCGATAGCTTCTTCCCGCCCATCCCAGCCCGACGATGGCCAGGACAGACGTGGCGAGGGGTGCCGTCCATTCCGTGTACGTCGGGACGAGCCAGATCGAAAGCCACAACGCGATCGCACAGCCCACCGCGGGGAAGGCGATTTCGAGCGTCTTCGTGCGCACCCAGCCCCGTTCCACCGCCTCTGCGCCGAGGCCCCAGAGCGAAAGCAGCACCGCCACGTAGGGAACCGAGAAGTCTGTGATCAGGATCATGAGCGCGTTGAGCCCTGGAACGGAGGAGCTGTGGTTCACGGCGAGCAGGAACGGGCGCTCCAGTTCGTCGTCGAAATGGAACGACCCTGCCCAGACGATCGCGTAGATCAGGAGGGTCCCGAAGGCAATTTTGAGGGCCGGTTTCAAGGGCGCGAACAGTACAAATCCAACATGAAGAAGCGAGGAGGGCTCCCCGAAGAGGAGGCGGCGGCGGGCATCCCCTCATTCCCGCTTCACGAGCGTTGAAAGGAACAGGCGCTGGGAGCCCAGAGGGGCGGAAACGACCTCCTCGACCGAGGCCTTCTCCAGAATCCCGGGATCGAGCGCCGGCGGCGCGGTCCCACTCGAAACCACGAGCGTTCGCTTCGCGAGGGGCGCGTCGGGGCCGCCGAGCTGCGCGAGATCCTGGAGCTCGGTGAACCTTTGCCTCAGCGTGAACGAGAGCACGCTCACGTCGCGCTCCCGGAGGCTCACCCCGTAGACGCGATCGGCGCGCTCCGCAGCCAGCATCAGTGCGCTGCGGGCAGGCTCGATCGAGGCGCGTGCGGCGTCGCGTTCCCTGAGCCAAGGGGCGACGCCTGCGACGGCAAGGGCAGTCGCCGCGAAAAGGAGCGCCCCCGCATTCGCGGGCCAGTGCCGCCACGCGGTTCCCACGAGAACGGCGAAGATCAGGGCGGGCACCACCAAGAGCAGCGCCTCCAGATGGCCCTGCAGGGGGAGAAGGAGGCCCAACCCCGCGCTCACCCCTGCGAGTCCCACCAGCGTCGCGAGGAGGGCGAAGCGAGGAAGCCCTTTGAGGTGCTGCGCGCGCCCTGCGTCGGTCAGTGCGGCTCCCGCGAGGAGCGTCCAGGCGGGGAGCGCGGGCAAGAGGTAGAGCTCCCGCTTGGCGGCCGACGCGCTCAAGACGAGAAGGCTTCCCAGCGCCCAGCCGAGGGATGCTCGCAGCACCGTGGCACGCCCCGGTGACCCGGCCTCGCGGGCGCCGCGGTAGGCCGCGACGCAGCCCACGAGGACAAGGAGCGTCCACGGCACGAGCACCACGGGGAGAACCTTGGCGTAAAACCAGAGGGGCGCCTTGTGGCCAAGCTCCGCCTGGCTAAAGCGCCCCCAGGAGTTGCGCAGCAGCGCCTCCGAGACGAGGGCGCGGCCGCCTCGTGCAAGGAGTGCAAGCGCCCAGACGCCGAGCGGAACCAGGGAGACCAGATACGCCGCGACAAGGGCGGGGAGTCGCCTGAGTTCCGCCCTTCCCCCAAACAGCCAGAGACCCAGCGCCGCGCAGCCGTGATAGACGAGGGCCACGGGGCCCTTGGTGGCGACGGCCAAGGCGAGGCACATCGAGGTGGCAACCCACCAGCACGCCCGGGCTGCCCGGCGCTCGGCCAACCACCACTCGACCGTGGCGAGCACCGCCGTGCTCGTCCACGCCATGAGTTCGGGGTCGACCACCAGGCGAAGGCTCGTTCGAAGGAACTCGCCCGTCGTCGCGAGCAGCAGCGCGCAGACCAGGCCAGGGGCTGCACCGCCGAGGCGCCGGCCCAGCGCCACCAGCGCGGCAAGCGTCGTCAAGGTCGCAAGCAGCTGTGGAAGACGCAGCGCGCCCATCGCGTCGACACCGGTGAGCCGGCACGCGAGAGCGGCGGCCGCATACGCGAGCGGGGGCTTTTCGACAAACGGACGGCCGTTGAGCGTTGGCACTGCCCATGCGCCGGACTGCACCATCTCGAGCGCGATCGCGGCTTCCCGAGGCTCGTCGGGGAGGAGCGGGGGCTGCCCCAGCGAGAGGCCGATCCAAGCGCTTTCGAAGATCGCCAGCACCAGCAGCAGAGAAAGCCAAGGCGCCCACCGAGAAGACGCAGCGTGCCGCTCCGGGGTGTCAGTCGACACGGACGCCGAGCGTGCCACAAACCGCTTCCTCTGGCGCGCCCTCGCGCGACGCGCAGGGAGGCGCCGAGTCCACGGTTGTGTGGCGGAGGCTTTTGCAGGCAGGGGGAGTCGCAGCACGCCGGGGTGCGGCCTGGTCTGGTCCGAAGGTGCGGGGAGGTTCGATCCGGGACGGCTAGCGCTGGTT
>Ga0126381_100010832_pt1 | contig 10286 bp, 10 predicted proteins | sample PanSoiMetPlot_28_FD_96465 | JGI IMG/M metagenome (GOLD analysis project Ga0126381, IMG submission 96465) | Tropical forest soil microbial communities from Panama - MetaG Plot_28 | ecosystem: Environmental > Terrestrial > Soil > Tropical forest > Bulk soil | place: Panama | collected 2016-02-17 | reverse complement strand
GTTTGAACCAACGCTGTTTTTCCCAACGACGTCGTTCCTCACTGCGCGTGTTCCGATTGGGAATGGAAACATATTTCACTCCCAAGGCTTTGGCCTCTTCTTCATTTGCCCGAGAATAAAACCGATTATGAGGTATAACTCGTTGATTAATTATGAGGTTAGGGCGATTGAAGCCAGCCCTGAAAAGGCTGGCGTCGGCGGTTCAACTCCGTCCCTGGCCACCATGTTTTCAATCACTTACTTTCGCTCCCAACCCTGATTTTGTTCCAATTTGTTCCAAAAACTCAGGACTGGTGTGTTCGGGTTCGCCTCGTTTCCCGCTAAACGTTCTGAGTTTGGAGGCGTGCGTGTGCCGGTGAAGATTCGCATTCCTGACGCCTGGGAAGGCCGCGTCCATTCTGAAGTTGTTCGGTCCATGCTCCAAGGCTGGTTTCAACGGCCTTACTTGCTTCCACCTGATCCGGGACCGGGACGCGCGCGCGTCTCGCTCAATCTTCCACGGCGCGCCGTGAAGGTCTTGGAAGGTCTGAGTGGCGAGTCTCCGTCCGTTGCCTTGCGTCGGTTGATCGCTGCACACGTGCCCACGCTGCCCGCACCGCGTTATGCAAGGCCCTTTGCTGCGCTTCTAGAGCCACGGCAGGTCGGTTTCGTGTCGCCTGTGACTGATGCGAGATTGATTTTGCGTTCGCCCGTCTGGGATGCGGCTACGGGGCGATGGATTCCCGGTGTGGCGTCGCGGCCTGTGGCGATGCCTGATCACGCTGTTGAGGCAAAGCGAGCGATGCAATCGGAGCTTTCCTTCTGGTTTTGGCTGGCGGTGGGTGCCGTGGTGCTATGGGCGCTATGGAAGTACGTGGGGACAGGTGTTAGCGGTGTAGCGGAGTCGGCATCGATTGCCGAGGAGCTGCCACGTTTCACGGAGTGGATTCCGAGTGGGCTGTAATGACGGAAATTCAAAATCGCATCGTCGGTGTGATCGGTCGAAAAGGCTCTGGGAAATCTACTCTCGCGCGTGGCGTCCTTGAGCGCTGCGATCGGCTCTTCGTGTTCGACACAATGGGCGAACACTCCTGGGTACCGAACACGCTCCGTGATCTTGATGAAGTGGATCAGTTTTTCGCCTGGGCGGAAATGAGAGATCGTTTCGCCGGGCGCTATGTGCCAGAGGGTGACATCGCGAGTGACTTCGCGGAGTTGGCCGGCGTCGTCTACGACCAGGGCGAACTGCTGTTAGCAGTCGAAGAGATTCCGCTTCTGTGCTCTGCTTCTTACATCCCGCCTGAGTTAGGCCGATTGGTGCGCCTTGGGCGCCACAGGCGAGTGAGTCTGTTGTGGACCGCGCAGCGGGCAGCGGAAGTGAGCCGGACTCTTACGGCGATGACAGACGTTTTCGTGCTCTTTTCTTGTACAGAGCCGCGTGACCTGGACGCCATCCGGGAGCGCTGTGGGGGTGAAACGGCGGACAAGGTTTCACGGTTGGGATTGCACGATTGGTTGGCCTGGGTCGTGATCGGACGGCGGGAGCTGGGTGGGCTTGAGGCTGAGCGGATACTCGCGGAGATGGTGCTGCAGGAAGATTAGTGCACCGAAAGATTTCTGCTGTTATGCAAGATGCGGTGGGGACAAATTTTGGGACACGCGCATTTTGTTCCACGCGGAAATTGGGTTGTCCTCTGCAAGCTTTTGCCGTGTGGGGGACATCGTGGTTGGAATGTACGGGACGCGGTGGGGGATCGAATGCTGAAATTTAGCACCAGGCGGATGCAGTTTAACGAACGAAAGCGGCAGGCTCTTGCGATCTTCGCTCAGCGCGGCTGGTTGAATCCGCCCGCGTGGGCTGCACTCGCGGCCTTCTACCCGGTGCGCGCAGCGTACTCCTACCTCGTGCGATTGCACCGCTGGGGATTGTTGGAGCGACGGCAGGATTTGCGCGGACTCTTGCTGTATCGGCTTTCTGAGCGGGGCCAGACGCGGCTGGCATGGTTGAATCGGAGAGTTGGGTGATGGTGCAATTCGAAAGCAGGATTTTAGTCTGTGAGATACGAAGAAGGCGAATAAAAAGCGCAAGGTTGTGCTAAAACCTACTAGGACTCTATCGTCAGTGCTCAGCGGAGAGGCCGCGGGTAGTGCCCAAAAGCCGGGCTGAGCACTGACGATAGAGTCGCGTTGAGCGAAGCCGCCGCTAGGACCTATGTGTTTTGAATGAGGTCTGGGAATGGGGTGGGAAAGAGATGAAGTTGGATAAGTTGCTAGGGTATGAGCAGAAGATAGCTGAGCAGCGAGGATGAGGATGGTTAGGTGCTGTGAGAATAGGACTATAGAAGGAGCTGTGGAGAACAGCGCGAGGGCCGGGAGCAGGGATGGGAGACACTTCCGCCTGGGTCGAGATGGGGACCAGATAACGGGCCGGTAGGGATAATCTCACAACCAAGTGGAGGATCATGAAGAGTTCTCCGCTGCAGGGGCATCGGGCAGCCATGCGGAGAGTTCGGTAGGAGAGAGTGTCTCCACGACGCGCATGGTCCCACGACGGCAGTGTGTGCAGAGATGCCCAACGCCGAAGGTAAGGGGCGGTGGTGCACTGGTCCGCAAATGGGAACGGCACAGATCGAGTAGTTCGGTACGGTGGCGGTTGGCGAGCCAGCCGAAGTAGCGAATGCGCATGAAACCCTGGGGCAGGACATGGAGCAGAAAACGGCGCAGGAATTCATCGGTCGCTAGAGTCATGATGCGAGTCTGGTAGCCATGGGCGTAGTCTCGCCAACGGAAGGTGACCTTGCCTTCAGCCATGGCCAGAAGGCGGGAGTTGGCAATGGCGACGCGGTGGGTATAGCGGGAAAGATAGGTGAGGACTTGGGCGGGTCCGGCAAAAGGTCGCTTGGCATAGACGACCCAGTTGGGTTGGGCGGCAGTGCGCAAGAGAGCAGCAAAGGCGGCCGGAGATTGGAGATGAGCAAGTTGGCCGGCGAGAGTGAGCTGGTGTTTTGCAAAAGCTCGTTCGAGGCCCGCCAGGAACTTCCCGCGGAATACCCGACTGAGTACTTTGACCGGCAGAAAGAACTTTGCTGGGCACCGAATCCATCGACGATGATCTGGGGAGAGTCCTCCTCCTGGAACCACGCAGTGCACATGGGGATGAAATCGGTTCGTGCATCCAGTTCCTTGGCACGGGCCTGTTCTGGCGACATGTAGGCAACTGTCCCTAACGTGCTGCCCGGACTCGTCAATTGTTCTGGATCTACTTCTGGAGTTGCCAGTGTTTCGGCACTTGCCGAGTCACGCCTCACGGAACCGACCTTGGCAAGACCAAAGTCAAGAATCTTAGCGTGTCCACGCTTCGTGACGAAAATGTTGGCTGGCTTAATGTCCCGATGCACGATGCCAGCGGAGTGGGCGGCCTCGAGTGCATCGGCAATCTCGATTCCAAGCGATAGGACGGTATCGATTTCCATGGGTCGGCCTGCGATGCTGTGCTTCAGTGTTACGCCATCCAGAAACTCCATGACGATGAAAGGCTGGTCGCCCTGGCCGATCTCGTAGATCGTGCAGATATTCGGATGGTTCAGGGCTGATGCAGCACGCGCCTCGCGGCGGAATCGTTCTAGCGCCTGCGGGTCATGAGCAACATCTTCGGGCAGGAATTTCAGTGCGACGAAACGACCAAGCTCCGTGTCCTGAGCCTTGTAGACGACACCCATCCCCCCGCCGCCCAGCTTCTCGACGATGCGGTAGTGCGAGATGGTCTCGCCGATCATTCGGCTGAAATCTTAGGATTGGAGGTGGGGCAAGTCAACGAGAGCTGGGAAGTTGATACGATCTAGCTCACATTCGGCATGCAGTTTCAAAGCCGAAGAAGCGTATCGCGCCCCTCCGAGGTCATTTGCTGCCGGACACTCCCCGTCAGAAAAATTGACTCGCCCTTGCTCCCGACGTAACATTCCCGCCAATGACCACGCCCACACAACCCGTGGGCCAGACGGTCTCTCATTACCGCATACTCCGCAAGATCGGTGGTGGGGGCATGGGTGTCGTTTTTGAAGCTGAAGACCTGAAGCTGGGTCGCCACATCGCGCTGAAGTTCCTTCCCGATGATCTCGCCCACGACGCACAGGCCCTCAGCCGCTTCGAGCGCGAAGCCAAAGCCGCATCCTCGCTGAACCACGCGAACATCTGCACGATCTACGAAATCGACGAGGCTGATGGACGAACCTTCATCGCGATGGAACTGCTGGAAGGGCAACCCCTGCACCATCGGATCGCTGGCAAACCGATGGAGATCGACGCTGTGCTTGATCTCGGCATCCAGATCGCCGACGCCTTGGAGGCGGCGCACTCCAAAGGAATCATTCACCGGGACATCAAATCTGCGAACATATTCGTCACGAATCGAGGTCAGGCAAAGATCCTCGACTTCGGATTGGCCAAGCTCACGCTCAAGTTGGAGAGCGTTGCCCTAAGCGCCCCGACCATCGACTCAGAGGAACATCTGACCAGCCCCGGCAGTGCGTTGGGGACGGTTGCCTACATGTCGCCGGAGCAGGTTCGAGGGAAGGAACTCGATGCTCGCACGGATTTGTTCTCGTTTGGCACAGTGCTCTACGAGATGTGTACAGGAACGTTGCCGTTCCGGGGCGATACATCTGGGGTTATCTTTGAGTCGATCTTCAATAGGACGCCGTCCCCGGCAGCGAGGTTGAACCCAGACACACCCCCGAAGTTGGACGAGATCATCACCAAGTGCTTGGAGAAGGACCGCAACCTCCGCTACCAGCATGCTTCAGATATTCGTACCGACCTACAACGCTTGAAGCGGGACACAGACACAGGAAAGTCTGCGGCGACCAGCGGAACTGCCGTAATTCCGAGAGCCAAAATAAGAGGCAGGCTAGCACTTGCCGGGATTACTGGTATCTTCGCCGTCCTGATCTGGGTTTAGTTCACTTATTTCCATCCGCGCAAGGCGATTGACTCCGTAGCCGTTCTCCCCTTCGTCAACACGACTGGCGATCCGAATGTCGAGTACCTCAGCGATGGTGTCACGGAAGGCGTCATCAACAGCCTGTCACAACTGCCTCAACTGCGAGTTATGGCGCGGAGCAGCGTCTTTCATTACAAAGGTCGCGACGCCGATCCGCAGAAGGTGGGGCGCGATCTGAATGTGGGAGCGGTGCTCACTGGCACATTCGTTCGACATGGCGATGCCGTGCGGGTTCAGACCGAACTCGTCAATGTTAGCAACGGGTCACAAATGTGGGGCGAGCAATATGACCGCAAGATGTCGGACATGTCTACCGTCCAGCAGGAGATTGCGCGGGATATTTCCGACAAACTGCGACTGCGGCTCACAGGCGAGGAGAGCAAGAGACTGAACAAGGGGGCAACGCCGAGCGGCGAGGCATACGATCTTTACCTCAAAGGGCGATACCACTGGAACAAGCGCACGGGTGACGATTTCAAACAAGCAGTTCAGTTCTTTACCGCCGCCACCGAGAAAGACCCCGCCTATGCGCTGGCGTGGTCCGGGCTTTCGGATACTTACACCCTGATGACTAGCTACGGGGGCGTGTTGAGGCCACAGGAGGCTTATCCAAAAGCAGAAGCGGCGGCAATAAAGGCGGTTGAACTGGATGACAGCTTGGCAGAAGGACATGTTTCACTTGGATCAGTGAGACAAAACCAGTGGGACTGGACGGGCGCCAAAAAGGAGTACAGGAGAGCCATCGAGCTTAATCCTAACTATGCCACCGCTCATGACTGGTACTCTGGATTGCTATTAGTGCTCGCAAGAAGGATGAGGCGCTTCTAGAGTCGAAACAGGCTATTGCACTCGACCCCCTGAGTCTTTCGATTAATACGGGCCTTGGGGATGTGTATAGTGCTATGGGGCGCTTCGATGAAGCCATCCAACAGTACCGGAAGACCCTTGAAATCGACCCGAAGTTTGTGTCAACACACATCGCTTTAGGCCGGGTGTATTTTGCACTGCACAAGTACCCGGAAGCATTTCTCGAATGGAAGGAGGCCGTGCTTGATTCGGGTGATCCGAGAGTGACAGAAGAGTTTAACGGTGTGTGGAAAGCGTTTCAGCAATCCGGCCACGTAGCAGCTATGAAAACTATGGCTGACTCGGAGATTCAGGCGTCAGCCTACAGATACGTAGCACCCTCAGACATCGCAAGCATCTACTTCGCGGCGGGTGACAAAGAGCGCGGTTTTGCCTGGCTCGAAAAGGCATACAACGAACGCGAAAGCGGCTTGGAAGAGATTCAAGGCGATCCAGCCATTGCTCCGTATCGTTCCGACCCGCGTTACGCCAACCTGCTGCGTCGGATGGGGCTGCCGCAGTGAGTAATCGGAGCGTCTGCCAAAACTCGTGCGCTAATTGTTAGTGTTGGCAGGTCAGTTTGCATGATACCCTTTTTTCAAACTGATACCCTTTCCATTGGGTTTTCTTAGGCGGGCGTTCCCTCCTGTCTCTTTAGTCTACGTTGATTAGTCTGGAAAACGCTGAAAGATATGAGTTTAATTGCTAAATCGTTGATTCGGCTGGATGATCGATACTAAGCGCAGATTGAATCCCTCCCTCTCCGCCACCCAGTCTGAAGTGCAGAGAATTCCCGTCCTCGTTTCCCTAGAAAGCTGCGAAATACGGCCATTTTTCGCAATTCCTGATCGACCAGCCGGACTGCGGAGAACGGACTGTCTTGGCAGCGAATGACGTTGACCGGGCCGTTTTCTCTGGAGCAAAGACGAGCAGTCCAGGTCGCAACCAACTCCGAAGCGAACAGTTGGCGATCACAAACGAACGGTTTGCGAACCAGACTTGACTTTCGTGCCGGAAGCCCGCTTCCCTCCGCCGCCCCGACCTGGCTGTCGAAGAGGCGCTGCGACGCAATCCCAATCGCACCGACAAAGAAGATTTGCGACAGCGTATCGAGACGCTCCGCCACTGAAGAGGGCATCATGTTTAAGAGTGTTTCTGAACTATGGACATCGCAGGATCACGGGGAATGGCAATGTGCCCTCGCTAGCTATTGGGATGTGGCCTCGGTTAGAAGGAATCTCGAATGTGAGAAAGTGATCGATAAACTGGACTCTGAATCGATCCGCGATGGCGATTCCGAGAGTTGGTTGAATTTTCTCCGTTTATATTTTGCTTGGAAATTCACGGGAAACTACTTGCCGAAGCGATTGGCTGATCTTGAAAGCAATCAGCCGGAACGCCTTTTACGCATCAAGGCTCTGCTCTTCAGTTCTGACGCCACAGATATCCGAAGAGCAATCGAGCGAGCGCAATATATAAAAGGCCTCGGACCTGCGGGAGGCTCCGGGCTGTTAGCGGTCCTTTTCCCGACACAGTTCGGCACTGCTGACAAGTTTGTTGTTAAGGCATTGGTAGGGGTGCGTGCACTTCCCGAAAGGGGACAAGTCCGCAAGATGGACCCTAAGGGCGCCTAACAAAACCTCTTTACCCGAACAATGGATTTATTGGGTCCACCCTTTTAGAAGATAACGCGCCCGGCATTGTTGATGCCGCCGCAGAATGTGCTCTTCGCTCCAGGATACGCGATTATGCTAAGAGAGAAATTGTTGAGCTCTGTACGTTGTCGGTCCGCAGCAAAGGACGCGCCTAAGAGCACAAATACGAGCACCGCCAGCAATCCGCAGCGTCTTTGCATGGCCGCTCCTTAGTTTCAACGCAACCACCACACCGAAAGTCGGAATCGAACGCGAGCCCTCGCTAACATCCCTGGCGCGATTTTATATTCGCGCGGCGGAAAGTGTCGCAGTAGTTCCTTGGATTGTCAACTAAGTGTTTTCTTCGCGACAGTATCAGGTTCTGCCCTAGTTGACGCTATCAAGCGATTTAACTCAGAATCCCGGTTCAGGAGTCTTTCGGCCCCCGCGGGCGGTCAGGGAGTGAATGGCGATTTAGCAACAACGATCGAGAACATCGGTAGATATTGATCGCAAGATTGGCGTTTCCCCTACGATCCTCGAATGTGGCGAATGCGGCTACAGAACAATAGGATTCGTTTGCGCTGCGGTCATTGAAATGGCGAGAAATGTGAGGCCGACGAAGATTCTTGAAGGAACGAAGTGACCTGCATTTCTGCCTGACATGTTCTCGCCCCGATATGGACAACGACCTACTGGGGCTTTGCGATTGCCAGTCCACTGAAACCACCCCTCGTCGCGAACGGAGAACCGGCAACGGGACTGAGGGCTCCAGTACTTGCGTCGATACTGAATGCGGAGAGCCCGTTGTTTCCCGAGGTCGTCACATATAGAAATTTTCCGCCGGGATCGACCTCGAGACCGGCTGGCGAACCTGGCAGTGCAAAAGGCGAACCCGGCACCGGCATCAGGCTGCCGGACGTGCCATCAATCGTGAAAGCGGACACGTTGTTGTCAAGCTGGTTCGCCGTGAACAGAAGTTTCCCGGAAGGATCAGTTGCCACTCGAATGGGTTCACTGCCCGTCGTAAAGGGCGAGCCGGAAACGGGCGTAAGCACTCCGGTGCCGGATGCGATCGAGAATGCGAAAACGCCGTTGTTCGGATTAACCGTCCCCAGCATGCCAACGTAAAGAAACTTACCGCCGCCACCAATCGCAAGCCCGTTGGGTCCCGGGAAATTTGCTTCTGTCGGGAAGGGTGAGCCAGTCACGGCGACCAGGTCTCCGGTGAAAGGGTTGATCGTATAGGCTGAGATTCCTCCCATCGAATCGTTATAGTTGCTTACGTAGAGAAATGTTCCAGACGGATCTACAACCGCTTGAAAAGGCGTGTTTCCCGCGGCAACGGGCGAACTGGCAAGCGCGGTCAAAGCGCCACTGCCAGCACTGACGGAAAAGCCCGCGACCGCGCTGGAGTTCGTCAGCGTCGTGTAGAGAAAATTGGCATCGGGAGTGATCGTAATGCCGCCACCCCCGGGCGAAGGTCCGGCAGAGAATGGAGAACCCGTTATCTGAGTCAGCACCCCGCTGGAGGCATTGATACTGAACGCGTCCACGCTGTCGTTTAGGAAATCCGAGACGTACAGGAATCGCCCGGACGAGTCCACGACAATGCCTTCCGACTGGTTCGGGCCTGGTTGGCTGGCCAACGATGTCGGCACGCCTGTCGCACTCAAGCGGAAACTCGAGATGACATTCCCACCGGTAGCGCTAGTTGCGTAGAGAAACTCAACAGGTGCGGTGCAGTTTGAGGTGCAGCAGTTCCCAACGCATGCTTTCGTGTTCGAACTGCTGCCGCATCCGGTTAAGAGTGCCAACACGAGTGCCGATATGCCCGCACTGATACAACGCATTCTCTCCCCCAAAGTCATAACCTCTCCCTCATGGCCCGCAAAAATAAGCTGGCGTCAGCGCAGCCTCAATGCGAATTGACGTGGATACTTACTTAACACACTCTAGCCTGACCTTCGGCGAGAGACTTAGCACCTTTTGCGAAGCGTTAAAAGGAGCATTAAGCGGCTGAACCAATAATCTGTCGTTGCTCTCGCGCAATCATCGAAAACGGCGGACGAAGAGCGTATGCCGGTCCGAGCGATAGCAGCCGACCACGTACAAAACGGGCTTACTCCTTGTGGAGTAGATGATCTGGCGAATACGCATAAGAGGAGCAGACTTGTGCACCTGCAGCAGAGAAGCGAGCTTTGCATCAGCTTCGCTGATGTCGATCTCCTCATCCGCATAGGCGAGTTTCACACCGAAGTCACTTTCCAGGATTGAGAACAGAGACGACCTGCTCAGGGTTGCACGCGTCAGCGCAGTGAATTCACCCGCTCCAAGATAACAAGTTTCCAACGCAAACGGCTCCCGTGCGACGAGCCGCAAGCGTTTGATTTTGAGCAGCGGACTCGACACCGGTAAAGCCAGCCGCGCAACCACTTCTTCCTCGCCCTCGACGATATCGGCGAACAATACTCGCGACCGCGGGGTCAGGCCCCGGCTCGACATGAGCTCGGTGTAACTCATCAGTTTGTTGAAATGGACCTTCGGTGTCGAAACGAATGTTCCGGCTCCTTGCCTGCGCTCGACGATTCCTTCGCGTTCCAGTGCCACCAATGCGTGTCGTGCCGTCATTAGGCTGACACCGTGGATCTTAGCCAGTTCACGTTCGGACGCCACGGCATCTCCAGGGCGCAGGTGCGCTGATTCAATCCGTTTGCGGATGTGATTCTGTATCCGCTGGTACGCCGGCACGCTATTGCGGTGATTGCCTTGCATAGTTCGTTCTTTCACTGCACTGGTCGAACGCCAACTAACGCATTGAATTCGGC
>Ga0126381_100010831_pt1 | contig 10286 bp, 5 predicted proteins | sample PanSoiMetPlot_28_FD_96465 | JGI IMG/M metagenome (GOLD analysis project Ga0126381, IMG submission 96465) | Tropical forest soil microbial communities from Panama - MetaG Plot_28 | ecosystem: Environmental > Terrestrial > Soil > Tropical forest > Bulk soil | place: Panama | collected 2016-02-17 | reverse complement strand
TACGGCGTGCCTTTTCGAGAGAAACGGGACTCCTTCGAGCTTTACAAGATTCCTTATTATCAGGACACCGAAGGTGTGGCTCCCGCGGGCGCCATCGTTTCAAACATTGATGAGCTGTCGCACTGGCTGATCGCTTTGATGAACGAAGGGAAATACAACGGGAAGCAGGTTCTGCCCGCAAACGTATTAAAAGCCACGCTGCAACCTGCTATCGCGCTGCCCAACGCGGGCGGAGAGGCGCTGGGCTATTGGGAATTGGTCAATTCCGCTTATGGAATGGGAAGGTGGACCGCTTCCTATCGCGGAAAATTACTGGCGTACCACGGCGGCGACCTGCCGGGATTTCATTCGCAAATTTCGTTCATGCCCAATGACAAAATCGGTGTGATCGTGCTGGTCATCAGCGATCACAGCGCGCCGCTCTACAACATCATCAGCTACAACGTGTACGAGCGGTTGTTGGGGATGGAGCAAACTCCCTGGAGCCAGCGGCAACTCCAACAGCGACTTGCCAATAAGAAGGCGGCAACGGAATCGCGCACGAAGGCAGGGGCAGATCGCGTGCCGAACACCAAGCCATCGCATGCGTTGGGAGGCTATGTCGCCGAGTACGAGAATTCGGCGTATGGCATTCTGAAAATTGGCTTGCAAGGCGATCAACTACAATTTGGTTTTCACGATTTTCATTTTCCGATGAACCATTTTCACTACGACCGGTTCGACACGCCGGATGATGAGCAATACGGCAAATTTTCTGTAAATTTCCGGACAAACCCTCAGGGAGACGTCGACCAAGCGGTGATTTCGCTGGATCAGGCGGAAGTCGTTTTTACGCGCAAGCCGGAGACGCTGGATCCAAAGCTTCTGGAGAAGCTGGCGGGAACTTACGTGACGCCAAGCAAAGTGAAATTTGAAGTGCTGTACCAGCCTGGGACAGGACTTGCGCTGTCGTTTCCGGGCGGGCCTCCACAAAAGCTGATTCCGGTGAAAGGCTTGCAATTCCGGACGGCGCAATTTGCCGATATCATTTTTGAATTCGTCATGGAAAACGGGCAGGTAAAAGGACTGAAACGGAGAGATCCCTCCGGCGAATTGACGTACCCGCGACAATAAGAATTAAGATGTTGCGATCGCTTGTGCGAAAAAGCGCTTCGGCATGAGATGATGACTGGAGCGACAGGGTGCGCTTCTAGGGTGCGGATGGAAGTGTTGCAGGCAGTCACCTTCAGGGACAACCCAGAATCAAATCGAGGAGGAGAGAGAGTTGCCGGAGTTACGCAAAGACCCGATCACGGGTCGTTGGGTGATCATTTCAACGGAGCGCGGAAAGCGGCCGAATGATTTTCTGCGCGAAAGCGTCATTGCGCGAGAGCCGAAGAATTGCCCCTTCTGTGTGGGCAATGAGGCCAAGACACCGCCCGAAGTGCTGGTGTACGGGAGAAACGGTGGCGGCGCAAACACGCCGGGATGGAAACTACGCGTGGTCCCGAATCGTTTTCCTGCGCTGGGAATTGAAGGCGAGTTGGACCGCGAGGGCGAAGGTCTTTTCGACAAAATGAACGGAATCGGCGCGCACGAAGTGGTCATCGAGTCGCCGGATCACGGAGCGACGCTGGCGACGCTCCCGGAGCGCGCGGTCGAGGACGTGCTGTGGGGATACCGCGACCGCATGCTGGACCTGAAGAACGATAAGCGCTTCCGGTACATTTTGATTTTCAAGAACCACGGTGAAGCGGCGGGCGCAACAGTGGAGCATCCGCATTCACAATTGATCGCCTTGCCCATTGTGCCGCGACGCGTGCGCGAGGAAGTGGACAACTGCTGGCATTATTACGACGAAAAAGAGCGCTGCATTTTCTGCGACATCATCCGGCAGGAGCGGGACACGGGCGAACGGGCGATTGGCGAAAACGAACAGTTCATTACGCTGGCGCCATACGCACCGCGGTTTCCATTTGAGATGTGGCTGTTGCCGAAGGTGCACAGCTCGTCTTACGAGAACAATCAAAGCTCGATTTACGCCAGCCTGGCGCGAATGCTGAAAGACACGCTCATGCGGCTGGATGAGGTGCTGGACCGGCCGGCGTACAACTTCATGATTCATACCTCGCCGATCGGGGAAGAAATCAACGATCACTATCACTGGCACATCGAGATTATCCCCAAGCTGACGAAGGTAGCCGGATTCGAATGGGGTACGGGCTTCTACATCAATCCAACGCCGCCGGAAGAATCAGCGAGGTTCTTGCGCGAAGCGAAAGTCCCCTCGCTGGCGGAGAAGAAATAAGCCTCCTCATTTAGGCTTGGGGTAAAATTTCGAGCCCTTAAGTCCGGGGTGCTAATTCCCCGTTTATTTGGCGACAGTCCTGCCCTACCCTTTCTTGCCCCTCTTTGAGGCGGAAGATAACGAACTTATTATCAACAGTTTACGTAGGCAGAGCCGAAAGTGCGCCTGTAATTATTTCCCTTTTGGCAACAACAAAAAGCCTGCCGACGGGTTTATAGCAATATGGGGTATATGGGCCTAGTACTACGCCCCGTCGCTCGCAACTTTGCAATTGCAAAAGGAGGGCTTTTGCTCCCACGGGCGCTCACTAAAGGCTGGTTCTCCCTCACATTGGCATTTGTGGTTAGTGGGCTGACGTGTCCGCACGCCCGGGGTGACGTGGGCATTGTTTTGAATGAGTCGCTCGGCACGAGCATGGACAGGATTTCGGGCACGGGGCATAGCGCAGTGTATTTTTCGCGTATCTGCGCGGATTCGCCGGTGAAGCTAAGGCTGTGCCGTCCAGAAGAGAATGGTTCGGTGATGAGCAATTACATCAACATCGGCGAGCCCCAAGATTTTGAATGGAACATCGTGCCGCTCAATATCTATCTGTATGGAGTAGAGAATCGCCGGTTTCGCGCTCTCTTTGGGACTTACAAGATCAAAGACTTGCTGGAGGAGAGGTACCGGGCAAAATACCTGGCCGGTTATTGCGACGGTCCGCCATGTTCGACCAGCTCCAAGGCGGAGTGGCGGGAGATGGTCGGAGCGACGCTCATTCGCGGCATGTACATTTTCGTGATTGAAACGACGGTGGAGCAGGATGAAGCGCTGATCGCGCAAATCAATGACTCGCCTAACAAGAATCATTTTAATGGCGTGACCCGCAATTGCGCGGACTTCACCAAGCGGGTCATTAATGCCTATTTCCCGCATGCCGTCAGTACGGATTACCTCAACGGCCTTGGGATGACCACACCGAAGGCCATTGCGCGATCGCTTGTGCGCTTCGCGGACCGGAACCCGGAACTGAGTCTTCGTGTGCTGCACTTTGCGCAAGTGCCCGGCACCATCAAACGAAGCAGCGACGTTCGCGCGGTAACCGAACAGTTGTACCGTTCGAAGAAGCTTCTTATTCCGATGCTGATTTTTGCCGATTATGGAGTACCGGTCGTGGCGGCTTCCTACCTTCTGACCGGACGGTTCAATCCAGAGGGAGAATTCGAGAAGCATCCCGGACAAGCGGAAAAGAGCGGTTATGCGACGCGACCGATGGAGCAAGAAGAACAAACACAGATCGTAGGCACTTCCTCGGAATGGAAGAGATACCGCCAGGAGTTGAACTCCCTACTGAACGAGAGGGGACAGGCGGAACCTGGCGGAGATGCCGCGGACCTTAATCGCTTTTTCAAGCATATAAGCAAGGTCGGGAAGCCTCGCCTGGATGCCAACGGCGAAGTGTGGATGGACATCGCGGACAAAGACCATTCCTTCCAGGTTGGATTTAGCGCAAACAACATTCTTGGGCGAAACTCCGATAGTCAATCGGCCTATGCGTTGCTGCTTTGGCGAGCTCAAGGCGTCCTGAAGGGCCCGAAGCACAGACGCGAAACGATGCCCGAGTTTGCAGACAATTGGGAGCTTCTGCGGCAAGCGCGTTTGAGGAGTGCTGAGATCGCCGCGAAAGATCGCGACTCGGACAAACTCGCCAAGGGCGGAGTGCCTTCCGCAGGCGGAAATGATGACTGAGAGCAACTAAGACAAGCTGTCCGCAGATACTCGCATTTTCTTTCGCTTCTCAATTCCACTTCGAAAACGGATGGCCTAAAAAGGGAATCTTCATTTAGCGGATACACTTCTCGATGGTGAGGGCAGTTTTGCGCGAATCAGCGATTCGACCTGGTTCCACACCCGCGGATCACATTCGATTTCCACGTGCGACTTCATGAAGAGGCGGTCGAACCAGGGGTAGAGCGGGCAACTGACGGGAAGAGCCCTATAGTCGAATCGAAAATTCCCGATAATTTGCGTGCGCGCAGCGTCGGTTGGCCGAATCTCGGGCCGCCCGCGAAGCCAACCATCCGGCTGATAAAAATTGGCAGCTTGCGAGACGTTCGCGGGGATCATCATATCGTTTTGGTTGGATTTCGAAACACTGTCCACCTGAATTGTGAGGAGAACCGGAATTCCGTCTTTTTGCAGTTCGCGCGCCAGAGCCACAGTTTCAGAGGCGCCCCAGCTGTGTCCATAAATGATGATGCGAGCCTGTTGTTTTTCTTCAGCCGTTAGGGCACCGTCTTTGTCCACGTCAAGAACTCGCAGGATCTGTTCGTGAGCTTTTTCACGGCGGTGATTCTCGAAAACTTCTACTTGCACTCCGGACGGGTAATCCTGGCGGAGTCGCGCGGCAAGCTGGACTTCGCTGTGCACGGCGTTGTCATGCTTGACGAAACCGCCAACAAATCCAATCACAATAACGGGTGGCGCTTTCGGTTGCGTGGGTTCCGCAGCGGGCGTCACTGAAGCCATACTGGTAGAGGCAAGAAACAGAGAAAGGGCCAAACGCATGGGGCGGGTCATGCTTTCACCAGCAATTCTGGGACGACACGAATCATAACAAAACCGCTGGCGTCTGTGTAGTTTTGGAGGCGCGGGTGGGATTCGAATCCACGAATGGAGGTTTTGCAGACCTGTTGGAAAATGTAAGTGCTTGATTTTCCCCGTGCGATTCCGTCGGTTTTGTGCGTAGAAGCAGGCCCGAGTGGCGCCATTTTGTTAGCAACTTGTTAGCAGCTTTGTTTAGCCTTTCGCACTGTGTGGCACATGCACCAAGGGTTAGAGGACATGAGGTCTTAGGAGTCCCAAAGACCCGTAGGAGAGTCTCTGACGTATTCGTCCTGATTGAGCACTTCGCTCGATTTGCAGCGCTCGGCACCCAAGCAGGGTCCTAATTCGGTCGGCTTCGCGCCGAAATACCTCTGGCCATAGCGGGTCGTAGTCCAAGATCTGAATCTGCGAAGACACCTCCAAGTCTCCTCTTAAGATCGCAGCCTCTACTTTACCGGTCGCTGACTCTCCGGGACTTAGGGCAGAATCGGATAATCCTTAGGCCGGATGTCACTGGTAAGCTGTGTCGCGCTCCCGTTCTCCACTTTCCAAATCTGACCAATAGCAGAGAACACTAGCGTTTTCCCATCAGCAGAATAGCTGGGATGTTCCCCCCTGCCCTGGTTGAGGTTCGTCACGTTGTGGAGGGACTTCGCAACAGTATCGTACTCCCAAATATCTCTTGCATTCGCAAATGCAAATCTTGTTCCGTCCGGCGACCACACCGCTGGGTAACCCCAATTGACATCTGAAGCCTTCTCTGCTTGCGTTCCGTCGGCATTGATGCTCCAAACCTCACAATGAGTAATAAGGAGGTCGGACTTGAGAACCACGATCTTGTCGCATCTTGGGGACCAGCGCGCCCAGGCAAAGATGTTGTTGTCCCCTTTTAGAAGTTGCGTGTCTTTCCCGTGCGGATGCCGAAGGCATAGCGTCGAGTCGTCGTTGCCTTCGCTTGCGACGGAGTACAGAATACTCCCATCAAGCGGAGAGATATCGGCGCTAATCGAGCCGTTCGGAAGGCCGAGGTCGTAATAATCGCCTTGCGCGTCCAGCGCGTACATCTTTCGTATCCCGGGGCCATTCGTGGGCGAATAGAAGAGCAACGCCTTGCTGCTGTCCGGCGCCCACGAAATGAAGGTGCCCACTTGAGCTGTTGTAATCTTCCTGCCATTGATAGCCGCAATGTAGGTTAGAGGCCACACATCATTGCCGGGTGGAGCGATCGTGACAGCGACAAGTTTTCGGTTAGGAGAAAGATATAGTTCTTTCTGTGGGTAGCCGCGGTACTTGCTATTTCCGAAAGCGGAAACCGTTTGCAATGCATTCTCGGATACACGGGCGCTCTCCACACGCGCGCCGTTTCCACAGGATGCGACATACAGAAGGAGGCCCGTGCTCTGCGTTAGAGGATTGCTCACACTCAAACGTGAATTGACCTGCGTCTGTGGCTCCATCGTTGTGGGATGATCTATGATCCAAATTCCATATGCGACGGCGTAGTCAGCGGCGTGCTGCTTGTTATCGAACGTCTTGCGTGGAAAATTCAGGGGAGCAAAGGCATAAACGTGCCCGTCCACGACAGTTTCGGGAAGCCACGTGTCAGTGCCGGGTACCTTGTTGGCCGTACCTGTGGTTGTGTGCCCCTTATACTTCATTCATATATCTTCATGCGTTCGGTAGCGTCACAAAAGAGGATTCCCGGCGTGAGCCTCGTAGGAGATAACGTTCCATAAATGCGAGCAAAATATCGCGCCACGTGTGGCGTGCCGGATAGCGCACTAATGTGAGCTCCTGATTGAACAGGCTTACCTTCCACGCAGCAACTTGTTCAGGTGTTTCTGGCCTGGCGCCTCGATCCCGTGATAGCGACTCAAACTTCGAAACCACGAGGTACACACGGGAAAAATGGTCGCCGCAACTCACACATTCCAAAGCCGTTGAAAATTGGAGGCGCGGGTGGGATTCGAACCCACGAATGGAGGTTTTGCAGACCAGTCGTGGTTTTCTATCTTCTTGGTTCGTCTTGCCTTTACGCCCGCGCACCGAGCCGATTTTAGCCCTGATTTGGGCCTAATTGTTCCCAAGTTGCTCCCAAGTGCTGGGGCGAACCCTTTAGTGAGACGAAAAATTGGGCCCAGCCGCGGCTTGGTTAGCGCAGACCGTATTGGAAAACGATGGTCGAGCCATCGTTGAGACTGATGGTGTACACATACGTGTTACCTGCAGTCAGGTTGGCGGTAGTGATGTTGAAGATCCACTGCTGGGCAGTCGGATCCCACCGGAAGGCTGTGTCCGGATTGTTGGTGTCCACGACATTCTCCACAACCGTCGAAGTGGTGCCTGACACAATTCCCGTCAGGAAGAAACTCGACACGACCCCTGGTGTTCCGATGGAAACTCCGTTGGCGTCATAAACCCTGAAGGTAGCGGGAATTGTCCGTCCTTGTTTGAAAACACTTGACCCGTCGGTGTTGATCGGGAATTGGATCACATGACCAATCGACGCGGAATATTGAATCTGCAGTGTACCGGGGGCGTACGAGAACGTATAGTTCGCTGCGCTTGCTCCAGAACACGTAATGGGATAGCTGCCTACTGGACTCGTTGTGCCCGCGGTCGTGGTGCAGGTCGGGTTCGCGGTGAACACGCTGGCGGTATCGCCATTTACAAAACCGCTCGCGGTCCACGCAAGTTTTGGCAAAGTGGAGCCCAGAACTTTCGCAACGCTGGTGGCAGTGATGGTTATGCCTGCGGGAGTCACGGTCAGTGTTCCCGGCACATAAGTAATGGAATAGTTCGAGTCGACCGCGCCGCTGATGCTAATTGGGTAGCTGCCAACCCCGCTGGCTGCCGTGGCAGTCGTGCTAAGCGAGGGCTGTGTGGTCAAACTAGCCACAGTGTCGCCGTTGACGAAACCCGAAGCGCTGAAGGTCAAAGCTGGCTGAGGTGCGCCGTAGACCTTCGCGGTGTTGTTCGCAGCGAGCGTCAAGGAGGCCTGTGCCACGACAAATGTGCTATTCGCACTCGAACCCGTGAAGCCTCCTTGAGCGGGGAAGGTTGCTGACAACGAATGAGATCCTGCATTCAGAGCGCCGAGGCTAAACGTCGCCGCACCGCCGGAGAGCACTACGCTCGAGGCGATCCCTCCATCCACACTTAGCGTCACACTTCCCAACGGAACTCCACCGGAGGAGGTAACGGACACGGTCACGCTGCCGGGCGTGCCGTACGGAATGCCGGGCGCACTAATGGAAGTTGTGGTGGTGGTGGAAATAACATTTATGGTCACTTGATCGGACACCGTGATTGTTTCGCTGTCGAGCACGTCGGGAAAAGATTGCGAGTCAGCGACGTGAACCGTTTCGTTATCCACAAGAGGAATAACTGCGGGCGGCGGTGGCGGCGGCCCGATGTTCGTCCCTTCGCCGGTTAGCGGAACGGACTGCATGTAGTTAGCGCCGGATGGAGTAGTCGCCAGGTTGCTCAATGCCGCGTTATCCATGAACACAATCGACGCAATGTCGTTAGCGGGTGTCGCCGAAGCCGCATAGTTAATCGTGACGGTGCATACGCCGCCCGCAGGAAGCTGGGTGGGGAACGATGTAGCGCTATTCGAACAGGAGATTAGGGCAATTGTGAATTGCGAGTTGCCGGAGATCGCTACGGAAGCCAAGGTCAGCGGCGCCTGGCCGATGCCGGAGACTGCAACAGTTTGGCTTCCGCTTTGCCCGCCGAAGCCGAGTCCTCCGACAGAGAATTCCGCCACAGGCGCAGTGACGGCAATGAGTGGAGTCACGAACGCGACGTCCTTCACATGGACAGGTTCCGCGTCAAAAATGTCCGGAAACGACTCCGCGTCACTCACATTGATCGTCTCGTTGTCCGTAATCTGCACCACCGGTGGAGGCGGTGAAGCGACGCTGATCAGCGCGCTACTACCTTTAATGGTCGCGTTAGACGCGTCAGTGGCCGTGATGGTTTGGTTGCCGGGCGTGTTCAGGGTGATAGCAGTGAAGATGTGCACGCCTTGATCCGCCGCGGTGAACGTGTATGTCAGGGGCAGCAGGATGGCTTGCGCATCGGTGCTGCTGAGAATCACCGTGTCCGTATAAGTGGTCAATGTCTGGTTCGCGGCGTTTAATGCCGTCACCGTCAAACTGAACGGAGTTCCGGCGATGGTTGACGCGGGCGCGGACACTGCGAGGTGGATGGCTGTCAGGGACACAGTGACATTGATCGGAGCAGAAGTGCTGCCCAGGAAATTTGCGTCTCCACTGTAGGAAGCAGTCAAGCTATGGCTCCCCGATGCTAGCGACGAAGTGCTAAACGTTGCGTTTCCAGCGCTATTCAGCGTGCCCGTGCCCAACGTGGTTGCGCCGTCCAGGAAGGTCACCGTACCGGTCGGGCTTCCGGCCCCCGGCGCGACCACCGCTATTATCGCTGTGAACGTAACCGGCTGACCACCGTTGGATGGATTAGGGGCCGCAGACAAGCTCGTGGCCGTTCCTGCCTGGTTTACCGACTGCCTTAATGCAGCGGAAGTGCTCGGGACAAAATTGCTGTCACCTGCATACGCAGCCGTGACGCCATGGCTCCCCACTGCTAAGGAAGAGGTGTTGAAAATCGCCGTTCCCGAACTGATTGGCACTGTGCTCAGTTGGGTAGCTCCATCGCTGAACGTCACCACGCCTGTTGGAGTCAGCGAAGAGGAACTGGCGGGGGTCACCAAGGCCGTAAAACTGACTTGCTGGCCAAATACTGTTGGATTCGTTGAAGCGCTCAGGGAGGTCGTTGTCGGCCCTGAATTCACAGCTATGCTGCTCGCTCCATTGATTGCGCTGCTTATCGCGTCCGTAACGGTTATGATCTGAAGCCCCGAAGAGTCGAAAGTGACGCTAAAGACGTGTATCCCGTTATCCGCCGGGGTGAACGTGTAGTCCGCAGGCAGAACTGCATGTGGATCGGTGCTTGTGAAATGGACCGTCCCCGTATAACCAAGTACGATTTGGCTCGAAGCATTCAGAGCAGTCACAGTGAGCGTGACAGCCGAGCCTGCGGTCGCCGATGCCGGCAAGGCCAGACTGAAATGCGTCGTCGCACCATCGGCTGGGCTCTGGATCGCCAAGCTGAAGATGTCTCCGGCGGCGATCCCTGTGACGCCAGAAAGACTGTTCACTTGGACTGGCGTGGTCACGGGAGTGACGCCTTTTGTGCCAAGGCCCAACTGACCTTGGCCATTGAAGCCCCACGCCCAAAGTGTGCCGTCGCTCTTTACTGCCATGCTGTAGCCACTTCCCGCAGCAATGGCGGTCACCCCAGAGAGACTGCTTGTCTGCACTGGCGTCGTGCTGCCCGTTGTCGTGCCGTTGCCCAACTCACCGTTGCCATTCGAGCCCCACGCCCAAAC
>Ga0126381_100010830_pt1 | contig 10286 bp, 7 predicted proteins | sample PanSoiMetPlot_28_FD_96465 | JGI IMG/M metagenome (GOLD analysis project Ga0126381, IMG submission 96465) | Tropical forest soil microbial communities from Panama - MetaG Plot_28 | ecosystem: Environmental > Terrestrial > Soil > Tropical forest > Bulk soil | place: Panama | collected 2016-02-17 | reverse complement strand
TTTTTTAGCGCCGAAGGCGTGACGTCAGGATAGCCTAGCCCGCAGGGACCCGCAGGGCTAGGAACCGTAGGATAGGACAATCAGCGCTGAAAGCGCGCCTCAAGGCGGATTCCACATCAAGCCACGGATAGAGGGTCTTTTGCACACTGGTTATCCTTCTGTCGCGCTTTCAGCGCTAGCCCCTTTTTTTGCGTTTACCTAGGGCTGCGCTACGGGCCGAAACCGGCCTTCGCTTGCCCTAGGCTTGATATCGCGCCTTCGGCGCTTGAATGCCCGAAAAACGAAGCTATGAATGTCCAAACACCAGGAGAGGCACAAGCGCCTCCCCTCCAAGTTTTTCGTGCGCCTCAGTCACAGGTTGCGAGACAAACTCTCCCGGACCGCCTTGCCCCAATAAATCGGAGGCCGTCCCTCCCTATAAAATGCCGCTGGCGCCTTATTTTGGGCGCGTCTTCGGCAGGGCCGCCACCTAACCCGAAAGTTGCGGAGCGAACCGGCTCAGCCACTCTTGATAGGCGAAGGGCGAAATCTCTGACGGCTTTATTTCGGAGCGCCCTCCCCAAAAGACATTGGTGTACGAAACGGGAATTCCGCACGACGCCAAATGCTTGTCGATCGCTGCCTTGTGTTCGAGCAATCGCGGTTTTTCTGTACCATGCGCCACTGCCATTATATTTACATTGCCAAATTCGGGGCCGGCCTCGCGCCAATAGCAATGCGTTAAGATTTCGTGGCGCCCTATCTCAGATCCGGCCGTTATCTCCCGGCCAGGCGGCACAGCCCAATGAAATAGGCCATTGAATCGGGTTACCCTGACACCAGCAGCCGACGGTTTGACGTGCTCCAGGAAAGTCGAAAATCTCCCGATGATCTTGCGCTCGTTCAGTTCTTCGGCCACCTCACAGAAGGTCTCCAGGGGCAAAGACGCTTCTTCCGCTCGCGTTATCCAGGGATTGGTTCTGATCTCGTCGAGTGCGAATTCGCGTTTAAGTGCCATCAAAACTCGCCACTGCAATTCGCTTAAGGTGACGATCTCCGTCCGTATCATGCGCGCCGGTTTATCAGCTCGAGATCCTGGTTCGATCGCTTTGCGCCGTACGTGCCCCACACCGAGGGTGAATATCCCCTTCGCCGGCATGATTAGCACCTTCTGAGCCCCAACAATCTTCTTGAGGATGCTCGTATGCCCTTCAAGTGAAAAACCTTGTGGCACTTTGATAGTCGTCCATAATTTGTAATCGCTTCCGGCAGTCTCCTGATCTGTTGATCGGATAACGACGTGACCTGAAAAAGGATCCTGCTTGAACATGAAGTCGAAGCCGTGATCAAGGCTGGCCTGAGGTATCTTCCAGGCCACCAGCGCTCCTTGCGCCAGGTTTGTCGCCAACAGAGTTTGCCGGACCCGGCGAATCGTTCCAGCAGCAAGCATTGCCCGAATCCGTTCCAAAACGAGAGATTCATCCAGCCCCGACAGCCGCGCTATCTGTTGAAATGGTTCCCTGGCAAACCCTTGAATCTGATCCTCGGAGACGGCGAGAATCTTTGAATTTATCGTCTCTGAATGCTCGGTATCGATCATCTCAGGAAAAAAGAGAAGCTAGCGCCAAAATCCCACAAGCCAAGGCGCTTGTGCGATTTTCGCGCCAGGCGCTGGTCGCTACTCACTCCTTAACGAACGTAAAGATGCGCGTCCGCCTATCGGTCGAGCGACCGGTTCCACGCCCGCCGTCAAAGCGGGCGATGACTTGGTACGAGTAGGGGGTACCTTTGCCAGGAGGGGCCTTGCACGACAGGGAAAAGCTATAAATATCTAACAAAACCACGCAAATATGTCAGCCCGATTCGCTAGTATTGTGGCTTCTCCCCCAATTCCCCTCTTTCAAAGCGAAACGAAACTTGTAAGGTTCTGTAACTCAAGCCGTAGTGGCTTGGTTCCCCGGATCGTCTGTTCATGCGAAGACCCTTCGTTCTCCTTCTCCTTGGATTGGCTGCGAGTGTCGCTTACGGCGAGGATCGAGGGACTCCGGGAAGGCTACCCAGAGACATCTACCCGGAAAGCTATTTGATTCATCTGGAGCCAAATGTCGAACAACGTATCACCGATGGTACCGAATCGATTCGTATTCGAGTGCAGAATCCGACAAACCGGATCGTCCTCAATGCGCTGGAAATCAAAATTGTCTCGGCGAGAATCGCCCACGGCGAAAATCAAGATGAGCTGACCCCTCAATACGATGCCGCCCAGCAGACGGTTTTATTTGATACGAAAGAAACGCTGTCGGCCGGCTCCTATACGTTCACGCTCAAATTTAGGAGCAAGATTCTCGAGACACCGCACGGGCTGTTCGTTGGGTCCTACCAAACGGGAGACAACTCCGAACAATTTATCGCGACTTGCATGGAACCGGCGGATGCACGACGGGTTTTCCCTTGTTGGGATGAACCCTCTTTTCGCGCCACCTTTCAACTGAGTGTTCGTACCAGAGCGGAGTACACCACGATTTCAAACACGCCGACGTTTGCTGAGCAGGCGCTGGGGCCAAACGAAAAGATCGTGGTATTCGAGCAGACCCCTCCTGTCCCAAGCTATCTGGTCGTCCTGACCTGCGGTCGATTCGAATGGCTCGAAGACAACATAAGAGGCATAAAACTTCGGATCCTGACAATTGCGGGAAAGAAGGAATTGAGCCGTTACGCAATGGAAGTTACCAAACAGGTCCTGCCTTATTTCGGCGATTATTGCGGGTTTCCCTACACCCTCGGGAAGCTCGACCAGATTGGGCTTCCCGGAGATTTCAGTGGTGCGATGGAAAACTGGGGCGCAATAACATACTCGGAGGAGCTGCTGCTTTATGATCCGGCCAATAATTCAGATGCGGTACGCGAAAAGGTTTTCGCAGCCGTTGCCCACGAATTGGCTCACCAATGGTTCGGCAACCTGGTCACCATGGCATGGTGGGATGACATCTGGTTGAACGAAGGTTTCGCCTCCTGGATGCAATTAAAAGCTACGGAACATTTTCATCCCGAATGGCGACCGTGGCTCCATGCGGCTGGAGAAAGGGAACTTGTGATGGAGCTGGACGCAAGAAAAGAGACCCATGCGATCAAGCACCGCGTTGACAGCGAGAGCGAGGCGAACAGTGCGTTCGATTCGATCGCTTATCAAAAGGGCCAGTTCCTCCTCCGAATGCTGGAACGTTTCTTTGGCGAGGAGGCCTTCCGGGCGGGAGTGCGGGCCTATCTGCAGGGGCATCAATTGTCAAATGCTTCAACGGCGGATTTATGTGAGGCGTTGGAAAAGGTCACCGGAAAACAAGCCGCAAAAATTGTTACCGGCTGGGTTGAACAACCCGGTTTTCCGGTGATTCGCGCGACGACGCAGTGTCTCGGCGACAAACGTGTGATCAGCCTTGAGCAAGTCCGGTTTGCGATCGAAGGTCAGGATGAGGCCCCCGTTGAGTGGTCGATTCCTGTCGGCATTTTTTCTACCACAAACCCGCGGGATGTGAAATACGCTCTGCTCGAGAAGCTCTCAAACAACTTCGATTTTCCTGCTTGTGACGGAGTGATAAAGGCGAATGCAGACGGGGTCGGATTCTTCCGAGTCCTCTATGAGCCGGCTTTGTTCAGCGATCTGGTGAAAAATCTATCACAACTGCCCGAAAGTGATCGCATAAACCTCCTCACCGACACCTGGGCTTTTGTCGAATCGGGAAACATTCAGGCTTCTGGATATTTCGAGTTGCTCGACGACCTGATTCACGACCCGAGTTTTCCCCTTTGGAAAACCGCGCTGGGGAACTACAACGGGATGGGTGGGTTGAAAATTATCGATCGCCTGGAACAGGGCCAACCCGGGCGCGAAAGCTATCACAGATACGTCTGCAGCCTTTTCGGCCCAAAACTTCAGGCGCTCGGATGGGAAGAAAAACCGGACGAAGACTCCGAAGCCCGCCAAATGCGGGCGATGCTAATTGAAACCCTTGGATTCTTTGGCGATCGAGATGTCATCGATGAAGCGTTCAAACGATTTGAGAGATACCTTCAGAATCCGGCGACCCTTACGCCGAATCTGCGAACACCCGTGCTGCTTATCGTCGGGCGATACAGCTCGGACACGACCTATGACCAGCTTCTATCCCGGATTCCTCAAGCTCAAACGCAAGAGGAAAGGCGGCTTTTGTTGCGAGCCCTCTCAATTGCCCTGGACCCGGAACTTGTTCGGAAAACAATGACGTATCTCCTCACAGACAGTGAGCCGCCCGCCGCAGCTGCCCATGCACTTGAGAGTCTCGCAACCGAAGGTGACCACCCGGAAATCGCATGGGAATTCGTAACAAAGCATCTCGACGAGCTTCAAAGACGGTTTGGCGCAGCCCGCCGCAACCGTTTGGTCTTGGCCTGCGCTAGCGGTTTTGCGGATCAACGGCATGCGAACGATCTGATCGATTTCTCCAAAGAAAATCTTCCGGGGGACGCGATCCCATCAGCCGAGAAAACAGCGGAGTTAATCCAGTTTCGTGCAAAACTCAAAGCGAAGGAATTGCCAGTGATCGATAAATGGATTGAGGCAAAGTCGGGAAACGTTGCGCGTCGAGGAGACAGCTCCCAATAGGCTGAGGTCGCGTTCTCCTGCAGCTTTGCCTTCATGCGGCGAATCCGTTTTGCCGGGGGTTGGTAGGGCCGCATCTCCGAGGCGGCCGCTATCCCGGTCAGAGCTCTGTTCCGCTTTGCCTTGCCATTCTCGGCGGGCGGCTCGGAGATCCGCCCCTACCGAGCCGTTTTGGCCGGGTTGAGAGTTAGGGAAACAACCAACGATGGAGTTCGGGGGTTCGGGGGCGTGCCGGGTGTCGGCGTAACGGCGTGTCGGCGTGTCGGCGTAACGCACGACCGCTCCAACGGAGATGGTGGAAGAAAGTTTCTGCAAAAAAGCGGGCTTGCTAGGCCGGTTGAGAGTTAAGGAAACAACCAACGATGGAGCTCGGGATTCGGAATTCGGGGGTCCCGTTACGCCGACACGCCGTTACGCCGTTACGCCAACACGCCCCCCGAAAGCCCAAACCCCCTTGCGGCTCGTCGCCGCAGAATGTAAAAATGTTGCCTCCTCCGTCTTGCAAATGAAGAGTGACTATGTAGCAACAATCGGGTTGGAAGTGCACGTCCAGCTGAAAACAAAAAGCAAAATGTTTTGTGGATGTGCAGTCCAGTACGGTTCGGAGCCGAACATGCACGTTTGTCCCGTTTGCCTGGGGCTTCCCGGCGCACTGCCGGTTATGAATCTGGAAGCGCTGAAGATGACCGCTCTGACTGGGTTGATCTTAAAATGTGATATTGCGCCAGTCTGCAAATTCGACCGCAAAAACTATTTCTATCCGGACATGCCAAAAAACTACCAGATCTCCCAGTACGATCTGCCCCTTTGCCGGAACGGAGAAACTCCTCTTTCAGATCTTGCCTATCCGAAGGATGCTCAAAAGAGCATCCAGAATCCCGGCAAGAAAGTGCGCCTCGTGCGGATTCATTTAGAAGAGGACGTCGCGAAGAGCTTTCACTTCGAGAGCGCGACAGGTATCGACTTCAATCGAGCGGGAACTCCCTTGATGGAGATTGTGACGCAACCCGATATCGAATCTCCGGAAGAAGCTTTTGCATTTTTGACTTCGCTTAAGCAGGCCCTGATTTACGGAGGCGTGAGTGATGCGGACATGGAAAAGGGCCAACTCCGATGCGACTGCAACGTTTCCGTTCGAAGAAAGCTGGAAACAGAGCTCGGAACAAAAATTGAGATCAAGAACTTAAACTCAATCAGCGGCGTTCGCAGGGCCCTGGCTTTCGAAATCGATCGGCAAATCCAGGTTTTGGAGGGTGGAGGAAAGTTGCAGCAGGAAACGAGGCGGTGGGACGACGATCTCGGGGAGACGCTTCTAATGCGGACGAAGGAATCGGCGCACGACTACCGCTATTTTCCCGATCCCGATCTTTTGCCAGTGCGCACGGAACGGTTTTTGGAGGAAGTGCGCAACCGTCTGCCGGAATTACCGTGGGAGAAGCGGGAACGATTTTTAGCCGAGTATGGACTGAGCGATTACGACGCAGCTGTATTGGCCGACAACCAGGAGTTATCGGCCTATTTTGAAATCGCAGCAAAAGGGGCGCGCAAACCAAAGACGATTGCCAATTACGTTTTGAACGATTTGCTAAGTGCGCTTGCTGCCTCCGGAAAAACGATCGCGGAATGCCCGATTCCTGCCGCGCAGCTCGATCAACTGGCAACGATGGTTGACGAGGGGAAAATCAGTTCCAAGCAAGCCAAAGAAGTTTTCGCCGAAATGTTTGCAACGGGAAAGCCGGCTGCGACAATCGTTGAAGAGAGGGGGCTGAAACAGGAAAGTGATCCCGACGCCATCGTCTCGCTCTGCTCCGAAGTCATCGCCGCAAATCCCAAGTCGGTCGAGGCTTACAAAGCCGGCAAAGCCGCGGCAATAAATTTTCTCAAGGGCCAGGTGATGAAGCTTTCCAAGGGCAAGGCAAATCCGAATGTAGTCAGTGAAGTTTTGGCTAAGCTGCTGCAGTGAACCTCTCCCGGGGCGGCGCAGTCAGATCAAGGCCTTGTTGGTGAGGATTCGTTTTCGGGGAGCCGGCTTAGCAAGCCCGCTTTTTTGCAGAAACTTTCCTCCACCATCTCCGTTGGAGCGGCCGTGCGTTACGCCGACACGCCGACACGCCGACACGCCGATACGCCCCCAAACCCCCACTCCACTCACCTCCGCTCTTTATTCCCTTGTGACGTCAGCGCATAGTTGAGTGCAGCCTCCAGATCTCCCTGTGTAAATGCGCTTTGGATGTGGGGATCGTTAAGTAGCTCAATAACCTTACGATTTGTAAATACTCCGATGATATTGCCCTTCTTCACATCGGCCGCGATCTGCGGATCCCTTTCCACTTCGAGGGCCTGCGGGCTTTCCAGGATCCGGCGAAACCCCGGATATTCCAACAACTTCTGAATCGCTTCGGGATCTTCAATCACCCGACTGTATTGATCGAGATCCCGGTAAAATCTGCTTGGTAACGGGTCTATCGAATCCAGTACTGCCCGCCCAGAGCCAAGCTCGACCGAGTTCTTCAATTTCGCCAAATTAAGGACAAAAGCTCCCGAGCTTTCATTTTTCATCCGCTGCATCTTGACCTGATTCTCGGCGATCTGCCCGAAGACCTTCAAAGCTATGAGCATGCACCAGACAAACAAAAGCCCATAACCGAGACCAATGATTCCTCCGCCGACTCCGTAGATCAGCCGCAGTGAATTTGATTGACAGTCTTTGGTTCGTTTAAAGAGCAGGCGCCCGATCAGGACTATTAAATTGAAACTGACGACCCAAATGATGAGCGCAGCTGCGGGGAGGAGCAATAGTGCAGGCAGATGGGGGCGCAGAAATTCACCTACCAGGCCGCTGTAACACAGCACCAGGTAACCTGCCGCGAAAAGAGCAACGATGCCGACCAGTTGTCGCATCAACCCTTTTCCCCAGCCCCGAACGGCACTCACGAAAAGCAAGACAGCGGCGACAACAAAAACCGCTGTTTGCCACTGGTGTGAACCTTGAATATCGCCCACGCCAACCATCACGTTTAGTACGATTCAGATAGGGACGCTTCGGCACCGCCAGTCCGGTTTGGACCGACTTGAAAAACAGCCGACTGACCTGCGCCAAGATGCATGTTGTTTCGGAGACAGGGCGCTAGCCAGAGATCGATTGGGCCCGATGTCTCAAGAAATGATCACAGAGAACAAGCGAAGCCATCGCTTCGACCATCGGCACCGCTCTCGGCAAAACGCAAGGATCATGCCGGCCGCGCGCGGACAACTCCACCGGTTCTCCGGACACGGTCACAGTCTGTTGTGGCCGAAGAATCGTCGCCGTCGGCTTGAACGCCACCCGAAAGAAAATATTCTCCCCATTGCTGATTCCTCCTTGAATGCCACCCGAATAATTTGTCCGGGTTCGCACCTTGCCTTCCCGCATTTCAAAGGCGTCGTTGTGTTCGGCGCCAGTCAACTCCGTGCCGGCGAAGCCCGATCCTATCTCAAAGCCTTTGGTCGCAGGCAGGCTGAGCATCGATTTCGCGAGGTCGGCCTCCAGCTTATCGAAAACCGGTTCTCCAAGCCCTGGAGGAATTCCGCGCACGACGCATTCGATTACTCCGCCGACCGAGTTTCCCTCTTTTCGCATCGTCTTGATAAGATCAATCATCCGCTCGGCAGCAACCGGATCCGGGCAGCGGATAATCGACCTTTCGACCTCTGCGAACTGCACTTTTGAAGAATCCACTTCAGCCTCAATGCGATGCACCCGCTTCACATAGGCAATAATTTGAAAGTCAGAAAACCAATTCAACAAGACCTTCTTGGCAACAGCACCCGCGGCGACCCGGCCAATTGTTTCACGCGCCGAGGAACGGCCCCCTCCTTGCCAATTGCGGATGCCATACTTCGCCTGGTAGGTATAATCAGCGTGGGAGGGGCGGAACGTGGTCTCCATTTCGCGATACGCTTCGGGACGTGCATCCTTATTCCATACCATTATCGAGATCGGCGTCCCTAAAGTACGCCCGTCAAACACCCCGGAGAGAATCTGACATCGATCCTCTTCTGCTCGCTGCGTTACGATTTCGCTCTGGCCGGGTCGTCTCCGGTCGAGTTCAACCTGGAGGTCTGACTCCGAAAGAGGAATTCGTGGCGGACACCCATCAATGACCACCCCCACCCCACCGCCGTGTGATTCACCCCAGGTGGTGACTCGGAACAATACGCCAAAATTCGAAGACATTCGCTGAGTCAGAAATACTCGAAGCCAAAACTGGCCGCAAGTGATGAAGCGATACCTTTTTGACTAAGTGGTACGGTCGAACGAAACTTTCGATCAATGATTGCCCAACCTAAGCTGACTGTTCCAGATACTTTTCCACCATTCAGCCTCTCCCGCCTAATGAAGACTGTCTTTAGTCCCAAGGCAGGCGAACGAGTGGCGATCTTAATCGATCTGGATGACCCCCAAGAGATTGTCGACTTCGCGTTTTTGAATAACCCGGATCTAACGGTTCAGAAATATGCTTACGAGGTCTTCTACCAAGGGTTAAAAAAAGGTGTCCTCAACGAACTGAGCCTTACCGGCGGTGAGATCTTCGCATACGAAATTACCGGAGGAAGTAATCTTGATCTCCCCGATACGGCAATTGCGCCCGATGGTACCCGATTAAGTTTCGAGAAGGAGATCTATCCGAAATATAACCTCATTCTTTGCATTTCGACCTATTCGGCAACCGCGCCGCTGACGGCTTTCGCTAAGAAATTTGGCTTCCGGGGTGCGACACTTCACGGCTTAAATCAGATCATTCTTGGCAGCGGCCTGTCGGTTGACTACGAGCAGGTCAGCAAGGATGCAGAGAAGTTGCGCCTTGGCATGACGCATGCCGATTGGGTTGAGATTGATTTCACCTTCGGGCGAGACGAGTTCACTTTGCGACTTGAGCTTGGCAAACAGGAAGCGCAAAAAAGCCATGGCCTCTGTCGCGGAGGTCCGGATATTGCCAACTTGCCTGCGGGGGAAATTTACTTTGTTCCCACCGGCGCCTCCGGCCAGTTCCCGCTAAAATTTGAAGACGGCACCATTGGGCTCATGACCGTGAAAGGAGGCCGAATTGTGGGCTCCAGGTTGTTGAAGGGGAACCAGAAGACGATCGATGCTCACAGGCAAAAACTCGAAGCAGATCCACTGACGGGCGAACTGGGCGAGCTTGGATTTGGAACTCAGTTGTTGCCGGTTTCCGGTCGCGACATTCAAGACGAGAAAATCCTCGGCACACTTCATGTCGCTACCGGGCGAAGTGACCATCTTGGCGGCCATCTGACACCGGACAAATTTGTAAACAAAAAGAACGCGACACACGACGATATATTATTCGCGCCGCACAAAACTCCAGAAATCAATGTCCCCCAAGTTCGGATGAAGCGGCACGGGAGCGTCGAGATTCTGATTGAGAGTTTTCAGCCGGCTCCGTATATGGCGGATCTGCTCGGGTAGGATCTGTTTCACAACCTGTGACTGAGGCGCACGAAAAACTTGCAGGGAAGGCGACTCCCCTAGCTTCGCGAATGCCCCCACAAAGGACTATGCTCGCCTCGATAAGGAGGGAGTTGCAAGCAACTCCCCCTGGTGTTTGGACATTTTCGCCGAGGAACCAATGTTAAGCCAGAGGTTGAGGCGTGGATCGCCGCGCAGCGG
>Ga0126381_100010829_pt1 | contig 10286 bp, 8 predicted proteins | sample PanSoiMetPlot_28_FD_96465 | JGI IMG/M metagenome (GOLD analysis project Ga0126381, IMG submission 96465) | Tropical forest soil microbial communities from Panama - MetaG Plot_28 | ecosystem: Environmental > Terrestrial > Soil > Tropical forest > Bulk soil | place: Panama | collected 2016-02-17 | reverse complement strand
TGTCGGATATCGGCATCGAGCTTTGCTAACTGATTGGCAGTAAACTGCGAGGACTCATTCCGCCGGGCAGCCGTCTTCACCTCGTCCGCCATCGCCTTCTGATCGTCCGCTGTAAGAGCCGAATACTTCAGGATTGCTTGGCTCGAAGCCTTCTTATTGTCGAAGGGGGCCTCGGCCTTCGCTTCGGAGTCCTTGGATTTCTTTTGGCCGCCACCTCCGCTTTTGCCGCTAGCAAGCGATTCGATTTCCCCGTCCATCTTCTGCTGTTGGTCGGGCGTAAGCAGGGCTGCATCGGCTCCCTTCGAGGTTCTGGCCGTGAATGTCTCGTGGAAGCCCAAAAACTCCTGGTAATAGCACCGGGCCCTACTCAAGTCGCTGAGGTAGTAGGAGATCTGAGCGATTCTGATAACACGAGGGTTATCTCCACCGCCTTCAGCCCAAAGCGAGACCGTCAAACTAAGACATAAATAGAGGAGCATGAGCGCTCGAGGCACTGGCGTGAAGTTTTCTTTTTTCGCCATGGCAAATCGTCCTGGATGGGCCGGCACACTCAGCATGAGACACTACACTGCGGAACGAAATGTTACGGCAAGTTAATTTACGGTGAAGGTAGGCCAGTGTAGTATTTCTGGCTCCATCAGCAGGTTAGGCGCACAATCGTTTACGTAAAGGCAGCCTCTTGCTGGAGCTGACAAAGGTTTTCGCAGGCGCTTGCATCAGGCAGTTGCAGACAATGTGTTTTGAACGAAAGCATTTTTCGCCACAAATGGCCGAGCTCCGGGGCAGTCGCCGAGCCTGTCGGTGTCCCAGAGGATTTCACTTCCGTAAGTTGCTGAAAGCCTGGTTGGAAGTCGATTGTTTCATGATGGAGCATGAAGTGGTCCTGGACTCGGAGGAGCGACCCCTTCAAACAGGTACACACAGAAACACCGGACGCTTGATGCCCAGCATGCCGACGGTCTTGCTATTACAACTCAGACAAACCACGCGCTCTCTGGTTGGCGGTATTTAAGGAAAAAGAGAAGAATGGATCGCATATACTCTCCGTTGCGAGTCTGTGCATCTCACGCTGGGGGGCCTAGTTTGGGACGGCAGGCAAATTGAAGCCTAAACTTTCAAGTCTGGTGCTGTTGTTGTCGGCGACTCTTGCCCTCGGTCAGGAGCACCCCGCGGTTGCCGCACAGGCGAACACAGTGTCCGTGAGCGCCGATGGTAAGTTTGAGGCTCCACCCGATACCGCGGTCGTGCAGTTCAATATCTCGGCGCAAGCCGGCACTGCTAAAGAGGCCAATGAACAAGCATCGAAAGCAGAGGAGAGGACCCGAGAGATTCTTCGCGGGAATGGTTTGCAACCCGAAGCTGCTGAAATTGGCTACTACTCAATTCAACCCAGGTACGATTGGAAAAATCCCACCCACAAGTTGATCGGATATGACGTGAGCGCAAACGTCTCCGTTAAGGTGAAGGATTTTTCCAAAATCGGTCCGATTACGCAGCAGATTGCGGATAGCGCGGTGACCGAAGGAGCGTCGGTAAATTACACGCTCGAGAACATAGATGGCGCCAAGAACAAAGCCATTGAGGATGCATATCGTCGTGCAAGAATCTCGGCTGAAACGTTGGCGCGGGCCAGCGGGCGTGCTGTAGGGGCTTTGTCGTACGCGTCAGTGGATGCGTTCGAAAATATTCGGCCTATGCCGGTACCTCGCTCGATGGCGATGCAACGCGTCCAAGCCGAGGCTGCTCCACCGACCCAGGAGTTCACCCCAGGCAACATAACCGTCAATGCGCGCGTGAACGCGGTGTTTGAGTTGAAGTAGGCTCGAAGCCAAAACGGCGACGAGCCTGGCTCCAGAAAGATAGAAAAGCATCAGCGCGCGCTCCGTACCCGACACCTTGGTCACCGGCCCAACCTGGCAAACAGCCTGCCTCAGAACGGGGATGTCGGTGTCCGGCTCTTTCCACAATGCCAAGAAGGTCTGATATGCGGCACGGGCTTTGGCGCTATCCCCCTGTCGGGCCTAGGCGCGCGAGACTAAGATGGGCCAATGGTCCAACGGGAAATTCAGCACGACTCCTCGGTGATCGAGGATTTTCTGAAACTCCGCCAAGGCGTCACCGCCTTAGTCCGCGAGCAGGTCAACTTGGCCGCGCGGATGGACGGGGTAAAGAGTCCCCAGTCGAAATGGACGAGGCACGCCTAATTCGTAAGGTGCCGTGGGTTCGAGGAGCTCGACGGCTCTTGAGTGGAGCCGTCCTTCTCCAGCTGTTCCACCCACTTCAAAAGATGTTTTCTCCTGACAGGCCAGGTTCCAAGAAAGGCGATCGCATGAGTCCACTGGCTTATCGGCGGAGCCAAGAATGCTACTTATCGGCCGCAAGGGAAGTTGCTAGGGTGACCTTGAACTTTTGTGGCCGAAACTATGAGCGTCGTAGCAGGGATGAGAGAAATTTCCCCGGCACTCGCCGCTCCATCCAATGCGGCGGTCTGGGTAATTCCACGCAGAGACGATCCCCGCATTCCGTTTGCTTGCATCTTGTCCGCGTACGCGGTTTTGGGATGCACGGTTCTAGGCTTTAACCGCACGCCTCTGCAAATCCTGCTGACCGTGACCGTGGGCTGCGCATTAGACATGGGGCTTCACTGGATTTTTTGTAAGCAGGAACGCCTGCTGCCGCTGAGTGCCTATATCAGCATGATGTCAATAGGGCTGTTGCTAAACTATGCGCACAACTACTATCTTCTGTTCCTGCCCGCCTTCTTTACCATCATTTCGAAATACATAGTCACCTTTCGCGGGCGCCACGTTTTCAATCCTTCGCTGTTTGGGTTGGTCTGCGCGCTCGTCGTCGGGCACAACCTGTATTCCTCGGCTCCTGCTTACCAGTGGGGCGGTTCCTGGTCCATCGCCGCTTTCATGACTACGGCCGCTTGTGCTCTGTTCGTTTTTCGAATCCGTCGGACCCCGTTGATCGTGGCCTTCCTTTTTTTCTACACCCTTGAAACCTTGCTCCGGGCCTATATTCTCCGCGATCACCTTCCGATGCAGACGTTGATTCTGGGGACGTTGACATCGCCACGGTTTTACCTGTTTACGTTCTACATGATTACCGATCCCAAGACCTCTCCGCCGGGAGCTTGGCGCCAGGTCGGCTGGAGCTTGGCGGTGGTAATTATCGATCTTTGGTTGCACACCATTGAGTCGCTCAGCACCTTGTTCTACGCACTTTTCCTTGTCTCTCTATTGCGCTTTTGCTGGCTGCATGTCAGGGCGGTTTGGAATGATGGCTGGAGGCACTTGCAGCAGGCCTTCGACTTGGAACTGGCCACGCGCATCACGGTGTGCGGGGTAATGGGCGTTGCCGGATTTTTGTCCTACGCAGAAGTCGTTCACCCGCGTTTAGCGATCAACCAGCCAGGATTTGAGCTGGTTGAAGTTCCTCCTTCGATTTCCGGAATCGACTCGCATATGAGCAACGTCATGGCGCAGGTTGATCCCCGCCTCCGGCACTTTGCCAAGTGGATGATGTCGATCGGTGACGCGATCGCCATCGGAGACTATGACAATGACGGGCTGCAGGATATTTTTCTTACCAATCCCTTGAAGCGTCCAGAGGACCGAAACCTTCTCTACCACAATCTGGGCAATTTCCACTTTGAACGGGTTGAAATTCCCGCGCTGCGCGAGGTCAACTTGCATCCAGAGAAATACGGCTTTGCCGCTGGGGCGACGTTCGTCGACTACGACAACAGCGGCGCGCAGTCGCTCTTGTTGACTTTCGCCTATGGCAGGAACCGGCTGCTCAAGAACATGCTGCCAGTGATCGGCCGTCCAGAGTTCGTCGATGTAACCGATCAGGCAGGCATCGGTGAATACAGCACCTCGGTGGCGGCCACCTTCTTCGACTATGACCGCGACGGGAAACTGGATCTTCTGGTCGGCAACAGCTTTGCCCCCTATTTGCGAGACTATTCTGTTCCCACGCCGCTGAATATTTTTTCCCTTCCTCAGCCCCAATATGCCGGCGACCGCCGTATGTTTCACTTCATGCACGAAAGCTGGAGCAATGCGCAAAACGGTGGGCTTAACGCACTGTTTCACAATTCCAATGGTAGCCACTTCGAAAAAATGGACATGGGGAAGATGGGCATGCCCGAAACCCATTTCACGCTAGCGGTCTCAACCGGAGACCTGAATGGCGATGGCTATACCGATCTTTACTGTGCTAACGACTTTGGACCCGACGATCTTTATCTGAACGACCATGGCCACGGCTTTCTACGAGTACAAGGCAGGATGTTTGGCTGCATTGGTAAAGATACCTACAAGGGCATGAACGCTTCCATCGGGGATTTGGACAACCGCGGTCAACTGGACATTTACGTGTCGAACGTTCATGTTCCCCTACAAGCCGAAGGCAGTCTGCTGTGGAAGACCTACGCTAACCACTCCTTCATCCCGGACTTTCGCGACGAAGCAACCGGACGCGGGCTTTTGAATGAGGGCGGTTTCGGCTGGGGCGCTGCCATGGGAGACCTCAATCTCGACGGCTGGTTGGACGTCGTGCAAGCGAATGGCATGGTCGACGACAGTATGGATCGGCGCTTTGCCAAGACGCGCAATTATTGGTATGCGGCCGAAAAGGTGATGCTTGCGCCGCCCAATGTGCATTCTTATGTTGATCGCTGGCCCGACTTGAGGGGCTACGAAATCTTCGGTCGCCAGGCGAACCGAGTCTATCTTTCCCGTGGCGATGAAACCAGCATGCAGTTCGTAGACGTGGCACCGCAGGTGGGCTTCACACAATTAGGAAATTCCCGTGGGGTGGCCTTGGCCGATTTTAATAACCAAGGCGTGCTCGATGTTGCCATTACCCATCAATTCGGACGCCTGACGCTCTATCGCAATACTTTGCACGACGAGGACCAGGCCCGGGGGCGTGTACATCACTGGATCGGCTTTGCACTGCGGGGCGACGGGAAGAAAATCAGCCGCGAAGCCATTGGCACGCAGGTATTCGTAACCTACACCCACGATGGCAGGCGCATTCGGCAAATGCGGGAAGTGCAGATAGCGAACGGTTTTTCTGCCCAAAACGACCGGCGTCTGTTAGTTGGTCTGGGCAACTATAACGGCCCGGTTGAAGTTGAGGTTCATTGGTATGGCGCGGAAGTCGAGACCTACCGAGGGCTGTCGATTGACCACTACCACGATATCGAGTACCGCCAGAAATCGCCAATGGCCAGGAACGAAACATGAGCTTAAAGGACTATTGGTACATTGTGGCCGAGTCCGCGCAAGTGGGAAAGCGGCCGCTGGCGGTCACGGCCGTGGGCGAGCGCATCGTCCTGTTCCGCAATACGGATGGCCAAGTTGCGGCTCTTCAAGACCGCTGTTCTCACCGCAACATGGCGCTCTCCCGCGGCGAAGTGTCTTCCGGGTGTATAACTTGCCCCTATCACGGCTGGAAATTTGATACCGCCGGCCGATGCGTTCAGATTCCGTCACTCGGCTCACGGCGACCGCCCAGTCATGGAGTGCGAGCCTACCCAGTACGCGAGTACGACGGCTACGTGTGGTTTTATCCGGGCGAGTCCATTGCAGAGTCGTGTCCTTTTCGCTTTCCCTACTACGGCCAACAAGGCTGGACAAGTTTCCGGATGAAAACCCGGTTCCAAGCGACGGTAGAAGCCTGTCTGGAAAATTTTCTCGACTGCCCGCATACCGTGTACGTTCATCAGGGCTGGTTCCGCAACCACGATACCCGCGAACTGTCCGCCACCGTTCGCTCGACCCAGGAGTCGGTAGAAGTGGAGTTTCAGGGGGAGCCGATCACAAAAAGTTTGGTGTCGAGGCTGTTCTTTCCTAAGGGGAAGAACCTCCGTCACACCGATCGCTTCTTCATGCCCAACGTCAGTCGTGTCGACTATGACTTCGGTCCCGGCCGGCACTTCATTATCAGTTCGCAATGCACTCCGCTCGAGGAACATGAGACCGAAGTGTACACGGTGATCACGTACAGTTTTGGCCGAATTGGGCCTCTAGTGAGGCTGTTGCTTGAGCCAGTCTGCCGCAAGGTCATTCGCCAGGATGTTGCTGTTCTGGCTGTCCAGGGCGACCAGATCCGCCGCTTCGGAGGGCCGCAATTCTGCCACGTCGACACCGACCTGCTAGGTCTCAAGATTCAATCCATGCGCAAACGTGCTGAACAGTCCCAACCTCGTGGCGAAGCCGCTCCCAACCGTGAGATCACGATTTGCTTTTAGGTATACATGAGAAACCCGGTACTGCAGAGTCGCATTGTTCCCCGAGGCCAGATCACCCCAGCGCAACGAAACAGTATGTACTCCATTTTTGCCCGCCACTACGACTGTGTGTCGTTCGCGAAGTTCGCCTCCGACTTGGCGGAGAAAGAGTGCGTACTTCTGCTTTGGGATGCGAATGGTGACATTTGCGGATTTTCCAGCCAGAGGCTCTTGCGCGTCTCGGTCCGAGGAGTGCCCGTTCGCGCGGTATTCTCGGGGGACACCATCATCGACCGTTCCCACTGGGGACAACAAGAACTTGGCCGCTGCTGGTGTCGCTACGTCAGCTGCCTCTACGGGGAAGAGCCGGAGGTTCCGCTCTACTGGTTCCTAATTTCCAAAGGATATCGGACCTATTTGTATCTGCCGATTTTCTTTGAAAGCTTCTATCCCAACTATCAAACGCCTACTCCTGAATTCGAACAATGCGTGCTCGATACTCTGGCCATGGCGAAATTCCCGGTGCACTATCGGCAAGAATCGGGGCTTATCGAGTTTCCGCAGTCGCAAGGGCAGCTCAAGCCACATTTGGCTGAAATACCTGGACGGCGACTGCGAAACCGTCACGTACAGTTTTTTATCGAGCGCAATCCCGCATTCGCCAGCGGTTCGGAACTGGCTTGCCTGGCCGAGATTTCGCCGTCGAATATGAAGCTTTTCGCCGCCCGAATCCTCGGGCAAGTTGCTAGCAGCGCAACCTTGAGCGCGGGAGCGGACTAATGCTGGAGCCCTTGATGTACCGGGCCCTAAACAATGTCGTCTTGGCTGCATCATGGCAGGGTGTACACGAGTTCGAACGGGCACTGCCCGATCCCGGATCGGTGCAGCGCAATCTTCTGCTCGGGCTACTACGTCGCAATCGAGATTCGGCCTACGGACGGCAGTATGGCTTTGGCTCGATCCGCAGCGTTGAGGAGTATCAGGAACATCTGCCCATCGTTACCTACGACGACCTTGTGGGCTCGATCGAACGCATGAAAGCCGGCGAGAGTGCCGTTCTTACCAGCGAGCCGGTGCTCATGTTTGAAAAAAGCAGTGGCTCGGTGAGCGCGGCCAAGTACGTCCCCTACACTCGCACCCTGCGCTCCCAGTTCCAGGCAGCTTTAGGGCCCTGGACCTCCGACTTGTACCGCGCATTCCCTGGCATAGGAAGAGGCTGTTCTTATTGGCTGGTCACTCCACTTTCGCGAGAACGCGAGCGGACACCGGCGGGCATTCCAGTCGGTTTTGAGGATGATTCTCAGTACTTCGGTTTTTTCGAGCGTTGGGTTCTGCGGCGCACTATGGCCGTGCCACCTGAATTGGCACAGGTTCCTAAGCTGGAAGATTGCCTCTATCTGACCTTGCGCTTTCTGCTTCAGGCGCGATGCCTCAGCTTTATCTCGCTGTGGAATCCCAGCTTTCTGCTGATTTTGCTCGACCGACTCGAGTTACATGGCGAACGACTTGCCCGCGACTTGGCCGAGGCGACGGTTAGCCTCTCGGCCTCGATTTCGCCCAAAATCAAGCGCCAGCTGCGGCCCGATACCGCTCAGGCGCAAAACCTTCGGGCCATGCTTGGGCGCGGACGTATCGAGCCCGAGGTCTTATGGCCAGAGCTTAAGCTGATTAGTTGCTGGACATCGGCATCTTCGCGAGGGATGGAGGGCGAGATTCTGCGAGTCTTTCCCCGGGTCAACATTCAGGGGAAAGGCTTGCTTGCAACGGAAGGAATTGTATCCATCCCCATTGAGCGATATGGCGGGTGTGTGGCCGCGGTGACGTCGCATTTCTTGGAGTTTGTCGATACCCAGTCCGGTGGGTGCCGGACCATAGCCCAGTTGAAGGAAGGTGGCGAATATTCCGTGGTTCTCACGACCGGCGGAGGTTTTTGGAGATACCGACTTGGGGACCGGGTTCGCGTAACCGGATTTGCCAAAAACGCTCCTATGCTGGAGTTTGTCGGCAAAGAGGATCTCGTCTGCGACCTTCGAGGCGAAAAACTGAATGCCGTCTTTGTGGGCAAAGTGCTGGCAAAATCATGTAAGCTGGCGAGCTTCGCGATGCTCGCTCCATCCGCGAGCGAGGTATGCGGATACACCCTGTTCCTCGAAAGTCCACAGTGTGATCCAGGGCTTGCCGTACGAGTTGACCAGGAGTTGGAGGCCAATCCGCACTATGCTTATTGTCGAAATCTCGGCCAACTGGCCAATCTGCAGCTGTTTCGCATAGACCACGGCGCCCAGGAGAACTATCTAAAGCATTGCGAAAAGCTGGGACAACGCGCGGGATCTATCAAAACCACGGCCTTGCACAAAGATCACGGCTGGGAAACAGTCTTTACCGGGCGCTATGTTACGAGTGAAACCCTGGAGGTATGCCTATGATCGCTCCAGCCGTGCCCCTGCCCAAGGTGACGCCGTCAAAATCCTGCTTCGCAATCGAACTAGCCACCCAAGGCGATGATGAAGAATTACGCGCATTGTTGCGGCGTAGCCCGGTTCCGGGTCCGATCAGCGTAAGCTTCGAGCGCGAGCCGAGTTTCTTCGACTCGTGTCGTGTGCGCGGCGATTTTTTTCAAGTTGGAGTCGGACGTGATCGTCGCACGGACAAAATCGTTGGCTTGGGGACCCGCTCGGTTACATCGGCATTTCTGAACGGCCGTCCCAGCCCACTTGGCTATTTATCGGATTTGCGTCTTGATCAGCAATATCGGGGCGGTACGCTGGTGGCCCGTGGTTATCGCTTCCTCCGGCATCTCCATGAAGATCACCGGACCTGTTTGTATACGACCATGATTTTCCAGGGAAATCATACGGCCCTAACCACCATCGCCAGCGGGCGAGCGGGACTTCCGCAGTATCACGACATGGGAAGGGTGCACTCTCCGGGCATCAACATCGGCCGCCGGGAACCCACGCTTGCTGCTAACTGTGACATTTTGTCGGGTTCTGAAGATCTTCTGCCGGATATTGTGGAATGTCTCAACCGCAACCAGGCGCGTCGGCAGTTTGCTCCAGTCCACGCCGTGGAGAAGTTCACAACCCAGTGGCGCAGCTTTCGAGTCAGGGATTTCTACGTGGCAGTGCGGGGAAGTCGGGTCATAGGCGTGCTTGGCTGCTGGGATCAGAGCTCTTTCAAGCAAACCCGCGTGGTGGGTTATGGCATACCTTTGCGGTACGGCATTCGGTTAGCCAATGCACTCCGACTCTTAACTGGCGTGCCTGGCTATCCTGATCGAGAGCAACTGGTAGCGTATTTTTATATTTCCTTTATAGCCGTAGATGGGGATGAGCTCCAGACCTTTCGCGCGCTCCTTCGTCGAGCTTACAACGCTGCAGTGGGAGGCCCCTACCTCTATGCCATGGTCGCTTTGCACGAGCGCGATCCTCTTGTCCCAGCTTTGAGCGACTATTCGCTCACCTCGTTTTCCGGCCGGCTTTTTGCCGTCACCTTTGCAGACGGCGAAAAACTTTACCGCAGCCTAGACGATCGCGTGCCCTATGTGGAGGCGGCTATCTTCTGATGTGGAATAACGCCCCACACTTGGGCCCCTTGCGCTACGCGGCTGACACGCGCACTCTGGCGTTTTTGATTTTGTTCAATGGTCTACTCGCGTTCCAGTGGCTGAATCTGGTTCGAGGCGCGAGCCTGCTCCTGGCGACTTACCTGCTTGCCGTAATTGCGCTGGTCATAAAACACAATCACGTGCACTCGCCGACTTTCCGAAAAATGGTGTGGAACCGCGGTTTCGAACTGTGGCTCAGCGTTCTCACCGGGCACCCTACCTCGGGCATCATTACTTCGCACAACATCTTGCACCACGGCAGCAATAATACAGACGCCGACTTCGTTCGATGTTCGCTCGTCAAGTATCGATCGAATCTCCTCAATTTGCTTGTGTTCTTTTTCGTCTCTGTCCGCACTATGTATCGCGAGAAGCCCACTGATCTCGTACAGTGGCGTCACTCGCGCCCGGATCTGTATCGGCAGGCTATGG
>Ga0126381_100010828_pt1 | contig 10286 bp, 1 predicted proteins | sample PanSoiMetPlot_28_FD_96465 | JGI IMG/M metagenome (GOLD analysis project Ga0126381, IMG submission 96465) | Tropical forest soil microbial communities from Panama - MetaG Plot_28 | ecosystem: Environmental > Terrestrial > Soil > Tropical forest > Bulk soil | place: Panama | collected 2016-02-17 | reverse complement strand
GCCATTTCTTTAGATAATGCGCGATTGTATACCGACCTAGCGCAAGAGGCCAGCGTTCGTAAGAGAGCCGAAGAAGCGCTGCGCGCCAGTGAAGAGCGATGGCGTAGGCTGTTTGAGCACTCCTCCGTGGGGATCACGCTAAAAAACTCAGACCAACGGCTTGTGGAGACAAACCCGGCCTTTCAATCAATGCTCGGCTACACGCAGGAAGAGCTTAAAACCCTGACTCCCGTAGACATTACATACGAGGACGACCGTGCGGTCACCGAGCTGATTTTAGCCGATCTCAAAGAGTCACGGCGACAAGCTCATCAGGTCGAGAAGCGCTTCCGGCGCAAAGATGGCACTGTGCTGTGGGCGGATGTCAGCGCGTTCTTTGTTCCAGCCACGGAGAGCACGCCGGCGTTTTTCCCGGCGATCGTCGTGGACATCACCGAGCGCAAGCGGGCGGAAGCGAAACTTGCCCGGCTAAATCGGACCTTGCAGACGCTTAACGAGTGTAATCACGCGCTGGTCCACGCGACTGCGGAGGACGAACTGTTGCAATCCGTCTGCAGGATTCTCGTAGAGGTCGGCGGGCTTCGGATGGCATGGGTCGGCTACCGCGAACTCGACGAACAAAAAACGGTCCGGCCGATCGCCCAGGCCGGATACGAGGACGGGTACCTGGAACGGGTCAACATTACCTGGGCGGATACCGAAAGGGGCAGAGGGCCGGCCGGCACGGCCATCCGGGCGGGCAAACCGTCCTGGACCAGCGATAATCTGACCGACCCGAGTATGGCACTGTGGCGAGTTGACGCGCTAAAGCGCGGCTATGCTTCGTCCATTTCCCTTCCCTTATTGTCTCGCGGCGAAGCGTTCGGTGCGCTCACTCTTCACGCCGGGGAGCCCGATGCCTTTAATGAAAGCACAATCGAGCAGTACACAGATTTGGCAAATAACTTGGCCTATGGCGTAACGGCGATCCGTACGAGGGAGGAAAGCAAGCGGGCGGAATGCGAAATCCGCCAACTCAACGCGTCGCTTGAGAAACGTGTCGCCGAACGCACTTTCGAACTCGTGCAATCGAACGACCAGCTCAAACGGGCGGAGGAGAAGTTACGCAAGCGCAGCGAGCAAGTGCAGAAACACCATGACGTGCTGCTCAGCCTGGCGCACGCCGACAAATCGGACCTCGTCGAAGCGCTTCAGAAAATCTGTTCGGTATCAGCTGCAACGCTTGAGGTAGCCCGCGTTAGTTATTGGTTGTCGCAGGAAAATGGGTCCGCTATTGCCTGCGAAATCCTCTATTTGCTCCAGACAGGGAGCTTCGATGAGGAGTTCAAAGGCACCCGCCTCGGCTTCTCCGATTGTCCGGCCTATTTTGCGGCTTTGACCGCCAAACGACCCATCGTGGCCGACAGCGTCCTGGAGCATCCGGCCACGAGCGGCCTGGCGGAAAATTACCTCAAGCGACATGGCATTTCCTCCCTGCTCGCCATGCCGGTCTGGCTGAGCGGAGAGATAGCCGGCGTGCTTTGTCACGAACATATCGGGACCGCTCGGCATTGGTCGCCGGAGGAAATTGACTTTGTTTCGACGCTCGCGGCGACGATATCGCTCGCGCTGGAAGAATCGAATCGAGCACGCTCGGAACATCTCCTGCGCGAGAGCGAGGCGCGTCTGCGCGAGAGTGAACAGCGCTTTGGCGCGGCTTTTCGTGCCGGGGTGGCCCTGATAGGGATTTTGAGATTGAGCGATGAAAAGTTTATCGAGGTGAACGATGCGCTCGTTGAGTGGTATGGATCGGACCGTGACGCAATTCTTGGTCATACCTCTCTGGAACTTGGCCTGTGGGTGAATGTCGAAGAGCGCAAGAGGTATTTTGACGGTCTTCGGCGCCACGGTACGCAACGCGATTTCGAGTGCCAGTTTCGTAAGCGGCGAGGAACAATTCATATGGTGCACCTCTCGGCCGACATCGTAGAAATCAATCGCGAACCGTGCGTTCTAGCCTTCGGTATGGATATCACGCAGCGCAAACAGGCTGAGATCGAGTTGCGCCGGACACTTGCCCGGGAGAAGGAGTTGGGGCAGTTGCGGAGCAATTTCGTGTCTATGGTGTCGCACGAGTTCCGCACGCCGCTTGGCATCATCCAGTCGTCGGCCGAAATCCTGGATGATTACCTCGACCAGTTAGACCCGCCGGAGCGCCAACTCCATCTCCAATCCATCCATAAAAACACGCGACGTATGTCCCTGCTGATGGAGGAAGTGCTCTTGATTGGGAGCCTCGATGCGGGCAAGATGGAATTCAAGCCGGCGCCGCTGGATCTGCCGGCTTTCGTGCGAAAGCTCGTGGACGAAGTCCTTTCGGCGACCAGTCGGCGGTGTCCGATCAAATTATTGATCACTGAAATACCTGTCGAGATCCAGGCCGACGATCGCCTGCTGCGGCATATTTTCACGAATTTGCTCACAAATGCGGTGAAGTATTCAGACGCCGGGGACCCAGTGCGATTCGAAATCAGATGTGCCGAGGCAGAAATTGTTTTTACGATCCGCGACCAGGGGATCGGAATTCCAGAAGCCGACCGCGAGTGGCTCTTCAACGCCTTCCACCGCGGACACAACGTCAGTGACCGTCCAGGAACCGGCCTCGGTCTCGTCATTGTTAAGCGCTGCGTCGACCTGCACGGCGGCCAAATCAAAGTGGAGAGTGAAGTGGGTCGAGGCACCGTGATGACAGTGAGCCTGCCGATATCTGATGGTCCGTGTAGCTAGTTTAGCGGCGAAGCCGAGACAGATGATAGCCTAGCTAGGTGTCCGTCGGATTTACCGCGAAGCGGTTACAGATATTAGCCCAGGGCTTCAGCCCTGGGTATATTCACCCAGCAAATCCGCCCTGAAAGGGCGACCGAATAAGATTGCGGTTGAACCGTCGACTAGCGTTCATGGCTAGCCACCGCAAAGTCGGCTCATCAACACACGCCAAGTGGCGGTGCCACAACCGACTTTGATTCGGCCGCCCTTTCAGGGCGAATTCGTTGACTGCCTGACCCAGGGCTGAAGCCCTGGGCTAATATCTGTAACCGCTTCGCGGTAAGTTCGACAGGCTCTTCGGCTATGTTCTGCCTCGGCTTCGCCGCTGTTTAGCGGCTAACAGATCGCTTAGCTAGCGCGGCGTATCGGCGAACGCGTCGCCTACCAGAAAACTTACAAAACCTAATCTGTGGAATCAGTGTAATCTGCGGTTTGCCTCTTATCTTCGGTTTTAAACTAAAACCACCGGACCTTCTTCCCAGCTATGCGGAAGGCGGTGCTGGGGTCGTTCCTATCATTTCGCCAAGTCGGGTGATGAAAATGGATGACGAAATCACCGTTGTACGAGACTACGCCATTGCTGAAACTAACCTTGCCGATGGTCTGCCAGTCAGTAATGGTTTGTCTTTGGCCCTTCGGAAAGAAAACAAAACCTGATCTCTTACCTCTATCGGATACCGATATATCAAAGCCGAGCGTACGTTTGGGTTCGGGGTTACCCTTGTCAAAGATGTGGGCCATGACTTCATTTCGAACATCTTCTTCGTTGACCACCGGATGTCCGGGAGATGCTCTTAATCGCATAAATTCTGGCGCGCGAGTCTGTTCATCCGGGGCTTTCCCCAATTCGGCAATGGGGTAGACCTGACGGACTGTGGCCATACGATCGACGAGCTCGAAGACCAGGCCCTCTTTGATCAAGATAGGGATTTCATTGCCCCGATTAAAGCCGGTCACTTGGGGGGCATTGGTGAGCTCTACATCGACGATACGTGAGGCTCTGGTGCCCCCCAAGTCATCTATCATGAAAACGTTGGCCGTCTGCAACAGGTTTTCGTGGTTTTCGTCCAAAGTAGGATAAAGCTTAAGGACGATCCCATACGAGCGCCTTAATCCCCATAACGTGATGCTTACCCCAGCGCTAATACGGCCAATCACCAAGCACCGCTGGCCTTTTTTGAAATAGCCCGAATAGGGATTGTCCTCAGTGATCTCCCATATCCCAGTGACGCACACGCCGTTAGGCCGTACCAATCTTCGAAAGCCTTTCCTATCTTCTCCCCAACGTAGATCAACGCCGGAGTCTAGTGCTCTCATGGAGGCAAGCTTGAATTGCGGTTGGCCGCCAGGCCATGACCCGGCGTAAACGCTCCTGATGGTGGTTCTGTAATAGGGAAGCGGAGGTTCGTCAGGGCCTCCCCAGACCTTCTGATAGGGATTGGCGAATATAGCCGTTTTAACTTCACTGAAACGTGAACCTTGGTAGCCCTTATCCTCTGGCGTAATGCCCTCCGCCCCGAAAATGGCGTCTGGGGGTGGTGTTTGGCTCATGTGTTTCCTTACTTGAAATGTGACTTTGTTCTGGCGGCAGCCTAAGAGAAATCGTGAGTGAACTGAAGTTCAGATTTTTTTTCTCAGACCGTAACGGACAGCCTCTGCGCGGGCGTCAACGGCGCGAAATCGTGCTGATGTCGAGCGTTCGGGCACATTGGGAGGACGTCGGCAGCCTGACGCTCACTGTGGTGCCTTCACCGACTTTGCTGACTACGTCGATTTTGCCACCGTGCAAGTCGACACAGCGCTTTACGATCACGAGACCTAGGCCCGTGCCTGGACGCTCGTCGACGTTATGCCCACGATGGAAAGCGTTGAAGAGCCACTCGCGGTCAGCTTCTGGAATACCAATGCCCTGGTCGCAGATGGCGCAAACAATTTCTCCGTCACCGCCCCTGATTTCAAACTGCACCGGCCGCCCCGCATCCGAGTACTTCACCGCATTCGTGAGCAAATTCGTAAAAATGTGCCGCAGCAAGCGCTCATCCGCCTGAATCTCGCCGGGTATTCCGGGGATTGCCAATTCGATCGGACATCGCTCGCCGGTAGCCGAAAGGACCTCGTTAACGAGCTTTCGCACGAATGAAGGCAGATCAAGTGGCGCGGGTTTAAACTCCATCTTACCCGCGTCGAAGCTTCCAATTAAGAGCACTTCCTCCATGATTAAGGCCATTCGGCGCGTATTATTGCGGATGGATCGTAGGTGGTCCTCGCGCTCGGTCGGATCCAAGCGGTCGAGGTAATCCTCCAGGATTTCGGCTGATGACTGGATAATGCCTAACGGGGTGCGGAACTCGTGTGACACCATGGAAACGAATTTGCTCCGCAACTGTCCCAGCTCCTTCTCTCTGGCCAGTGTCCGGACAAGTTCGGCTTCCGCCTTCTTGCGCTGCGTGATGTCGTTGCAGACGGCCTGAATAAGCTCGCGGTCACCGAGCCGGATGCGAGTAAGAAAGACTTCCATTGGTAGCTCGGTGCCGTCCCGGCGCAACATTGTCCAATCGAATCGCTCGCTGCCATTTGCCAGCGTATTGGCAATGTGCATTCCGACCAGCGTCTCCGCGCGCTCGCCATCAGGCTGGATTGGTGCTGAGAGTTCGGCGGGGTTTTTGCCAATGACTTCGTTCAGATCGGAATAGCCCAGCAGCCGCAACCAACTTGGGTTCGCCTCCAGGATCATATTTTCATCAAGCAAAACAACCGCCAGACTGGTGCCTTCAAAAAGTGCGCGAAACTTTTCTTCCGATCGCACAAGTTCCGTGGTGCGCTCAGCGACTCGTTTCTCAAGCGATGCGTTGAGCTGACGGATTTCGTTCTCTGCCCGCGTGCGCTCTTCGCGCGTATGGAGCGCCATCACTCCGTAGGAGAGATTGTTCGCCAGATCTGTGTACTGCTCGATCGTGCTCTCATTGAAGGCGTCTGGTTCTCCGGCATGCAGTGTGAGCGCGCCGAACGCTTCTCCGCTGGACAGCAGGGGAAGCGAAATGGATGAAGCATAACCGTGCCTGAGATCTTCGACTCGCCACGGAGCAAGACGCGGGTCGGTCAGGTTATCCCTGGTCCAGCAGGTGGTGCCCGTCCGGATCGCCGTGCCTGTGGGCCCGCGTCCTGTTTCGGTATCCGTCCAACTAATGGCGACTCGTTTCAGGTATTCCTCGTAGTGTCCAGCCTGGGCGACTGGCCGGACGGTCTTTTCTTCGTTCAGCTCGCGATAACCGACCCAGGCCATCCGAAGGCCGCCGACCTCGACGAGAATCCTGCAGACCGACTGCAGCAGTTCATATTCCTCGGTTGCGCGGACGAGCGCCTGATTGCATTGGTAGAGCGTCTGAAGCGTCCGGTTCAACCTAGCCAGGTTCACTTCGGCTCGCTTGCGTTCTGTATATATCCGCGCGTTGTCCAGGGAGATGGCGGCCTGTGAGGTCAATAGTTCCAGCACGGTGAGCCGGTGCGGTGTGAAAACCCTGGGCGTCAAGTTGTTTTCCAGGTAGAGCGCACCCAATAGTTTCGCCTGTTTAACCAGGGGAAGGCAGAGCACCGACCGGGGTCGCCGCTGTTCCAGGTAGGGGTCGCCTGAGAACAAGGTTGGTCCCGCGGCATCGTCCAGAATCACGCTATGGTGCGTCCGAATCACGTAATGGAGCACCGATTCCGGCAGCTCAGTGGGTGTCACCGGCGCCTCTCGCAGCATTACTTCGAGTTTATCACAGCCGGTCGTGGCCTCCGCCTCGATTTGTGGCTCTTCGCCTTGGAGAAGGATAAGCAGGCCCCGATCGGCACCTGCATTTTCCATAGCAATGCCCATGAGGGTCTCCATGAGCTTACCTGTCACGATCTCGCTAGACACGGCCTGTGAGGCCTTGATCACCGTGCCGAGGTCGAGTTGTTCGAGGGGCGTTCCAATCGTAGCGGTCGAAAAGGCCGGCGCTCGTTCCTCACGCAGGTGTGGGTAGTGTTGATCGAGGTGCCGCACCTTGCCGAGCGCACCCCAACGAAGGTAGCAGTGCCGGGCGTTTCGGAGATACGCGTAGCCGCTCGTCTCGTATCCGCGCGCGAGATAGAATCTTGCAGCCAGCTCGTTTGCAATGCCCTCGTTCTGAGTAAAGCCATTCTCGCGCGCCGATCGGATAGCCTGCTCGTACAGCCGTTGTGCGTCCAATTCCCGGCCTCCAATGCGGGCGATCTCGGCGTCGACCAGCGCGACGCGGTTTCCAAAATTCTCCGGACAATGCTCCGCTAAGAGATTGATTTGGGCGCGTTCTTCAGCGAGCGCCTCTAGATGCCGGGGTTGCTCTTCGGATGACGCAGAGTCGTACTGTGCTGCCCGTGCAAGAGCGTCATAGAAGAGGTATTCAACAGATTCAAAATGACCCGGTCCTGTCTGAATGAGGGGCTCAGCCTTCGATCCCGCTGCCAGAGCGGAAGCGTAGTCGCCGGCATAGAAGTGCGCTTGCAGCTTGCGTATCCAATACCAGCATGTAGCGAATACCGGGCGCGGGTTGGCCTTCAGGTGCTGCTCGAACGCGCCTTCATCGAACTCCGTATCGTTAAAGGAGGAAAAGCTCGCGGTCAGGCCCCGGAGAGCCCTGATGAATCCGAGTTGTCCGACGATAATGTCGACGATGTAACCAAACTTGGCCTTTCGTGCGAACTCGAGTCCATGCTCGGCCTCCCGCTGTATCCTGCCAAGCGGATCTCCGGTGGCGAGAAGAATAGTAACCAGACGGTCGCAGGAATAGACCGCATATTTGAGGTCGCCAGCCTCCTGTGCCGCGGGGAAAGAGCGTCGCAACAACTCCAGACCAGTGCGCATGTGCCTTGACCAGGGATTGACGAAGTAACCGAAACACTGAGAAACCCTAGCCCGGAAACGCTCCAACCCGCGCTTCTCTACGAGATCTAGGCCGAGCTTGCCGAAGCGGAAAGCGGCCTGGTGATCACCGAAACGTGGCCCTATAAACCAGCCGAGGTGGACATAGGCGAGGCATGACCCGTCGCTGTTGCCATGCTCCAGGCTCAAGTTCACGATCCGAGCGACAACGAGGCAACGCAGGTTTTCGTCGGTGAAATGGGCGGGCTCCTCGACCGCCGCGAGAACATCGAGCGTTGCCCGGTAGACCGGATCGATCATCGGGGGCAAGTCGACGAGCGCCTCGATCGGTCGACTTCCAAGCTGTCTGCCAATACGCTCATACTCCTCTCGTATCTCGTCCTGCGCCGGGTGCGGCGACCAGTCGACGCCAACGCGCCGGAGGTATTCGAGCCCCACCTCAACGGCACGGCCGCTCTGGTCCAGGGCGGTGTAGAGTTCCGTTTGCAGGCGCGTAACGGTTGCGCTGTCGATCAAGTCCTCGGCGCGGCGCGACAGCTTCGAAAGCCGTTCTTCGGCCGCCGCGAAATCACCCGTGAGTAACTCGCTCTCGGCCAGATGAACCTCGAGCGCAAATGTGAGCCTGTACCGCTCTTTCCAACTGTCCGCTGCCAGCAGCGCGCGGCCGGCGACAAAATACGTCAAGGCCGAAGCATAGGCCGTCGAAGTCTTGGCGCGCTTGCCGGCAATAAGATTGAGCTCTGCCACACGCACGCGCTCCTCCGGCGAACTGATCAATTCGATACCGCGGTCGAGCTGATTAACGATCTCGAAGATCTTTTCCTCAATTTCCGCGGGCGCAGTCCGCGATACGAACAGTCTGCCGATCCTGAGATGGACCGCCGCTCGCTCACTCTCAGGAATGAGCGCATAGGCCGCCTCTTGGACGCGGTCATGTAGAAATGTGTAGGCGCCATCGAGTCGGAACGCGAGTCCCGCGCGAACTGACTCCCAAAGTGCTGCGTGGGTTTCCTCCTCTGACTCCCCGCGAATCAGGGTCAAGGTGGCGATCTCGGCGGCGTTCCCTAGACACGCCAGCTGTCCCAAGGCTTCCTGTGTCCTGGGGGGCAAACGGCTCAGCTTCCGGGCCATGAGATCCACCACATTGTCGGTGTAGCCCTTGGCACGGATGCGTGCCAGATCCCATGCCCAGGCTGCTGTGGTTGAGTCGAACGCCAGCAGTCTTTCCTCGGCCAGCGCCACTAAGAACTGGATTGCGAAGAATGGATTGCCGCCGGTCTTCTCGTGGACTAACTCCGCCAGAGGCTGCTCGGAATTGGACTTGCAGTGCAGGGTATCAGCCACGAGTCGGCTCACATCGTCAACTGCGAGAGGGGCAAGCACAATCTCCCGAATGCTCGCCCCGGCCCTGTGGATCGAATCGAAAGTGCGCATCAATGGGTGGGAAGGACTGACCTCGTTGTCTCGGTAGGCACCGACCAACAGGAGGTGCCGCACTTCCTGCTCCATGATTAAGTGCTCGAGCAGTTGTAGTGTAGCCGTGTCCAGCCACTGTAAATCGTCCAGGAACAGCGCGAGGGGATGCTCCGGCCGGGCAAACACGCCGAGAAACCGCCTGAAAACTGTTTGGAAGCGGTGCTGGGCGTCGTGGGGCGCGAGTTCCTGAACGCGAGGCTGCTTTCCAATGACGAACTCGAGTTCAGGAATGAGGTTGACAATGAGCTGACCGTTCTGGCCCAGCGCCTCTCGTAGAGCGCTCCGCCATCGGCTCACCTCGACTTCGCTCCGGGCGAGGATCTGGCGCACCAGGGTTCGGAAAGCTTGCGCCAAAGTGGTGTAGGGGATGTCGCACTTGTACCGGTCGAACTTGCCCGCAGCAAAGAGACCGCGGGGCGGGACGAGCGCCTTTTGCAACTCGTTCACGACCGAGGACTTGCCAATACCGGAATAGCCGGACAACAGCACGAGCTCTGGTTTGCCGCTGGCTACGACTCGATCGAAGGCCAAGAGCAGAGCTTCAATCTCGCGTTCTCGTCCGTACAGCTTCTCCGGGATTAACAACCGGTCTGAGGCGTCGTGCGCGCCAAGTTGGAATGGCTCGATGCAGCCCCGGGATCCCCATTCCTCCAGGCATCGCCGGAGATCGGTTTCAAGGCCTGCGGCCGTCTGGTAGCGTTCCTCGGCGGTCTTGGCCAGGAGCTTCATGATAATGGCCGATAGTGTTCCAGGCACTTGTCTGGTTCGCTTATCGGGCGGTGTCGGCTGTCTTGCGATGTGGCAATAGACCCACTCCATGGGATCGGCGGCGATGAAAGGAAGAGCTCCGGTGAGCATCTGGTAGAGGGCAACGCCCAGGGAGTAAAGATCGCTCCGAAAGTCGATTGACCGGTTCATGCGGCCTGTCTGTTCGGGCGCCATATAGGCAAGGGTGCCCGCGATCATTTCGGGAGGTTCAGGTGTCTGGCGCTCGCGTGGAAGACGGGAAGCAATGCCGAAGCCGGTCAGCCAGGCGGCACCGGTTGCGGAGTCCACTAGAATATTGGCCGGCTTGATATCCTTATGAATGAGACCTCGCTGATGGAGCCTGCCGAGCGCT
>Ga0126381_100010827_pt1 | contig 10286 bp, 6 predicted proteins | sample PanSoiMetPlot_28_FD_96465 | JGI IMG/M metagenome (GOLD analysis project Ga0126381, IMG submission 96465) | Tropical forest soil microbial communities from Panama - MetaG Plot_28 | ecosystem: Environmental > Terrestrial > Soil > Tropical forest > Bulk soil | place: Panama | collected 2016-02-17 | reverse complement strand
TGTGTGGGTGATGACGAGGCACCACTTGTATGAACACCTGGGGTGGGTGGCAGGGAGGATATGGACCACCCTGGGTGGGCGTCCGCCGAGTGCTGCCATCGCGCTAGCACCGCAGCCTGTCCGAATGTCCGAACCTGGCCTCGCAGACGTACGGCCGCAGACCTCGAATCGCAGGCACCCGTTCGTGCCCGCTGCCTCAACGACCGTTGGCAGACGCATGGCAGAATGGGATGGTCCGGTTCGGGCAGGGGGGTTGCACAGATTGAGACCGCTTCGCTGACGAGGGCATGGAGTGACTGCAGGCGGAATGGAGCAGGTCACCGGCTACTGCGACCTGGAGCCGGTCGGCCAGGGAGGATTCGGCATCGTCTACAGGGCCCGGCAGGAGCACCTGGGACGGACCGTAGCGCTCAAGGTTCTGGTGTGCGACACGCTGAACGACCGCGCGCTGCGGCGGTTCCGCCAGGAGTGCCAGCTGATCGGCCAGCTGACCGGCCACCCCCACGTGGTCACAGTGCTCGAGGCTGGCACCGCCCGATCCGGCCGCCCCTACATCGCCATGGAGTATCACGAGCGCGGTTCGCTGCGCGACCGTCTGGCCCGCGAGGGACCACTGCCGCTGGGTGAGGTGCTCGAGGTCGGAGGCAAGGTCGCCGGGGCGCTGGCGGCGGCCCACGAAGCGGGAATCGTCCACCGGGACGTGAAGCCGCAAAACATTCTGATGTCGCGCTTCGGGGAGCCGGCGCTGTCTGACTTCGGGATCGCGACGCTCCTCGATGGGGCGAAATTCCCGATCCACGACGACGCATTCACGCCCCACCACGCCGCTCCCGAGGTTCTTGAGGGCCAGCCGCCGAGCCCAGCGTCGGACATCTACTCGCTCGGCTCCACCCTCTACCAGCTGCTCACCGGCCAACTGGCGCACCGCGAGGGTGAGCGCGGCGTGGCTCCCCACCAGCCGGGCATCGTCAGCGAGGAGCCCCCCGACCCCGCCCACTCCGGCGTCCCAGCGCCAGTCATGGAAGTCATGAGGAAGGCCATGGCCAGGCGGCCGGAGGACCGGTTCGGCAGCGCGCTTTCATTTGCCGAACGCCTCCAGCGGCTGCAGAGAGAACTCGGTCTGCCGGTCACCGAGGTCGCGAACGCGCGGGGTGACCTGCCGGCGGCCGAAGCGCCGACGCACCGTGTCACATCCTTGGCTCAGGAGCGGACGGTGGCCGGACCTCGCTCCCAGCTCCCACGCGCTAGCGAGAGGAAGGCACGCCGCGTCTGGCAGCCTGGCCGCACGGCTGGTATCGCGGTAGCCGGTATCGCCGCGGCTGGGCTGGTCGGCGCGCTCGGGATAGGCGCGTTCACGGTCCTGAGCCAGGCTCCGGCCCGGCGTGCAGTGGCCAGCTCGCCGCCGCCGGCCGGCCAGGCGCCGGTCTCGCCCGCCATCGTCAGCGCCGCCCAGCCGCAGCAGCTGACCGCAGTTGACGGGGGCACGGCTGTCGTGCTGCACTGGCAGCTTCGTGCCGGCGGGCCCCAGTACCCCCTGCTCGTCCAGCAGGTCGCGGCGGGCCAGGCGGCGGCCGCGCTCACCTTCCTGGACCGGGGCACCATGACCGCCATGGTGAGCGGCCTGGATCCGCGGGGCGGCTATTGCTTCCGGGTCGGCGCCCTGGTGGCGACCGGCAGCCCGGCGACGATCTCGTGGTCCCAGCCGGCGTGCATCCGGGGGGCAATCCCCGAGCCGACTCCGACCGCCACATAGCGGTGGAGCTCCGGCTGCGCGTACAGGCGCCCGGCCGCCCGGCGCTCGACCTCGTTGTCGAAGCCGAGGCGACCACGCATGTGGCCGACCTGGCCGTGGCCCTGACCCGTGCCACAGGCGTCGCTGGCGCCCTGTACTGTCAGCGACGCCGGGGCTGGCTGGCCCCCTCGCATACAGTCGTGGAGGCGCGGCTGCGGCAGGGTGACCTGCTCTTGCAGCTGCCGGCGGGAAGCCGGCCTCCAGAGCCGGCCCCCTCTCCGGCCGCTGCGCTCCTGCTCGTGACCGGCGGGCCTTGCAGCGGCGACCGCTTCGGGTTGGCCGCGGGCAGACACCAGGTTGGGCGGTCGCCGACGTGCGACGTCGTGCTCGCTGATGGCGCCGTCTCAAGCACCCACCTCGACGTGACCGTCGACGCGCAGGGCGCGGTCACAGTGGCCGACGCAGGGTCTGACAACGGCACCTTCGTGGAGGGAGATCGTTTGCAGTCGCCGCTGGCGCTGGCCCCGGGCCGTGAGGTCGAGGTCGGGCGCAGTCTGCTCTGCTTCGTGCCGGCGGCCTCGGATCCCGAGCCCACGCCCAACGCCACCGGCTACGTGCCCTTCAATCGTCCCCCGCGCGCTGCCCTTCGTCCCGGCCGGCTTCGCTTCTCGCCGCCGCCGAGGCCGCGCCGGACGCGGCCTGCGGGCGTGTCGATCTCCGGCGCGGCGCTGCCTCTGATTGCCGGGGTCGCGATGTACTTCGCGCTCGGCCGCCAGCTCTACGCGCTGCTCATCATGGCGCTTTCCCCGCTCATGGTGGCGGGCTCGTTTCTGGAGGGCTGGGTGGGAGGCGGCCTTCAGAACCGGCGCCGGAACGAGCGCTACAAGATCGCGATCCAGGCAGTCGAGGCGGAAGTGGCCGCCAGCCGTCGCGAAGAGGCGGTGAGCCGGCGCACTGCCTCGCCCGGGCTCGCCATCGTGGCCGAGCGCGCCCGCACGCTGCAGCCGTCGCTCTGGGAGCGCCGGCGCGACCACTCCGACTTCCTGTTGCTCCGTGTGGGGTGGGGCGACCTGCCCTCAGGCATAGTTGTCGACGAGCCTCACGAAGAGAGTGAGGACCGGGGCGTCGACGTGGCCGGCCGTCACGCGACGCTGCCGACCACCCCCATCGCCGTCTCGCTGCCCGCGGTCGGCTCCGTGGCGGCCGCCGGCCGCCGCGACCAGGTGATGGGACTGGCGAGGAATCTGGTCGCGCAGGTGGTCGGCCTCCACAGCCCCAGGGACGTGACGCTTTTGGCCGCGGTCGCCGAGGAAGACAGCGAGCTGTGGAGGTGGCTGGCCTGGCTGCCACACGTCCGTCCCGAGACGCCCGTCGTTCCGGCCGCCAGCGTGGTGACCGACGCGGCGGGCGCCGGCGACCTCCTCGACCAGCTAGGCCGGCTACTCGACCACCGTCTCCAGACCAGTGTGCTCACGTACCGCGAGCGAGCGCTCGACGCCGAGCCGGCGGTGGTCGTGCTGCTGGATGGCGCCGCCCAGCTGCCCCGAGCCGCAGTCGACCGCATCCTGACCCACGGCCCTGACTGCGGGCTGTACGTGATCTGGCTCGGTCGCTCGAGGTCTACGCTGCCCGGCGCTTGCGGCGCGCTGGTCGAGCTCGACCCCGCAACCGCAACTCCAACGCTCACCCTGGCCAGGTCCGGGGAGACCATATCGGGCCTGGGGGCCGACTTCACTTCCATAGAGGCGGCGCAGGCCCTGGCGCTCAGCCTCGCTCCCGTCCAGGACGTAGAGGCGGCGGGCCGCGAGGCCCAGGTCCCCGGCCACGCCAGCCTTCTCGAGGTTCTCGACCTGGAGCAGGACGCGGCGTCGCGGATCGTCAGCCGTTGGCAGCTCGACGACGGCCGACTGGCCGCGCGGCTCGGGATCGGAGCCGGGGGTCAGCTGTGCGAGGTCAGCCTGCGCCACGACGGACCCCACGCGCTGGCCGGCGGGATGACGGGTGCCGGGAAGAGCGAGATGCTCCAGTCGCTGGTAGCGTCGCTGGCCGCTGCCCACCCCCCGACTCGTCTGACGTTCATCCTGATCGACTACAAGGGCGGGGCTGCCTTCAAGGACTGCGTACACCTCCCGCACACGGTCGGCTTTGTGACCGACCTCGACGGCCACCTGGTGAGCCGCGCCCTCACCTCGCTGCGGGCGGAGCTGCGACGCCGAGAGCTGATCCTCAAGGAGGCGGGCTGCAGCGATCTGTTCGAGCTCCGGGCTCGGGTTCCCGAGCTAGCGCTCCCCAGCCTCGCCATCGTCGTCGACGAGTTCGCGGCGCTGGCGGCAGAGCTGCCGGAGTTTGTGGAGGGCATGGTGGACATCGCCGCCCGCGGCCGGAGCCTGGGCATTAACCTGGTGCTCGCCACCCAGCGCCCGGCGGGTGTGATCAGCGACCGCATCCGCGCCAACACCAACCTGCGGCTGTCGCTGCGATTCGCCGACGAGAGCGACAGCCAGGACGTGATCGGCACTGTCGACGCGGCCCGGCCGGGCCTGCCCAGAGGCCGCGCCTTCGTCCGCGCCGGGCCCGGCGCCGTGGTCCAGTTCCAGGCCTCACACGCGAGCGGCCGCACCGCCAGCGCCACCGGTGCCGCCCAGGTCGTGGTCAGCGAGATGGACGCCAGCGGCCAGCCGGTGCGGGGCGACCGGGCCGGCAGCGCGGGCGACGAGCTGGAGAGTGGACCGTCTGACCTTCTGCGTGTGGTCCAAGCGGCTCGGGAGGCAGCCTTATCGCTGGGGCTGCCCGAGCCGGCGCGACCCTGGCTGCCCACCCTCCCAGCGCTGCTGCCCCTCGAAGACCTGGACCTCGCAGCTTCGGACCGGGATCGACCCCGCCACGTGGCTGCCATCGGCCTGCTGGACGACCCGAATCGCCAGCGGCAGGTCCCGCTCCTGTTCGACCTGGAGCGGGACGGCAACCTGCTGGCCATGGGGTCAAGCGGCAGCGGCAAGACGACGGTACTGAGGACGCTTGCGGTCGCGTTCGCGCAGCGGCTCGATCCGGCGCTCCTGCACATATACGGGTTGGACTTCGCGACCCGCGGTCTTCGGCCGCTGGCAGCGCTGCCCCATTGCGGCGACGTGATCGCGGCAGACGAGCCGGAGCGGGCCCTCCGGCTGCTTCATCTCTTGCAGAGAGAGCGCGAGCGCCGGAAGTCGCTGCTCGCCGTCCGGGGGGCGAGCAGCGTGACGGAGTACGAGGCAGCAGGCGGCGAGACGCTACCCCGCTTGCTCGTCCTGCTCGACGGCTACGCTGGGTTCAGGTCAACGTTTGAGGACGTCGACCTGGGTGCGCCACTCGACCTCTTTCGGTCCCTGGTCGGCGAAGGGAGGCCCCTGGGCATGGCATTCGCCATCACGGCCGACCGCGCCGGCACGGTACCCACACCTTTGCTGGCGGCGATCGGCCGCCGGCTCGTGCTTCGAATGACCAGCGATGACGAGTACCTCCACGCCGGGCTGGACCGGTCGCTGTACCTGGGAGCATCGCTGCCACCCGGGCGCGGGTTCGCCGACCAGGCCCTGGAATTCCAGGCGGCGCTCGTCGGCGCTGATCCGGCGGGGAGCGCGCAGGCAACCTCGATCGAGCGCATAGCCGAGGAGATGCGCTCTCGCCATCCGGGTGCGGCGGCCCTCGAGGTGCGACTCCTGCCCACCGAGCTGGCCAGTGCCGAATTGCCGGCGCCGGCAAATCCCTTCGAGGCCGTGATTGGGCTCGCGGACGGCGAGCTGGAGCCTGCCCGCATCGACCTGGGCGAGGGCCATCTCCTGGTCTCCGGTCCTCGCAGGAGCGGGCGCACCACGGCCATCGGCGCCTGCGCCACATCACTCGGCAAGACGGCGGGCGGGCCGCCAATGTACCTGCTGGCGCCTCGGCGGGGCGGCTCGCTGGCGGGCCTGGGCTTGTGGGCAGAGGTAGCGGAGGGCGCGGACAGCTGCACCGCCCTGGCCCAGCGCCTGGAGCAGGCGATGGACGGCGCGCGCGGCGGCCTGGACCTTTCACGGGGCGCGGTGGTGCTCCTGGATGACGGCGAGGAGCTGCTCGATTCGGCCGGCAGCCTGGCGCTGGAAGCGGTCGCCCGGCGAGGCCCCGACGTCGGCGTGCGCCTGGTCGCCGCGGTCGAGACCCAGGCGGCTCACGCCTCGTTCGGCGGCTGGCTGGCGGTGGTCAGGCGTGACCGCCAGGCGCTGCTGCTCGATCCCGACCCGGTGATGGATGGAGTGCTGGCTGGTGGCGTTCGCCTGCCGCCGCGCCGGGCACCTATGCCGCCCGGGCGAGGCTACCTGGTGCTGAGCGGGGCGGTAGCCCTGGTCCAGGTGGCGCTGCCGCCCGCCAGCGCCGGCGGGCGGCAGTAGTCAGCTCGAGCTAGTGACCGCCTCCGGCCAGCATGATGTCGGTCGTGATCTTCTGGACCTCGACGCGCAGCTTGTTGAGCTCTTCGATCATCTTCTGGTTGGCGCGCCTCGCCTCCGGCCATACCGTGCCCCGGAACTCGCGGGCCAGAGGGCCGTCCCAAATGTTGGGGTCCGAGAGCGTCTGGCCGAGCTGCTCGAGCTTGCGGATGCTGTCGGTGAGTGACCCGTTGACGAGCGCCTGGAACTGCTGAATGGTCTGCTTGGCCTGATCGGTGGCCAGAACTCGGGTGCTCATGTCGGTGAGTTGCCTCCCTGGTGGTGGTGGGTGGATCCGGTCGCGTGAAGCCAGGTTGTCGGCCTTATGGCATGACCTCCCGTTGTGAACCCGCGTCTTCTGCCGGGAGCGGGCGGCTGCCGATCGTCATCGCGGCGGGCCTGAGTACGGGTAAGGGCTGAGCGATACGCTGCTGTACATCCCAGCCACGATGTAGGCCATGTTGCGAAGGGATACAGATCCCTCGTCCCAGTACTGGCTGTGTGCGTGTAGGAACGGCCAGAGTGCGCCGTCCGCGACGGTGAAATCGCGGGCGCCGAATGGAGCCAGTGCCGGATCCATCGTGAACCACCCGGAGCCAGCGACGAAATCGTTGGACGCGGCTCCCACCCACACATGGCTGGGGTCGTAGCCCAGCTGACTTGCTTTGTAGACACCGACGCCCGGGCTGCCCACGAGGATGAGGTCGTCTGACAGCCGCCCGAGCGCCAGGTCCGCCGCCCGCTCTGCCGCTGTGCCTACGACCAGCGACCCGTAGGAGTGCCCGAGCATGACCGTGTGGGCCGTGAATGACGGTAGGTGGGCCGCCCTGAGCCCAGCGGCGAAGCTGTCGAGCGCCGGCGCGCCCTGGTTGGCCTGGTTGGGTAGCACCACACTCTCCGAGCTGAACAGCTCGCTCAACTGAGGTGCGTTGTACCCGAGCCAGTAAATCGAAGCCGTGGGCTCGATCGGCTGCTGATTGCCTCCGCCGCGCAATACGCGTGTGCCGATGAGGTTGACCGCCGTCCAGAGTCGTGCCGCTCTGGTCATGTCACCCGACGCGCCGGCCAGCGTTGTACCCAGCCCCGGCACGTACGTGACGACATTCCTGGCCGTGTCGGGATTGCCGAAGGCCACGATGACATGGCCTAGATCGGTGGTGTCGACGCCGAGCAGGTATGCGGGCGGCAGGCCGTGCTGACTGGTGCCTGGCGAGCCGATCCCGCTCCGGACTGCCATCAGGCCCCGCAGGAGGCCATCGACACCGCCCAGCTCCTGCTGCCAGGCCGCGACCTGCTCGGGAGAGACGGAGCCCGGTGCAGGGGGGACGCTCAGATGCATCGTGAGCTGAGGGCTCCACGTCGGCGTCTTGATCTTCTGCTCCAAGCGCGCCTGCTCCTTGCTCAGGCGCTGGATTTCCGAGGTGAGAGTGACGCGGTTGGCGAGGTCGCGCACAGTGGCAGGCAACCCGTCCAGCCAGCCGATCACCGCCGGATCGGATGTGATGAGCTGCTGCTGGACATACGGCTCCAGACCGTGCCACCAGGCGTCGACACTGGCGGCGAGGTCAGGCGACGTGCTCGCCCGCTGATCGGCCAGGAAGCCGGCAGCCACGCTCTCCACATCCGTGACCAGGGCGGCCGCATCCGCGCGCAGAGCCCCCTCGGCGCTGCGTGTGAGGGCGGTGATCAGCCCGGCGCTGGCCGAGATCCTCGAGGTGAGGACGTCGTAGGGTGCGCCGCGACGAGCGCTGAGCGACTCCTCTGCCTGGCCGGCCTGGTGGAAAGCCACGCCGACCCGTCCGACCCAGTCGTCGATAGCCGCGGCCAACTTGCCGTACTCGCTCACCAGCTGGTCGAGCGGCGGGATGCTGCTGATGTACCTGGGGTCGGGCTGCGAGCTGCGGAACGCATCCAGGACCGCGCCCAGCGCCGCAGCCTGCCGCGCCAGGCTCCCGTCCGCGCCATGCCCCCAGAGTGCGTAGTCAATTAGGTTCTTCGGGATCGCGCCGCAGTCACTCATCAGTGGGCCTGCTTCATGAGGTCGCTGTAGGCCCTGACCGCGGCCGTATCGATGCTCGCCTGCAGGGTGAAGAGCTTCTGGATGATGCTGCTCGCTTCCGCTTCGAGCTGCTTCAGGTCGGAGGATCGGAACTTGTCGGCGTCGGGCCCGGTCCATTGGTCCAGCGCCCGCCGGGCGGCGGCAGAGCGCGCGTCTGTGACCGATCGGAGCAGAGCGGCCGTGTCGCTCAGGGCCTGAGCCGCGGCGATGGCCTTCTGCTCGTCGAACCTCACGACGCTCACCTGTCTGCTCCCCCGACTCAGGGCCGCCGTTTGGGTGTAGGACGTGGGGTTGGGGTCGAGCCGGGATGCACCACCGACCCGAGGGGGAGCACCGTCCCGTCGGCGTTGACTACCAGCGCGGCCGCGCTGTCTTGGTCAATGACCCACAGCCGCGTCCCGCTAAGGACGACCTGCAGCGGCCCGTGCCCACTGGTCACAGGGATTCTTGGCTCCAGCCGCCGCAAACGCGTGTTGTAGACGATCAGGGCACCAGAGGTCTGATCGGGCACGTAGATGCGGTCGCCAAGCAGCTGCGGCGCCAGCAGCAAGCCGGTGGTCACGTTGAGCGGAGCGGGCGGGCCGACGGACCCATCCGCAGTGTTAACGACGAACACGTCGTGGGACGATCGCGCCAGTACGGGCACTTCAGGACCAATCGTGCGGGCTGGCACGACCAACCGGGCGTTCGGGCCGACGCTGCTGAGCAGGTTGACCGTCTTCGCGATCCCGCCCGGGTCGACGACCGCCACGACTGCCGCCGTGGTGTCGGTGACCACTGCGGTCCCGCCCGCGACGGTCAGCGCCAGCGAGTCGCGCGCGGCGCCCACAGCCACCGGCGTGCCCGGCTTCCCCTGCTTGACGGGCACCACCTGGCCGAGGGCAGGGACCGCAACCCACAGCGTGCCCTGAGCGTCCATGGCGACGGGGCCCAGGGGAGCCGTCAACCCGACTGCCGAGCCGATGTCGGCCAGGCTGGCAGGATCGACCCGCTGCACGGTCCCCGCGCTCGGGTCGACCACATAGACTATCCCGCCTCCGGCGATCAGCTGGGCGCCGGCCGCCAGGTGAGCGCCGGCGCGGTGGGAGGCGTCCACCCCGGCGGTGGGGCCGCGGGTGATCCGGCCTCCCACGTCCGCCAGGGTTGACAGGGCCGCGTGGCCGACGCCGGACGCGACCAGCAGGCTGAGCGCCAGCACGCTGATCAGACCCACGGCCACGTAGTCGATGACCCTGTGGTCGCCCCGGCGTAGCCGCAAGCCAAACACCCCGAGCAGTTCCCCCACACGCCGACTCGCGGAGTGGAGCCGGCTCATGACCGTAAAGAAAACTCCCCCTTTGCATGGTAGAGGACATGCGTTTGTAAAGCTTGCGTCAGCCTGGGGCCGGGCTACTCGAGTCCTTTCGCCAGTCCGATTGTGGCCGCGCCTCGGGCCCAAAGGTGTCGACTTAGGCCGATGCCGGGGAACTCCGGCTCGAACTGCCCGCGATGGGTGTGCTTGCCGGTGAACTCCGCGAGGCTCTCAGCCCGACGCGTATGCAGCTACCGCTGCCCACTGGACGTGCAGTTCCGGCTCCCCCTTCGCGGGGTTGTGAACTGTCCCGATTGGTGGACCCAGGGTCACAGAATACGAACCCCACCGCTCCCCTTCGGTCCGGCCCGATCGACTTGACGTAGCCGAGCGGGCGGTGTTGAGCAACCGCTGGAGCGCAGCTAGCGCCGGTCGGTCGATGCGGGGGCTAGGCGCCCGGGGGCGTCTCTGGACCATATGTCGGCGCTTCGACCTGGACAGTCTGATGGGGTTCCGGGCACTACGTCCGGCCTAGCGCCCCTGGGAGGCTAGCCCGCTCTGGGACCCGTGCTGGCTCGGGGATCCGCCCGGCGCTTCAAATAGCAGCCAGTCGTTCCTGCTCAACCACTGGCGCCAAGGACGCGAGCTGGACCGGATAATCCTGCAGCGCCACGGCGTTCGCCGTGTTCTGAAGTCCCTTGACGACAGCCCCGCGCCAGGGCAGGTAAGGCAGCATCCGCATCATCTGGCTGATGGCCCACAGCC
>Ga0126381_100010826_pt1 | contig 10287 bp, 8 predicted proteins | sample PanSoiMetPlot_28_FD_96465 | JGI IMG/M metagenome (GOLD analysis project Ga0126381, IMG submission 96465) | Tropical forest soil microbial communities from Panama - MetaG Plot_28 | ecosystem: Environmental > Terrestrial > Soil > Tropical forest > Bulk soil | place: Panama | collected 2016-02-17 | reverse complement strand
TCCGACGCGGCGCGCGACGTGACCGGCCAGGTCTTTGGCACGCGCATGAACGAGATTTACTTGTTCAGCTCGCCACGGCCGATCCGCAGCCTGCACCGCGCCGACGGCTGGACGCCGGAGGCGATCGCCGAACATGCCTTGCCGGCTCTGCAATCCTCGTTCATGCCGCTCGACCGTTCGGGCGATGTCTTCTCCTGGGACCCGCTCTGATTTCTTTGGCCCGGTTAGCGCGGAGTACCCGCCGCGGCGCGCTGACGGCTCTTTTTCTTCTGCTCTTCGGACCGGCCAGCGCGCAGCAGCCGGCTACGGCTGCAGCGGCCGCGGGTCAGGTACTGGTGATGTCGGACCTGCATCTCGATCCGATGGCGGATGCAGGGCTGGTCGATAGACTGGCGACGGCGGAGCCCGAACTATGGAGCGGTGTGCTCGACGCTTCGACCGACCAAAGCCTCGGCCGGTACGGGCGGGATACCGCTTGGCCGCTGCTTCGCTCTGCCCTCGCCCAGATGGCGCAAACACTGCCACACCCCGCCTTTGTGCTGATCTCCGGCGATTTTCTTGCTCACGACTTCCGCGGAGAATTCGATGCCGCCGCGAGCGACCATTCCGATGCCGCATACCGGATCTTCGTGCGCAAGACGATGCAGTTTCTCGCGCAGCAGCTGCAGCAGGCGTTTCCAGCCACCCCGATACTTCCCGCTCTCGGCAATAATGACGAGGAATGCGGCGATTACCAGCTGCAGCCCGGCGGGCCGTTTCTTGCCGATACGCTGCCGATTATCGGTGGTCTTCTCGGCAATGCCGCCGACCGGCCCGGTTTCGACCAAGACTGGCAGAGGTACGGCAACTACAGTGCGCACGCCGGCGAGATCAGGGTCTTGTCGGTGAACACAAATTTCTTATCGGTTCATTATCGCAACGCCTGCGGCTCGCCAGCCGAGGGTGATCCGGGGCAGGCGACGCTTGTCTGGCTCGAAGCCGAGCTCGCAGCGGCAAAAGCCGTCGGGGAGCGCGTCTGGCTTATCTATCACATTCCGCCCGGTATCGACGCGTACGCCACGTTGCGGCAGGGCTCTTGCCCTCAGGGCATCGTCCCAATGTGGAAAGAATCCTACGCCGAGGCTTTTGCCGTCTTGATGCGGCGCTACTCCGACATTGTTGCCGCGAGCTTCGCCGGCCACACTCACATGGACGATTTCCGGCTGATGGGCGACACCCGGGGCCGTTATGGGTTTGCGCTGATCACGCCGGCCGTCAGCCCGATCTTTGGCCAAAATCCTGCTTTTCGCACCCTCGCTTACGATGTCGAAGGCGGCATTGTCGACGAGACCACCTACGAGCTGACAAATTTGCCGAGCATGGCACCGCCGCAGTGGCGTGCGGAGTACGCGTTCACTCAATACTGGAATCTGCCGCGGATCGATGTCGCGGCTCTGGAGCAACTCTATTCCGCACTAGCGAACGATCCGGGTCAGCGCGAGCGCTGGCAGACGATATTTGCGGTATCGAGCGCTGTCTACTGGGGGCCGTTCTCGGGCGAACCCCAACGGCTGGCGCAAGCAGTCCGCGCATTCGCCTGTGCCGCCGGCAATATCAGCCCCGAGACTTACGGGCAATGCTACTGCGGCAGGCAGAATTAGTTTAAAATGAATCTGAGAAGTGCCGATCATGGGCTCTCCGACGCCTTCGAGCCATAGCCGGCAGCGGCAAGATCGAACTCCTTGGGGCGGCTGAACATTTCACTGCGGACGTCCCACAGCTCGGGATACATCGGCTGATCGAACAGCTGGTTGGCGGCAGCCCGCAGATAGCGCAATCCGCTCGAGCCACCCGTACCGGTATTAGCGCCGATGACCCGCGATACGGTGGCCAGATGCGCAAAACGCCATTTGCGGAACGCGTCCTCCAGATCGACCAATTTCTCACCCAGCTGGTACAGCTCTGGCGCGCTAGCACGGTTTCGGTAGACGTGGCTCCATGCCTTAAAGACTGTGGCGCTCTTCTGCTGTCGGCGCGAGTAGTCTCCGGACCGCGGATCTTTGATGCCGAATGTCGGCAGCGCTTTCGCCATGTGGGCGATCACCGCATCGTAAATCGCCGGAGCGGCCAAGGCGTCTCGCAACCGCTCGCGTTCTTCTTCGCTTTGCGCGTTTTCGAATACATCTATGCTTCTCACGCCGCCGCCGGGCAATTCGAAAACAAGAAAGCGATACTTGAGACCGAGCTTGTATTCCAAAATTCTGTACTGAACCGACTGGAAACCCGAAGCGCCGTCTCGGCCGACTGTCTCCCGGAACACGAAAAATTCGTCGGGCGTCAAAGTCGCCATGACATCCCATGACGAGATTAGGATGTGCTGTATCGCGCTCACCCGCGACAACCGCTTGAACGCGATGATGCAGTCGGCTTCCCGCGCGTCTTCTTTCATCAGGGAGTCGATCGCGCAATCGAGCTCGTGAATGGCAAGCTTGAACCATAGCTCGTGCTGCTGGTGGATGATGATAAACAGCAGCTCGTCATCGGAACCGGTCTGCAGCTTCTGCGCCGAGAGAAGTCGTTGCAACTGTAGATAGCTGGAATAGGTATTTTTCATACAGCTTTGCTGTTTCGGCTGCGAATTATCAGCCGACAAGCGCCGAAGAGTAGCGGAATTCCTGCCATCCAGCGGTCCGCAAGAATAAAAGAACAGCGAGGAGGTTCGCTGTTGTTTCGCTGTTCTCCGCTGTTATCGCCACTGATACCGGGCTGGTTCCGGTGCGGCGCTCGCGCGAAAGACATAGGAGCCGAAGATACATTGGAATTGCGTTTTTGTCAACGCAAGATCGGAATGCCCCAATCTATGCCGCCGCGGCCCCTACTCCCGCGGATCGCACCAGTACGACCTTTTGCGCGGTGCGGCCGAGGAAATGATAGCCGGATCCACCTTCGGCGAGCGCGTCGAGGAACGCGTCGGGGTCGGTAATCCGCACGGTGCCCAGAATATCCGCGCCGCGCCGCAGAAACGCGTCAGGCAAAAGGCTGACCGTCGGCCCGACCATCGTCACCCGCGCGCTCGGCTTGACCCAGCCCAATATATCCTCGAGCGTGTCATTGAGAAGGGTCGTGCCGGTGATCAGCAGCACATCGGCCTCGGGCACAACGGTGGCCGCCTCTTCAGCAGGGCGGAAGAACGGAAGCTCCTCGGGCTTCAGTGTCGCCGGGTCCTGTTCGAGAACAAGGAAGGGCTGACGGCGGCGCTTCAGCTCGCGCAGGAACGGCACGAAAGCGCCGACGACGACAACGTTGTCGCCGGGCCGCATTTCGGTCGCATCGAATGCGTCGATGCCGAGGCGCAGCTCCGACTCCGGGTGCGGCCGGCGGCGCCAACAGGCGTCGGCGAGCGCATTCATCGCCGCGATGCCGACCGCGCGGCGAATGCCATGCTCGCTGAGCGATTCCCTTGCGAGGTCGAATGCCGGGCGACCGCGCAACTTGCCGGGAAACGGCATCGCCATCGCCGAGCTCGGACAACAGACCGCCTCGGGGATCGTCTTGATCGGCGTCGCGCAGGCGCCGGCGATGCCGTTGCTCAATTTTACGCCAGTGAAGAAGAGACCGACGACCGCTCGCTCCACGGTTATGCCGTCGAGCTCGGGGCCAAGAATTTCGGGGATCGCCGCCACGGTCTCACACAGGATGGAGCTTGCGTGCGAATGCATTGTTCGCGGTCCTTTGTTGCTGGCCTTAGAATACCGCAACGCCGCAACCCTCACCAGCGATGCTCAGGCCCGGGTGCAACTTGCCTTACACCATAAAGGCGCGCCCCGGCGTCGGGAGCTTGTTGGACCAGTTGGTGTGACGGGCATCACACCTAACGCTCGACTGTTGTCGTAACGAAGCCGGGCCCGACCCGGGCTGTCTTGGAGCCCGATCATGAAAGATAACTTTCGACAAGAAATCCTCGCGCTTCGTGCGCGGCTCTACGAGTCGGAACGAAAAATATCCTCACCCAAAACCCTGTTCCGGAGGCAAGTGGTTCAGGTCTGGTTGATCGGGTGCGCGGATTCGACCTTGTCACACCTCCCGTGGACCTCCTAATCAGCGAGGGCAACAGGAAGGCAAGGGAGATCAAGGTGCTCGACCCCTTTGGCAAAGCAACGATCGACCTTCGAAGTATCCCCCACCAGTTCGAGACGGTGCCGCCTTATGACCGCCTCAATGTATCAGACGCGAGCGGGATCGCAGTCGTTAGTCTCAGCAGCGGCGGAACTTTGTCAACCAAGAGCGTAAGTGCGGGTGACGGAAGATTTCGGCAAGTAGCTGATGGAACGGCAGAACCCAAAATCACTTCATGACGGGAGTCGATGCCCAGGACCTACCGGTTGTCGTCGGAGATCTGCTTACGAGCTCCGATTTGTCGGGCTACGCGATGCGTGGGGCCGACACGGCTCGCGCGCCGGGCGCAATCTTGGGCAAGGCGCTCGCCAGGTTGAGCGGCACGATGGGGCAGGTTCCGATGCTTGCGTTTCCCGGATAAGAATTTGAGCGAGGTTCGGTCGCCAATATCCCGCATGCCTGCGGTCAATGCCTGGCAAGTCACACCTGGCCTTGCTTGTGCGTCAACTCGACATAGCCGAAGGCGTCGATCCATGCGTCGAAGAGGCGGCTCACTACCGTGGAAGTTTCATCTTCGACGATGACGGCAGGGCCGGGGATCAGGGCTCCGGGGCGGAGATTGGCGCGCTCGTGGACCGCAACCTCGACGAATTCGCCGGTTTCCGGATCGAATACCGGACGCATGCGCGCCGGCTGCGGCGCGTAGGGTTCGGCAGTAGGCAGCGGCTTGTCTTCTGCGGCCGGAACGGGTGCCGAGAGCAGCAAGACCCAGCTCAGGGCCTCGATCTCGACGCCAGGGATGATGCGGCTGTAAAGGCCTCGATACTCGGTCTCGAACGCATCCCGCAGCAGGGCCGCATCCTCGCTGCGGTAGGTCCGGACGGGCAACGACACGGCGATTTCGTGGCCCTGACCGCGGTAGCGCATGAATGCGGATCGGGTTTCGGTCAGCGAGGCGTCGCCGGCGCCGCAGCGCACGATCGCCTCGGCTTCGCGACGCATTGTCGCGAAGAGAGCGTTGGCCGCCGCGGCATCGAATTGATCGAGCCGCTGCAGTGCCGAGCGCACGATCTCAAAGGCGATCGGTGCGCGCAGAAAGCCAACTGCCGAGCCAACACCGGCATAGGCCGGCACCACAACGCGGTCGAGCCCCAATTTTTCAGCCATGCGCGCCGCGTGCAATGGCGCCGCGCCGCCGAAAGCGACGAGGGTGCGGCCGCGCGCGTCCTTCCCGCTCTCGATCGCATGCACGCGCGCCGCATTCGCCATGTTTTCATCGACGATTTCGCTGACCCCCAGTGCGGCGAGCTCAGTGGCCAGAGACAGCGGCTCGGCCACCTCGCGCCTCATCGCCGTCTCCGCCGCGCCGCGGCCGAGCGGCATCCGGCCGCCGGAAAACCCTGCGGGGTCGATGCGGCCGAGTAGCAGGTCGGCGTCGGTGACGGTTGGCACGATGCCGCCACGCCCATAGCAGGCCGGACCGGGGTCCGCCCCGGCGCTGTCCGGCCCGACGGTGATCCGATTCAGACGGTCGACCCGCGCGATCGAGCCGCCGCCGGCGCCGATCTCGACCATCTCTATGACCGGGATGCGCAACGGCAGGCCGCTGCCCTTCTTGAACCGGTAGATGCGCGCGACCTCAAAGGCGCGATTGGTCTGAGGTTTCAGATCGTCGAGCAGGCAGATCTTCGCGGTCGTCCCACCCATATCATAGGACAGCACCTTGTCCAGCCGGCATTGCCGCGCGATCTGAGCGGCGAAGATCGCGCCACCAGCCGGCCCCGACTCGACGAGCCGCACCGGGAAGCGCACCGCCGTCTCGACCGACGTCAACCCGCCGCCGGACAGCATCAGAAACAGCGGGCAGACAAAGCCCTCTCGCCGCAATGAGCCTTCAAGCTCGGTGAGGTAACGGCCGATCAGCGGCTGGACATAGGCATTGGCGCATGCCGTCGAAAAGCGCTCGTATTCGCGCATCTCGGGGGAGACGTCGCTAGACAACGTAATCGCGAGGCCGGGTAGCCGATCCGCGATAATCTCGCCGGCTCTGCGTTCGTGCGCCGGGTTCGTGTAGCTGTGCAGAAACCCGATCGCGACGGCTTCGATGCGCTCGGCGGCGAGGCGCTCGGCCAGTGACGCAACCGCGGCCTCGTCGAGTGGCACGAGCACTCGGCCGCGCGCGTCGATCCGCTCCTTGACAGGGACGCGCAGGCGGCGCGGCACCAACGGCGGCGGCAGGTCGATATTGACGTCGTATTGCTCGAACCGGTTCTCGTGCCGGATCTCGATCGTGTCGCGGAAGCCTTCGGTGGTCAGCAGCGCGGTCAGGGCGCCTTTGCGCTCTATGAGCGCGTTCGTCGCCAATGTCGTACCGTGAATGATGATCGACAGATCAGACGGCGCGAGCGAGGCTTCGCGCAGTACCGTGCCGATGGCTTCAAGAACGGCGCGCTCGGGGGCCTCGGGGGTGGTGAGGATTTTGGCGCTCCAGCGGCGCCCTTCCACTTCGAGCGCGACGTCCGTGAACGTGCCGCCGACATCGACTCCTAACCGCCCACGGCGCTCCACCGTACCCCCACACAGGGCTCGAAAGAGCCAAGTGTTTGGTCGCACGGCCGCGTGGTGTCAATGCGTCTCCCGGGAGGGCGGGTCGCTGCGGCGCCCCGCCACCGTTATTTCCCGTCAGGCAGGTTTGACGCCGACTTTGCTCCACGCATCGGCGACTGCCTTCGCCTCGGTGCTGGTCGCGCCGTAGCGCCGGTTGGCGTTGGCTACCGTGCGCCCGGCAAAGGCGGCGAAGGTCGCCGTCGATTTGAGGCTCTTGTCGCGGATCGTGTCGTACCAGATCTGCCCGGCTTTGACCCAGGCGTTGCCGCCCAGCGCCGCGGCGACCAGGTAAAACGCGTGGTTGGGAATGCCGGAATTGATGTGCACCCCGCCATTGTCCTGCGCGGTGTGGACATAATGCTGCATGTCGGCCGGCTGCGGGTCCTTGCCCAGCATGTTGTTGTCGTAGGCGGTGCCGGGAGCCTTCATCGAGCGCAGCGCCTGGTCCTTGAAGGTCAGCAGCCCGGCGCCGATCAGCCAGTCCGCCTCGCTGGCGGTCTGCTTGAGGGCATATTGCTTTACCAGCGAGCCGAACACGTCGGAGACCGATTCGTTCAGGGCGCCCGATTGACCCATATACGCCAGATTGACCTCCGACCCGGTGACGCCGTGGGTCAGCTCGTGCCCGATCACGTCCAGCGAGATCGTGAAGCGGTTGAAGATGGTCCCGTCACCGTCCCCGAACACCATCTGATGACCGTCCCAGAACGCGTTGTCGAATTTCTGGTCATAATGGACGGTCGCGATCAGCGGCAATCCGTGATCGTCGATCGAATTCCGTTGGAAATTCTGCAGGTAGAAATCGAAGGTGTGGCCGAGGCCGTCATAAGCCTCGTCGACTTCGGGGTCGCCGGAGGGACTTTGGCCTTCCGAACGGACGAGTGTGCCCGGCTCGGTCTGCGTGTTTTTGGCTGTGTAGATAGTTCGATGGACTTGCGGCGGGGCCGCTGCGGCCACTGGACGGGGCACGGCTGCCGCCAAGTATTGGAATGCCATACGCTGGGTACGCATCGTGACGTCGAGCGCCAGAGTATCGAGAGCGGCGTTTCGCTGAGCCGCGTTGCCGTTGCGGGCAACCTCGCGCAACACGTGCGGCGGCACGATGCAGAAGATCGAGTGCCGATGATTTTGCTGACAGATTTGCGATTGCATTTGGGAATCTCCCCTCGCTCACAGCCGATCGAAGGGTGTTCGTTCGGCGAAAACTAAAATAGCAGCGGTCGGGTCGCTGCTATGTGACCAGCTTCACACTAGAGTAAATTTACCGCCGCCCAAATGGCGTCCCTCGTCCCACAAAAGGCCGAACATCTGCATGACACAAGCGTGGACGCCGGAGTCAGCCGGCGGTCATCGCTTTTATCTGATCGGCGAGCTCCAGGAGGGCGGCTGCAGGGTCATTCCCTCCCGCGGCGGCTGGCGTCCCGGGGCCACGGCTGCTCGGCGCAAGCGTCAGCACCGTTTCTGTCTGCCCGTAGGACAGCGCAACGCGGCGTGCATTCACCTGGGGCCCACCGCCAAGTTCTCTCGGCATCCGTACTGACGACATGCGGCTGACCAATTCCTTGAGCCGCGACTGCTGCTCCGGGGTCAACCGCCCACGCTTTTCCGGGTCGAGGACCTGCAAGCCGATCTGCCGAGCGACCGTATAGGTGCAGTCGGGTAGGATCGTCCACACCGTGCCGGTCTCACCGGCAAAACCGCTCTGCGTGTCTTTGATCGTCAGCGGCGCGGATAACGGGCATTCCTGGGCCATAATGGTCACCGAAATGAGAAGAGCCGACAGCGCTGCACCGAGCCGCCCGGCGCGACCGAAGAAAGAGCCCACCGGCCGACGTCAGATCTCGCTGCCGAGCCGGCGGTCGAGCGACAACGATCCCGCACCGCGGATCAGGATAGCGAGGCAGACCAGCAATAGATAGAGCGGCACTTCCATACCTCCGCCGGTCCAGAACCAGCCACGCTGGATCGTGACGTGGAATGCCGCGACAAACATGAAACCCGCAAACAGGGCCGCTACCGGCCGGGTCAACAGGCCGATGATGAGCAAAATCCCGCCGAAAAACTCTAGGCAGCCGATGTAATAGGCCCAGAACAGCGACGGATGGAGGCCCTGCTTCGCGAAGCCCTCGGCGGTCCTGGCGATGTCGCCGCCCCAAAAGCCGAACAGCTTCTGCAAGCCGTGCGGAAGAAAAAAGAAACCGGTCGCAGCACGTACCAGCGGCCAGCTGTAGGTCTCGAGAGCCGTGTAGATGCTTCCCAATGCGGGGATGACGTAACGCGGCTGGTCGATAGTTGGATAGGCCATTTTTCCTCCTCGTCTCCTTTGCTCGTTAACTAATTGTACCGCATCCGTGCGAGTTGCGGATCACATTGCGTTGAGCAGACCCGGAGGGTTCAGCGTGCGCGCATTTCTGCCGTCGCCGGCGGGAACGGGCTGAAGTTGAGCGGGGCGTCTTCTTCGATGCGCTCGCGGCTCGGCAGTTGCGAGGCGCCCCAACCACCCCCCAGCGCCTGGATCAGCGCTGCGCTGGCAACGAGCCTGCTCTGGCGGATGTTCAGCGCGGTCTCCTCGTTCGCGAGCGCCGTCGCCTGCGCCACGACGACGCTGGTGTAATTGACGGTACCGGCGAGCCACTGGTTGTTGATGATGCGCTCCGCCTCGCGCGCGGATTTGACCGCGGCTGCCTCCGCCTCCGCCTGGTCGGCAAGAATCCGCAAGGCGGCGAGCTGGTCTTCGACCTGCTGAAATGCGGTCAGGGCTGTCTGTCGGTAATTCGCGATCGTCTGATCGAAAGCCGCGCCGGCCTCGCCGACCACCGCCGCGCGCGCGCCGGCATCGAAGACGGTCTCGGCCAGGCTCGACCCGAAGGCCCAGAAGCGCGCCTGGTCGGTGAAGAGCTTGGCGATCTGCAGCGCCATGACTCCGTAGTCGGCTGACAACGTGATCGTTGGGTAAAACGCTGCTACGGCAACGCCGATCTGGGCGTTGGCCGCCGCCATCTGTCGCTCCGCGGCGGCGACGTCTGGGCGCCTCTCCAGCAGCGCCGAGGGCATTCCGGCCGGGACCACCGGCACTTCGGTAACGACTTCATTCGGAGGGATCGACAGCTCGGCCGGCGGCTTGCCGATCAGCACCGCAATGGCGTGCTCGAGTTGCGCCCGCGTGACGCCGACCGCGATCGCCTGCGCCTCGGTGCTGCGCAATTGCGTCTCGGCCTGCGCGACGTCCGAGGCCGAGGCGATGCCGGCGGCATACTGGTTGCGGGTAATGCGCAGCGACTCGGCATAGGCTTTCGCGGTCGCGTCAAGCAGGCGCGTGAGCTCGTCGGCGACGCGCAATTGCAGATAATCGCTGGCGAGGGCGCCCTGCGCAGCCAGCCGCGCGCTTGCGACATCGCCCGCGCTCGCCTGCGCGCTCGCGACATTGCTCTCAACGAGGCGGCGGACCCGTCCCCATAGGTCCGGGGTCCAGCTGGCTGCGGTTGAGGTGCTGAAGAAATTGGTGATCCTGCCTCCACCGCCACCTCCTCCGACAGGGGTCGTCCCGGAACCCGCCGTCCCGCCGCCGCGCGAGCGCTGCGCATT
>Ga0126381_100010825_pt1 | contig 10287 bp, 10 predicted proteins | sample PanSoiMetPlot_28_FD_96465 | JGI IMG/M metagenome (GOLD analysis project Ga0126381, IMG submission 96465) | Tropical forest soil microbial communities from Panama - MetaG Plot_28 | ecosystem: Environmental > Terrestrial > Soil > Tropical forest > Bulk soil | place: Panama | collected 2016-02-17 | reverse complement strand
GCGCCAACAGGGCCAGCGCGACGAAAACGGGCTTCAGCATCGCGTGCGCTCTCCTCAGTCTCCGAAAGCATGTCACGTGGGTTGCCCTCCGGGCGTCCGTGCGACGAGCTTGCCGGTCGGATCCGCCATTGTTTCGGGATCCAGCCCGGGCAGCCTACCATATCGTCAGATTGTCATGTGTCGTGCGCCACAGCAAAAACGGGACGGCGAAGGTCGCGCGGCAAAAAATGAGGCCGCCAATTTGAACGGCCTCAGGTGGCGAGGAGAGCAGTACTGGACATTCTAGTGTGGATGTCCTCCCGCGCGTGCGAAGATCGTGACAGGTTGAACCCCGCTTCCAAGCCGCTTTATGCCGAGCACCTGAACGGGGTTGCCGCCGACCCGGCGGACTCCTCCGCTGCGCTTGAAGATGGTAACGGGTGGAGTGGCATTTCCAGGTTGCTTGATCCCAACGACCCGAACCGGGGTTATCCCGACGGTGCCTGTCGCCGGAGCGCCGTGCACGGGATCGACGATGATACCGCCCAGCCGGCCTGGTTGCTTCGGCGGAGCGCCGTGCACGGGATCGACGATGACACCGCCCAGACCGCCTGGTTGTTTCGGCGGAGCGCCATGCACGGGATCGACGATGACACCGCCAAAACCGCCGGGTTGTTTCGGGAGCCCGAGGACAGGACCCACATTGCGGCCGCCCGGCACAGGAGTGAAACCTCCCGGTTGTGTGCCAATCTGGACGCCGCCGACGCCTGCTACGGGTGGAGCACCGCCCATGCGCTTGGTGGGCGGGGGCGGGGGCGGAGGCGGCGGCGGGGGGTTGCGGTAGTTGTCATCCCACTCACAGTCCAAGTCAGCACCGCAGATCCAACAGCCCTCGTCGTAGCAGCAGAAAGTGATGATGCTGTTGTCGTCGGCCTCGGTGCTCTTGGTTGTGTTCGGGTCGTCCCAGCACTCAAGCGCATTGGCGACCTCCATCGCCTTGCTGGGCTTTGATGTCACCAGAAGCAAGGCGAAGCCAGTGGCCACAAGTGTCGCAGCGACAAGCGTGAAGTTGATCAGTGTTGAACGGGTCTTCATTTCCATCTCCTTTGGTTGGCCGGACCATTCCGGCTTGCACGCTTGTTACCCGCTCGCTTCAACGGCCGATGTGCCGACCAGCACAAAATGGTCGAATACGGTCGAAAGACTTGATGACTTGATATCGCGGGGTAAACGTCCTGCTGCCGGGCTGGACGATCAGGCCGCGCTTTGGCGCCGCCGCAAAGGCGTCCACTGAGAGCGCTCAAGCTCGGCCTCAGATTGAAAGGTCACGCTTGATGCATTTTTGGCTAATCGCAAATTGCGGCCTAAGCGCAGGAAGGCCCTCGCAAAGGCGTGAGAGTTAATCCATAGCCAAGCGCCCGATCATGCCGGACTTGATCGGGCTGCGCTGATGACCAAAAAAGCGGCCCGGGCTGTCCGGGCCGCCGACGTGGTTTAGCTCAGAACCCTTCCTCTTGTCCGTCGCAATGGCTGCCGTTCCACCAGCATGACACAGTACCGCCACCGCTGCTGCCACCGCTGCCCTCTCCATATTGGTCGCCTCCGGAGCCAAACCCCCCCGGTCCACCGGGAGGCGTCCGATTCGGTGGCCACACCGGCGGATGAAGGTTTGGTGTACGCGGCACCACCGGGGTATGCGACACCAACGCATGCACGATAGGTGTACGCGACACCAGCGGATGGACGACAGGTGCACGCAGCCCCACAGGGATATGCGACACCACAAGCGCACGTCCGCCGCCAGCCGAAGCGCTGCCGGCAAGCATCGTCGTGGAGGTGAAAGCCGCCGTCGCTGCGAGCGCGAGAGCGGTTAGTCTGGTCTTGATTGTGATGGTCGTCGTCATGATCGTCTCCTGTTGATTTAAGGAAGGGCGGAATGCCCCTCCTTGGATCAGGAGCGTAGGAAGTGCTGGCCGGCGGCGATGTGCTGGCAGGCACAAAGATGCGCATTTCCGGCGAGCGCCTGCGGGATCGTCGGCGCCGTCGGGCCCGCGCTGTGAGGTCTGGCAGCGTGCGCAACCGCGCGGCGCGACCCCTACCCCGTATTTATGACGCAGTCGTGCTATCCGAGGCAGCAGTGCGGTGCGTCCGCGCCCGAACGCTCGGCCTGGATCGGCGGGCAGGGAACGGAGCCATACGAACAGAACACACAGCACTCGCCGGTTCTTGGACGCAGCGTGGTCCCACAACCAGTGCATGTGTAAAAAACCGGCACGCATTTGTCGGCATGAGCTCGGATCTCTCAGTGGCACAATGCGGGCAGGTGATGACGGATTGAACGATCATAATGTTTCTCACAGCGTGTAGGCGATATCCGACGCTCCGGTTGGATAGGCAAGCATCGTGGCTTTGAGATCCTCGGCAGCGAGCTTATGGCGGATCGCAAGGCCCGACACTTCGATGACTCCGTCGGCGTGTGGCCCGACCAGCTTGCCGACCCCGGCCGCCGACGGCGACGAGAAATGAGGGCCACGAAGGGTCATGTGCACAGAAGTAAAACAGCTTGAGAAAAGATGGAACCACATCGGGGTGTGTCTCATTTAATATTCACAAGGCTTCGCGGCCGTCAATTCATCAAGAAGACGGTTTAGGCTGGGGAGCTTGGGAGGAGTGTTCGTGCGAGTATCCAGTGCGCTGCTCGCCGCCACAATCGCGGCGGCGTATAACCTGCCTGTATCTGCGTACGACTTGCCTGCCTCTGGGGCGGTGCGGATCGCCTCGGACCCGGGCGGTCAAATCGGTCCATATCTCGACAAGCTGGAGTCGCTGCGGAGGTCCGGTCAGTCTGTCATCATTGACGGACCCTGCCTCTCCGCCTGCACGATGGTGCTGGGCGTGATCCCGCGTGAACGCATCTGTGTCACGTCGCGCGCCTCCCTGGGATTCCACGCGGCCTGGAGGCCGGATCCGGCTGGTCGCCAAACCTCGGATCAAGATGGGACCGCGTTCTTAATGAATGCCTACCCGCAGCAGGTGCGCGATTGGATCAATCGCCGCGGCGGGCTGTCGCCGCGGGTGGTCTATCTCCGCGGCGAGGAGCTTGCCGCGATGTATCCGCGCTGCGACGGGAGCCATGCGGCCGCGACGACCGCCTGGCGCCCCGGGCGGGAGCAGGGTCGTGGCGGAGTCAGTGCGGAGCGTTCATGGAGCGCCCCGGCCGCGCATGCCACAACGCTGCGGCATGCGCGTTGAACGCTTCGATCTCGCACTCGCCGTGCCGTCGGGTGTTCTACTGTATTTCTCGCGCGCGGCAGGGCGGCCTCTTTAGAGACCCGCGCCCGGTGCAATGGTGCTGTGCATCCATGAGCGAGCAGGGCCAATCGCCGCCTTGTGCAGTGCAGCGAGGGCAATCCTATTCGATGACTTCGTCCGCGATGGCGAGCAGAGTCGGCGGCACGTCGAAACCAAGCAGCTTTGCAAGCCCGCCGACCTTCCGCTCCTGCAATCGACCGGGTTCGAGCTGGTCATCAATCTGCGAACCGCTGAACGGCTTCAATCCACTCCCGCTTTGGTTCAGGGCCACCTGTTGCCAGAGCCGCTGACGTCCCCCGATCGCAAGGTTGGACACGCAAGGACGGCCACCTATCTTCCATTCGGTCGCGCGGCTATGCTCGGGTAGCGCTGACCCGTGCGCAGCTGGGTGCGCGTCGCTTCACATTTCTCCCGCTCGCAGACGTCGTGCGCCGCAATGACAAAATGAAACATGTATCGTGAGAGCCTGATCGCCGGCCGGTTTTTTGGCCTCCTGCTCGCGATCGCAGTGGCGACCATTGCCTTTGTGTCCCCCATTGCAGCAGACGACCTCTACCCCGGAAAGCAGCTCCGTCTCGTCGTCAGCAGCGCGCCGGGCGGGGTCTACGACACCTTCGGCCGGCTGATCGCCCGCTTTCTTCCCGCGCATCTGCCCGGCCATCCCACCATCGTGGTGCAGAACATGCCGGGCGCGGGCGGGCTCAAGGCGGCGAATTATCTCGCCAACGGCGCGCCACGGGACGGCAGCGTCATCGGGGGCGTCCATAACGGCATTCCGACCGCGCCCTTCGAGGAGCCCACGCAGGCGCATTTCGACGTCGACCAGCTCGCCTGGATCGGCAGCATCAGCGAGGATCCGTTCGTCGGCTATGTCTGGCACACCTCGCGGATCCGGACCTACGAAGACGCCAAGACAACGCCGGTCGTCATGGGCAGCGCCACCGTCAACTCGATGGGCGCCAAGATGGCGATGGTGTCGAACGCCATGTTCGGCACCAGGTTCAAGATGGTCACCGGCTACGAGGATGCCTCGCAGGTGAAGCTTGCACTCGAGCGGGGCGAGGTCGACGGCACGTTCGCCAACTCCTGGGGCGACCTGAAGACCCAGCAGCCGGACTGGATCGCCGACCGCAAGGTCAGGATCATCATCCAGCATGGCTATCGGCCGCAGCCCGATCTGGCGGATGTGCCGCTGATCATCGACCAGGCCACCAACGCCGCCGACCAGCAGGCGCTCGACCTCCTGCTGGAGCGCCAGAAGTACGCGCGGCCCTATCTCGCGCCGCCCGGGGTGCCGGCGGATCGGCTCGCGCTCTTGCGGCGCGCGTTTGATGCGACGGTCCGCGATGGCGCCTTCGTGCAGGCCGCGCAGGCGGCGCATCTGGAAGTCAGCAACCCGATGACCGGCGAGCAGCTGGCCGAGGCGATCGCGCGGCTCTCGGCGACCCCCGCGGCCGTGACCGAGCGGCTGGCGAAATTGTTCGCCACGGGCCCGGCGAGCAAGTAGACAATGAGCGGTAGCTTTGTAGCCCGGATTGAGCGCAAGCGAAATCCGGGAACGGCGCCCCCGGATTTCGCTTCGCTCAATCCAGGCTACTAAAAAGCGGAGGATCGTGTCTCCATGACCGACGGCACCAGGCAGACCATCGCCCTCCTCGGCGACATCATGATGACGCGTTCGATCTCGGTCTTCCGCGAGCCGGAATACCTGGCGATGCGCGACATGCTCAACGCCGCGGATGCGGTGTTCGCCAACTTCGAATCCTGCGCGCATCCCTATCTCGACGATCCGCATCAGCAGCGCAACGAGGGCGGCAGCTATGTGACGACCGAGCCCGCGCTGCTGAAGGACCTCAAATGGCTCGGCGTGAACATGGTGGCCTCCGGCAGTGGGCATGCGGACGATTACGGCGTGAAGGGCATATTCGATACGCTGCGCTACCTCGACGAGGCCGGCATCGTGCATGCGGGCTCAGGCCGTCATCTGGCGGAGGCGCGCGCGCCGGCGTATCTCGAAACCGCGACCGGGCGGATTGCGCTCACCGCGGCGACCGGCCAGTTCCGCGGCAGCGCGCGCGCCGGCGACCAGCGCTACGACACGCTCGGCCATCCGGGCGTCAACGGCTTCCGCCATAAGCAGTTGTACGAGGTCGATTCGGAAACGCTTGCGCAGCTGCGCGAGATCGGCCGCCGCATCGGCTGGGAGGCGGAGGTCGAGCGGCGGCGCAACCAGGGCGACCCCGGCAAGGGCAACGCATCAGACAGCTACAGTTTTCTCGGCAAGACGTTCCGCCTCGGCAACAAGTTTGCGATCAAGACGCAGGCCAATCCGGTCGATCTGAAGGAAAACCTGCGCCAGGTCGCCCATGCGCGCAAGATGGCGGACCGGGTCATTGCAAGCTTCCACGGCCACGAGCAGGGCGGCGATACGCTCTTCACCGCCAAACGCCGCAGCGAGATCGAGGATATCGGCGACTATATCCTCGACTACGGGCGCCGCTGCATCGAGGCGGGCGCCGACATTTTCGTGGCGCATGGGCCGCAGTCCCCGATGGCGGTCGAGGTCTACAACGGCAAGGCGCTGCTGCATGGCGTGGGCACCTTCATCTTCCAGATCGAGCTGATGAAGTACATGCCGGCCGAGGCCTATGAGCGCTACGGCCTCGACGAGCGCGCAACGCCGTCCGATTTCATCGATGCGCGCTACCAGGGCGGCACCAAGGGCCACGCCGGCGATCCGCTGCAATGGGAGCAGGCGTTTGCGGTCTGCGATTTCGTCGGCGAGCGCCTTGCCGAGATCCGCATCCATCCGATCGATCTCGGCCATCAGCGCGCCCGCACCCAGCGCGGCCGGCCGCTTCCGGCGCAAGGCGAGACCGCCGACCGCATTTTGAAGCGCATCCAGCGCCTGTCCGCGAAATACGGAACGAAGGTGGAAATCCGCAACGGCATCGGCGTCGTGAAGGTTTCGTAGTGTTGCGACTTCTCCCGGGCGCAGCGCAGCATGGAGCGCGAAGCGCGCAATGGTGCGCTGCAGAACCGGGACCGTTACAAACCATGTCCTTGGGGTGACGGAATTGCCGCAAGGGACTCCCTCCCCCCTTGTGGGGGAGGGATGGGGAGGGGGGTCGTTGTTGTTGATCTGAGCGCGTCCGCCAACACCGACCCCCACCCCCATCCCCTCCCCACAAGGGGGAGGGGAGTCGATTGCCGCACCGCCTCCGCTCTAACTAACGGCCCACCAGATGTCCAAACGTGCTGAGACCAAAAGTGAAAGTTCAGGTGCACGGCCGGAAGATTTGCCGCTGACCGCGATGCTCGCCTCGTTCTGCATCACCACGCGCGCTGAGGACTTGCCCCCCGCGGCGGTCGAATCCGCCCGGCAACTCATCCTCGACACGCTCGGCGTCGCACTCCTCGCCTCGACCCACAAGATCGGCCGCCTGATCACCGCCCATGCGCGCGAGCTCGGCGGCAGCACGCCGGCCGCCAGCGTCATCGGCGCCGGCAACCTCAAGGTCGCGCCAGTTTTTGCCGCCCAGGCGAACGGAACCTTGGCCAATGCGCTCGACTATGACGGCGGCGTGCATCTGCCGACCCACATCCTGCCGGCGGTCCTGGCGGTCGCGGAGGAAGGCCGGCATTCCGGGCGCGACGCCTTGGCGGCGTTCGTGCTCGCCTATGAGGCGGCGGCGCGCCTTACCAAGGTCGTCGATGGCAAGCGCGGCGAGAAGCAGGGCCCAACATATCGCGGCTGGTGGCATGTGGGGCTCATCGGCCCGATCGCGGCGGCGCTGGCGGCCTGCCGGCTCAAGGGTGCCGATGCGGGCGTGACCGCACGCGCGCTCGGCATCGCAACCGCAAGCTCGGCTGGCTTTCGCGCCAGCATGGGCACCATGACCAAGGCGCTGCACTCCGGCAATGCGGCGCGCGCGGGGATCGAGGCCGCCATGCTGGCGATGGCGGGTTTCACGGGCGAGCCCACGATCATCGAGGCGCCGCTTGGCTTTGCTGCCGCGATCGCCATGCCGGACGAGCGGGATCCGACGCCGATCAGCGAGCGCCTCGGCAAGCCCTTCGCGCTTGAGAAGGCGCCCGGCGTGAAGCGCTATCCGGCGGTGTCGCCCAGCCATGGCGTGATCACGGCGGCGCTGAAGCTCGCCCAGCAAGGCGGCTGTGTGATCGAAGACATCGAGAAGATCGAATCCGACTACCGCACGTTTTCACTGCATCGCCGCGAAGCGCACGACGAGGAGCAGGCCGGCTTCTGCGCGCCCTACCTGATTGCTGCCAGCCTGGTGCATGGCGCCTTCGGGCCCGAGCAGATTTTGCCCTCTGCCATCGACGATCCGCGCGTGCAGGCACTCGCCGCGCGCGTCGTGCAGATCCCCAAGACCGCGGGCGAAGGCAACGCGGTGACGCTGCATCTGCGCGACGGCCGCACGCTCAGCGCGCGAGCGCGTGGCGAACGTGCCTTCGACGGCGAATTCATCGCGCACAAGTTCACCCAATGCGCCACCGCCGCAATCAGCGCGCGATCCGCGCAGGAGATTTGCGATATCGTCGCCCATCTCGATCAGCAGCCCTCGATCGACCGCTTGATGGCGCTGGCGCGGGGCGCGTAAGCTTGCGCCGGAAAACGGTTAGGCCCGATGCAGAAACAGCAATCCTTCGCGCGGACTCCGTTCGAGTCGGAGCATGTTCCCGCCCGTTCGCCCCCGCGAAAGCGGGGGTCCAGTGCTTGCGGCAAAGGTCTGGGTCCCCGCTCAAAAGGGCGTTTACGCCCGTCTTCGCGGGCTATGCGCGGGGACGAGCGGCAGAGAATCGATTCCACGCCATCGAAATCCGCTCTAGGCCGCATCACGGGGCTCGGCATTCTGCTGGCGTCCTTGCTCGCGCCTGCCGCCCACGCGGAGGATTTCTACAAAGGCAAGACCATCAGCCTGATCGAAAGCGGCCTGACCGGCGCCTACGACGGCTATGCGCGCGCGCTGGCCCGCTGCATGCCGCGATACATCCCGGGCAATCCTGCCATCGTGGTGCAGGGCAAGCCCGGCGCCGCCGGCGTGGTGGCGGCCAATTACCTCTACAACATCGCGCCGCGCGACGGCACCGTGATCGCCACCGTGCACGGCAATGTGCTGGTCGCGCCGCTCCTCTCCACCGGGCAGGTCAAGTTCGACCTGTCGAAGTTTGGCTGGATTGGCAACGTGACGCACGACACCTACGTGGGCTACGTGATGAGCACGGCGCCCATCAAGACCTTGACGGACGCCCGCAGCACTGAAGTGTCGATGGCGGGAACGAGCGTCGGCGCCGGGGGAATCGACATGGCGATCCTGGGCCGCGACCTGTTCGGCTTCAAGTTCAAGATCGTGAGCGGCTACAAAACGAGCGGCGAAACCGAGCTTGCGCTCGAACGCGGCGAGGTCGAGGGCACCTTCGGGCACGCCTGGGGCTCGCTCAAGAACCAGAAGCCCGACTGGCTGCGCGACGGCAAGGTGCGGATCATCGTCCAGCACGGGTTCACCCGCAACGCCGAATTGCCCGACGTGCCGCTGCTGCTCGATTTCGCCCAGACCGAATTGGAGAAGCAGATTCTCGGCATCGAGCTCGTGCGTCAGGACATCTCCAAGCCCTATCTCGCGCCCCCCAACGTGCCGCCCGCCAACTTGGCGATCCTGCGCGGCGCCTTCAATTCCTGCCTCGCGGACGCCGATTTCCTCGCCGAGGTGAAGCAGCGCCATCTTGAGATGGACCGCCCCATGGAGGGCGAGGAACTCGCCGCCCTGGTGGCGCGGATTTCCCAGACGCCCGCGGCGGCTGCGAAGAAACTGCAGGATTTGCTATCGGGGTTTCGGGGGTGAGAACGCAGGCCAATAACATATGGCACGGCAGGCTCCCTCTCCCCGAAGGGGAGAGGGTTGGGGTGAGGGGGTTCGGGCCTATCGAGAGTTTGTAACCCCTCACCCCAACCCTCTCCCTACGGGAGAGGGAGCCCTCCCTCATGGGTGGCTCCGCGATTGCCCACGCCCGCTCACCGCGCCGGCGGCTCCATTCCGCTCTTGCGCACCAACGCGGCGTTTTCCGGCGCGCCCATGAAGCGGATCATCGCGGTCGCCACATCCTTCTCCTTCGACACCGCGAGCACGCCGGCGGCGAACTCGTTGTACATCTGCAGCTCGGGCGGCAGCACGCCGCCAAGCTCGGCGCCTGCGACCGGCAGGATGACGTTGATCTGCTGCAGGGCGATCTCGACCTCGCCGCGCGCCACCGCCTCGGCGGCCGGGAAGCCATCGAGGAATTTCGTGCGGGCCGCGAGCGTCTCGGTGAGCCCGAGATTCTTGATGATGTTCGCCACCATAAGGCCGCTGCCGGCGGTCGAATAGCCGATCGACTTGGCGTTGAGCATCGCCCGCTTGAAGGCCTCGACCGAGCTCAGATCGAGCTTCGGGGCGCCCGCCTTGACGGCGACCCCGATGCCGGCGCGGGCGAAATCGAGGCGCATGCCCACGACCTTGCCGCTCGCGATCAGCCTGTCGATCACCGGCGGGTTGAGCGCCACGATGTCCGCAGGCGCGCCGGCCTCGACCCTGGCGAGTGGGTTCGCATCGAACAGCGCCGTGACCTTGTGGCCGGTCGCGCTCTGGAAGCCGGCCGCCAAGTCCCGCAGGCCCGAGATGACGCCCATCCCGCCCATCACGGTGATCTCGGCCGCCTGGGCGGCGCCCTGAGCGAGCAGCGCGGCAAGCCAGCCCGCGGCCAGCACGGTGGTCCATCTCGTCATTGTCGCCCTCCCTTTTGGCGCAAACGCCGTCCCGGCGGCGGCCAATTTCGGTAGCGAAATACCGATACAGCAAAAATGCAGCACATCTCCAGAAAAACTCAAGGCCGCCGCGACTCCCTCTTCAAGCCTGTCATCGCCTCCGCCGCTAGGTCCCGCGCACGCGCTCACGCGCCCCCCGCCAACGCGAATCGACGCCGCGGCCAATCCCG
>Ga0126381_100010824_pt1 | contig 10288 bp, 7 predicted proteins | sample PanSoiMetPlot_28_FD_96465 | JGI IMG/M metagenome (GOLD analysis project Ga0126381, IMG submission 96465) | Tropical forest soil microbial communities from Panama - MetaG Plot_28 | ecosystem: Environmental > Terrestrial > Soil > Tropical forest > Bulk soil | place: Panama | collected 2016-02-17 | reverse complement strand
TCGTGCTCGTATTGCGCGGGGATCGGCGCGCGAATCGCGGCCTCCTCCTCGGGCGACAGCGTGCCTCCGGCGCGCGCGGCCTGATCGCGCTTGACCGTCACAAGCACTCCCGCGGCCTGCTCGCCACCCATGACCGAGATGCGCGCATTGGGCCACATCCACAGCATCCGCGGATCGTATGCGCGTCCGCACATCCCATAGTTGCCCGCGCCGAACGATCCGCCGATGACGACCGTGAACTTCGGCACGACCGAATTCGCGACAGCGTGCACCATCTTCGCGCCGTCTTTCGCGATGCCTGCGCGCTCGTACTGCCGGCCCACGATGAAGCCCGTGATGTTCTGCAGAAAGATGAGCGGGATGCCGCGCAGGTTGCAGAGCTCGATGAAGTGCGTGGCTTTCAGCGCCGACTCTGAAAACAGCACGCCGTTGTTCGCCACGATGCCGACAAGGAATCCGTGGAGCCGCGCGAACCCGGTGACGAGCGTTTGGGCGTAGCGGGCCTTGAATTCGTCGAACCGCGAACCGTCGACGAGCCGCGCGATGATCTCGCGGACGTCGTAGGCCTTCCTGAAGTCGGCATTCACGATGCCGTAGATTTCGGCGGGGTCGTATTTCGGCTCCTCGACGGCCGTCATGTCGGCGGGCAGCTGTTTCGCGCCGTGAAGTGTCGAGACGATCGTCCGGCACTGCCGCAGCGCGTCGGCATCGTCTTCGGCGAAGTAATCGGCGACGCCGGAGATGCGCGTGTGGACATCCGCACCGCCGAGCTCTTCGGCGGTCACTTCCTCGCCGGTCGCCGCCTTCACGAGCGGCGGCCCTCCGAGAAAGATCGTGCCCGTGCCCTTGACGATGATCGTCTCGTCGGACATCGCCGGTACATAGGCGCCGCCGGCAGTGCACGATCCCATGACGACTGCGATCTGCGGAATCCTCTCAGCGGACATCCGCGCCTGATTGAAGAAGATGCGGCCGAAATGCTCGCGATCGGGAAACACCTCCGCCTGCATCGGCAGATAAGCGCCACCCGAGTCGACGAGATAGACGCAGGGCAGACGGTTGTCGATGGCGACCTGCTGTGCGCGCAGGTGCTTCTTCACTGTGATGGGATAGTACGTGCCGCCCTTCACCGTCGCGTCGTTCGCGACGATGAGGACCTCACGTCCAGAGACGCGTCCGACGCCGGTAACGATGCCCGAGGCGGGCGCCTCGTTCTCGTACATGTCGAACGCCGCCAGCGGCGAGAGTTCGAGAAACGGTGATCCTCGATCGAGCAGCAGGTCGATGCGCTCGCGAACGGGGAGCTTGCCTTGCTCGCGGTGACGCTGGAGATATTTCGGCCCGCCGCCCTGACGGGCCGCCGTTACGCGATCGCGAAGCTGATGCACCAGTTGCTGCATCCGCTCGCGGTTGGCGACGAAGGTCTCGTCAGTGGGATTGACGCGGGTGTCGAGGGCCAACATCAGGACGTTGTTGAGATCATCATCACTACCATCCGCAGCAGTCCGACTTGAACCCGCATTTCGCACAGCGCCACACGGCGTGCATCCGATAGACCTCGCCGCCGCACCGGTCGCAGAAGATCTTTTCGTCGTTCGAGGACGCGCTGCTGTGAGGCTGTGAGATCAGGCCCGTCTTCAACGGCGTGATCGGCTTGATTGGTTTCGGATCGGACATGTCGGGCGGAGCCACGAGGTCAGCGAGGCCGCGATGAGATGAGACGGATGATGGCGTCGTTGAAGAGCGGGATGTCATCGGGCTTGCGCGACGTGATGAGGTTGCCGTCTTCCACCACGGGCTTGTCCACGTACATGCCGCCGGCGTTCTTCACGTCGATCGCGATGGACGGCCAGCAGGTCAGCGTGCGGCCGCGCAGCGTGTTGGCGGAGATGAGCACTTGCGGACCGTGACAGATGGCGGCGACCGGCTTGCCCGCGTCCATCATCTCGCGAGTAAAGTCGACCATCGCATGGCGCATCCGCATTTTGTCCGGCGCGTGTCCACCGGGGATCACGAGCGCGTCGAAATCGGACGGCTTCGCCGAACCCGCGGCGAGTTCTGATTTCACGACGGTGCCGAGCTTCTTGCCCTTGTAATCGGTGTTGGCAGTGGGACCGACGATCACAACAGTCGCTCCCGCGGCGCGAAGCGCGTCGAGCGGCCCGGTCAATTCGCTGTCTTCGAATTCCTGCTCGACGAGAAGGGCGATGCGTCGTCCGGAAAGCGCGGCCGAATCGGACATGGCGCGATTCTACGTCATAATCAATCGGTGAATCGACTCGCCGCGGAGCACAGCCCCTATCTGCTCCAACACGCAGACAACCCGGTCGACTGGTTTCCATGGGGTGACGACGCCTTCCGTAAGGCACGTCTCGAGAACAAACCGATCTTTCTGTCCATCGGCTACTCGACGTGCCACTGGTGTCACGTGATGGCGCATGAGTCGTTCGAAAACGCGGACGTCGCCTCGGTGCTCAACGCGTCGTTCGTGCCGATCAAAGTCGATCGCGAGGAACGTCCCGACGTCGATCGCGTGTACATGACGTTCGTGCAGGCGACGACAGGATCCGGCGGATGGCCGATGAGCGTGTGGCTCACGCCGGATCTCAAGCCGTTTTACGGCGGCACCTACTTTCCGCCGTCGTCGCGGTGGGGACGTCCCGGTTTCGTCGACATCCTCGGCGAGATCGCGCGCGTGTGGCAGTCGGAGCAGGCGAAGGTGCAGCAGTCGGCCGAGTCGTTGACGACGCAGCTCCGTGGCGTCGGGCGGGGCGCGCCGCCGTCCACGGGAGTGCCGGGCGTCGCGGCGCTCGACCGAATCGCGTCGGAGTTCCGGAATCTCTTCGATCAGGTGCATGGTGGATTCGGTGGCGCGCCGAAGTTCCCGCGCCCGTCGGAGCTTTTGTTCCTTTTTCGTTACTGGGCCCTGCAGAACCTCGTGAACCTCGTGAACCCCGTGAACCCCGTGAACCTCGTGAACCTCGTGAACCGCGGTTCGAACGATCCAAGGGACATGGCCTTGGTGACGCTTCGTGCCATGGCATTCGGAGGAATGCGCGATCACATCGGCGGCGGATTCCATCGCTACTCGGTCGACGAGCAATGGCGCGTGCCGCACTTCGAGAAGATGCTGTACGACCAGGCGCAGCTCACGATCGCGCTGCTCGAGGCGTCGCAGGCCGCAGACGATGCGTTCTATGCCGACGTCGCGGAAGACACGCTGCAGTACGTCATGCGCGAGATGACGGACGAGGCGGGCGGATTCTTTTCCGCCGAGGACGCGGACAGCGTACCGCCGGAGCATGCAAACGATCCGCATCCACACGCGAGCGAAGGCGCGTTCTATCTGTGGCGCGCGGATGACATCGACGAGCTGTTCAAAGAACAGACTGATGTCGCCGCCATCGTCAAAGCCCGATTCGGCATCGAGCAGAACGGCAATGCTCCCGCCGATCCTCAGCAGGAATTTGTCGGCAAGAACATCCTCTACGTCGCACAGTCGATCGAGCAGATCGCACGGCAGACCGGAAAAGATCCCGACGACATCGAGCGCGTGCTTCGTGACGCACGCCTGAAGATGTTCGAGGCGCGTGTCTCGCGCCCGCGTCCGCATCTCGACGACAAGGTGCTGACGGCCTGGAACGGGCTCATGATTGCCGCGTTCGCGCGGGCCGCTCGTGTCGTCGCCGACGGACACGCGTATCTCTCGGCGGCGCGACGCGCCGCGACGTTTCTCCGCGATCGAATGTGGAACGACGAGACGTCGACGCTGCTGCGACGCTACCGGCGGGGCGAGGCGAGCATCGAGGCCTATGCCGAAGACTACGCGTATTTGATTTACGGTCTGCTCGAACTCTTTCAGGCTGATCCCGATGTCCGCTGGCTCGATTGGGCGCAGACGTTGCAGCGCCGGCAAAACGAGCTGTTTTGGGACGAGGCCGACGGCGGCTGGTTCAGCACGACGGGGCAGGACGAACATGTCCTGCTTCGGATGAAAGAGGACTACGACGGCGCGGAACCGACCGCGAGTGCGGTCTCGGTGTCGAATCTGTTGACACTATCGCACCTGATGGACGAACCGACGTGGGCGGAGCAGATCGACACGACGTTTCGGTATTTCGGCTCCAGGCTCGAGCAGATTGGCCGCGCGGTCCCGATGATGGCCGCAGGCCTCACGGCGTCGCTGGCGGGGATCCGTCAAGTGATCGTAGTGGGCGACGCTGAATCGGCAGGATGGGCGGGACAGGCGGGAGAAGCAGGACGCGAATTGCGCGATGCGCTTCGCCAACATTATCTGCCGTTCACGATTCAGCTCCTGCTGGCGCCCGACCAGCAAAGCGCGCTGACGGCGAAGCTGCCGTTCATCGCCGCGATGCGGGAGGTCGACGGCCGGCCAGCCGCCTATGTCTGCCGCGACTTCACATGCCGCGCACCGGTCACCGAGCGTGCGGCGCTCGAGACGGAACTCGCATGACGATCTCCGTTGACATCTGGCTTCGCGGCACCGACTTCGCGACGACAAAGCAGATCGAGATGGTCGTGCGCGAACCCAACGACTGGGTGGACGAGGACGTCCGCACGATCCTCGAGGGAATGCTGCACGCGATGGACGAGGCGAAGAATCCCGGGCAGGCGAATCGTGTCGCCGCGCTCCGCGGCTTCAGCTGGATCGTCAGTCCGTTCGAGGGCGGCGTGCTCATCTCCATCGAAATGACGCTCGGCGCGGCGGTCGTCGGACCGTTCGCGATCGACAAAGCGCGTTTGGAGGCGATGATCGCCCGCGTGGTCGCGGGCTCAGCGCCTCCAACGGTTGTCCATTGATTCTCGTACGTCGTAATCGCCTTTAGGCGCGTACGTAGTGTCCGCCTTGAGGCGGACCTGTCGGAAGGTCCGGCTAAAGCCGGACACTACGTACTCGGGAGCACGTCAGAGCGCCCGAAGGAACGCGACGAGGTCGGACTTCTCCTGCGCAGTCAGACCGAGGTTGAACCGCGTGTCGTAGAAGTCGAGGACCTCTTCGAGCGATCGCGCAGACCCGTTGTGGAAGTACGGCGCGCGCGCGGCAAGTCCTCTGAGAATCGGCCCCTTGAACTTCCCGATGTCGGCCCACTTGCCCGTGCTCATCGCGCGTCCGGGATCGGTGGTCGTCACCGTTTCGCCAGTGGAGAGCCGGCGCAACGTGTACAGCGGCATGTCCGGTGTCCGGCGCGACGCGTCCGTGAGCCCGATATTCAACGGCGCTTTCACTGAGTGATCCCCGGCGTTCGGCGTGTCGTGACACGTTGTACAGGTTCCGGTGAACGAGCCAGGGACTGTGACGCCGCTCGGAAACGTCTCGTTGTTGAGCCCCGCGACTCCGGTGATGGTGATCGGCAGCGTGTTGAAGAGGCGCTGGCCTCGGACGATCGCTTGCCGCGCATGGTCTTCGTCTCGATGCGGCCGGGGCAGGTGGTCCCAGGCATCGAAGATCGTAAAAGCACTCGAGTCAAACGCTGCGCCGGTGGGGTTGAGTCCCACGGGATCGTTGATCCCAGTGAAGAACGGCTGCATCGACAACGCCAGCGGTCCTCCTTTCGCACCTTCCGCGCGCAGCGAACCGGCACGCTCGTCATGCGCCTGCGCCGTGAACAAGCCTGTTTCGAAGGCGACGATGTCGTGGGCTTCTTGCGGGGTCAGATGGGACGACGCCTGGGCATGGCCCGTCGTGGCGTCGTCGGCTTGTTTCGCGAGATCTTGAAGGATCGTCGTCGTCGGAGACGACTCGCGGCCATCCCACATGACGGCACTCAAGAACGGCAGGTTGGTCGCCGGCAGCGGCCGGCGATACACGGACACGCCTGTCAGCGGTGCCCCGCAGTCGTACGGATCGTCCACGCTGTCGATGACGAACTCCGGTTGCGGCGGCATGTCCAGGCCGACGCGAATCAGTCCCCGGTCGAGAAGGAGGCTGAACGCCTTGCGACGCTTGCCGCGCGTGGAGATGTCCGCGCCCTCGCAGTTCGAGCCGTCGTTGTTCCTGAAGATCGGATCCAGGCCCGCCGTTTGGTCGAAGCGCTGCTGAACCGACTCCGGTGTGATCGTCCATCCTTGCGCCGGACGATGACAGGAAAAGCAGCTGCGGCCGTTCGAGCCGAGTTCCTGGAAGAACGGGTTCGTCGGATCGATCGGTCCGTTCACGTCAAGCGTGCGAACCTGCCCCGTTTCATCGTGAAAGGCGATCAGGGCCGGATCGCTTCCGTCAGCGGCGGCCGGGCGATCGAGCGCGCCTACAACCGCCACGACCAACCCAGCGGACAGCGCGATAGCTAAGGCCAAGAAACGATTCGACATACTTCCTCCTCACGCGCGAAACACGCCTCACGGCGCTCAGCGGGCGTCTTCGGCTTTTCGTTCACTTGCTAGAACGGATTTCTGAGTCGCTTTTGGCGGGAAACACGCGTTGTTGCGTGGTAGCGGCTTCCGTAATGTAGGACAACACGCTTCAACGCTTTCACCATGCCGTCGCAGATTGCTCTTCTCGTCGACAGAACACGCCAGGGTGATGAGGCCGCATCCGGTGAGTTGATGCAGCTCATCTATTCGGAGCTGCGGCTCATCGCGCGGGCGTTCATGCAGCGTCAGCGTCCCGGTCACACACTTCAACCGACCGCCTTGATCAACGAAGCCTTCATCAAGCTGTTCGAGTCGGCGCAGCCGGGACTGGCTGACCGTTCCCATCTTCTAGCGCTGATGTCTCGAATCATGCGGCAGGTGCTCGTCGATCATGCGCGAGCGCAGGCAGCCGCCAAGCGTGGCGGCGACGAACAGCGAGTGCCTTGGGATACCAACATCGAAGTCACCGTCGTCGGCAATCGGACTGAAGCGCTCCAAGTGTTGGACCTGCACGTAGCGTTGAACGCGCTCGCACATGAGAATCCGCCGATCGCTCACGTGGTCGAAATGCATTACTTCGGTGGAATGACGGCTGAGGAAGCAGCCACGGTCGTCGGCCGATCCGCACACGCGGTCCGCCACGATCTTCGGTACGCCAGAGCATGGCTGCGGCGGAGACTGGCGTAGAGTCCGCTCGCAACTGAAGTGCCGCGACGCCTGGAGGACTTTATGAATGACGACGTCGTCGCCGTGTTTCGCGAAGTGACCGATCGTGTTCAGGCGGAACGCGAGGAGTACTACTCGCAGCATCAGATTTCCGCGGCGGTTCGCGAAGAAGTGGAATCTCTGCTGCGCTTCGATAAACAGCCGGCGGGATCTCTGACATCGATGATGGCATCTGCGACCGAGATCTTGCTGCGGGCGGAGGCCATCCCCGCGGGCATACGTTGGGGACACTATCGTCTGATAGAAATCATCGGCCGTGGAGGGATGGGCACGGTCTACGAGGCGGAGCAGGACAGCCCGCGTCGCAGCGTCGCGCTCAAGGTGATCAAATCGGAGCTGGCGAGCAAAGAGCTGGCGGAACGGTTTGCCCAGGAATCGCTGGCGCTCGCCCGTTTGCAACATCCTGGGATCGCGCAGATCTATGAGTCGGGAACCGCCCAGACCGACGCCGGTCCGCAGCCGTACTTCGCGATGGAGTTCATTCGGGGCGAATCCCTCAACGAATACGCGGAATCACATCGCCTCGATACGCGCCGGCGGCTGGAATTGATGGCGAAGATTTGCGACGCCGTGCATCACGCGCATCAGCGCGGGATCATCCATCGCGACTTGAAGCCCGGCAACATCCTGGTGGACGCGACCGGTCAACCCAAGATCCTCGATTTCGGAGTGGCGCGGATGACCGACGGCGACGTCAAGACGATGCGGACTGACGTCGGTCAGCTCGTCGGCACGCTGGCGTATATGAGTCCCGAGCAGGTCTCGGCCGACCCGCTCGAAGTAGACACGCGCAGCGACGTCTATTCCCTTGGCGTCATCCTGTACGAACTGCTTGGAAGACGCCTGCCGTACGACACCAAAGGACGCCTGCCCGACGCGGTGCAGGCAATCGGGCATGGCGATCCGCCGCTGCTCGGCACGCTCGATCGGGCGTATCGCGGCGACATCGAAGTCATCGTGGCGAAGGCCCTGGAGAAGGACAAGGTTCGGCGGTACACCTCGGCGGCGGACCTCGCCGCGGACATCCGCCGGCATCTCGAGAACGAACCGATCATCGCGCGCCCGCCGACCACGGTGTATCAGCTGCAGAAGTTCGCCGCGCGGCACAAGGCGCTCGTGGCCGGAACCGCCGCGGTGTTTGTCGCGTTGGCCACGGGGCTCACGGCCGCGACGTGGGAGGCGGTGCGCGCCAACCGCGCGGAGCAGATCGCGCGTGCGACGAACGACTTCCTGGAGCACGACCTGCTGGCGCAGGCGAGCATGCGGACGCAGGCCGGGCCCACTGTCAGTCCCGACCCCAACCTCAAGGTGCGTACGGCATTGGATCGCGCGGCTGCAACGGTGGCCGATCGGTTCAAATCGCAGCCGGCAGTGGAAGCGTCCGTTCGTCAAACCATCGGCCATGCCTACTACGACCTCGGCCTGTTTCCAGAGGCGCAGCGTCAACTAGAGCGCACGGTGGAACTGCGCCGACGGTCACTTGGGGACAACTCGGTCGAGACGCTGGCGAGCACGAGCGAGTTGGCCCAGCTCTACCGCGACCAAGGCAAGTATGCGCAAGCGGAGACGCTCTTGACCGGGCTCCTTGGGCGACAGCGCCGCGCGCTCGGAAAGGAACATCCCGACACGCTGAACACGATGGTCTACCTCGGTCGCGTATACCGCGACGTGGGCAAGTTCGATCAGGCTGAGTCGCTATTCCGGAGTGCGCTCGAGGCTCAGCGGCGCACGAAAGGAGAACAACATCCGGACACGCTGGACACGATGAGCGAGCTGGGGCTCACGTTGACACGACTCGAGAAGTACGACGAAGCGAAGGTACTGTACGTGCGGGCGGTCGACGGAGAACGACGCCTGCACGGCGACGAACACCCCGACACCCTGAGTACTTTGAACAATCTCGGCGCGATGTACTACTCGCAAAAAAAATGGGACGACGCGGAGCCCTTTTTCGAAAAAGTTCTCGAAGTCCGGCGGCGCGTACTGGGCGAGGAGCATTTCGAGACGCTGATCAGCATGAACAATCTGGGTGCGGTGTACCGGCAACAACAAAAGTACGACGAAGCCGAAAGGTTGTACACGCGGTCACTGGAGATTCGGCGCCGCCAGCAGGGCACAGAGCATCCGGACGCCCTCACGGCGGCAACGAATCTCGGTTCGCTGTACATGAGCGAGGGACGCTACGAGGACGCCGAGACTCTCCTCTCTCAGGTGCTCGCCACGCGGACTCGCGTACTCGGCAAGGAACATCCCAATACACTCAACACGCAGTGGAATTTGGGCGACGCGTATCGACAGCAAGGCAAGCCTGAACGTGCCGAGCCGCTCTTTGCCGCGGTCGCAGAGTCGCGGAGTCGCACGCTGGGCGTACGCAATTCGTCGACGGCGTTTGCCTGGTATTCGCTCGGTGAGGTGCGCGTCGATCAGCAGAAGTACGCCGCCGCGGAGCAGCCGCTACGGACGGCGATCAGCGTGTTCGAAGCGATTCCGGACGGCTGGGGCCTGTACGGCAGCAAGAGTTTGCTTGGGGCGAGTCTGCTGGGTCAGCGCAAGTATGCGGACGCCGAGCCGTTCCTCGTCTCGGGCTACGAAGGGCTGCTGCGATTTCACGGAGCCATTGCGTCATCAGAGCGTGGTCTCTTCCCGAAAGCGAAAGACTGGATTCTTCAGCTGTATCGTGAGTCGAACAGACAGGAAACAATGAGCGAATGGCGGGCGAGGTTCGAGCGCGAGGCTCGCTTCGAGGGAAAACGGTAGTGCACAATGTGCCGGATGAGGTGCGTATGCGAGGAACTCTGCTGTTTGCCGTCGGTCTACTGTCGGGAGTGAGCGTGCACATGGCGTTGGCGCAAAGCAATGGCGCCGGCGTCGAGATGATGAACCACGTCGGCATCAACGTGCCGAACGTCGCCGAGGCCGTAACGTACTACACGGAGAAGATGGGGTACCGCGAAGCGTTCCGCGCCAACGACGCCAACGGTCAGCCGCGCCTCGTCTACATGCAGATCAGCAAGAACACGTTTCTCGAACTGCAGCCCGCATCGGCGCAACGTCCCGCGGGCTTCACCCACTACGGGCTCGTCGTCGGCAACGCGGTCGATGCGGTGTCGGCGTTCAAGAAACGCGGGCTCACCGTCACTGACACGAACAAGAGCGACACGGGCGTGATCCTCGCCAACATCACCGATCC
>Ga0126381_100010823_pt1 | contig 10288 bp, 5 predicted proteins | sample PanSoiMetPlot_28_FD_96465 | JGI IMG/M metagenome (GOLD analysis project Ga0126381, IMG submission 96465) | Tropical forest soil microbial communities from Panama - MetaG Plot_28 | ecosystem: Environmental > Terrestrial > Soil > Tropical forest > Bulk soil | place: Panama | collected 2016-02-17 | reverse complement strand
TCATTGTTCTTCTTCAGCATGGGCGCCGGATTTTTGCTTCTGGAGACACAGGTAATCAGCCGTCTCGCCTTGTTTTTTGGCACAACGTGGCAGGTTAATGGGATTGTCATCTCTGCTTTGCTTACTGCGCTCTTGCTGGCGAATTTGCTGGTCGAGCGAAGCCGAAAACTGTTGCCGCGATTTTGGATTTTGACAGCATTGCTCGCCGGACTCGCCCTGGCCTACTCGCTGCCGCTAAATCGAATCCCCGGTTCGCCGGCCCTCGCAGGCGCAGTTGCTACTGCGGTGTTCGCTGTGCCGGTTTTCTTTGCCGGAATACTTTTTGCTACAGAGTTTCGCGTAGCAGAATCGCCCAGCGCTGCGCTCGGTGCAAACATGCTTGGCGCTGTTGCTGGAGGCCTGCTGGAAAATCTTTCCTTGCTATTCGGCATGCGCGCCCTGTTGCTGGTTGCAATCGGACTCTATTGTCTCGCAGGAATCGGCCTGCGGTTTCGCATACCGCAAACCGCGAGGGCCGCCGGAACTCGAGGCTAAAGCATTTTTCATCGATGCTGCAGACTGAACATCTGACCATGCCCACGGAGCTGTGTTCAATCAGGGTGGAATGCGAGCGGGCTGAAGGCTGAGTGCTGATTGCTGACTGCTGTTTCGGTTAGCGGCTTGTATCTGAAAATGCAACCCGCTCGTAAGCACTTACAAATGTATCCAGCGGAATGCTGAACACACCTTCAGGATCAGGGTGATCGCCCCATGGATTCCTGAGCGTCACCATCTTCTGGTTCGAATCGAAGCCAAGGATCGTATACGCGTGGCTCGAGACATACCAATCTTTCCCACTCGTGAGCGAATCGAATATGCCGCGCAGTTTCGGTCCCACCGAGCTTCCTGTGGACGCAGTGATTGCCTGATGCGACTGCTGTGCCCGGTTCAGCGCGGAGGCAAGTTCGCCACCGGACGTCACATTCAAGCCATTAGCTTTTCCTGTGAAGGCGGCGAGCACCTGCTCTGGCAGACCGCCTTGTCCGACTGCGCGATATGCGCCAAACAATTCTCCATTGCTTTTTACTTTGGCGGCCAGAGCGTCGAAGTAGCCTTTGGAATCCAGCATCTTCAGCACGAGTTTGCGCGTGTCCGCTGACATGGAAACCGCTGCCATCTCTTTATCCAGGTTCTCAGCCAGAAGCTTACGGTTGATATCGCCTTCCTGATTGATCGCGCTGCGAACAGCACGGTCATAAACCAGAAGCAGCAAATCATTGTTGGAGAAAAATGAACTGCCAGTCGATTTGACCAGGGCAGGGAACTCGGTTGCCGCAACCGCATCCAGCAATCCCTCGCGCATAGTCCGCTGCGCGTAAGCGCGAAACAGGATTGAGACCCAGAGCCCTTCAGAGCGATCAAATCCGCTGTTGCGGGTGTATTGAACGTCATTGAAATAGACATTTTCACTCTTGTGATCGGCGAACTGGACCTTCCACTGGTCCGCCTTGATCGTCTGAATAGATCGCTTCACAGCCGCCGGATCACTCGCCGCGATGGCGGCAATGGCGGAATGAAAATAACAACTGCCCAGGCTGCCTTGTCGCACCGCCCTTGGCTGCACACCCGACGGCCCGAACAGCGCAGGCACTTTGGCAGGCAACGCAAACGTCAGTGCGCTGAGCAAAATGATTAGGGCCGCGTGTCGGCCAAAGATTGCTCCTCCAAATCCGTTCTTTTTTCCCTGGTTTATCAATATCATCAGTCGGTGAGCTCTTGGTTTTAGCTAACTACTAAAAACTAAGTACTAAATACTGTTACTTTAGCTTTAACGCCTTGGCCGCTTCTGCCCACGCAACCCCGCTGTTCTCGTCCTGGACAATTCCAATCACGCCCTCAGGAGCAACAATGGGCGAACCAAATATGGAGTTGTCCACCAATTCGCCCAGCTCAATGCGATTGCCATTTCGTCTTGCCGGTATAACGATCAGTTCTGGAGAGCTGGTATGTTTCCCGCCCGGAAAACGAAACAGCGCCACGGAATCCCACTCCGTTGCGTGTGGATCATCCGCTACGTGCAGAGCGTCGAGATTGCGCCGGGACCGTGCTAACCGAACCAGCGCCATGGCGGACGAGCTATCGCGTTTTTCGACAGAAATTTTGCGTGTCTTGCCGGAGTCTTCCACCACCATGATCTTGCGCTCATCGCGATCCGGCATTCTTACGATCGAGAAATCTTTCTTAGTCAGCCGCAGCGCATCGTCGGCATTCAGCTCGTTCAATCTGACCAGGTCAGGGGGGTACGCCTGCCAGAGCCACAAATCGTAACTTCCGGTATTGAGAGACAGTTTCTTGCTTTGGATCGCGTCGGCAATTTCCGGATCGAACTTCCACGGTTCGATGGCCTCTCGCGGCACCAGCAGCAGATCAGGCGCCGTTCCTACGGCTATGCCGTGCCACTCCATGTTGGTAGTTTTGCCATGGGGATCACGCAACTCAAAACGCGCAGACACCAACATCAAGTGTGGAACATACTGATCCATGGTCTCTCGCCGGAAGCTGGAAGCCAAATCTTTTCCGGAGCTCACGCTGCTGCTGATCGCGTGCAACGCTTTGTCCGTCGCGTGCAGGACCGTAAGGACCGTGTTCTTGACAACCAGCCCTCCGGGAATAGTGAAGGGAAGCAGGTCTTCATGCACGCTCATCGCCACTTCAACATGCCGTGAGAAAAGCAGCAGAGCAGCCATCGGATTTACGCGAACTGTTGCGTAAGCCGTACCGTCCAGGGTCGTATGACCGCTCGATATGGCCTGCTCCAGAGGAGAGATCGAATCCAAATCGCGGAGATAGACAGTCACCGCCAAAGGTTCGGGAAGCAGAGTCTTGTCGCCCGGACGGAGTTGAAGCTTCTGTTTTACAGGCGCTGCATACAATGGAAGGCCATTGAGTCGAAGACCAGTCAGAACGATCTGTTCCACGGTGAGATCGCGCTTCGAACTCATTGCCAGCGTGATTCCCAGCACCAGCTTGCTGGCTGAATAACTCACCAGACTGGTATTCACAATCTGCAACTGCACTTGACCGTTAAGATCGGGCCCAACATCAGACTGCGCAGCTTGCGACAAACCACCAACGAAAAGAATGAAAATCAATACAGCTATCAGATATGACTTAACGTTCACAAGACTTCCTCGTTCAACGTTGCATTGAGTCCTTGAAATCCTGATCTTTGAATTTCCAATTGGGTTCCTCCGTGCCTCCGTGTCTCCGTGGTAGATGTACTCTGAAATCATTTTTTATCCGGTTGAGGTAATTGCGGCGACGCTGCACTGAGTTCCTTTACCTTGCGATCAACGTATTTATCCAGCATGCGAGGCAGCTCTCGATTAATCCTGTTCATGAATTCTTCTTCCGACTCTTTCATTTTTGTGTCTACCTGGTCCAGCCGCTTGTCGAAAGCGGTGAGCCTCTGGTCAAGTTGCGGTGTAAACTGCGCCACGGCGCTCTGTGCGTGGCGTCGCATATCGTTCAGTTCGGCCCGGTTTTTATCAATCTGCTGGCTCTGATAAAAGATCACGCCTAGCAGCACAGCCACCATGACCACAAGCAGGTAAACCAGGTTTCTGACGGAATTAAGTTTCTGCTGAATCATTGCTTCATCCTCCTGAGACGACAGGGATGCAGTTGCTTCTTCATTCATTGCAGGCGCGCCGCCGTGACTGGCGCTTACTGGCTTTGCTTCAACTTTCTGGATCACACTTTGACCAGTATGTCGTTTCTCTTGTTCAACGCGCGGCGCAATTCTTGTTGGAGTATTTGCTGGATCTCGGGCCTCGACCGCAGTTGGCATTGTTACAGCTTTGGCGCTCAGCACTGTAGGCGGATTCACTGACGCCTGCTCTTCTAGCACGTGGATTTCAAATTCAGGACCATCTTTGCCCAGTCTGAAGTGATCCAGCTTGGTCAACATCGCGTTGGAGATAGCGATTCCATTCACAAATGTGCTATTCGTGCTCTGGTTGTCGGTCAAACGGATGCGCTCATTCTCAATTGTTAAAAAGGCATGTTCGCGCGACACCATGGGATATTTGTCGGGAGCCAGCGCTACCTCACAACCAGGATCACGTCCGATCCGCACGCGTGGCTTGGACAACTGCCAACGGTTGTCCGTGCCCAGCAGGTGCAACTCAACCCGCATGTACGGCCTTCTCCTTTCTTATCAATGCGAGCGCCACGGCGATGCACATTACCGACGCGAAAACACCGAGCACTTCCAGATATTGAATCAGTGCCGGCGACGAAGTGGATGGTCCTTCATCGCCCGTTGCCACCTGTTTCTGCAAGGCGGCCCGCATCGTTTCCGGATCATTCGGATGGAAAGTGATAGCGACGCTATTCAACAAGGCGTAACTGTACGGCTCGTTATCATGGATATAGAGATCGGCCAGCGATTCCAGTCCCCAGCGCCCCACCATTAGCGGTGAGAGTCCGTAACGAAAGGTCGGACTCATGCCGCGCTGCTGAAGTTCGTGCGGAAAGTCAGCAATCACTGGGCGATCATTGACCGTCGCGACATAAAAAGGATGAAGTCCGCTCACTGGAATCAGCAATCCAGCCAACAGAAGCTGCGGAATCATGGTCAACGGAAAGGCGTACAGCGCTTTTTCTGCGCTCGAAGCAAGCGCCGATATCAGCAACCCAATCAGGCCACCTTGAAACCCCATTAACCAAGTAAGGCACCAGGCTGCCAGGAAATGGTTTTCCTGCGTGCCCATAATCGTCATCACGCCCACAAAGAGAGCGGTCTGCAAACCCGTAGCCACGGCAAGATAAGCGAGCTTAGAACCGAGATAACTTCCAATCTTCAATTCCCGCTGCCGTTCTCTTTTGTAAATGGCCGTTTCATCCACAATTTCTCTTGCACATGTAGAACAGCCAAACCACAATGCCACCAGCACCATCATGAACAGCGACTTTGGTTCGTTCGGGCTTTTGCTCATGAAGCCCATAAGTAGCGCAATCAATGCAGGTGGGACGAGCAACGCCGCCACATTGCCTTTGTCCTTAACTTTCAGTGTGAACTGTCGCGAAAGTAGTGTGAAGAATTGGCGGACTGTAGAATGGCGGACCTTTCGTTCCTTTTGCGGAACTGAAACTTTGCTAATGACCTCAGATGTCTCCTGTCCGATTGGATCATTAATATATTGTTTGCAAAGCGAAGATTGCCGGTAGGCAGTCGCCCAATACTCAGGCGGCTGTTCGTGCAGCCGATCAAAAACCTCCGGTGGACGTTGTGCCTTGAAGTAGGGAAGCATCTCCTGACTCGGACCAAAAAACGCCAGCTTGCCGCGCACCAATACAGCCACCTTGTCCAGCAGGCTGAACGATCCCAGCAGGTGCGTGTTGATGACGACCGTTGCGCCCTTGTTAGCGATCTCGCGGAAGAGCTCCATCAGCTTGGCTTCCGTCCGTGGGTCCTGACCGGCTGTGGGTTCGTCGACAAATAGCAGGCTGGGCTTGCTCAGTAGCTCAATTCCCAGACTTACGCGTTTGCGTTGTCCGCCGCTGAGTTGGTGTATGCAGTTTTCCGCACGCTCGATAAGATCGAGAGTGCGCATGACTTCATTCACACGACTGCGGATCTCAGCGTCACCGTAGTCATCGGGTAAACGGAGTTTTGCGGAATAGAAGAGACACTCGCTCACGGTCAGTGCCCTATGCAGGATGTCGTCCTGTGGCAAGTAGCCAATCAGTGTTCGCAAGACGGCAAGATATTCATAAAGACTGCGATCATTCAGCAGCACTTTGCCCTGAGCGGCGGGTCGAAAGCCGTTCAGCGCATCCATCAACGTAGACTTGCCCGCCCCCGAGGGTCCCAGCAGTCCGACAAACTCGCAGGGCTCGAGTACGAGAGAAATATCGTCCAAAAGACGGAGTGATCTCCCGGTTTGCAGATCACGCGCCTCGGCGCGAAGTTGTTGCGCGACCAGCCGGATTCGGGTGCCATCCGCTTGCTGTTCGAATTGCTGGCCATTGAATACAAACTGCATTGCGCCCAGGCTGATTCGATCTCGCTGGTTCAGCACTTTGCGCTGGATGCGGGCTCCGTTGACAAATGTTCCATTTCGGGAGTCCAGATCAACTAACTCAAAGCTGCCGTTGCTCTTGTAAATTTCAGCGTGAAATGCGGAGACAGTTGGATGTTCCAGTCGAATGGTATTGGAAGGATTTCGTCCCAGCTTGATGACCGGCTGGTTCAGCTCTATTTCGCTGAGCTTCTGCGCCCGTGGACGTGAATCACGAAACAGCAGCAGATAACTTTCACAAGCTCCAAGCTGGACCAGGTCGCCTTCTTCCAGGACCTTGGTTCCTATACGTTCTCCATTGACGAACGTTCCATTCAGAGATTTGAGGTCAGTCAAAGTGGTGCGGCCATCGCCTGCAATCACTACCTCTGCATGTGTTTCAGAAACGGAAGAATGGTCAATAGCAAAGCGGCCCTTTCCGGCCCTTCGTCCCAGCACCAGGCGGCCGCCATCGAGAGCAATGTCCTGGACGGCGTATTTATCCAGGATAAGTTGAAAGCGGCAACTTTTTGCCGGCAGCTCCTCGGCGGGAGCCACCAGCGTTTGCTGCCGTCGCGCCGCTACCGCCGAAGCCAGCACAGTCCCGTGCGCACCCGCCGCGCCTGCGGACTGCTCTATTTCAGGCGACTCAAAAATGAAAGTGTTGGCCGGGTTCAACCCGAAACGGATGCGATCTCCTGAATGCAGGAGCGCAGTTTCAACCCGGTGACCATTTACGTATGTGCCGTTGGCCGAACTGTCTTGCAGACGATACTCATCGGAAGGTGATATGACGATTGTGGCATGAAAGCGTGAGACCTCAGAATCATCCAGGACGATTTGGTTCTGTCCAGGAATGCGGCCGATCTTGAAAACACCTCCATTGACGAGAAACCGCTTGCCCTTGATCGTCCCGCCTTCACCTGTCAACCATGCCTTTTCCTGGATTTCCATTGTTGATTGCTTTGTAAATTCGTCTTGCTTCGATTGTCGTCTGTCTTACTCCGTGCCTCTGTGTCTCCGTGGTGGGTTTTGCTTTTGGTTTTGCCTTTGGTCTTGTTTTTGGTTTTGCCTTTGGTTTTGCTGACTACCAATTACTAAGTACTAACTACTGTTTCGCTTTCGTAATCGCCAACAATAGCTCATCCGTCGCTCCTGCTTTACGCAAACGCGTTTCAATAGTGTCATCAAGAGTGAAACTTACTCCTTGCTGTCTGACCAACGCAGTTGCGCGTTTCGGCGTTACGCCCCCACGCAGAAGTTCCTCAACGTCCGCCTCGCTGAGCGTGTGTGTGGCTGGTTTTGCTCCGGGCAATTCTCCATTTCCCATGGTGAACATGAATGGTTGCGGCGTATAGCCCGTCATTACACCCATCACATCAACCATGGCGCCGGGGCCTGGTGGACGACTCAAAGGCTTTGCCATCACCACCTGGAGGTCCGCTTTGTTGGCACTCTGGTTTTCATCGGTAATCGCGCCGTGAATCATGTCTTTCGTCGCTGAAATGACTTTCACCGGAACCTTTAGCTTGGCTTGCCCGTTCTTTTGCCGGGACTGAATGGCTTGCCAGACCTTGTCCGCCGCATTTTTGTTAGCTGGCGAAGCATCCTGGTATTGCAGAACAAACTCCCAATCACTGAACGAAAGACTTTGCGGATCGTTTTCCTGTACCGCTTTGACCGCCAGCTCTGGCGGCGTAGGAGCTTTCTTGATTTTTACGCCGTCAATCGTGGGTGGAGCGGTTTCGGTACTGGCTTCTTTTATCAGGTCATCCCAACCGTCATCGCCACCGTGATAATTTTTGTACTTTGCCTTTCCGTACGCCTCCATTCCTTTTTTGGCCTGCTCGTTTCCTTGTTCCTGGGCAAGGTTCATGGACTTGGCAACGTACCAGAAGCCATTGACGTCAATCGGGGTCATTTCCAGATCGGCGACTGCGAGCTGATATACGTTCTGTAAATCTCTCGGATTAATTTGGAGTGCCTTAAAGTAATAGTCGCGGGCCGCCGCATAGTCCTTTGCTAGCAGAGCGCACTGGCCTGCGGCGCCGAAGAAAATCTCCGCCATCTGGGCGCGCAACTTGTGAAATTCAACCTCACCAAGAACCTCAGGCTTCTGCCAGCTTCCCAATATTTGCAATCCTCTTAGGGCGCTGGCGCAGGCTTCCAGCCGAAGACCATCTGTGCTCAAACGTTCAATGTAGACAATCACTGCGAGGGCCCGGAGATTGTTCGGCTCCATCGCCAGAATTCGCTTTGCAATTTCGTTCACCTTGGCCTGATTGCCCGCCTGCTGATAGGCAGCCATCGCCTGCTCCAGCGCGTCAACTTTCACCACGCTCTCGGGATAATTGCGGACAAAGGCCTCCATGGCAGCACCCTTTTGCGCCGGGTCCTGCGTATTAAGCGCCGTAATGTAGGCGTTGTACTCAACCGGATCTCGGATGACCTTCTGGTTCCCCGCGCCTCTCTGCGCTGTGGGTGCTTCTGTGGCGGACGCAAGGGGCGATATCGAAAGTATCGCGAGCAGGATTGCACCGGAAAAAGAGCTTAGTCTCCGGTGTTTCTTCTCGAATCGAGATGTGGACTTTGACTTCAAGTTACCCAGTTACCAAATTACTCAATTACCAAATTCTTCACGGCTGTTGCGTCTTCCGACGCACATCCTCTTCTGCTTTTTGTGCGTTCCGGGCCCGCTGCAATCCGCTGGAAGCAGCAGTATTATTTGAATCCAATTGCATTGCTGCCTGAAAATCGCTGATGGCCTGAGTGTAATTACCTTCATCAAGCGCTGCGTTGCCAGATTGAACCAACTCGTTTGTTCTGTTGCTATTCGAATTCTTTTGACGCTCCCGCGGACGCATTGCTCTGGTCTGGGTTCGAGCAGCAGGTTCGGGTGCGCTGGTGGAGTTGCTGGTATCCGTTGGAGCTGGCTGTTTCGCCAAATCGGGCGTGCCGGTGACAACGATGTTGTTCGTCACATCAGAAATGCCAGGTATAGTGCGCGCTTCATTGGCAGCTTCGTCCTTGTCCGCAGGAAGCGAAACATTGCCGGAAAGAGTAACCACATCCGAATTAACCGCTACCGTAATGTTGTTATTCCTCCTTTGCAGCGCCGGTGAAGATTGCAATTTCTGCACAATCAAATCACGCAAAGTCGAATCATGCGCTCGTAGTGCCGCATTACGGCGTTCGGTTGCCTTCAGCAAAAAATAGCCCGCTATCGCAAAAACGAGCACGGAGAGGGCCACAATCGCAATTCGCCATCGTACTCCTGTGTCTTTGATTGGCGCGGGGATGCTGCCCGCACTATCGTTTGTCTTCACGGCCACAGGACTTGGTAAAACTGTCCTAAATGAAGCCGAAGCCGGCCGACTCGGCGTCGTTGCTGTTGAGCCTTGCGCCACAGCAGCCGCTGCCGTGGACAATCCGATCGAAGCTCTTGACTGTTCTTTCGTGGGTTGCTGGTGCGCAACTCTTGTCGGTGCGAATGACCCTTGAGGCTTCGCCCACTCGGTCGGATTGCGCAGCGCGGTCGACATTTCTTCAGCCGATTGGAATCTTCTTTCGCGACGCTTTTCCAGCGACTTCATCAGTACCGCAGAGACCGCGTCTGGAATGCGCAAGTCAGGACGCAGCTCATTTGGAGGTCGAGGTGGGGTTTGTAAATGATGCAGACACATCCCCAGCGGAGTATCAGATTTGAATGGCAATTGGCCGGTCAACATCTCATAGAGGACAACTCCAAGTGCATAAAGATCGGCGCGCCCATCGAGCTGATCGCCCAACTGGCCTTCCGCCTGTTCCGGCGACATGTATTCCGGCGTACCAATGATGATCCCGGTCTTCGTCGCCGTGAGTCCGCCTTGTAAAGCTCCTTCTTTGGCCTTGGCGATGCCGAAGTCGAGAACTTTCGCCACTTCGTTTCCTGTGGAATCGCGCGTAACGAAGATATTGTCAGGTTTGATATCGCGATGGATGATGCCCAGCCTGTGCGCGGCGCCCAGTGCGGAGGCTACCTGCGAACCAAGTTTCATGCAACGCTCAACAGAAAGCGGCCCCTGATCTTTGATCAGCTTGCGCAGGTCGTCGCCCTGGAGAAATTCCATCGCGATAAAAGGACGGCCGTCCTCAATTTCGTCCAAATCCTCGACCCAGACAGCGTTTTCATGTCGCAATCTGCGGGCGATGGCGGCTTCATGGCGGAAGCGCCACAGGAAATCTTCATCTCCAGCGAACTTGCT
>Ga0126381_100010822_pt1 | contig 10288 bp, 12 predicted proteins | sample PanSoiMetPlot_28_FD_96465 | JGI IMG/M metagenome (GOLD analysis project Ga0126381, IMG submission 96465) | Tropical forest soil microbial communities from Panama - MetaG Plot_28 | ecosystem: Environmental > Terrestrial > Soil > Tropical forest > Bulk soil | place: Panama | collected 2016-02-17 | reverse complement strand
GCCTTGGTGGCGAGGCCGCCCGCGAAGCCGGTGAGCTTGCCGGTCGATCCGATCACGCGGTGGCACGGCGTGACGATCGAGATCGGATTGCGGCCGTTCGCGGCGCCGACTGCCCGCACCGCCTGCGGATGCCCGATCTGCTCGGCGATCTGCGCATAGCTGCGCGTCTCGCCGAACGGGATGGTGAGCAGCGCCTGCCACACCATTTTCTGGAATGCCGTTCCGGCAAAATCGAGCGGGATGTCGAAGGTCCGTCGGCGGCCGGCGAAATACTCCGCGAGCTGGCGTTCGGTGTCGCGCAGGATCGGATGCCCTGCATCCTCGGCGACGACATCCAGTGGCACGCGGCCGGGCTTGTCGTTCTCCCACAGGATCGCCGCCAGGCCGTCGTCCGACCCGATCAGCGTCAGGAGGCCGACCGGGGAACGCATCGTCGTGGCGACACAGGCTTTCGGCGTTTTGTGTCTGGTCATCGTGGCCTCGTGTCAAGGACGTTACAACGATTCGGCGTCGCGATGGCGAACAAGCGACCGCCTCGGCCCCCAATTGGCCTCCACCCGCCCCGCGGTCAAGGACAGACGCTACGGTCTCGGTCGAAGCGAGTCGGGACGCCGCGCACGGACACCCGATTGTGTTCCTGCTCCGACATGCGCGAGCCCTTGACAGCACTCGGACGATCGTCCTAGCGTGTGCTTAGGACAAGCGTCCGAGTCACGCGCCGCTCTCCGGTCCAGGCGCCGTGCGCGTGATGCGCGGATTGTCCCGGAGGCGATGTTGTGAGTCATCCGACGACGCGCGAGCAGATCGTTGAAGCTGCTGATCGCCTGTTCTATCGGCGCGGCTACGAGCATACCTCGTTCTCGGACATTGCGAACGTCGTCCGGATCTCGCGCGGCAACTTCTATCATCATTTCAAGACCAAGGATGACATCCTGGATGCCGTGATCACCCACCGTCTGGCCGATACGCGCAAGATGCTGGATCGGTGGGACATCGAGGGAAAACATCCTGCGGACCGCATCCGAAGCTTTATCGATATTCTGCTCACCAATCGGGCCGACATAAAGCGTTACGGCTGTCCGGTGGGCACGCTGTGTATGGAGCTTGTGAAGCTCGATCACGCGGCGCAGCGCGGGGCGAACGAGCTGATCACGCTGTTTCGCGTCTGGTTGCGCCGGCAATTTACACGTCTTGGCGGCAAGGCGGATGCCGACACCCTGGCGATGCATCTCCTCGCCCGCAGCCAGGGGGTTGCGACGCTCGCAAGCGCCTTCCACGACGAGACCTTCATCCGGCATGAAGTCGAGCAGATGCACGACTGGCTGACGAGTCGCAGCAAAATCGGCACGCGCAATCAGGACGATGCCCCGAAGGCCGGCCGGCGTGAAAGGCGACGCGGCGCGAGGACGTCCGAGCGACAGAAGGTCCGACGACCGGCCGATCGGGGTGGAAACGGTTCGTAGTGCCGAGCCTTCTCGCTTGGCAAGCTCACGGGAGACTGCGCCGATGTTCATCGTGCTGCTGAAATTTTCCGGCAACAAGAGCCAAGCCGGTCAATTCATGGAAGGTCACAATGCGTGGATCAAGCGCGGCTTCGACGACGGCGTTTTTCTGCTCGTCGGCAGCGTGCGGCCCAATGTGGGCGGTGGGATCCTGGCGCACAATACGTCGTTGCCGCATCTTCAAGTCAGGCTGAATGAGGATCCGTTTATCGCACAGGACGTGGTGAGCGCAGAGATTTTCGAGATCGCTCCGTCCCGGACCGACGAACGGCTGGCCTTTCTCGCAGGCTGATGCATGAGCCAGACGATACCGGGGCCGGACGGTCAGTTGCGGTGCCGCTGGAGCGCGGCCGCGCCGGAGTTTCTCCACTATCACGACACCGAATGGGGGTTTCCTGTCGGCGATGACCAGCTGCTCTTCGAGAAGCTGTGCCTGGAGGGCTTCCAGTCCGGTCTGAGCTGGCGCACCATTCTGGCCAAACGCGAGAATTTTCGCGCGGCCTTTCATCACTTCGATTTCGATCGGATTGCACGCTTCACCGAACGCGACGTCGCCCGCCTGCTCGAGGACAAGGGCATCGTGCGCCATCGCGGCAAGATCGAGGCGGTCATCAACAATGCGAAGCGGGCACGCGAACTCGTCCAGCACGAGGGTTCGCTGGTTGCCTATCTCTGGCGTTACGCGCCCGCCGCAGAGGAGCTTTCGAGCCCTCAGACGCGCTCGACATCCGCCACATCGATCGCCTTGTCGAAGGACCTCAAGAATCGAGGCTGGTCATTCGTCGGCCCGACCACCGTCTATGCCTTCATGCAGGCCATGGGGCTGATCAATGATCACGTCGAGGACTGCGTGATCAGGCCACAGGTCGAGCGCGCCCGTCGCGGCTTCAGACGACCGAAGCACTGACATCCCCGGTCTGGATAGAAGGCGGCCGGCCATTCATGCCGCCAGCCGAACTTGATCCTGCGGGTCGCTTGCAAGGGCGAGCACCGTAAGCGGCGCGACCATGATCCACTGCACGACCGTGAACGCTGTCTCGATCAGGAGATAATCGGGGACGGACGCCATCAGGTTCTTCGCCGCGACCGCGAGCGTGGTAAAGCTCCACGAGAGCGCCGCCCCCATGGCACCATACGCCAGCGCGCGCAACCAGAGCGGCCCATTCCACCGGCCAACGGTCTTCTCACAGATCCACGCGAAGATGACGGCCTGGATCAGCATGGAGAGAAGACCGAACGGAATGATGACGTCGCCGCGGTAGATCGCGAGCGCCTCGTAGTAGCCCTTGAAAAGAACGAGGTGCCAGACGAAACCCAGGGCGAACGTCGGCACCAGATACGCAAGAATGCCGAGCGTGAAACGCGTCATGTCCGTTGTCCTTTCCACATCGATCCCTGTTCGCCGCCCTCGCCGGCGGCTTTTCCTGTGCGGTCATGCGGCGGCATTGCTCAGCAATGCAGCCAGCTGGTCGAGAGCACCACGCCAGCCGCCGCTATGGCGCTGGACGGCGCCGGACTGCGTCAGCTGCGCGTGGCGGATATGGAGCTCGCAGCCGTCGCGCTCCGGCGTGATCGCGACGATCACCTCCGATTGGAGGCCCGCGTGCTCGTCCGGCGGCTCGATGTTCCATGAGAACACGATCCGGGACGGCGGCTCGATCGATCGGTAGATCCCGTTGACGATCATGACCTGGCCGCCCGGGACGTGATAGGCGAAGCGGTAGGCGCCGCCGACGCGAAAATCGAACGCGAGCACGGTGAGCTTGATCTCCGGCGCCGGCCTCAGCCACCGGCTGACCATGTGGGCATCCGCGAAGGCCGAAAAGACCATTTCGGGCTTGGCGGAAAGACGCCGGCGGACCTCGGCGACGGTCGGTTCAGGACTCACCGCGTGAGACCTCCTGCAGCAGCCGATCGAGCTGATCGACCGCACCGGTCCAGAATGCCTGCTGGCGCGCGATCCAGCGTTCGGCGTCCTTGAGCGGCTTCTGGCGCAGCCGGAAGCGGTGGACGCGTCCCTCGATGGTCCGTTCGACGAGCCCGGCCCGCTCCAGCACCTTCAAATGCTTCGAGATCGTCGGCTGCGCGGACCGGAAATGTCGGCCGAGCTCGCCGGCGCTGCGCGCGCCCCCGCGCGCGAGAGCGTGAACCATCGATCGCCGCGTACCGTCGGCGAGCGCGCGGAATGTGAGATCGAGCGCGGAATTTCTTTGCATAGCCAATTGACTATATATCGCTCGTGCGCGCGGTGCAAGACCCATCGGCGGGGCCGAAGCGGGCTGTGGCCCATCATGCGGTCAGCATCGTACGTGGTGTCGAGATGCAGGACGCCGCCGCCCGCGCCTGCAGCCAATCTCCAGAAAAAATCCAGCGATCGCCCAAGCGCGATGCCGCGACGATCGGGCATCCTCCGCGGCGGTCAGTCGGGAATTCCGGCGGACCTCAGTCCCGCCAGGAAGCGCGCGAGGAACGAGCCGTCGTGGCAGAAGAAGAATTCCTCGCGTGCGAGCCTTGCGCAGTAATCGGGCCGGCGTCGTAGCAGCTCCGCTGCCGCGGCGTCGCGCGCGCAACCGTCGGTGAGATGGCCGAGGGAGGCCGCGAGTGTCGCGAACGCACGATATGTCACGTTGGGCTGGCGGGTGGCACACCTGGCGAATTCGGCTGCCCGCGCAAAATCGCCCGACGAGAAGTGCGCCCACGCGCCGACATGATAGAAGCTCCACAGATGACTGTCGCGCGGGCTCAGGCGGATCGCGCGATCAAGCAGCGCCGTCGCGTCGCTCGCCCGTCCGGCCCACAGCAGGTTGAACCCTTGCGCGAAATAGGCCTGCGCAAAGCTCGGATTGAGATCGATGGCGGCATCCAGCTCGGCGGCAGCCTCCTCGTTTCTGCCGAGCAGGCTCAATGCGCGCCCGAGCACCGTGCGCGCAAACGCGTCGCGGCTGTCGAGCGCCACCGCCGCACGGGCGAGCGCGAGCGCCGATTCGAGGTGCTTGGGGCGGGAGACCGGCGGCGCATAGAGCGCCCGCTGCACGCTCACATAGCCGAGGCCCGCATGGGCGCGCGCTAACCCGGGCTCGCTCGCCGCGGCCCGCGCGAAGAATTCCTCGGCGCGGTCGAAGCCCTCGCGGGTGAAGAACCAGAGGTGCCATAGGCCGCGCTGGCAGCAGTCCCAGGCATCGAGATTGGCCGGTGTCTTGCGCGCGGCGAGCTGTTGCTCGACCTTGGACAGCTCGGGCTCGATCGTCGCCGCGATCTGCCGCGCGATCTGCTCCTGGACGTCGAAAATGCTCTCGAGCCGCAGATTGTAGGTCTCGCCCCACAATTGCGCGCCGTCCGCGGAGCGGACCAGCTCCGCCGTGATCCTGACCGCGTCCTTCTCGCGGCGAACGCTGCCCGGCAGGACATAGCGCACGCCCAGGCTCTGGCCGAGCTCGCGTGCGTCGATTCTGCGGCCCTGAAACGCGACGGTCGAGTGCCGGGAAATGACCGTGAGCCAGCGGTTGCGGGCGAGCAGCCGCGTCAGGTCGTCGCTGATCCCGTAGCCGAAATACTCGTTCTCCGGATTGCCGCTCAGATTCTCGAACGGCAGCGTGACGATCGAGGCGCGCGCCGCATCGATCGACGTCAGGCCGGCGGCCGCCGCACGCGGCGCGCCGGTCGCGGCCCGCATGCGCGTCGCCTCGTCGGCGGACGCCGGCGCGGCGTCGACCCGGCCGATGAAGCGGAAACCCCGCTTGTGCAGCGTGCGGATCAGCCGCTGGTCCTCGCCGCTGTCCCCGATCGCGCGCCGCGCCGCGCTGATCCGGCTGCTCAGCGCCGCGTCCGAGACGATGCGCCCCTTCCATATCGCGTCGATCAGCTCGTCCTTGCCGACCACGCGATGCCGATGTCTCACCAGATGGATCAGCAGCTCGAAGACCTGCGGCTCGAGATGGATGGTCTTCCCGTCTCGCCGCAGCTCGCGTTGGACCACATCGATGTGCAGGCCGGCGAAGCGAAAGCCTGTCGCCGCGATATTGGCGACGGGCGTGCAATCGGTGCCCCCGGGGAGCGAGACAGGGAGCGTCGCCGTCGGCACCAGCTTTGCAAGCGCGGTCATGGTCGGCCTCCGATCGGATTTGCCGTTACGCGAGTGGACTTGCGCCTCATGGCCGCCGCAGCGGGCATTCACAGCGGCCAGGGCGCGCCGTCGATGCTCTTACGCGGCCGCGTCGCACGAGCTGCCGGCGGCATCTCCGCGGAGCGCCGCCTGTAGCGACCGGTGATAGTGGATCATCGCCGGCTCGTTGCGGCCGAAGACCGTATGGGACTGCGCGCCCGATTTGAGCCCGCCCTGGATGGTGCGTCCGGCCGGGAAATCCTCGCCGGTCACCACGTCGAGCACGAGCTGCATGTTCTTGCTCCAGTGGGCGACCTCCTCTTCGGTGGTCGGCGCCTGCGGAACATAGAGCGCGAGATCCATCACGGCACGGTCGACGCGGCCGTCGCACGGAAAGATGCGCGCGAGCTCGACGTGATCGCCCTGCAGCATCAGCAGCGTGTTGGGAAACAGCGAATAGATGATCGTCGTGTTCCACATCAGGTCCCAGCTCTCTTCCGGCTGGGCGTTGAGCCGCTCGAGCTTCTTGCGGGGAAACGTAAGCCGGTGATTGAATCCGTATGCCGCGAAGTCGGCGACGTTTCCGTGCAGGATCGTCCTGAGCGAATCCCGGTGCAGAAAGCCGATGTGGTAGCCCTCGTGAAACGTGTCCACGAGGATCTTCCAGTTCATCGACTCGGGAATCAGCCGCCGGTCGTGGAAGTGCCAGGAGTCGAAGCCGAAGGCCGCGAGCTCATGTTCCAAGCCGCCGAGCCACGGGTCGATGTCGAAGGCAGTCGTCCCGTCCGCAGCCGGCGCGGGGACGACCCACACCAGCCCGTACTTTTCGCACAGCGGCAGCTCGGTCAGCGCCGATCGCTGCGGACGCACGCCCGGGAAGCAGCGCTCGTCGGGGATTCCCCTGATCGCGCCGGCGAGGTCGTAGGTCCAGGCATGATAGGGGCAGGAGAAGACGCGCGCGGTGCCGGCGCCCTCGGCCACCTTGGCGCCGCGATGCCGGCACACGTTGAGAAATGCGCGCAGCTTGCCGTCGCGTCCGCGCACGACGAGGATCGGCACTCCGGCATGACCGTCGGTGCGAAACGCACCGGGCGCCGGCCATTCGGACGCGAAGCCCATGAGGATCGGATGGCGGCGGAACAGCACGCGCTCCTCGCGTGCGAGATGCGCCGGATCGACGTAGACCGATACGTCGTTCTGCCACGGCGCATCGGCGAGGCACGTGGTCCCGGTCTCCACGTAGTGCAGCAGCCGCCGCAACAGCCCGATCTGGTCCTGCCGATTCATCGACGCCTCCCGGCCAATAGATGTCGCATGGCCCGGATCGTGCCCGGGCGCCCGCAGCGAATTGCCTTGTCTGCACCTTGTGGCGCGCGTGACTGCGCGCATGCCGTCTGAAAAAGCTTCAAATATGCGTCCGCCATCGACGCCACGAGACTCGGGACGCGGCGAACGCCGGCAATCATCTGCCATCGACGGCGTCTTGGCGCTTGATCCGATGCGCCATTTATTTGATAATTTGCGCCAACAGGCCGAGAGCCGCGATCCAATGCCATCCTTTCCGCTCAACCCGCTCACCGACGGCATGGCGTGGTCCGGCTTCGACCGCGCCGCCGCCAACGTACCCGGCGGCGCCGAAGCGGTATTCCGCGCCATCGGCGTGCCGCTGTCGATCATCGACCGGCCCGGCATGCAGGCCTCCTTCCGCCAGCACATCGCCTATTTCGCGGTGATGGCGAAACTCAGCGGCGATGGGGATTTCGGCCACCGCTTCGGGCTACGCGCTCGCGCTGCGCGGTCGGGCCTCCCGGGACATTTGATTCTCAATGCGCGATCGTTTCGCGATGGTATCCGGGACTTGGCGCGAACGATTACCACGCTGGGCCAGGGACTGAGGATCGAGCTCGTCGAAGATCGCGATCCACCGGCCGTGATCTGGTCGCTGGCGCCCAACGCGGGCGAGGCGACGCAATTCATGCACTTTATAAATGCCTATCTCCTGCGCATGCTGCAGGCCCACCGCGGCAGCCAATGGCATCCCCGGCGCATCCTCTGCACCGTGGGGGCGCCGCGACGGCCGAAACTCTATGCATCTCAGCTCGGCTGCCCCCTCGTGTTCGATGCGCCGATCAACGCGGTCGAGATCGAGCCGCGCGATCTCAACGCCATCAAGAGCGGCGTCGACCGCCACGTTCATGCGCTGCTGACCACCTACGCCGAATACCTGCTGAAGCAGCAACGGCGCTCCGGCAGCATCCGCGACGAGGTCGTTGCCGCCGTTCGTGACGGGCTGACGCTCGGCCGCAGCGATCTCGCGTTCGTGGCCCGCCGCCTGCATCTGTCGCCCCGCACCCTGCAGCGCAAGATCGCCGCGTCAGGCGAATCCTTCAGCGATTTGCGCGACGCCGCCCGGTTCGCGCTGGCGAAATCCCTGCTGGCGCAACGGGAGCTGTCGATCGGCGAGATCGCCTACCGGCTCGGCTATTCGGAAACCGCCGCGTTCAGCCGCGCCTTCGCCAAGCGGTTCGGCCGAAGCCCGCGCCGCGCCCGCACGGCGGCGCGGGGAATCATGCGTCGCGGATCGCTGTGAGGCGGAACGCCCGTTCGGGGACCGCGTTCAGGGAATGTACGTCGAATAGACGTAGTCCTGCTTTTCTTGCGGGGCGTGACATCCGAAGCACTGCTTGACCACGTCGGTCACGAGCGGCTTCTTCGCATCGCCCTCGGCGAAGAACTGGAATCCCCAGCCGCCGGTCGCGGCATATTTCTTCGCGTCCTTCACCATCACGGCCAACCCCTTGAGCTTGCCCTCGACGAAGGAGCCGTCCGTCAGCGAATAGTCGTGCAGGTCCGTCAGGAAGATCGTTCCGTCGGGATAGGGACCGCCTTTCTTGAGCGCCGCCTCGCCGACCGAGTTGACATGCACGTTGTGCATCCCGCCGAGCGTATCGAACAGCGGGCTCCCCTTGTCGACGATCATCGTGTTGACGTGAAACCAGTTGCGATAGCCGCTCGGCAGCTCGATATCGTCGGCCGGTCGCGCGGTCATCGACGTCAGAGCGAGAACCACGAGGGTTGCGGACACCAGCTGGATTTTCTGCCGCATGGCCTGAGCGCTCCAATGGTTGGGAAGGACGCGCGCCGCCTGGCTGCGCGCGGGCTTGGGACGGTTCGACCGCCACGACTAGACCGCGCAGATGCAGGGAGATCAAGGACCGAATTGCTGCAATCTTGAGCTCAAGTTCGGCACTCTCAAGCGCGACAACCGGCGCAAGCGCCGGCTGTGATCGGCCGGTCCACCTCGTCCCGCGACCCTCTCCGTAGATTCATACCAAGGTGTGAGCCGGCCTAATCGCATGTACGATTCCCCCCAATCGCCGCTGCGGGTATATGCGCCGCAGAAAGCTGGCCGATGGCGTGCCATCCAACGAAAGACCAGCGCAATTGAAGCACGCGACCCATGCGACGGCTCAGTTTGCGGCGTCGCCGGTCCGCGGGGCCCACTCCATCTCGGTAGACGTCAAGGCATCGGCCGGAACGATCGGTATTTGCGCGACGACGGGCGCGCTCTCGTGCACCAACGGGAGCGCGCTTGCCGCGTTCGGGTGATGGCGCTCGAACCCGACCGCCAGCGCCACCGCCGCGAGCGTGACGCCTCCGCCGGTCGCGATCGAGATCACGATAAGGCGCCGCAACGAAATCGGCATGGTAGTCTCCTGGCCGCAGAAACCCTTCCACGGAGGCGACCATAGCGGCGCCGCCGAACGCCGCTTGAGCGGCGCCTGACGACATTCGTGTCTTTTCCTGAAGGTTTCCTGCGGAAGGCGCGGCGCCTGGAGATCAGCGCGTGAACAGGCCTTGGCTGATATCCACTTGCGACGTGCTGACCGTGAATTGCTGAACGATCTTGTTTCTGTCGAAAAAAATCACGAGCGATTTCTTGTCACCTTCGGCGCCGCTGTAAACCGCGTTCACATAGGGAATGAAATTGGTGGGCTTCGAGTGCAGCCTGGAGAATTCGTACTCCCAGGTTTCATTGCCGCTGTCGGTGAACGACGTCTTCATGGGATCGCCAAACAGCTGGCGCACCTGCGCTTGACTGGTCTTCCCTTTGAAAATTTGGTGCGACACGGATTCAGCCGAAGCATCGGCGATGCTCTGGTTGCCGACGCTTGCGCAACCCGCGAGACATGTCGACAAGAGCACGCCCACAAGCCCGATACGCGGTGTCATTGTGCCCCCCGAACGCGATACCGTGGAACCGCTCGTCACTGCCCTGGGACAAAATACGATCCGAGAAAGACGCGGAGCCGGCGGCCACTCCAGGCGCAACGACGTAGACAGGTCGACCAATGATCGTCAACGACAATGCGGTGGCGGCACACGATTGCCGACGAGCGTTGCCGAAAATCCCCAGGCAACGGGTATGCGGGTGTTTGCTCGTTGCGATATCGCTCTCAAGATCGTTTCGGCGACTGGCGACTGGCTGACGCTGGGCGTCCGCGGTCTCGCGTTCCCTGCCGCGAAGTCGTGACTCCCCAATCATGTTAGTGCGTCGCGACCGTGCTCGCCGCCCTTGACAGGCAACCATTTGGTTGCATATTAGCCGCATGAACGACGACGCCGTTTTTCGCGCGCTGGCGGATGCGAGCCGGCGGCAGCTGCTCGATCGGCTGCACCGCAG
>Ga0126381_100010821_pt1 | contig 10289 bp, 8 predicted proteins | sample PanSoiMetPlot_28_FD_96465 | JGI IMG/M metagenome (GOLD analysis project Ga0126381, IMG submission 96465) | Tropical forest soil microbial communities from Panama - MetaG Plot_28 | ecosystem: Environmental > Terrestrial > Soil > Tropical forest > Bulk soil | place: Panama | collected 2016-02-17 | reverse complement strand
TAATGATCCGGCGCCCAGAAGGACGCAATAACGTGGAAAGAAAGACAGTACCGGTTCTGGTGGTCGGCGGCGGGCCGGTCGGCTTGGCGCTGGCCGGCGACCTCGGCTGGCGCGGCGTTTCCTGCCTGCTGATCGAGCAGAGCGACGGCTCGATCTATCAGCCGCGCATGGATCTGGTCGGCGTCCGCACCATGGAGTTCTGCCGGCGCTGGGGCCTGGTCGGCGCGGTCGAGGCCTCGCTCTACCCGCGCGATTACGCCCAGGACAACATCTACCTGACGAGTCTCACCGGCTACGAACTCGGCCGCGAGCGCTTTCCCGGCATCGGCCAGGCGGCGCCGCCGCCCGAAAGCCCGCAGCGCCGCGAGCGTTGCCCGCAGAACATGTTCGATCCGATCCTGCAGGCGTTCGCGGCGTGGCAAAAATCCGTGCGGCTGCGCTACCGCACGCGGCTGGTTTCGTTCACGCAAAGTCCCGAGGGCGTGATCGCCACGGTCGAGAATGCCGAGACCGGCGCGCGCGAGGAGATCGCGGCGCAGTACATCGTGGGCTGCGACGGTGCGCGCAGCCTGGTGCGCGAGACGCTCGGCATCCCCATGCTGGGCAATCCGGTGCTGACCTACACGACCAACGTGATCTTCCGCTGCCCGCACCTGCTCTCGCTGCACGACAAGGGCAAGGCGTATCGGCACATCTTCATCGGGCCGGAGGGCACCTGGGCCACCATCGTGGCGATCAACGGCCGCGATGAGTGGCGCTTTTCGCTGATCGGCAGCGCGGAGCAGCGCGACTACACCACCGCCGACATCAAGGCCGCGATCCGCCGCGCCGTCGGCTGCGATTTCGAGTTCGAAATTTTGAGCGTGCTGCCGTGGGTGCGCCGCGAGCTGGTCGCCGAAAACTTTCGCAACGGCCGCGGTTTTATTGCCGGCGACGCCGCGCACATGATGTCGCCGACCGGCGGCTTTGGCATGAATACCGGCATCGGCGACGCCGTCGACCTGTGCTGGAAGCTGGCGGCGACGCTCGCAGGCTGGGGCGGCGAGCATTTGCTCGATTCCTATACGCGCGAGCGCCAGGCGGTCGGCGCCCGCAACGTCGCCGAGGCGAGCGGCAATCTGCGCCGCATGCTGTCGGTCGGCGCCCATCCGGACATCGCCGACGACACGCCGCAAGGCGCGGCGGCCCGCGCCAAGGTCGGCCCGGCCTTTACCGAGATGATGCGCCACGAATGGTTCACGCTCGGCATTCACCTCGGCTATCGCTACGAGGGCTCGCCGATCTGCTGGCCGGATGGCAGCCCGCCGCCGCCCGACGAGGCACGAAAGTATGTGCCGGTGGCGCGGCCGGGCCACCGCGCGCCGCACGCCTGGCTCGCCGACGGCCGCTCGACCCTCGACCTGTTCGGCCGCGGTTTTGTGCTGCTCGGCTTCGATGCGGCCGCCGGCGAGGCCGAGCCGCTCATCCAAGCAGCGCAGGCGCGCGGCGTGCCGTTGGAATTCGTCGCGCTCGCCGAGCCGCAGGTTGCCGCGCTCTACGAACGCAAATTCGTGCTGGTGCGCCCCGACGGCCACGTCGCCTGGCGCGACGACCGCATGCCGGACGAGCCCGATCGCCTGATCGACGTGGTGCGCGGCGCGGCGACGGTTCCCACTGCCGCACAAAACGCGGTATGATTGTCGCAACGTGAAGCTTACGAGGCGCCATCATGACCCAAAAGATTCCGACCCGCGAAGAACTCGCTCAATCCGGCTCGCTCGAAGAGCTGTACGGCAAACTCGATCTGGTCGGCATTGCGCCGGGCTGGGCCAAGAAGACACCCTCGCTGTACCCGACACCGAAGAAAAATTTTCAGCCGGCGCATTGGAGCTACGAGCGGGCGCGCGGCGCGCTCGATGCCGCCGGCCGACTGATCAACACGGAGCTCGCCGAACGGCGTAATCTCATCCTCTACAATCCGGCCGCCGAGGCGAGCTACGGCACGGTGCGCACTCTCGTTTCCGCCTACCAGATGATCATGCCCGGCGAATGGGCGCGCTCGCATCGTCACACCCCGAACGCGCTACGGCTCATTCTGGATTCCGAACCAGGCGTCTACACCGAAGTGGATGGCGTCAAGATCGCCATGGACCCAGGCGACGTGCTGCTGACGCCGAACTGGTCGAGCCACGGCCATGGCAATAACAGCCGCGCCTGCGCCTACTGGCTCGATTTTTTGGACGTGCCGCTGGTGCACCTGCTCGAGCCGGTGTTCTTCGAGCCGGCCGAAGAGGAGGGTGACGGCAAGGATGCGTCCGCCGGCCCGCCGCCGACCAAAGATTCGCCGTTCGTGTTCCCGATCAGCGAAACGCTTAAGCGCCTCGATGCCGCCAAGCCCGACCCGTCGGGCCCGTTCGGCACCAGCGTACAGCTCGGCGATCCGGCGATGGACACGATCGGCCTGCACATGATGCGGCTTAAGCCGCGCGCCAAAACCGCGACCTTGCAGACCACCGCTAACAATATTTATGCCGTCGTGCAGGGCAGCGGCGCAACGAACGTGGACGGCGAGCGCTTCGAATGGCGCCGCGGCGATGTCGTCGCCGCGCCGGCCTGGCTGCCGCACGCGCATGAGGCCGGCGAGGACGCACTGCTGTTGCGTGTCACCGACGAGCCGGTGATGCAGCGGCTCGGCTTTTTGCGCGTCGAACAGCCGAAGCAAGCCGCGCACTAGACGCGGCGTCCCGGTGCCCGCCTGCCGCGATGCGGCAAGCTGGCAAAAATGAAAAATAAGGGGGGATCAATGCTCAGGATTTCGTCCTGCGTGACGGCGGCTATTTTTGCCATGCTGTCGACGGCCGCCTCCGCGCAAATCGCCGACTTCAAGCCCGTCGGCGAAGCCACTCTGGCGAATCCCGACCCCGCCGACTGGCTGATGATCAGCCGCACCTTCGACGAGCAGCGTTTTTCCCCGCTCGATCAAATCAACAAGAGCAACGTCGGCCAGTTGCGCATGGCCTGGGCGCGCGGCCTGCCGGCCGGTACCCAGGAATCGACGCCGATCGTCTATCAGGGCGTCATGTATCTCTACGTGCCGGGCGCCGGCATCGAGGCGGTGGACGCCACCAACGGCGATCTGATCTGGGAATACCAGCGCGATTATCCGCGAACGGTCAATCCGCAGGCGGCGCGCAACAAGAATCTCGGCATTTTCGGCGACATGATCTTCTTCGCCGCGCCGGACGGTTTTTTGATCGCGCTCGATGCCAAGACCGGCAAGCTGCGCTGGGAATCCAAGCTTGACAATGGCGGCCAGACCGCGGGCGGCATGCTGGTGGCCGACGGAAAGATCATCACCAACCGCACCTGCGAGCAGAACGTACGCGACAACTGCTTTATCGCCGCCAACGACGCCGCGACCGGCAAGCTGCTGTGGAAGTTCTATGTCACCGCGGCGCCGGGCGAACCGGGCGGCGACACCTGGGCCGACATGCCGGTCGAGCAGCGCGCCGCCGGGCCGTGGGGCCTGCCGGGTTCCTACGATCCCAAGCGCAAGGTGGTGTACTGGGGCGTCGCCAACCCGAACGCCTATACGCGGCTGTTGCGTCACGGCAGCGCCGACGCCGTTCCGCTCGGCGCACCGGCCGATCTCTACAGCAACTCGACGCTCGCGCTCGACATCGAGACCGGCAAGCTCCGCTGGTACTATCAGGAGCTGCCTGGCGACGATTGGGATGCGGACCACAATCACGAGCGCATCCTCGTCCACACTAAGCTCGATCCCGATCCGAAATCGGCCAAGTGGGTCAATCCGGCGCTCAAATCCGGCGAGGAGCACGACGTGATCGTCACCGTCGCCGAAGGCGGCGGCCTGTTCGTGCTCGACCAGGCCGACGGCCGTTTCCTCTACGCGCGGCCGTTCCCGTACGACGATCCCAACATCAACATGAACAAGATCGACGTGAAAACCGGACAGACTTTCGTCAATCCGGAAAAGCTGTTCCACAAGGACGGCGATCACATCATCGGCTGCTATCACAACACCCGCGGCCTTTGGTCGGTCGCCTATTCGCCACGCACCAATGCGGTCTACGTGCCATTCCAGGATCAATGCGTGTCGATGACGGCGAACGCCAAGGCCAAGACCGGCTGGGGACCGCGCAAGGGCGTGATGCGCCCCGGCTCCGATCCGAACAAATACATGAATCTCGGCAAGGTCGACCTCGCCACCGGCGAATTGCACGTGCTGTATTCGCAGCCGCAGCCGGGCGCCGGCTCGGCGCTGACGACCGGCGGCGGCCTGGTGTTCTGGGGCGACGAAAACCGCCGCTTGCGCGCCTTCGACGACGAGACCGGCAAGGTGCTCTGGGAATCGGTGCTCGGCGGCATGATCACCACCAGCACCATCAGCTATGCGGTCAACGGCAAGCAATACGTCATGGTGTTCACCGGCGAAGGCCAATCGGTCTCGGCCGGCCCGCTCAGCCTGACGCAAAATTCGATGCCGAAGCCGGTGCACGGCCACAATGCGATCTATGTGTTCGCTTTGCCGTGAGCGCGTTCGAGCCGATGCGCCGATGCCGGCGGTTGCTGATTCTCGGCGGCGTGCTGCTCATTCCGGCCGCGACATTCGCGCAAGACAGCGCGCAGATCGCCGCCGGCGCGGAAGCCTACCGTGACAAATGCGCCGAGTGTCACGGCGAGCGGCTGGTCAACCCCGGAGCGAGCTTCGACCTGCGCAAGCTTCACGCCGACGAACGCGCGCGCTTCGACAAGTCGGTCAACGACGGCAAGGGCCAGATGCCGGCGTGGGGCGGCGTGCTGAGCGCCGAAGACATGGACGCGCTGTGGGCCTACATCCGTTCCAAGGCGTATGATTAGAAGCAAATCATCACGGATCGCCGTCGTCGGCGCCGGGCTGGGCGGCTTGACGGCGGCCGGCTTTTTGCAGCGCTCCGGCTTTGCGGTGACGGTCTACGAGCAGGCGCCGGCGTTCTCGCGCATCGGCGCCGGCATCATTCTCTCCGCCAATGTCAGCAAGGTGCTGCGCCAGCTCGGCCTCGAAGACGGACTGGTCGCCGCCGGCATCAAATCCGAACGCTACGTCAGCCGCGCCTGGGACACCGGCGCGACGATGTACGAGATCGTGTTCGATGCCGACAGCGAGCGGCATTACGGTGGGCCCTACATCCACATCCATCGCGGCGATCTGCATGCGGTGCTGGAGCGCGGCGTGGCGCCCGGCAGCATCGCGTTCGATCATCAACTGGTGGACCTCAAGGAGACGCGCGACGGCGTGCGCCTCATGTTCGGCAACGGCGCCGAGGCGGACGCCGAAATCGTCATCGGTGCCGACGGCATTCGCTCGAAAGTGCGCGAGTTTCTGCTCGGGCCCGAGCCGCCGCAATTCGCCGGCGCCGCGGCGTATCGTGCGATTTTTCCGGCCGCGCGCCTTGGCGGCTTTTATATTCCGGACTGCACCAAATGGTGGGGGCCGGACCGCCACTGCCTGCCCTATTACCTGACCGGCCGGCGCGATGAAGTGTATGCGATCGGCGTGGTGCCGGCGGCAGGCTGGGACAGCGAGGAGCAATCAGTGCCGGCGACGCGCGCGCAATACCTGGAATCGTTCGCCGGCTTTCATGCCGACCTGCAGCGCGTGCTCCAGGCGGTCGACGGTGTGACGCTGTGGCCGATCTTCGACCGCGACCGCAACGATTGTTGGAGCGGCGGCCGGCTGGTGCTGCTGGGCGACGCCTGCCATCCGATGCGCCCCTTCATGGCGGCCGGCGGCGCCATGGCGGTCGAGGACGGCGCGATTTTGGCCCGCTGCCTGGCGCAGTTCGACGATCTTGACGTGGCGTTCCGCACCTATGAGGCGACGCGCATCGCGCGGGTCGCGAAGGTGCAGGAAATCTCGATCGCCAATACCTGGATGAGCGGCCCGACCGAGACCGACTGGTTTTATTGCTATGATGCCTGCACGGCGCCGCTTGAGATGTAGGGTGGGCAAAATCGTCCGCTGCTGCGTTCCCGCGTGGGCATCGCGCGTGCACGATTTTGCCCGCGCGGCGGCATGTGATGCACGCGATGCCCACCATACGAGTGATCAAAATGCCTGAGCTGAAACCCGATCCGATGATCGCCCGCGATCTCGTCGGCTATGGCGAAAAACCGCCCGATCCGAAGTGGCCGGGCGGCGCGCTGATCGCGGTGAATTTCAATCTCAATATCGAGGGCGGCGGCGAGGCCTCGCTCATCAACGGCGACGACATTTCCGAGGGAATGCTCAACGACATCGGCGTGCCGACCTATCGGGACGTGCGCGTGCCGCTTGTCGAATCGGTGTTCGAATACGGCAGCCGCCGCGGCGCCTGGCGCGTGCTCGACGCATTTGCCGAGTTTTCCGTCCGCATGAGCATTCTGGGCGTGGCGCGGGCGCTCGAGCAAAATCCGGAGCTGGCGCAAGCCTGCGTCGCGCGCGGCCACGAGATCGTCAGCCACGGCTATCGCTGGATCGACTATTGCGACGTGCCTGAGAACGTCGAACGTGAGCACATAAGCCGCGCCGTCGAAATCTTGACGCGCGTGTGCGGCGCGCGGCCGGTCGGCTGGATGACCGGGCGGCCAGGGCCGAACACACGGCGGCTGTTGGTCGAGGCCGGCGGCTTTTTGTACGACCGCGACTCGCTCAACGACGAGCTGCCCTATTGGCTCGACGTCGGCGGCCGGCCGCATCTTGTCATTCCGTATTCGTACGAGACGAACGACAACCGCTTCAACGAGAACAGCGGCTTCTCCACCGCCGACGACTTTTTCATCTACATGCGCGACGCCTTCGACGTGCTGTACCGCGAAGGCCAGCGCGGCGCGCCGAAGCTGCTCTCGATCGGCCTGCACGACCGCCTGATCGGCCGCCCCGGCCGCTGCAAGGGCTTGCTCAAGCTCCTCGACTTCATGCGCGGCCACGACGGCGTCTGGTTCGCCACCGGCGCCGAAATCGCCCGTCACTGGCGCGCGACGTTTCCGACAAGCGGAATGTAAGTCGCAGCCGCGCATAAAGCGATCACTGCCGCACCTCCTCCGGCGCCTTGAGATGGCGGAAGGAGAACAGCAGCGCGGCGTCGTAGACGATTTTCAGCGTGCCGCAGACGACAAGCGGCAGGCCGGTGAACGGCGAGGCGAGCAGAAAACCGGCGAGGCTCGGGCTGATCGCCGAGGCGAGGCTGCGCGGCACCGCAGTGACGCTGGCGGCGGCGGCGCGCTCGGCCGGCGTCACTACCGCCATGACGTAGGAGGTGCGCGCCGGCACGTCCATTTGCGAGAGCGCCGAGCGCACCAGCAATAGCCCGAGCACGACCTTCAGGTCCGACGCGAATGCCGCGATGATGAGAAAGATGCTGGACGGAATGTGCGTGAACACCATGGTGTTGATCAGGCCGATATGGCGCGACAGCCGCGCCGCGACCGGATAGGAGAACGCGCCCAAAATCCCGGTCCAGAAAAAGAACACGCTCGCCGTCGCGATCGACAGGTGGAATTTTTCGAACAGCCACAGCGCCAAGATCGACTGCCCGGTGAAGCCGCCGGCAAAGGCGTCGACGCTGAACAAGGCGGCAAGCTTGTAGACGATGCCGCGCGACGGCCCGAGCGGCGCCGCCGGCGCGGCTTCGGCGCGCAGATGCGGCAGCCGCCGGTACAGCAAGACGCAGACAACGCCGAGCCCCGCATAGGCGTAGAACAGGATCTTGAACGCGTCCGGCTGCGCGATGCCGAGATGCACCAGAAAATCGGGCGCAGCCGCGGCGAGCGCGCCGGCGGCCGTGGACAGCGCGCCGATCAGTCCGTAGCGCGCGAACACGCGCGTGCGTTCCTCGTTGGCGACGCTGTGCGCCAGCATCGATTGTTCGAGCGGCACCAGCACGCCGAGATCGCCGGTTGCCGGATTGATGCTGCCGAGGCAACCGACCATGGCGATCAGCGCAATACCGGCGACATTGGCGAACGCCAGCCCGGTCGCCACCATCAGCGCCGCACCGGCGATCATGAGCGTGCGCAGATCGTAGCGCGGCGCGATCGCGCCGACGGAAAGCGTGAGCGCCGCGGTGCCGAGCAGCGCCGCGGTCAAAATGGCGCCGATAGCAACGGTGTCGTAGCCGGCCGCGGAGAGATAGGCCGGCAACACGATGACGGCGAAACCATCGCCGATGCCGCGCACGCCGCGGCCCACGTAAAGCAGCAAAATGTCGGAGCGCATCGCCATATCGCTCGTTCAATCACGCTGCGAAGTCAATGAGTTGCTCACCACGGCAGGCCGGCCAACCCGAAAGCAGGGGAAGGCCTTGCCAAAAGATGATATCTTTAGTATCTACCGGGCAAGATGACCGCAGCCGCCCCCACTGCGCTGTCGCAAATGAACGGCGAACTGTTGACCGCGCGGGTCATGTTCGTCGGGCGCTCGTCGTCGCTGTCGGCACAGATCGTGGCGGACGTGCGCGACGCGCTGTTCGCCAAGAAACTGAAACCCGGCGATTTTCTCGGCACCGAAAAGGACCTCGCCGCGCGCTTTCATGCGAGCCGCATCGTGGCGCGCGACGCGCTGCGCACGCTGGAAGCGCTCGGCATCGTCGAAATTCGCATGGGCAAGGGCGGCGGCGCCCGCATCGCGCACGGCAATCCGCGACTGTTCGCCGAGGCACTCGCCGTGCAGCTCGACCTCACCGGCGTGTCGGCCGCCGAGATCATGGACGCGCAGCGCGCCATCGAGACGCTCGGCGCCGAATTGGCGGCCGAGAATGCCACGGCCGCCGATATTGCAAAGCTGCGCCGGCTGCTGCGCGAGGCCGAAGCGGCGATGAGCGATCTCGACGAATTCACCCGGCTGTCGCGCGACTTTCATCTCGCCGTGGCCGAGGCCTCGCACAACCGCGTGCTGATCGTGCAGCTGATTTCGCTCGAGCACGTGTCGTGGCCGCGCCGCAACGTCACCGCCACGCCGAAACTCGCCCGCCACATTCTCGACGTGCACGGCAAGCTCGCCGACCTGATCGAGCTGCATGACCCGAGCGGCGCGCGGGCGCTGATGGACGACCACGTCAAGATGATCCGCGCCCGCCGCGTCGCCGAACGTGATGGCACTACCGCACGCAAGGCCAACAGTCGTCCAGCCGCACGAGCGCGCAAGGCCGCCGACCAACGAACCTGTTGCTGACATTGACGCCAAACACGGAGGACCCAATGGCAAAATTTCTGATCGAACCGCATTTCCGGCTGCACGAATGGGTAGCCGAGGAGAAGGGCTATTTCCGCGCCGAAGGCCTGGACTATGAATTCCGCGAGCTGGTGCGCTCGACCGGCGGCCAGGTTCACAACAAGGGCGACAAGGTCGGCGCCTACCAGTCGATCGAGGCCGGGCGCAAGTCGAACGTCAGCTGCGCCTGCCACTGGACCATCAACGTCGCGGCGTCGAAGGGTCTCGGCCGCATGTACGCCGATCTCTATTCGGTGTCGCCGTCCGGCATTTTCGTGCCGCCGGATTCGCCGGTGAAGACGCCGGCCGATCTCGCCAATGTGCCGGTCTCGGTCGGCTATCAGTCGGGCAGCCATTACGCCACCGTGCAGGGGCTCGAGCAATATCTCAAACCCGAAGAGATCAAGCTGCACTATGCCGACGGCATGTTGTTCGCCCGCATGGAGCAGCTGATCGACGGCAAGGCGCCGGCGGTCAGCCTGTTCAGCGGGCCATATTACTTCGCCGAACAGCTCGGCTTCCGCAAGGTCATGGACACCACGTTCATGATCGCCACCATGATCCACGGCGATCCCGATCCGGAAGACCTGCGCAAGTTCTTCCGCGCGCTGCGCAAGGCGCAACGCGACATCGATCTGCGGCCCGAGCTGTACACGCATTATTACAAGAACGAGTTCCCTGACCGCTTCCATGCGCTGATGGACACGCGGCGCTGGGGCCCCGGCGAACGCCTGGTGTTCGAGCCGTACACCAAGGAGGTCTACGAGGAATCCTTCGAGTGGATCGCCGACCACCACATGTTCGCCGAAGGCGAGATGGGCGCCGGCCAATACGAGAAGGCGACGCTGTCGCTGATGTCGTAGACGCAGTGAATTGAAGGGCGTTCCGCGCAAGCGGGGCGCCCACAGCATTCGAAACTGAAAGTCAAAAACAACAAAAGGGAGTATCGCCATGGCTACACGCCTCATCCCCGTCAAGGTCGCGCCGAAGGGCATGGGACTGAACGACTTCGTCGCCATGCAGGAAGGCTTCTTCGCCGCCGAAGGACTCGACGTCGAAT
>Ga0126381_100010820_pt1 | contig 10289 bp, 5 predicted proteins | sample PanSoiMetPlot_28_FD_96465 | JGI IMG/M metagenome (GOLD analysis project Ga0126381, IMG submission 96465) | Tropical forest soil microbial communities from Panama - MetaG Plot_28 | ecosystem: Environmental > Terrestrial > Soil > Tropical forest > Bulk soil | place: Panama | collected 2016-02-17 | reverse complement strand
TCCTTCAGCGCGGGATTCTGGCGCAGGGCTCCTTCAATCAACTCCTTTCCTTTGGCTCCCTCACCGCGCTCTGCATCGAGTGTCCCAAGCTTGTAGCGAGCGAGCACGTTGTTCGGGTCGATTTCAAGCTCCTGCTGAAACTCCCCCTCCGCAAGTTCCGGCTTGCCAGCCTTGATATACTCGGTCCCCAATTCTTCATGCAGCCCGGGCTGACGCGGAACTTGTTGGATGGCTACTAGATATTCCGCGATGGCGTCTTCATGCCTGTCTGCCTCGGCATCCGCCTGGGCAATCACCTGATGCACGCGCCAGGAGTTGGGATCGATCTGAAACATCTTCTCATAGCTGTTCTTGGACACGAGGAGGTGGGCGCGACCGCGATTATATAGAATGTCCACATTCTCAGGTGCGAGTTTGACCGCCTTGTCGAGGGCCGCAGCCGCTTCTTCCGGACTCTCCGACGCAAGCTGGACAACGCCAAGCCACATCCAAGCGTTCGCATCCGACGGATAGTAGGAAGTCTCTTTTTGTAGCGCGGCGATAGCCTTGTCAAAGTGATTGAGTCTGTAGTGTGCGATGGCCAGGAAAAGATTTGCGCCGCGGAGACGCGGCTCCAGACTGAGCGCCTTTTGAAGGCTCGCGATGGCCTCCTCGTTCCTTCCCTGCTCTTCCCGAACCAAAGCCAGGTTGAAATGAGCTTCGGCGAATTGCGGAGAGGACTGTGTGACCGAGGCGAAGCTCTCAGCCGCCTCCTCCAAATGTCCCTGGTGCAAGGCCTCCGTTCCGTGGCGCATCTTTTCAGTGACTGTCGAGGTTTGCGCGAATGCGTAGCCTGGGCAACAAAAGAATGCAAGGAGGCAAAACATGCAGCCCCGAGTGAACCCTGACACCGGCTTTAGGAAACAAGGCTTTGAAGGCCTGGTGCGAGAGAAAATCGGCCGATCGGTCGGCATGTTCAAATTCTATACCCTGCCGCCAAGGGAGAGAATCCACGGTCAAAAGGAAACCTCCAGCGGGGACCCCCGGCTGCAAGAGGTGCGTTTCGGAACTGGACTAGTGCGCGGACGCTCAGAATTGGAAGCGCAAGGTGAACTGCACTTTTCTGGCATCTTCTATCGTACCAGTGCTGCCGCCATAGCTATTGTCCGTTGGGCCCGTATCGGGTCTCGTAAAGACATGCCGATTAAATGCGTTGATCAACTCCGCCTTGAGAATAAGACTCTGGGACTCGTGAATCTGTGTGCGTTTTATGATGGAGAAATCCTCGTTGATGTAGCGGTAACTTCGAACCTCGCCGGTAATTCGGGGAAAGTTTCCGAAGGCATAAGATCCTCGCGAGTTAACCAACCCTGTTTGGTTTGGATCGATGAACGCAGCGCAGTTGAAGTACGTAGCTACGCCTGCCGGCGCCGTGAATGTCCCATCAGGGTTCTCCGTACAACCGGTTCCGCCGTTTAAGAACACTTGCCCAACATCAAAGGATCCAGCGGTCGAGCTTAACAGAGGTTGGCCGGGCACGGGGTCGAACCGTATACATCCGCTGATGTACGTTGAGAACCCAGGTACGCCAGTTGCGCAGCTAAACGACAGCGGCTGGCCGCTCTGATACCGCTGAACACCTCCGACTTCCCATCCTCCAACAACCTTGCCCAGGGCTCCCCCCTGGTTCGCGAATTTCTTCCCCGGTCCTAGAGGGAGTTCGTAAAGGTAACTCAAGACGAAAGTATGAGGAATGTCTTGATAACTGAGGCTCTTCTCGGCCTTGAGGTTGTAGGGATTTTGGGCATACCCTCCGCCGGAAAACTGCGCAAACTCCGGCAAGGCGCTATCGGCGTCAGTGAGAGTTTTTGAGAATGTGTAAGAGGCCAACAAGTTCAAGCCGTTATGGAAGCGCCGCTCGACCTTAGCGAGAAGAGCGTGATAAGTGGACTGGCCTAGATTCTCCAGGCAACAATCCGTGTTGATATTCTGATACTGGGGAAACGGACGCAGCGCTTGCGCAACAGTTGCCCCTCCACCATAAAGGCTGTTGAACTGAGTGAATGGGGCAGTGACGGATACGCACGGTGTTCCTGCCGTGTTGTTCAAAGTTAAGTTAAGGCAGCTCCCCAGCGCGAAGTACTTGGGATTCAGATCATTGATTTGCGCCAGAGCTGACCGCAGGCGGGTCCCGTGGCTACCCACGTAACCCACGCTCAAGATGAGGTCCGGCCCTAGCTGATGCTCCACCTCCAAGCTCCAATTCTGAACCATGCCGGGACGCCCATAGCTCGGGGCAACATACGTCGGACCACCAAAGCCTCCACCGAAGCCGCTGTTTTCCTGGGCAGGGTCAAGATTCGGCGGCGGGGTGTAGGCAGGGATGCCTGTGCTCAGTAAGACCGGGCTTCCTGTTTTAGGATCAAAGGCGTAACTGAAGCTGTCTGTCGAACCCCAGCTTGGGGATGCTGTGAAACCGTCTGTTAGAGACACGCCAAAGTCGCCATAGCTCAGCGGGGCATAATAGATCGCGTATCCCCCACGAAGGACAGTGTTTCTAAAGCGACCGAATAAAGCTTCCGGCGCATAGGAGAATCCCACGCGGGGCCCGAAGTCCCTCCAGTATGTTCTAGCACCCGTAGCGCTTGTCCCGCTGTGGCCCGGTCCATTTCCCCCAAAAATCAAGGCGCCAAGAAGAGGAGATCCGCTCGGGGTGGTCGCGCCTGGATTTGGAGCGTTCAAGCTGATCACAGATTGGGCATAGGCTGATTCGTGCCTGGGCGTCTCCACTTCGTAGCGTAGGCCAAAGTTCACCATCAGATTCTTGTGCACTTTAAAGTCATCCTGAATAAACGCTGCGTAGTAGTTGGAAACAAAACGCGGCTGCCGAGAGCGAACAGCCAGGGAAGCGGTACTGACCGCGCCGATCAGAAAACTTGCGAATGGGTCACCTGTCACCGTGCCCTGATTTGGCTCTGCGGCAGTCTGGCCGAAGTCGAACGAGAGGCCTGGCGATTCGTGTGCCCGGTCAATATGGGAGAACTGAAAAGATCTCCAATCCAGTCCAAAACGGAGCGTATGCTTACCCTTGGTCCAAGAGACGCTGTCCGCCGAAACTAGACTATTCACGGAGTCCGTGTCGAAGTTCGCCGTGCCATAATTCGAAAGACCTTGAGTTCCCCCACTGAAGCTGATTTGCGGAAAAATGGGGCCATGAGCCCCAGAAATTCCTAGTTTTGCCGGCCAATCCGTGCCATCGGCCGAAGTTGAGATACTTTTGTTCAGGATGCGGTTTAACCCGACATTTAAGTGGTTGACCAGCGTACCACTGACGAAATGATCCCATCCAACGCGGTAATAGTCGGTATTAAAAGGATGATGGAAGCGAACGTCTACCGGCACGGGAAACTGAGGCGCCGTGTTGTAGGCGTCTTGATTGCGTTTGGTGAAGGAAAAGTACAGTTTGTCATAAGCAGAAAAACTATGATCGGCCCGGACTGTCCAAGTCGTGTCTAAAATGGGAGTATTCGCCTGAAAAACAAAATTTTGCTGGTACTGATTCTGGTTGGCCGTGGTCGGCTTCGGGATGAAATTGAGAATATTCTGCGCAACCGCGCTAATGGGGACCTGATTGTTGGGGAAAGCCGTTCGGCAGTTCTGTCCACCAACAGTCTTAGTCGTCGAGGGATCGAAGATCTGGCCCTGATAAATTGTACTGCCGTCGCATGGGTTTATTCCTTGAGGATTCGCCAGGTTTATTAGACTAGCAAAATTACCTGCCCTCTCGTTGAGGGTAGGTACCGTTGTTGTACTGGTTGTGCCCTGGGACTGCCGATACTGTTCCCAGGAAAAGAAGAAAAAGCTCTTGTCGCGGCCGTTGTAGAGTTTGGGAATCCATACGGGACCGCTAAACGTCCCTCCGTAATCATTCTTCTTATCGACGTTTCTAGGCAAGTGCTGGAGATTGTTGAACCAGTTGTTCGCGTTAAGGGCTTCGTTGCGGAAGAGGTCAAAGGCAGCGCCGTGAAACTTGTTGGTGCCTGACTTCGTTGTGAAGCTCTCAACGCCACCGGAGGTGCGGCCAAAATCCGAGGGGACCGTAGAGGTCGTTACCTTGAATTCGTCCAGCGCCTCAACCGAGGGCGCAGTCTGGTCAAAAGCCGAGCCGCTATCCGCACGCGCCGTGCTGGCGCCGTCCAAAAGGATCTCGTTGCCGAAGTTCTGCCCCCCAGCCAGTTTCGCTTGAAAAATTCCGCTGGAACTGTCTGCGGCACCCGGGCCGGTGGTTCCTGGAGTAATAAAAACGAAGGCCTCTGGCGAGCGAAGGTTGCTTTGCCCGGTGGCCGAAACTGCGAGCGGCAACTCCTCAATCTGCCGCGTTGAGACCACAGTGCCGATATCGGACGATTGGGTCTGTAAGGCTGGTGTGTCGGCGTTGACAGTAACGGTTTCCGTGACGACTCCGGGCTGCAGGGTGACCTCGAGTGGAGAGGTTGTGTTGATCTGGACGACCACGCCTTTTTGGTCCGAAGTTTTGAAGCCGTCGGCTGTGACAGTAATGTCATAGACGCCAACCTGCATGTCGGGGATTCGGTAAGCGCCCGTGTCAGTTGACGTGGTTTTATAGACGGCTCCCGTGTTTGTGTTAGTGGCGGTGATGGTTGCTCCCTGCACAGCGCCACCGGTGGAATCAAGGACGGTGCCCGCGATAGTGCCACGGTCAGATTGGGAAAGCGCCGAAGTAGCGGTAGCGAGAAGGAACAAGGCCAAAGCGAGGAATCTGGAATACTGCTTTGCAGAGAAGAACCGCAACGGGACAGTTGCGAAACGCACAAAACTCATTTCTTGCCTCCTGCATAGCCGCACCGAAGGCTATTGACACTGAGACCGCTCTGACATCCTCGACGTTCACAGCGCACCAAAGGCCGAGTGGGAGGCGGAGTCGCCTGGGGCCGCAGCGTCAGCGATGGCCGAACCAGGTGGCGAATCGGGACTGATCCTGGGTTACAAGCGACCTAATTAAGACAAAACTGTTTAGTGCGTTCTCACAAAGCCCCCCAAACTTTGGGAACATTTGGCATCAGCAAAGAACCTGTTGTCAAGGAGAAATTCTTTGAATAAGCTTAGACAAACGATTGTCTTGAGCCTTTCCGCGCGCAAAGACGAGGGTCTAGCGCCAACCGGGCAAAAGGAGTCGTAAGTAACACGTCGTAAGTTCTTAGTTTTGAGAAACAAACAGCTTGAGGATGCGCCGGACCAAGTGGCGAACTCTCGCTTCCCCACGAGCCATGAGGACACCGCTTCTACGGTGGAAGGTTAGGCCCGTCCTTTCGTAGGTTTGGGGTCTTGTTCGGGCTATGCTTATGTGGCACTTGAGGGGTGTTTCCCACCGGACGAAGAGGTGCCAGGGTCAGCCGTGGCCGGCCGCAAGCAAAACCAAAATGGCCCGGAGAAGGCCGTCAGCCTGAAGATTCTCGCGGACTATCTGGGATTGTGCCCGGCGACGGTGTCCGTAGTGCTGAACAATGTTCCGGGGCGCTCGATTCCTGCAGAAACGCGCGAACGAGTGCGCGCAGCGGCACGCAAGTTCAACTATCAGCCGAGCTTGCTCGCGCGTTCGCTGCGAAAGCAGCGCACGTTCACCGTGGGCGTGCTGGCACCGGAGCTGAGCGACGGCTATCACACCATGGTGATGAGCGGCATCGGGGACCACTTGATGCGCGAAGGTTATTTCTATCTCACGGCGCATCACCGGCACAAGCCGGACATGATCGAGGAGTATCCGCGATTGCTTTTGGGCCGCGGGGCGGAAGGGCTGATTACCATCGACACAGCGCTTGCGCATGCGCTGCCGGTGCCAGTAGTGGCGGTGGCGGGTCACAGAAAAATTCCGGGCGTAACGAACGTCGTCCTGGATCACAAGAGAGCCGCTGAGTTTTTATTGCGGCATTTGTACCAGCTCGGGCACCGGCAAATCGCGTTCATGCGCGGGCAGCCGTTCAGCTCCGACTCGGACGATCGCTGGAGAAGTATCGTCAGCGTCGCGCGTGAACTTAGGCTGGAAATTCGCTCGGATCTCACGATTCAGCTGGAGCGCGACCTGACTTCGCCGGAGCTTGGCTATCCAGTTGTCCAGGAGCTGCTCGAAAAGCGTCGGCGGTTCACAGCGGTTGTATCGTTCAACGATATCGCTGCGATTGGAGCAATTCGCGCGCTGCGCGACGCGAATCTGCGCGTGCCGGAAGACGTTTCGGTAATTGGATTTGACGATATTCAGGCGGCTGCGTATCACAATCCGAGGCTTACGACAATTCGCCAGCCGTTGCGCCACATGGGCGAAACCGCGGCGCGGATTCTGCTCGAGCGCTTGCAGGGATGCAAGGATTACCCGGAAGCGTTGGCGGTCCCGCCGGAACTGATTACGCGCGAAACGACGGCACCGGTGAATCCACGCAGCCGGCGGCGGTAGAATGTTGGTCACGCGGAAAGAGTGCGAAGAAAAGGAGCTTTGGCGATGAAACCGCGACTCGTTGTTTTCGCTACAACACTTGCGACGTTGTCCGTATGGGCCTGGGCATACGCTCTCGGGCAGACAACCCACAAAGCCCATTCTCCAAGGGCAGGCGAATCGGTAAAAGCATTTCTTGGACGATGGGATCTGACGCTAAAGGCTTCCGATCGCGAATATCCTTCGTGGCTCGAACTGCGTCAAGAGAATGGAAGGCTGGTCGCGGAATTCGTGGGGCGCTGGGGAAACGCGCGGCCCCTTCCGAAAGCCGAGCTTTCAAACGGGCGCCTCACGTTTGTTTCGCCGAAGGAAGAAGAGGGCGCGAAGGCCGACATGCTTTTCGAGGGAACTCTGACGGGCAAGATTTTGTCGGGCACGGTGAATGGGCCGGACGGCAATACGTGGCAGTGGACCGGCGAGCCAGCGCCGCCTTTGACGCGCACGAACGCACCAAAATGGGGAACGCCAATCCAGTTGTTCAACGGAAAGGACCTCACGGGATGGCATATGAGCGAGCCAAACCCAGAAAAAGTATGGAAAGTGGAGAATGGGGAGTTGATCTCACCGGGTAATGGCCCAGAGTTGATCAACAATTCCAAATTCGGAGACTTCAAGCTGCACGTCGAATTCAATTGCGGAGAAAATTCCAATAGCGGCGTCTATTTGCGGGGCCGCTACGAAGTGCAAATCGAAACCGACTCGATCGAGGAGCCGCCTAGCCATCACATGGGTGGAATCTACGGTTTTCTCGCTCCCACCCCTGAGCAGCCACGAAGGTCGGGAGAATGGCAGACCTTTGACATCACGCTGGTCGGACGGATGGTCACCGAAACGCAAAATGGGCACACCGTCATCGACAACAAAGAAATCCCGGGCCTCACCGGAGGCGCTCTCGACAGCCATGAAGAGCTGCCGGGGCCGATCTATCTTCAGGGCAGCGAAAAAGGACGCGTGGCGTTTCGCAGCATCGTTCTAACGCCAGCTGATTAACGGAGCGATTCGAGCTCCCGATTTTTCTGGTTGCGCGTAGAGAGCGTGGACGCCGATCAGCGTGAGCTACCCATCGAGCACCGACTCGAGCGCTTGTTGTTATTTCTCTTCGATGATGGCGGCATCCCAGGGTTTCAGAGTAATGCTTTGGCCGTGGGACACCGCGATTTGCTGGAGAATTTCGGACCCCGCGCCGTACTCATAGGCGAACCTCTGAGGCTCGCTCGAGTAATTCAGGTAGTAGTGCAGCGTCTTGCCTTTGCGGTTGACTCCGTGCTTCACGCGTACGGTAGCAGGAAGATTCTGGTCCGGTCCCGTTAGTCCTGCTTTCTGAAGTACGGCAAGGAGCACGTCGCTCTGCAGTTTGTCGCTCAGCACGGTGCCTTCATAGGTCAGCGTGCCCTTGCCGAACGCATTTTCGGTGATCGCCGGGTACTTCCCAAAAAACGGGTGATCGTAGTACGCCAGCGCTGTGGCCGAGTCCAGAATCAACATTTCCGCCCAAGTTGTCACGCGGTTGTCGTCACCGGCATGAAAAGGATCATCTTTCAAGGCCAGATGATGCGCGAGACTTGAGAATTCCTGGTAATGGATTCCAGCGGCTTCCCGTAAAGGCCCGGGCGCCATCTCCCAGCGAACCGTCGAATACTCATTCGAAAACCCGCTCTTGAACGCGACCACCAGGTTTCCGCCGCCGCGGACGTACTCTACGAGCTTTCGCAACACCGCGTCGCTGGCTACGTAGAGCGGCGGAACAAGAATCACTTTGTAGTTAGAAAGATTCGTGCTCTCCGGAAAAACGAAATCAATGCCAATGTTCGCGCGGTACAGCTCGCGGTACATCTGCTGCTCGATCGTGCGATAGTTCACACGGTCGCTGAACTTCATGAACTCAATTCCGTAGTAGGAATCATCGCTGTGTAGAATCGCTACCTGATTCTTCCGCTGGAGATCCACAATTCCCGGGCCGATGCGCTGCAACTCGTGGGCGGTCCTGCTGACTTCTTCGTACGCTCTACCCGGCTCGAGGTCGTGGCCCAGCACGCCTTTCCAGTACGTTTCCTGCCCGTAGTGGATCGAATGCCAATGCCAATACTCGACCATGTTCGCACCAGACGAAGCGTGCGTATACACGTCGAGCCGCAACTGGCCGTCGTAGGGGGGATACTGATCCTTGGAATCCCAGCCAATGGCCTCGGCGTTAGTCTCGGTGATCAGATAATTCGTGCTCTTCAAGGAACGCATGTAATCGCCCACGCGCGAGGAAGCTTCTCCATCGAATCCGTCCTGCGTGTCGTGATAGGGATTCGCGGCGGCAATGTCGAGCGAGCGCGAAACGTCCAGCTCGTTTACTTCCGGCCGCGGCGGTCCGGCGAAATCGTGCGTAATGAATTGGTCCGGTCTCTTGTATTCGTTGACGAGAGACGCCTGCCATGCCAAAAAGTCGGTCGTGAGCCATTGCGAATAGCGCTCCCACTCGAGCTTCCATCCCGGATTGATGATCCCGTCGCGGGGCGGCAGCTCCGTCCAATCGTTCAATCGTTGTCCCCAGTAATTCAGCCCCCAAACCTTGTTCAGCGCGTCTACGGTGTGGAATTTTGCTTTCAGATACTCCGCAAAGCCGACCTGCACGTCGTGATTGGCGGCGCCCGCGGAAGAGGTTTCGTTGTCAATCTGGAAGCCGATGATGGCGGGATTGCTCCGGTAGTGCTCGAGGATTTTGCGAATCACGCGCTCGCAATAAAACCGGTAGGTAGGATTCAGCAGGTCGGTATTCTGGCGCAGGCCATAATAAAGATTCTGACCGCCGAGCCGTGTCACGACGATCTCGGGATGCTCCTTGTACATCCATGCAGGAATCGAATAAGTCGGCGTGCCCATGATGATGCGAATTCCCGCCGCGTGCAGCTTGTCTACGACGCGGTCCATCCAGGCAAACGCGAACTTTCCGTCCTGCGGCTCCCACAATCCCCAGCTGGATTCCCCGATGCGAGCGACCGTGATGCCCGCCTTCTGCATGAGCTGAACGTCCTGGTCCAGCCGGTCGTAAGGCATGTATTCCGGATAATAGGCGACGCCGTAAAGCACCGTGTCCATCCGGTCGGCACGAAAAGCCTCGCGGGTCTGTGCATTCGCGCGAGCTCCACCGAAGGCCATCGTGCAAGCCAAAGCGCTGATCCACGCGAGCTTTGCATTTTGTCGTGATCTTTTCGTTAAGAACATGGACACCCCCCCAATCGAATCCGTGGCCAAAACGACCGGCAACCAGGCTCTACGTCAAAGGCACGATACTATAAGCTGACTCAGGACAGGCGCTTCTGGGAATTCATGGCGGTCGATTCGCGCAGGACGAAACTCGTTTTCAGGACGTACTCGGTGCCTTTGGGATTCGGTGACACGCGGCGCACGTCGCTCAGCAGCGCCTGGAACGCCAACCTGCCGAGTTGCGGCTCCACGCCGCGATGACGGTTGATCGTGCGAGACACCGTTGCGGTCGATACTTTCGCGCGTCTAGCAATTTCGCGGATGTTCATAAGTCAGCGCAGCTGAATCCATTTCTGCTGCAGTACACTTCGTTCACTTGTGGGCCGCGCAATCGTCCGACTGCACCGCGCCTCGGTCAGTCTGCTTGCACGACGGAACCCGGTTTCCCCAAAAATCCCCGCCACCATTGTTCTGGATATATTTTCCCGTCCCTCTCGCCTCAGAGCCTGCCCGTAAACGGTATCCAACCAACGAAAGCCGCCCGCGGCCGCCGCTGCCGGGAGCGACCAGCTTGGGGTCAACCGTCAACGCCTGGGCGTCCGCGGCT
>Ga0126381_100010819_pt1 | contig 10289 bp, 7 predicted proteins | sample PanSoiMetPlot_28_FD_96465 | JGI IMG/M metagenome (GOLD analysis project Ga0126381, IMG submission 96465) | Tropical forest soil microbial communities from Panama - MetaG Plot_28 | ecosystem: Environmental > Terrestrial > Soil > Tropical forest > Bulk soil | place: Panama | collected 2016-02-17 | reverse complement strand
TCTGGCGCTAGCACCAACAGCACTAACGTTCAGCTCCACGTTGAACGTCACGACGCCTGGTCAAACCGTGACGGTGTCCAACATCGGAAGCGCAGCATTGAGGATCACGAGCATCACGCTCGGTGGTGCGAACCCAGGGAGGTTTGGGCTTACGCAGAATTGTCGCATTGGAGGCACCGGGCTCGCCGCTGGAGGGAGTTGCACGATCACAGTTACCTTTACGCCTAACCGTAATCAGGCCCGCTCGGCGTTGGTGCGTGTCAATGTCGCCGCGCCCGCAGTTTCGGGGACGGTGACTCTTGCCGGTACAACCATCCGGTCCACGATCGTCTTGTCACCCACGACGATTGCGTTCGGGAACAGTGCCGATTAACACAACGAGTACGGCCCAGACCATCACAGTTAGCAATCCGGGTCCGGCAGTGCTTGTGCTCAACAGCATCACACTTGGTGGCGCGAATCCAGCGCGGTTTGCGCAAACGAACAACTGTCCGATCGGGGGTACCGGATTGTCTGCTGGAGGAAGCTGCACGATCTCAGTGACCTTCACTCCCAATCGCCGGGTCGCCCGTTCGGCGACCATCACCGTTCGCAGCAATGCAGCCAACAATCCGCAGTCGGTTGCACTGACTGGAACCGGACAATAATCAGTAAGGAAGTGACGTCAGCGGCCCTATTAGCTTCTGACCTCAGTAACAAGGATACCGCTCTCGACAACCGCCGGGAGCGGCGTCCCGCTTTTTGCCGCGAATCGTTCAAAAATCCGCCGCCCCCGCTATCTTGTTCTGTTTGAGTTTGTTGCCGACAATTTGCATCCCAGAGACAATTTCATGACAAAGATGTAAACCCTTGCTCTATAGCATCTTTGACAACGAGGTGACATCGGACCAGAATGAGTCCGGTGCGCGCGTGGGGCGAGTCCGAGTTAGCCCTGTTCCTTCCCTCGAAAACCCAGTTGAGTGAAATTCAATCTGTGGGTGAGGACGCTTAAGAATGGAGAGAATTCTCGTTGTTGAGGATGATCGGGCCGTGCACCGGGCCCTCAAGCGCTTGTTTGAGCCTGAGGGCTATGCAGTCGACACAGCCTTCGACGGACAGTCGGGGCTAGAAACGTTCCGCTCTGCCCAGCCGTCGGCGGTGGTTCTTGATCTACGTTTACCTGGCATGCCTGGCCGCGATGTTTGCCGGGAGATCAAGCAGTCCGCGCCAGCGGTTCCGGTGATCGTGCTGAGCGCAGCATCCGATGTCATGGACAAGGTTCTGCTGCTCGAACTCGGTGCCGACGACTACGTCACGAAGCCATTTAGTCCTAAAGAGCTCCTGGCCCGTGTTCGGGCCGCAGTTCGCCGGTCGGTTCGCCCGACGGTGAGCGACACTTACTCTTTCGACGGAGTATTGGTCGACTTTCTGAAGATGCAAGTAACGCGGGACAACCAGGAAGTCACGCTGACACCGCAGGAGTTCAAGATCGTAAAATTCATGGCGCAAAATCCCAATCGCGTCATATCGCGAGAAGAACTCCTCAATGACGTCTGGGGTTACCAGAACTACCCGACGACGAGAACTGTCGACAACCACATTCTGAAACTTAGGCAGAAGCTGGAAGCTGATCCAGCGAATCCTGTTCACTTCAGAACCGTGCACGGAGTAGGTTACAAGTTCGTTCCGTAGCGTCTGCGCGCGACGCAAAGAGTGGGTCCAGGAGTGTTGCAGGTGGGAAAGTTTCGGCTGCGGACCAAGTTTTTGTTTTCGCTGATTCTGGTGGGGGTCGGCCTAACGGCCAGTACCTTGTTCGTAGCCCGCCAGACCGCCGAGCGCCAGGTCCGCCTGCAACTTCATCAGGACCTGCATAACTCCGTCTACACCTTCCATAATGTCCAGCGGGAGCGCGAGCAGTCTCTGACTCACTCCGCACAATTGCTCGCGGACCTTCCGATCCTGAAGGCACTCATGACTACCAGCCATGCGGCCACTATTCAAGATTCCTCGCAGGATCTGTGGAACCTGGCTGGCACGGATCTTTTCGTCCTCGCGGACCGCAGCGGCAAAGTCGTGGCGCTGCATAGCAAGGCTACGGATTTCGATCGAGGATCTGCGCAAGAGGCCTTCACCGACTCCATGGCGCAACCTGCTCCAAGCCGCTGGTGGTTTTGTGACAAGCACCTCTTTCAAGTTTCGCTGCAGCCTATCTACGTGGGCCCAGTTTCGGAAAATCAGGTCGTCGGCTACCTTGCGATCGGATACGAGATCGATGACGGCGTAGCGCGAGAGTTGAGTCAGGTCGCAGCCAGCCAAGTAGCCTTTCTTTACGGCGATAACCTCGTCCGAAGTACCTTGTCACCTCTCCAAGAAGCAGACCTGACTCAACAGCAACCAGCCAGTCAGGTTGTTTCCGAGCCGAAAGAGGTGCAACTCGGACAGGAGCGATTCCTCGCCACCCGCGTGGACCTTGCTTCCGGAGTCACTCCCCCTGTTCAGCTGTGCGTGCTGAAATCCCTGGATCAGGCCACTGCGTTTCTCGGTCGACTGAATCGCCTGCTTCTCACTCTCGGATTGGTCGCTGTGCTCATTGGCAGCGCCATGGTCTTCCTCTTCTCCCATACGTTGACTCGTCCGCTGGGCGCGCTGGTGGAAGGAGTCCGGGCGCTCGGACGGGGCGAGTATGGTTACCCACTCACTGTTCAAGGGAGCGACGAAGTCGCCGAAGTGACCAGCGCCTTTATTCGCATGCGTACCGGCTTGCAGGAGACGCAGAGGCAGTTGCTCGATGCCGAGAGGCTGGCAACGATCGGCCGCATGGCCAGTTCCATATCTCACGATCTGCGGCACAGCCTGGCGGCCGTCATGGCCAACGCTGAGTTTCTGAGCGAGAACAACCGAAGCAAGGCAGAACGCGAAGAGCTCTATCACGAGGTGCTCACCGCCGTAAATCAAATGACCGATCTCATTGACTCCCTGCTGGAGTTCTCCCGCACGCGTGAGTCAATGCGCCCCACCTACGGCGATCTCGAAGATGTTGTGGAACGATCGATCCAGACCGTGCATGCCCATCCCGAGTTTCACGGGATTCGCATCACCTCCCATGTGGATGGGCACACCGACGGGTGGTTCGACTCGCGAAAACTGGAGCGGGTTTTTCAGAATCTGCTCGTGAATGCTTGTGAGGCGGTATCTCCTGAGTCTGGCGAAGTCACTGTAACTCTGCACGCAAATGAGGTAACCATCGAGGTACGCGTAGCCGATAACGGACGCGGTGTTCCCGACCTCGTGCGCGATAAATTGTTCGAACCGTTTGTCAGTCACGGGAAGGAAAATGGGACGGGCCTTGGACTGACGATTGTGCAGAAAATAGTTCAAGATCATGGTGGCGATGTGATTGTCGAGAGTACATCGCCAAAGGGCACCGTTTTTCTGGTCACGCTCCCCGGAATGCGCGGAACTCCAATGGCGTCCGCTACCGGGAATGCGATGGAGCGCAGGGAAGTTCGAGTCGAAACGCAACCCAGCAAGAACTGACAATTCTTCGCCAGATTCACGACAATCGCTCTCGACAAAACAAAGTGGAGGGGTCCACTTCGCCCTGGGGGATCTATGGTATTTCAGCGCCCACTTGTCCGTATCGTTGTCATCCTGCTTCCGATGGTGATTTCGTTGCCTCGGGTAAGCGTCGCGCAACAGCCGGAAGCGGCTGCTGCGACCACGGCGCAGGATGCATCGCTAACGGAAACCGTGAAGCAGTTACAACAGCAGGTGAACGAACTGCGGTCGATTGTCTCTGATCTCCGTAACGAATCGGAACAGTATCGCACCGAAACACGAGCTCTTCGCGAAGAGCTTCGGTCTGCGGTGACACGAATTCCTCGTCAGGCGCCAGGGGTGAACGAAGAGGTTGCCTCGGTTCAACTTGGCGAGCAAGCTGAAACTAAGCCGCCCGAGGCTGGTTCAGCACAGTCAGATTCGACGCAGTCGCAATCCAGTGCCGCCGCACGGCTCGCCAAACTTGAGGAAGAATACGACCTGTTGACGGGAAAAATCGACGACCAGTACCAGACCAAGGTCGACAGCCAATCCAAATATCGTGTTCGTCTCTCAGGTCTGGCGTTGCTCAATCTCTTTACGACTCGCGGCGAGGTCGATAACGCCGACCTTCCTGGGCTGGCCAACGAACCTGATGCGTTCGGCCGCGCCAACAGCACGGGACTGAGCTTCCGTCAGTCACAGATCGGTTTGGAGGTTTTTGGTCCCGAAATCGCCGGGGCGCGTGCTCGCGGCGATGTGCACTTTGACTTCGCTGGCGGGTTTCCCAACACACCGAACGGAGTAACGTTTGGCTTGATACGCTTGCGCACTGGAACCATCCGCTTCGATTGGCCTCATACGTCCCTGGTTGCTGGACAGGATTCGCCATTCTTCTCGCCGCTTTCGCCAACATCCTTTGCGACTGTGGCGGAGCCTGCCTTTGCTTACGCCGGAAATCTGTGGACTTGGACGCCGCAGATTCGTGTGGAGCACCGTATTACCACCTCGGAAAACTCGAATCTCACGATTCAGGGCGGAATTCTCGATGGACTGACCGGTGAACCCTCGGCGCCGTGGGTTCGCAACGCCCAGGCTGGAGAATACTCACGCCAGCCGGCATATGCGAGCCGCGTCGCATGGTCTCACGGGTTGTTTGGTCAGACGATGACCTTCGGAGCGGGCGGATACTACAGCCGCCAGAACTGGGGACTCAACCGCAACATCGATGCATACGCAGGTACGCTTGATTGGACAGTTCCGTTCACCTCGCGACTCGCTCTCACCGGTGAATTCTATCGGGGCCGTGCACTCGGAGGACTGGGAGGCGGGCTGTATCAGAGCGCGTTGTACAACGGTTATCCCACGAATCCCGCAACCAGCATTCGCGGGCTCGACGCGATCGGCGGGTGGTCGCAACTGAAGTATCGGGCGTCGTCCAAGCTTGAGTTCAACGCCGGTGTCGGCCAAGACAATCCTTTTGCCAGCGAATTGCGCGCTTTCCCGTATTCGGCGTACCAAGTCAACCAGCAGAATGGAGTTGTAACTCGCAACCAGAATGAGCTATTGAACGTCATTTACCGGCCGCGTTCCGATTTGATTTTCTCCGCGGAATATCGTCACATCGCTACCTATGAGCCGGATAACACGCGCTACACCGCAGATCACGTAAACCTCGTGATGGGGATCTTGTTTTGAGCACGGGCTTGCGATTCTCGCGTCTTAAGCACTGCTGGACCCTGAGCGCGTTCCTCGTCGCCTTGAGCTTGTGCCCTGGCTCGGAAGCAAGTGCTCAAACTATGGTCACGGGTCAAGTACAGCTTGTGGGTGATCATGCGAAATCAACCCGGAAAAACAGATCGAACGTTGTGGTCTGGCTCAATTCCGCGAATGGCATGCCCCCGGTGCGCCCGGTGTCTGAATCCGACACCGCGCGCCTCCCTCGCCTCGTGCAGAGAGACAAGCGATTTGATCCCCACATTCTGGTGGTTCCCGTTGGAAGTGCAGTGGAGTTCCCGAATCACGATCCATTCTTCCACAACGTCTTTTCGTTGTTCGAAGGAAAGCGCTTCGACTTGGGTCTGTACGAAGCAGGAACGACGCGGCTCGTACACTTCGATCGCGCGGGGGTGAGCTATATCTTCTGCAATATTCATCCGGACATGAGCGCCGTTGTCATCGCGCTCAGAACTCCGTACTACGCGATCTCGGACGCGTCCGGCAAAATCAACATCTCTAACGTCCCCAACGGACGTTACGAAATGGAAGTTTGGGCAGAGGGGACCAGCCCCGACAATCTAAAGACCTTGACCCGCGCAGTGAACGTCTCCGATAGCGAGCATTCTTTGGGAACCATCCGCGTGATTGAAGATGCACCACCCGCGCCCCATAAGAACAAGTACGGGCGGGACTACGACACGCCGGGCACGGACTATCCGCCAACGGCGCCACACTAGACCGATCGAGACCTGCTCGCTAGGGCAGGTCCTGGCCTGCGCATTTCGATGCTGACCGGGATGTTTCACATGTCTGCGCTACCCGCGACGGCGCCTCCTTGTGGCATCATGACTCGCACAAATGAGCGAGGCATCGATGACAAACATCGCACAGCGCGCCCTCCAACTGCTGTCACTCGAAGGGAAAGTCGCATTGATAACTGGAGGCGCTTCCGGAATTGGCCGCGGCATCGCAATTCGCCTGTCTGAGATGGGAGCAGCGGTCGCGCTGCTTGATATCGATCAGCAGAACGGGAAAGCATCCGCTTCCGAGATCGCAAGCCGGGGATGCAAATCCCTGTTCATACCTGCCGACGTCCGATCAGCTCAGGATTGCAAACGTGCGGTGGCAGAGGCCCTTCAGGCGTTCGGCAAGATCGATATCCTCTGCAATAACGCAGGCATTGCTATTCGCAAGAGTGTGGAGAATCTCTCTGAAGACGAGTGGGATCTCGCTGTCGACGTGACCCTAAAGAGCGTCTTTCTGCTGTCGCGCGAGGCACTTCCTCACATGATGAAGGCCAGCGGCGGCTCGATCATCAACACAGCCTCTGGTTGGGGACTTAAAGGTGGACCACAAGCTGCCTCGTACTGCGCAGCCAAAGGCGGCGTCGTAAACCTCACGCGAGCAATGGCGATCGACTACGGCAAGCACAACATTCGAGTGAACTGCGTGTGTCCCGGCGACGTCGACACACCGATGCTGCACAACGAGTGTGCGCAGCTTGGGGAGAAGCCGGACGTTTTCATGAAGGAAGCGGCCGCACGACCGCTGGGCCGCGTAGGAACTCCGGAAGATGTAGCCAGTGCCGTTCTGTTCCTGGCCAGTCCGATGTCAGCGTGGATAACTGGCGCTTGCCTGGTCGTTGATGGCGGCGGCCTCGCCTAGTGTGACCGATCGACAGCAAAGCCGGCTAGTCTCCCTCAACCTGGCTCGCCGCCGCAGGAGCTTCCGCCCCCGACCACGCCGCCCATCCGCGTCGCGACAGATCCCAGAAAATCAGATAGCCCGCCACGCCGGCGATCGCCAGCAACAGCAATCCCCAGCCCCACTCGCCGAACACAAGTTTGCCAATCCCGAAGAGGCACCCGTAGACGAGGATCACTCCCATGACCCAATTGAACGCGTTGCTTGCGACATCGCGCACTTCGGGCAATTCCGGCACCATCTTCGCCACGCGCTTCCACCCATAAACGGTCGGATGCACTCGCTTGTAGAACTTGATCAGGGTCTCGTCCGATTCGGGGTCTGTGACGAACGTAGCGACAATCCAGGCGATCGTCGTGACCAGGCCCGTAATTAGGGCTGTTTTCGCGTAGACGAGCGCATCATTTCCGGAGAAGGGAATCCGGCTCAGCCCGATCGACATCAATGCGGCGACCGCCATCGCAACGATCTCGCTCCATGCGTTGATCCGCTCCCAGTACCAACGCAGGATGTACACTGCGCCCGTCCCGAACCCGATGTTCAAGACGAGTTGCCAACCCTGGTTGATCGAAGCGAGTTTGGTCGCGGTGTATCCGCTGCCGAGGACAAGCACGACCGTGAAGATCTTGCTGATCAGCACATAGTGTTTTTCTGTCGCATCCCGCACGAAGAATCGCTTGTAGAGATCATTCACAAGATACGAGCTTCCCCAGTTCAGCTGGGTCCCGATCGTCGACATGAAAGCCGCCAGGAACGCCGCGACCATCAGGCCGCGCAGCGCAGGCGGCAGATAGTCACGCAGCACCATCACGTAGCCCTGTTCCGGATTCTGCGCGAACGCTGCACTCGGATGCATCCCGCCGTAGGGCGAGTAAACAACAACGGCTACTAATCCTGTGATGACCCACGGCCACGGCCGCAGCGCGTAGTGCGCGATGTTGAACCACAGCGTTGCACCCAGCGAATTCTTCTCATCCTTCGCGCTGAACATGCGCTGCGCGACATACCCGCCGCCCCCCGGTTCAGCCCCCGGATACCACGCCAGCCACCACTGCATTCCCAGGTAAACGATGAACGTGAGAACAGGCAGCGTCCACAGCGCGTTTGTGCTCAGTCCGAGATGGAAATCCGGCAGGAATGCAGTCGGATCGGAAACTTGTAACCCCGCCCGCCGCGCGTTATCGCCGATCATCTGCAGATGCACTTGCAAAGCCTGCATGCCGCCGATCTCGGCCACCGCAACCCACGCCAGCACGATGATCATCGCCATCTTCAAAACAAACTGGAACAGATCCGTGACCAGCACTCCCCAAAGGCCGCCAATAAACGTGTAAAGACCGGTGAAGGGGATCAGTATGAAAACACAGATCAGGAGAGCGGTCGACTTCGGATCTCCGAGCGCATATTGGAAGACATGAGTGCCGATCGATAGCTGAATCACTCGACCCTCGGCGATCGCCGGTCCGAGCAGTACCGTGATGATGTTGACCATCGCCTGCGTCACCCAGCCGAGGATGAAGCAGTTCATGAACAGCCCAAGATATACCGCCTTGAATCCCCGCAAAAAAGCCGCGGGCTTCCCGCCGTATCGCAACTCGACTAGTTGCACGTCTGTAAGAATTTCAGCGCGCCGCCAATACCGCGCGAAGAAGAAGACCGTGAGCATCCCGCCGACGCAGGAACCCCACCAGATCCAGTTGCCGGCGATACCTTGCCGCGCCACGAGCCCGCAAACTAACAACGGAGTGTCAGCTGCGAACGTCGTCGCGACCATCGACGTTCCCGCAAGCCACCAGGAAACATCGCGTCCCGATATGAAGAATTCTTCTGTATTTCCGCTGGCGCGGCGCCGGTAGTAGACGCCGATCAGCAAATTGGCAAGCAGATACCCAATGATCACAATCCAGTCGGTTGAGGTTAGCGGCATACTGCTCCGTCGCGCTGAGATGGGAAATACTGGAGAACTGCGAAGTCTCGCACAACGTTACCCTGTAGGCAAGGACATGTACACACGCCGACCATGCAGGCGTGCGCTCAGGATCCAAAACCTGCCTATGGGGTCAGTTTTCCGGTTGTCAGGTAGTCCTGAGGGGGAACGCCGAAGGCGTCCGCTACCCGATTGAAGAAGGCGAACAGCGCAGTGACGTACACCGCTTCTGCAATCTGATCTTCGGTCCAGCCCGCCTCACGAAGCTGCTGGACATCATCCGCCGTCGTTCGATAGGCCGCGTGCGTCACTAGCTCAACGTACTTCAGCAGTGCCTGTTCGGCCGCGGTCAGAGCCGCTTCATTGAGCTTACCTTCCAGAATCGCCCCGACGCATTGATCATTGGCTCCCTGAACACGCAGGAAGTAGGCATGACTGTCGAGTCAATAAGGACAGCGATTGAGATAGGAGACGTAGCTGGCAATCATCTCCTTGTGGCGGCGGTTCAAATGCCCTTGCGAGAAATGGACAGTATTGGAGAAGTCCACGACTTGCCGCAGAAAGTCCGGCCGCGCTCCGAAGCACTTGATGATGCCTGGAACCTGCGTGCGGCCCGATCCCGCGCGCCAGTAATCGTAAGCAGCGGCAGTGTCGCCGGTGGCTTCGCGATCCTCGGTAATTCGGATCTTTGTCGGTTCCGGAGGCCCGGGCTTCTTGGGTGTAAGCACGGGCCCTTTCTCGCTGTCCATGATGAACGATCTGCTTTCGCGTGCAATTTAGAACAGAAACTTCAACGCGACCTGAATCACGCGCGGTCCAACATCGGAATGAATCTGTCCGAACGTCGGCGAACTGATGTCGCTGTCCGGAAGCCGCAAATTCGTGTGATTGAGGAAATTGAAAATCTCACCACGGAACTGCAGTTCTTTCCCTTCCATCACACGAATATTTTTCATCGCCGCGAAGTCCCAATTAGTGTAACCGGTCCCCTGGACAACGTTACGCCCTTCATTGCCGAACTGCTGCACGGGTGAATTCGGATCCGGCGTGATTTTCTGGAATGCCGCCTTGTTGAACCACCCCGCAGGAGTGCGCGGACCTGAATTCGGATTGCCAATCAGATTTGGCCGGTTGCTCGAGAATCCGGAAATTTCCGGAGCCTGTCCCTGCAGCGAGACGTCCGTCGAATCAAACACCGTGAATGGCGTCCCGCTCTGCACGGTGAAAATCCCGCTGAACTGCCAATTCCCGAGAACGCGCTGATACCAGGTGTTTGCCTGCCGCCAGAAGGGAACGCTCCACATGTAACTCAGCACCAGCCGATGCCTCGCGTCGAACATCGATCGTCCGCGCTCCGCGGCGAGATCGAATGGATTCTGCGCCAAATCGTTTTCCCCGGCGACCGGTTGGGCCGCCGAGCCCG
>Ga0126381_100010818_pt1 | contig 10289 bp, 12 predicted proteins | sample PanSoiMetPlot_28_FD_96465 | JGI IMG/M metagenome (GOLD analysis project Ga0126381, IMG submission 96465) | Tropical forest soil microbial communities from Panama - MetaG Plot_28 | ecosystem: Environmental > Terrestrial > Soil > Tropical forest > Bulk soil | place: Panama | collected 2016-02-17 | reverse complement strand
GTGAGCCGCGCGAGTCTCGAGGACACCTATATGGCGCTTGTCGAGCGTGCCGAGTCCGGGCAGTCGCGCAGCGAGACACCCAACGGGGCCGCTCCGAAAACCTCGGATATGCAAGCGTGACCACTACCACCGCACTTGACCCTCGCCGGACCGCCGTCCTGGCGGGCATTTCCCGCGGCTGGATCGAGACTCGTCAGAGCTTCACCCAAACTGCCAAGTTCATCACTCACTGGTTCGCTCCAGTGACGTTTGTCGTTCTGCTGCTCGTTGTCAGTAGGATCCCCGGAGCCCACGGAGAACGTTACCTTCCCCTGCCCGTCACCCACTTCCCCTTTGTCACGATGATGCTGCCGAGCTTCCTATCCATAATGATCATCATGGGCGGGATCTGCGGACCGGCCGGAGGCATCACAGCCGACCGCGAAGACGGCACGCTGTTGCGCGCCAAAGCCACGCCCAATGGGATGCTTGGGTACCTCGTCGGCAAGATCGTGATGTGCGCCATGACGACGCTACTCAGCGTCGTTGTGATCCTCGTTCCGGCAATCACGTTCGTTCCCGACCTGATCCTCGATGCCCGGACGTGGCTGTTGCTCACACTGGTCTTCGTCATCGGGATGGTGTCCACCGTGCCCCTCGGCGTCGCACTCGGCTCTATCATGAAGAGGTCGCAGGACGTGTTGATGGCCTGCGGGACCATGCTCATCCTCTGCGTATCGGTCTTTGAGTTCACCGTCCGGCCAGCGTGGCTGCAGTCGTTGGTGGAGGCCTTCCCGGCCTACTGGGTGGCGCTCGGTTTACGCTCTGCGATGCTCCCCGCGGGAATGGTCGCGGCCGACATCGGCAAGTGGCGTGCGGTCGAGATGTTCGCCGTGCCCGGCGCGTGGGCAGCGATCGGCTTGCTGCTCGCACCGATCCTGTTACGCCGAATGGCCCGGCGTCAGTCGGGATATGCGCTGGCGAAGGTACGCGCGCGCATGATGTCGAAGGGGTAATAGCCCGTGGCGGTCGCTAGCGATGTCGTCCACAACCGGGTGGCGATGCTGCGGGCCGAACGCGGCATCTCGCGGCGCGAGCTGGCCGAAGCACTCGGCGTGCACTATCAGACCATCGGCTACCTCGAGCGCGGAGAGTTCAGTCCCTCTCTGCACCTGGCTCTCAGTATCGCGGCTTACTTCGATGTCCCGGTCGAAGTCGTGTTCTCCCTGAAGCCGTTCAAGCGACTCGGGGAGTAAGAGACGGAGCGAAAGCTATTCTTCCAAGTCATTGACTTAGAAGCGGGCGGGGCGCGCTAGCCGACCTGTCCACCACGCCAAGCGGCGGCCGCTAGCGACAGAGCCTTGATTCTACGGGACCCGCGGACCAGCCATTCGACTCCCTGGTGAATTCGACCGTGATGGCCACTGGGCACACGTCAGCTTCCGCCTCGTAGCGGCAGATCATGAGTCGATCGGGTCCTTCCGAGAACCAGATTTCGGTCAGGGGAACACCGCCCCTGAGTTGCTCACGAACCGGTTGCCCTCCTGACTCCAGTCCCAGCAATTGCGGCTTGATGGCAGGCGCATCGGGGGAGATCTTCCAGCCGGACGCACGATCCGCGCACAGATCGGCCGTGCCGACTCGGTCGGATGCGCACCCGACGAGAGAGATTGCGGCGAGCGAGGCGAGAATGTCTCGTAGATTCATAGCCCATCGTATCGCGTCGTGAGAACTCGTGGGGGTTATCCGCACGCGAGCTTTGGATGCCCGAAGCAGGACGGTGCGGCAAATAGCGGTGAAATTGGTGCGGAGTGACGCTCAGGCTTCCTCCGCCTCCCGTTGCGGCTCTTCAGCCATTGCGCTGAACACCTCGGCCGAGCGCTCGAAGGCGAGCCGGGAGAAGTACCGTGCCGGGAGCGGCTGGCCTTTGGTCAGCTTTGTCATACTGCGCAGCCGATCGCGGACTCGCCGGCCTACTATCACCGGCAAGAATTGTCTTACGCGTGCTGGTTCGAGTTGGTGAAGCTCCTCGAGATAAAGGAACTCGACTACTGGAATGGATGTGTGTAACTGCTCGGCCAGAGCGTGAATGATGCGGCAATCCCTTGCGGCCAGGTTCCTCGACTCTCCGGGCGACATACAAGGCCCTCGGCGGACTCAGTATGCAAATTTTACGGTTCTTGCCTTCCCGCTGCGGTACGCATTTCCCCTGAGGCGAGGCCCAGATTCGCGCGCGATAATCCGGCCGGAAAGCTGCGAGGTCTAAACATGAATCGCAAGTTCTTGGAGCAGCATTTGCAGTTGGCAGAGCGGCATATCGCTCAAAGCGAACGACATATCCGTCACCAACGGGAGCTCCTCGAGCGCTTGGCGGCAGAAGGTCAGGACACCACCGAGGCGGAGTACCTGCTGCGGGAGTTCGAGCACGGGTTGGCGCTGCATGCGGCCGACCGCAATCGGACTCTGGTGGAGCTCGACAAACCGGCTCGGTAGCGCATTGGGGTTGCAGTTGGGAGCTGACGATCCTTGCACTAGAGCGCCCGCTTTCCTGTGGGGCAGCGTTTCCGTATAGGGAGTATGCTCTGCGCAGGAGGGGAACTTGTCTGACGCAATAAGGCCAATGGCAGGTCGCGTGCAGAACACGGTAGGTGGTTCCGTTGCTGCGCTGGGACTGTTTCTTCTGGGCGCCGCCCTGTTCACTCTGATTTTCATGTCTCTTCGTTGGCTCCGGCTCGGAGCTTGGCCGGATTTTTCGCCCCTCGCTGGGGGCTTCAAGCCGCCTATGACGAGCCTCCTCGGGCTCAACAGGTTTCTGCAGTGGCTCTACGGAATACAGGCCGCCGCCCTACTGATTGCCGCCGGGTTCGTCCTGCTGGTCGTTGGAAAATGGGTTGGCAAGGGGAAGCAGGGCTGAGTCTGAAAGGCGCCGCCGGCGTCGAGTTTGGTCGCTCGGGTGCGACTTCGGAGGTACCCGATGAAGCGCGTCTTACTTGTTGGGCTCGATCCAGTGACAGTGGACTTTACGGATCCGGCGCTGCCGCCGGGCATGACCGCGGAGAAGATCCATACCGGAGTCAAGCTTGCGCTGGCCGATATGGCCGCGCGTGGCTGGCTTGCTGAGAACTGCTTCATCAACCCGGATGAGACCGCAGTCCCGACCGTGGAGCACCGACTGGCCAGTGACCACTACGATTGTGTAGTGGTGGGCGCGGGCGTCCGCCTGCCGCCAAGCCGATTGGCTCTGTTCGAAGCTCTGATCAACGCCATCCACCGTGCTGCGCCGGACACCGCCATCGCCTTCAACACGCGCCCTGAGGACACCGGCACCGCGGCCGCTCGCTGGATCTGACGTAGGCTCGCGGCCGACCTGAAGAAACATTTTACTTTTCTGCAAAGTCGGCCTATGGTGCGCCCCCTTCAGGCAAAGCGAGGTCGGGCTTCGTGGGCAGTAGCAGTCGTACGGGTATCTTGAAGCGCTGCGCGGGACGCAGCGAACAACACTCGGCTCGGTAGCCCCGAAGATCTCCTCGTGGCTTCCCGCTGAGTGCGGGAAGCGTCCGCTGGTCGATGGCCTCAGGCCGTCTACCCACCTTCGTCTTCCATCCCACCCATATGCCTCGAGCGCGTCTCCTCACGGATGCGCGACCGAGGCTGCTGCTTGGCGGTCGCCGCTCCACGAAGTGCTCGCCAGAGGTGCGTTGCCACGGCATCAACCGGAGCTGCAGCGTCGGGAGACGACTATGTGGAACAAGAAAGTCCTTTACCAACTGCACGAGAGGTTCCGTAGCGGTCATGTCCGCTCGGACTCCACACTCAAGGCGCCCGTGGGAGAGAAGCCAGGCGTTCGCCACTCACGCCTGCACATGGAATGGTATCGCTCTCCGGCGTCTGGTCGGCTGGAGGGGCGCTGGCGGACTTAGGCTTCTCGCGTGGTGCGCAGCCGATCGCGAACTCGCCGACCGACGATCACCGGCACGAATTGCTTCACCTGTGCCACTTCGAGTTGACGCAGCTCCTCGAGATAGAGGACCTCGACGACTTCAAGAGGCGCCTGGGACTCCTCGGCCAGCGATTGAATGGCGAGACGATCGGCTGCCGCCAGGCTCGTTACCACTTCAGAGGACATACGGGAGCCCTCGAGGGACTTCAGGGATACAGCGTACCGCGCCTCCGGCTCCGCATACGAAGTGAGCCCTGAGCGGCACCGCAGATGTCAGGCTCTGCCTATGCCTGATGTGCAGCGGACCTTCCCGGAACGCGTCGCGGGTGAAGGCACTTGGAGCGGAGCCAGCGCCGGCGCTGTCATCGCGCCAGCGCTGTCATAGCGAAGGAGCGCTCCGACTGGAATGGTCCTGCGCCTCAATCGCTGCCGAAACCGGGCAGCACCGGCGTGCCCTCCTTACGAACCGCGTCGAGGTTGTTGGGGTCCAATCCCAAGAGCTTGAGGACTGTGGGTGCGACCTGAGCCGTCTCCACGAAGCTAATGTTGGTGCGCGCGCTGAGCGCGGGGTTCGACACCAACAGCATCACGTTCGTGTCATCGGGTGCAAAGCCGCCGTGCTCAGCCTGCTTCGCAGTGCTGCTGGTGTACACCACGCCGACATTGGGTAGCACGATGATGTCCGGTGTGCGCGGATCGCCGTCCGGTGGCAGACCGGGCTTACCGAACTGCGTTTCGATCGTCTCGTTAAAGAGGATCTGGCCGATCCCGGCCGCCATGGCATTCTCCTGGAGCTGATTCACGGCATCGGTCACACTGGTATTGGGACTGAGCCAGAGCAGCGATACATCGTCCTCCGTGGGGCCGATCTGGTTCAACTGCGAATCCGGCAGGAATGCGGAGCCGAGCACGCTCGAGGGCGGCGTACCATTCGTCTCGCTGTGGCCGGGTATGGGGAGGAAGCGCTTCGGGTCGATCGGTGATTGACCGTGCTTGGCCGTGATGATGATCGTCGTGTCGTTGAGCAAGTGCTGTTTCTTGAGCTCGCTCACGAACTGCCCGATCGCGCCGTCGACGAAGCTGATCTCCGCGATCAGCGGCTTGCTCGGCGTCGCCGAGGCATCGAGGTAGCCGCCCTTGGTGCCATTCTGGATGAGCTTCTGTCCGACACTCACCGCTTGAAAGTTCATACCGAGGATATTCGGGACCTTTGCCTGGGAGTCGCCCAGACGCGTCTTGCCGTCGATCCAATTGAGTACCGCATTCACCTTGAGTTGGTCATAGCACTTGACGTTGTCAAAGTCCGTCGTGTAGTCGGAGACACTCGTGTTGACCGCTGTCGAGCAATCGAGCCCGGCTGCAGTCTTCACCGGCAGGGGAATGGGCGCGGAGTTGATCTCGGGCCCATAGAAATCGTCGAGATTGCTCGGCTGGTCCGTACCGGTCGGGCCGGACACCGCGGCGTACACCGGATGCTTGTCGGACCAGGCCACAAAACCGCCTGCCTTGTGCACAACGCCGAAGATCGTGTTGGCGCGCACGAAGTTCCAGGGGTACACCGGCTTGCAATTACGGAAGGGATCGCGGGGCAGCTTGTTCGGATCGATCGACTTCGCAGTCCCGTCGAACTTGCTCAAGGCCGGTGAGCCGCCGTTGAGCATCGTTTGATCGATATTGACGCCCTCTTCGTACTCCGTTCTCGTGCCGTTTGGAACGCCGACCGTGCAGGTGCCCGCATTCAGTCCATTACCGGTCATCACTGTCGGCGGTGCAAGCACACGATCATAGGCCACGTCGTAGTAAGCCCCGACCAACTTCGGCGAGCCTCCTGTCACGATGGCCATCAGCCCCGGGAAGGAATCGGAAGGTTTTGAAGTAGATGTACGAGGGTAGTTGATACCGACCTTACCGAGTGCGGCCAGGTTCGGACAGGTGCCGGTCGCGGCGCAAATGTGATAATCCACGGCGTGCATCCCGTCGATGCTGATCAGCAGGACTCGACCGGTTTTTGGTAAGTTGTTTTCAGCCGCGAAAGCCATCGACGATAAAGCAGCCGTGAGGGCAAACGCGAGCGCAGCGGGGATCGTTCGAGGTGACATGGGCATCCTCCCACTAGCGGTGATTGAACCCAGCCACGGTAAGAACTCGCGATTGCGTTCTTATTTCAGTCAAGCTCGGTGTAGGCGGCCTCAACACGAACTCGACGATGTTATGTGGGTCCAAGCACCGTATTTGGCGGCGCCCAATACCTTGAACTCCGGCGCGTCACAAACGGAGTGCGCTGTCGACCTCTGAGAATGAGAGAGCGGGTCGCGGAGCCGCTTGGCCGCAGCTAACGCCCTTAGCTTGGACTGACAGTCGTTGCGACGATCGCGCCGGTGAGTATCGCTATTCCCCGGGCCGACAGATCGTCGGCTCGTCACTCGCGCTGTCACAAAAGACGAATACGCCTATGCCGAACTGGACCCCCTGATCGCGTTGGTCCGTGACATAGGCGCCGAGCGCATCATCCGCGGAGTCGAGAAAGCTCTCGCCCGTCGGCCGAATGAATCTCGCGAAGTCCTCAAAGCGTGCGGGATCGAGCGACAGTCGGGACGCCACCACCTGCATGCGGCTAGCTGCATTCCGAGACCGGAAGAGGTTGTGCTCGAGCGTCTCCGTGAACCTCCGCAGGTCCTCCAATGCAGCGTCGAGCGCGCGATGAATTATCACGGGCGTGAGGAGGCGAACAAACTCATCATTGCGAATCAGACGGACAACGTCCAGACTCTCAAGCTGTTCAAGCGCCGTTGCGGGCGAGAGCTCAGGTTCGACGTCGCGCACTAAAGCTGCGAACCCCTTCGGATCATCAACGCGCAACGACAGCTCGCGCGGTCGCCCGTTCCCATCGGTCCATTCAGGCGACCGGGCCCAGGCGGTGGTGACCTCCAAGAGAGTCGCTATGGTGTCGCGCCGGGTGTCCGACCGAAGGCGTCCACAAACCGTGTCCCCGGAGTGTTCTTCTGCGGCCTGCTGAATGCACTGGATCATCTGTGCCTGTGACACGCCCGCTGAGCGCAGCACGCGGATAATCGGTCGGAGTACTCGATAAGCCCAGCTCGAAAGCAACGGCGTGTTGGTCTCCGTGGTGTCGTCAAACGCTTTCATCGGCACATCCATCCCCTCGGAGACTCTGACTCCTATGGGTCGCGCTGGCATAAGGTGCGATCGGATGTAAGGGTGGCATCGCGCGGCTCGATTTGAGCAGATCTGGTTCACGAGATCGTGAGTACAAGAAAACCAGCAATGCGGCTTTGACGCTCGTCTTTACATAGCATCGGCGACCCACGGGGTCGACAGCGCCCTCTCAGACGCGAAGCGTGGGTGTGACATTGACGGGTCGGGGCCTGAACCACCGTCGTCCCGGAGCGATAAAAAGCAAACAGAGAGCGACCACAACCAAAGCCGAACAGACTGCCCAAAGCACAGTCTCGTTGCGGGACTTGGGGATGGGAAGCCTTAGCACTGCGATGCGGGTGCCGAGTATCATCGAGGTGAACACGCGAGCCCAGCGACTGCCGATGGAGATCTCATAGATCACCCAGGCATTCAACGCGAAAGCCGCGCAGATGACCGCAGCGGCGGTCCAAGCAACGGGGCCAGCGGACGGCTGCCATGGCTGCCACGTGAGGAAAATCCCCGGCACGCTGAGTGCCAGCTCCAACCAAAGCAACCCGACTGCCCACGGCACGGTGGCAGGGCGCGGTGTCCCGGCCTTGGTTGGTGCGACATCCGCGACAGGCGCTGCGGGTGGCGCGTACGGATTTCGAGCTGCCGTTTGGTTAGTCTCTTCCATGCCCCTCAGTACTCGCACTGTGAGCGTAAGGCAAAGCTCAATTTTCAGTCCAGCTTGGCGATGCGGATGCGAAGCTGCGTCTGCCAATGCGCCATCGACGGCATCCGCGCAGGCAGGCGAAACAGCTCGCTTGAAAGAAGCGAGCGAAGGCAAAGGACGCGAAAGGTGGTCGCGATCGAGGCGGAGATCCAGGCGCTACTCAGCTCGGCGCGATCACGGCACCGTGGCCCGCCGGTCTAGAAAACGCGTCGGCCGACGATCTCGGGCAGGAACTGCCTACTTGGGCTCATCAGCGGTCATCGCCGCGGCCTCTTCGGGCGAACAGACCAAACAGCGAAGCAATGGCGAGGGCGACGCCAAACCAGCTGACGATAAGGGCAACATCCGCGGCAGTCATGTGGGTGGTCCTTTCGTTCTTCAGCACTTCGGGTCCCGCGGATACCGCCGACCCGCACCATCAATGCGACCGCCGGCATCCGGTAGGCTCGAACGCGCAGGCATCTAACATGTTCCCGCTAAAGCGAGCTGCGGACAACAATTTCGTATTGCCGGATCTGCCCATGTGCCTTACCAGTAAGATACCTGTAAGTCGGGTCGCACCCCCTTTTACCGAGATTGAGCCCAACATTGGCCGTAAAGAAGACGGCTGCCACTTTCTTGACAACAGAGTGATCGAAGACGTTCAACCTGTTGAAGGACTGTGCCTGCGCCCCACAAAGCGGCTCGACGGCGCAGCGAGTTCGCTAGACATCCCTCGAGGCTCCCGGCGGGAGCACTATTTTTCACCAGGAGAGGGAGTTCAGCGGCACATTCGTTGAGGAGTGTCTCTGAAAGGCTGAGCTGTCCCGCGAGGCGGGGGACTCAGACACCAGGCCGATGAGCAACCGAGATTGAGAGAATCGCTTGATGATCGATCCCCATCATGGATCAGCATCCGAGTTCCCGTCGTAAGTCATTGATTTAATGGGTCTTGGTGTGGCGCCGCGGTCACTTTCATGCCGCGCTGATCGCTCCAGGTCTTTGGACGACCCAGCCGCCGGGCCTGATCGCGTTCCCCCTCCTGCAACCCGCGTGATTGTTCGTCCGCACGGACCGCAGCCGCCGAATCCCAGCTCGAACGGGATACGATGTGGCAATGCATTGATATTTCGAGTCTTTATCGGCAAACCAGATCGCAGTGTTCCCGACAGACCCGGCCAGCGTCGCGCGGTCCAGCCTGAAATCCGATCCACTTACCGGATTCCCGTATGAAAATGGGTCGGGCCGTGCTGTGCTCCCACGGCTGGAACAAATCGCCATTACAGTCCGTCAAAATCGGTTCGGCACCCACGGGATGCACCGTTCGGGCTCGTGTGGCGGCACAGCGTTTCGTTGATGGCGTATCGAAGGGAGATTGGGTGAGATCGAGAAGTGCAGTCCTGCGTTGGGCCGGCCCCATGGCCGTCCTCACGGTTTTGATGGCCGGGCTCTCTGGGTGCGACAAGGGGGCCGCAATTGCTGGGGACTCCTCTGCGGGGGGCGCGTCAGGTGCGGCCGCTCGGCAGCCCTCTTTGTTGATCTCTCCGGAAGATCTGATTTCCGTCCGCAGTAATTCCCTGTCCTCGGGGCCTGCCATAACGGGGTCGGTGCAGCCCGAGCGGCGTGCCGACCTGCAGGCTGAGGTCTCCGCGCTCGTCCAGCAGGTCCTGAAGGAGAACGGCGACTCCGTTCGGCGCGGCGATTTACTGGTGCGGCTCGATGACACTGCCATTCGCGACACTCTGACTGCGGCTGATGTGGCAGAGCGCGCCGCTGAGCAGGCTCTTGCGCAGGGCGAGCGTCAATATCAGCGCATGTCCACTTTGCGGCAGACCGGCATCGTCACCGTTGATCAGTTGGAGGACGCCGAGACTAAGCGGAATACGGAACGGAGCGATCTAGAGGCGGCCAAAACGCGCGTCGTTACCGCGCGGCAGCAGCTGGAGCGCACGGAAGTGCGGGCGCCGTTCGACGGGATAGTCAGCGACCGAAAAGTCTCCGCGGGCGATACCGCTCAAATCGGCAAAGAGCTGGTCAAGGTGATCGATCCGCACAGCTTGCGTTTCGAAGGGTTGGTCTCGGCCGATAGCATCGGCGAGGTCAAAGCAGGGCAGCGCGTAATGTTTCGCATCCATGGGTTTGCCGATCGCCAATTCCTCGGCAAGATCACTCGGGTCAACCCCGCCGCCAATGCCACCACGCGGCAGGTAGAGGTGCTGGTCAGTTTCGTCGACCTGACGCAGCAACCGGAAGTGTCCGGCCTGTACGCCGAGGGTCGCATCGAGACCAGCAGCACGACGGCGCTTACCATCCCGGCTAGCGCTTTGGTGAGGGACGGCGATCAGTCTTACGCCTGGCGGCTGGCTGGCGGCGCCTTGCACAAGGTCGGCGTCAACGTGGGTGATCGCGATACGCGCAGCGGCGAGTTTGCGCTGCTGAGCGGGCTCGCCGAGGGTGACCAGCTGATTCGTTATCCGAACTCCACGCTGCGGGACGGTCAGGCCGTTGAGTTGGCGG
>Ga0126381_100010817_pt1 | contig 10290 bp, 9 predicted proteins | sample PanSoiMetPlot_28_FD_96465 | JGI IMG/M metagenome (GOLD analysis project Ga0126381, IMG submission 96465) | Tropical forest soil microbial communities from Panama - MetaG Plot_28 | ecosystem: Environmental > Terrestrial > Soil > Tropical forest > Bulk soil | place: Panama | collected 2016-02-17 | reverse complement strand
TGGACCACGCACCATTCAACCGGCCGTAGGTAGAACCATCCGACGGAGCATCTGTACGACCACCTGGAGCCACGGCCCAGGCAAGATTATGTCGAGTATAATACTGACAATCATTAGGTGCATCAACAGTAATTGGATTGCGTCCGTCCACGTAGGCTTTGGTTGCGGCACCGTTCGCAGCACTGGGAGCCCCTGATAAAGTGAGGAGACCTGTCATGGTCACCCCACCGGCTATCGGCACATACACGCCAGCATACGTTGGAGTTGCGACCCAAGCTGCATTTTGCCGAGTGTAATAGTTCCCGTCAGAAGGCGCATCTGCCGTAATTGGCGTGCGGCCATCCACGTATTGCTTGGTCGTTGCCTGGAGGGCCACGGTCGGATTAGTCGGAAGGGTAATCTGTCCGGTCATGGTCCCGCCGGCGAGGGGAAGGTATACTCCACCTCCTACACCGGCGATTGCACTATCTACATAACCCTTGGTCGCTGCCTGGAGTGCCACTGTTGGGTTCGCATTAAGAGTTAGGAACCCGGTTAGCGTGCCACCAGCCAGAGGCAAGAACGTACCAGACCCGGCTGATGCAACCGCACTATCCACATATTGCTTCGTAGCAGCACCAAGCACGTTGCTCGGATTGGCGTTAAGAATCAACGGGCCTGTCAGCGTACCACCGGCTAGTGCAAGAACCGTGCCGAAATCGAACGGGTTGCCGTTGATAAATATATCTTGAACATTGATTGAGCCAATGCCCTTCTGCCCACCGGTCGGTGTGCCGACAACGATAGCACCACCATAGCTCAGGTATCCCGGCCAGACAGCCCAAGGCGTAGGTTGTGGACCTGGACCAGTTACAGAGCCTGCTGGACCACCAGAAAAGAGAGTAGGTTCGGTCATGGCCATTCAACCGCGGTGAACTTATGATTCGCACTTATACTCGCCACATTGACCGGGGTGGTCGTATTTGGTATGATCGAGTACGTCTGTCCCGGTTGTAGTGCGATAGTCGTACCATTGGCGCTCGTAGCTGCCAACGTGACCTGATTCACGTACAGCACTTCGGCTGTAGTGAGGCCCTGGTCTGCGGCCGTAAACGGATTGGTGATATAGCCACCAGACTGATTGGCGTCGATGGCTACGATCGACGTGCCGGGAGTACCGGGAGTTTGGCTTGCAGGTCCTGCGACGGGTGTCGTTGCCATGGTCTATCCCTTATGCCGTATAGCCAGGAGCTGTAGTAACTCCTGCTAGAGTTCCTGGGATTGAGTTAATGCTGCCGGACATGGCAGTCACACCACCGGCCTGTGAAGCATTCCACTTCGGGCCTACCGGAACATTACCAAGCCATGTGATATTGGTCATATCAAATTGGACTAGGCCACCAGAACCGACTGAAGCAGTTCCAGCACTATTGGTCGGTACAGACCCTACGAAATTCCATGACAATGGATAGTTCTGATATGCATCATGGTAGCCTAGAATACAGAACCCACCAGAAGCGGCCATAAAGATCGCGGCTGTGTTGTGCCCGGCAGGATCGTAAGTACAGGTCCCATAACACTCAATCTGTGAATTTTCAAGGGCTACGACAGCCCCGCCTTGACCAGATACAGAACCTGTGAAGTGGCAATCATGCACGAGCATGGTTGCGCCTTCACCAGACAAGGCATTGTCATAGTATGCCTTGAAGGTCATACCAGACACAGTCATGATCGCGCCATTGGCAGCGACCGCAGCACTCCCACCTACAGACCCGGCTGGTGGAGACAACGACGTAGCATCAATAACCACGTTGCCGGGATTGGCGACATTACCAATGACATTCCAGGAACCGATGTACCCACCAGTGGCTTCAAATCCTCCAACATAGGTTCCATCAGCAACACGAATTGTGATCGCATCTGCTGAAGTGTAACGTGATCTAATAGCATTGATCGCACCGTAAACAGTAGCGAACGCATGGGCCGCATCGTTAGCGGTCCCTGAGTTGCTGTCATTGCCAATGGGGTTGACATAGAAAGTGGTTTGCGGTGGATGTGACTGAATGTCCGGATACATGGAGTTGTAGTTCGTGCCATTATATACGAACGTGTGCTCTATGCCCGCGGCACATTCACCACCTTGGTATGGATTACCATTAGCCCGAGTTAGTGCAATTGATGCACCACCATTGAGCTGAACGTTTACCGGTCCCGAGCTGTTGTTTGCAACCTTGATATTGAAGAGCATTCCAATAGCAAGGCCAGCAGGAACTGGATTGGTAGTTGCCACAATCAGATTGGGTGTGACCGAAGTATCGGTGCCGACATAGACTATTGAAGTATTGGCAGGACCGGTACCAGCTTGAACAAAAGCACGTAGAGTACCAGCAGTGACAAGATTAGCAATGATATCTCCAGCATTCCACGTCCCAGCAACCGTACCTTCTTGTGCGCGCACAATCGTGAGAGTGTCTCCCGAACGTGCTGTACACTTGGCAATCTCAGTAATGGTCTTGGTTGCTTGGTCATAGAAAGTCACCAAGAAGTAGTCACCACCAGTAGGGTTCGGAAATTCAGTTCCAGAACCAGCCGCCAAATTCACAGACGTTGAAGTAGGAGTAATGCTTCCCGCCACCGTGGTCGAAGCATTGTTGCTCCACAAGATAGCCATTGTGAAATCCTCTACCCGATGACAACCTTAAACTGGAACTGATAGGGCAGTTCCAAAACCCCGGAGTTGACGGCCTCTTGGAAGATGTACATATACGGAAGTGCTGGCAGCGGTTGATACGTGGACTCTATATCATTTAATGGTATAGGCTTGAAATTGTCTATGTGCGGAGTAGTCAGTGGCCCGAACCCATTAGGACCAAAGCAATTCAGCATTGCTCCGCCGGTTACGGTTCGATTACCAAGGATAAGCCGGATTGTGCATTCTCTATTTGGTCCGAATGAAATGCTAATCTGCTCAGTGTCTGCAATGTATGAGTCATTGTCAGTGTAGCCTGGAGCATAGGGATCGGGACTAATCCCGTTCGTGCCGTAAAGGAATCGCCAAATCCGACGCTTGAGCCACCGAGTGCTAAAATATTTCCCGTCACCCTTATAGAAATGCCATGTGATAACGCGGCGGTAAGTGTCGTCATCTGCTACAACCACACTCTCATTACTAAGCTGCCCGAGCCCATCAATATTCGAGTTCTCAACAGGGATTAAGAAATTAGGACCCCACGTATTCAGTGGGCCTTCTCTAATAATTATCCCGCTAGATAGGGCAGGACGCGGTACTCCATAAAGCCCGTGAGCCACCCAATCGAGTAGCTTACCACTGACAAGAGGACCAGGGTAAATAGGAAGGTTAAGAGAGTTGAAAGTATCGACATAGTCTTGTTGACAACTGTTCTGCGCATCAACAAAGCCCTGGAGATCATCGTCATCAGTATACTCTTGGTACAAGTAAGACGGGATTTCTTTCGTTAACCCGGTAACTCCAGATGGTGGAAAGATTTGGTACCCGAGACTTTCCGCCCCAGGCATACCCGGAACCAAGCCCGGCGGATATGGCACAGTGTATGGAGAAGCAAAGTATGCCGTAAATCGATGACCAGGAGATAGGGCATTAACCCAGACATTTGTTTGCGGTGGAACTGTGAAGCTCTGTCCCGGCTGGAGACCCACGTTGCCGGAGGGTACCGCATCAGCCACTCCGGCTGGACCCAATAGGTTAATGAATAGGGGTTCAGCGACTGGCAGTCCTTGATCTGCCGCAAGCAGTGGGTTCATTATGAACCCACCATTCACCCCCATCGAGGTATTAGCAACCTGGACAGATACTCCCGACTGAGCAACAGTCGTAGTTAGGCCCGGAAATAGAAGAACAAGAGTGGTCATGATCCCTTAACCACCTGCACCGAAGATGCATCAGTATAGAAGTAGCTATAAGGATCACCGAAGATTACCTGCGTGCCTGGGGCCGGACCAACACCGATTCCATTTACCGACACAGAAAATGTCAAATCAATAATAGCCTCACCCGGTAAGATATCCGATACCGCATCAATGAAGATCTTAGTGAGCATGTTAAAGTTGATCGGTGTGGTACCGGCTGGAAGATTGTTGATATAGTCGATAATCGCCGGAACAGCCGCCTGGGCCATACCTGACTCGCTCACATAATTAGGCGAATCTGTAATCCATGTGGCGACTATGTTCACCGGCTCTTGGGCTGGGATTACATACGGGATAAGATACTTGTCAGGATAGTCGTTAACCGTGATGTATTGGTTGATTGGGTTCGGGCTAACTGTCCCACCATACTGCCACGTTCCCCACATCGTTCCATCAACTGGTATAGAAAACACCTTCGGGCTTATAACTGTGACAGTATAGGAATTATTGTTAAGGAATGGGATACCTACGTTACCGGTTATGAGCTCAACATCCCCGGTTGCAAGGTTATGATTGTTAGCCGTCGTAATCCTTATTGGGTTGGTATTAGATATACCAGCAATCTCAATCGTAGCACCAGAAAGACCAGGAACATAAAAGTCGGCTTCCCAAATAGCATAAGCAACTTGAAAAGGATCACCACCTCCACAAAGTATCGTATAGGTCCCATCTGTGTTCTGTACCACGCTAACCAGTCGATTTTGAACTCCCGGTATGTTGCTGAGCAAGGTCTTGAGATACCGGCCCATGCCGGTAGATGCTGCCAATCCGCCTGTCCAGCACCTCTCCCGGAACACTGAAGCGGGTTCACCCGACGTGCTGGGTATCCCGGCAACCGGGTTCGTTACCGCCAGCGGAACGTTGGCAGGGACAGATGTAAGCATCTGTACCACGGTATTCGGTGCTACGTCCCAGGTTCCCTCAACCGTAGCTAAAGCATAAATCTGCAGGGTATTTCCATCATCGCCACAGATGCCGCCTGACTGGCATACATACTGATACGTGCCATCACCAACGATAAAGCCCTGATTAACGACATAGCCGGGTGTCCCCGTGAATTGTACGTAGACCGCAGTATTGGTGATCGGCTGTTTGTCGATACCATAGATCACGCCGAGTTGGTTTAGAAGGAAAAGATTCGCGCCGAATGGAGTGAGTGAATTGACCAAATCAACCAAAAAGCTGTCGCTAACAACGAGAGCGTAAGTATCAGTGCTAGATATATCTTCAATCAAAGACCCCGGTAAGTTCGCTGTATAATCTGGGTTGGAGGCTGCAACAAGCGTGATTAGGCGTGCTCGCAAATCGGCTGGAGTAGCCGGTTGGAGGCCTTGCGCTGTCATTACAAGTGGGAGAACTGCCATCAGATCGGTTGCTGTTGAGGATAATCAGGTGCTGTCGTAACACCGATTATCGAGCCATAATTTGTGAGCACGGTGATATTGTAAGCGGGGACCGGTCGGCCATTGTCACTAGCCGGGTCTCCCTGGGGTATCGGAGCTGGGATCATTATCAAAGAGGCAAAGTATGGGGCGAACTGTTGCTGGGTTCTAATCATATAAAAATCAGGGTATATTTGTGTAACTATTGATGGATGTGCCGGTATTCCAAAGCTTGCAAAGAATGGACTTTCACCCAGATTCAACTTACAGACTTGAGCTAATGTGGTCAACCAAACAGAATCATTAAATCCATTAATGTCAGTCGTGACCACCCACCACGTTTTCTTTCCTGTTAAAACGTCTCTTGTTCGCCCGTAGGTACGCATCAGCCGATACGCCCTTGAGCATTAACAACGGGACCCTTCGTTGTGGTGAGCGGAGCATACTGTCCAGAACTACCATCCCCACCGACATAGATAGTATGATTAGTAGGGACAGAAAGAGTAATCTTCTTGTTCTTTTGATCCACTGTAATAACATGATTTGAGTCTTTACTCAGAATAGTACACTTCCCATCCTTATCAAAGCTAAAGTTGGTCGGGTCCTTCTGGTCGTCCTGTTGTTGCTGCTGCTGTTGCTGTTGCTGGGAGCCACCATTCGTAGTAGTTGAGCCAGTGACCGCACGCGGCGCGAGCCACGGCTGACTCAAGGCAGCCATACGATTGCCGGTTTTCAGGGCCTGTACTTGCCGAGCCATGGACGGCAAACCGGTGACTTGTTCCTGTTGTGGTGGATTCTGGTCTTTCTTCTGCTTCTGGAATGCCCCTACTGCCCATCCGTTAGGTCCTCCCATATGAGTGAGGGTGTCATAGTCTCGATCGGGATTTTGAGTGTGGCTAACGGGCTGAAAGGATATGGCAGTGAGATTGCCACGGGGATAGAAATCGGTTCGACCACCCGCAACTCCAGTAACCCCGCCGAGGTAATAGTCACTTGGAACGGCATAACCCCGATCTCCAACTTGAGTTGGCTCCCGTTGGTATTGAGACATTGACTGTGGGATCTTAACCGTAGGTGGCGTGAAGATGCTATTGCTTGTTTCAAATGCAACAGTAATGAAGTCCTTGTCCACAGAAACTACGTGGCAGGGAATAGACTTGGTGAGTTGTTCCTGAGCTACAGTAGTCCGCTTATTGGACCACTGGTTCATACGGTATTGGAACGGATGCTTGTGCGAGTCGTACCGGCCCATTACGGGTTCACCTCAAAACAGCCATTGCGATAGATAAGTGTGCTGACATTAAATATACCAGCCGCCATATTCAGGTACCTAGAGACCGACCCAGGGGTCTGTATTAGTCCAGGGTCAGTGGGCATTGTAATCCTGAACGTAGTTTCGTTCACATGTAACCCACGAAACTTCCCATTATAGGTACTCGGCACGAAATTTTCAAACGTGTATTCGATAACGGTACCCGGCCTCGTGCCTATCCCACTTGGTGATAATGGAATAGGCCATAACGATGGGTCCACCAATGTCACAATCAATACACCCTGAAGAATATCCCACAAAACAGTATCCACGTCCCTAGCCGGGGGTGTCTGTATCAGGGGCACCGTCGTCATCCACGTTCCATCTTGAGCGTTGATATTGACGTAGTACCGCTGAGCTGATATATTCCAGGTAATACGGACCTCATAATCGTCACCATCCAAATTAGCAATGAATGTGGGCGTAATAAGATTAGATGCCCTGAATGGGATAATCGTAGCCATTAAGAAATGCCACTATACGGATGGCTGAATGGATTCATGAGCGCCGGGTAGTTCTGTGTATCTGCCCCTTGGTAAGGAACCGCAGTCGAAGGACCGAACAGCGCGCTGCTTGATTGTGGAGTAGCCGATTGATTTGACTGTGCTGCTGAAGCTCCTGGTTGTGGTCCAGTTTGTGACCCATCTGTCGGTAACCCATTGGTGATCTTCGACATAAGCAGGTTCTGGGCATTTTGCAATTCAGTTAAACTCACCAATGGCTTCTCAAAGTCAAACCGCCAAGCATTCTGTGGCAATGAATTATTGCCACGTGAGTTATCGGTTAACGAAGTCATAATCAAATCCATGTACACATACCCTGGAGTAACGACGGTGTAGGTTCCTCCTGCTGCGTTATGATTGTCCAGGGTAGCTTTTAATGATGTCATTATCGCTTGTTTAGTAACGAGCGCATTCTTACCCCGCGCCGGGGCATCCATAATAACCGAGATGGTTAGTGGTTCACGTATCGTTGCATTCGCAGCCACAAACTGATTGGCAAACGGATACTTAGCTATCGTCTGCTGCACCAGTGTTCCACCCGGCAAAACGTTGAAAGCACCAAACGCATCGTCTAAATCACTAGGGCTATAAGGAAGACCAAGCGCTGTCTTTCCACCACCACCACTATTCCCAAAGCTCATTCCTAACAGAGCTCCCATAGGGAGCATACCACCAGAGAGCTGCGCAGCCGCACCACCAGATAAGATGATAGGATTAACTTGAAACTGGAGCTGCTGTTGCGTATTAGATGCAGGCATTATCCAGTCATCCCGGCTGCGGCCAGATGGACATTAGACCCTGGTACATTACGAATAACGAGGCTGGCAGTACGATTCATCTGCCAATTTTCCATAGATAGCGGGCCAGGGGACTTGTTGAATTTTTCTATACCCGGATAGCCGGGCATGGGTCCAAACATTGAGCCTCCACCCTTGAACCCTTGCGGTATCATTTTCTTAGCTGCGCCTGACCAAGTCCCCTTAGACCCTCCACCCACCACACTCGCAGGTGAAAAGAAATTGAATGGGCCAGCTCCTTTCATAAAGCCACCACCAATTTCAGGTGTGGCGCTTGGAGAAAACCAGTTAAAAGAACCACCTCCTGCTACACCCGTAAATCGTTCTTGGAATGAAGCAGGCTTATTTGTATCTCCACCAGGGCTTTGTTTCGGTATACCCGAAACGTAATCATCTGGCTTTAAATATGGGACCGGCTTAATGCCAGAAGGAGTCTGGGCAGTACCGGGTGGTGCTGATTGCTGTGGAGTATCTGCTGGCGTTGCCGCTGTCGCAGCCGCGATTGCACCACCCGCCGCGGCTCCGGCCACTGCTCCTATTCCAGCCCCTACTGGTCCCGCCGCCGCACCCCCTAGTCCAGCTCCTGTTACCGCACCAGTCAGCATCCCACCCAAGATAGGATGATTTCGCATGAAATTCCATATTGCAGCAATGGCATCAACAACCACACCAAGGATATGAACAAACGATTCCATGTGGTCTTTAAATGATTTAAGTGTTGGACCCCAGCCCTCTAGCTTCTTTATAAATTCTGCAATGTCCTGCTCCTTTAGGTTCTTTAGCTTATCAGCAAGTGCATCAATCCATTTAGCCAACTTCGCAATAATTGCTTGGATTACCGGCGACTTCATTAGGATCTGTACTAGATGCGTAAAGCCTTCACTCACATGCTTAATAGGAGTAGCAAGATCAGCCAGCTTTTCACCAAATACTGAGATCAACTGTGCCTTAGCCGCCTGGAATTGAAGCTCTAACTCCACCCATGCCTTCTGTGCCCTGGGTGAAATCTTCATTTGCTCCTTGTACATTTCCACAAGCTTGCGACGTTCCTGGTATTCCTTACGGCCCTCCTCAGTTGACAACCGCAGCAGATCTAATGGATCAGTGAATATCTTATCAAGGCCATAGGCTCGAGCTGTGAGTAGTTCTTTGCCTGGGCCTCCTCTTTTAAGTAGATCGGGCAGCTTAGCCACGATCTTATCCATAACCTCATCCGGCGTCATCTTGGTGCCGAATGGGATACCCATTGCCAGAAGAGGAGTTAGTTGCTCAGCACTCCCAGACAACCCTAGCCGGATATTTCGCATGACGTCCTGTGGTGAACCCACAAGAGCCTGCTGATATATCATCTGAGCTTGGGTTCGGCCATACTCACCACCCAACCCTAAGATCAATCGTCGTTTAGCAAGAATTGAAGCAGCAAGTCGCTCGATGCCAAACAGACCACCACCCATTCCAAGTAACGCGGTGACCCCACCAATGATGGTTGACCACTTAAGAAAATGAGTGGTGATGCCAGCAACAGTGGAACCAATGGATTTGGTAACATTCAGCAGACCCTGCATTGATCCCTGCAAAGCCCGAGTCAGCATATTGGTCTGTTGCAGAGATTGATTAATCTGCGTGAATTGCCGATTTAGTTGCCTAATCTGGGTCGCAAACTGCCCAAAGCTCGCAGCAAACTGCTGGAACTGTTGTTGATTGACATTAATCGTTAAAGTCGGCTGTCGGCCCATTAAGGCGTGCCACCCTGCGCGATCGATGCTGCTTGACTCTGAGAATCAACCCCCATAGAAGCAGACGTTGCTGCTTCGATGTTAGTGGTCCAACTAGCACCATCTGGGTTGCGAAAGTCACCTATATGCAGAATCTTGGTAACCGTGTAACCACCTGGAAGACTGACTTGTGTTCGTTGATCTGGCATACCTATCGGTGCTGCCGAATCTGGCCCGGCGTAATTCACCAGGGTCTGTGGCAAGGTTATCTCATATCCAACGTGTAGACCACCTCGCAACACAACCTTGACACTGATTGTATTAATCGTGAGCCATGTAGGCTGACCAACGAGGTCAAAATAACTGATCTCAGTATTTCCAATAGGCTTATCCCAAACATTTATCGTATTATTAAACGAACTGAAATTAACCCCTGGATACTTATTCGTCCCCATTATCGACTGGCTCAGTTTCTGTAAATACTGAGTATACTGCTCCATACTTTGATACATACCGGCATCTTGGTATGGCAACTTCAGGTTAGGAGAAATCTGTATATTCTGCTTGGCCTTTGGAAACACCTTTGACAAAGTCTGCTTAATAGCATCACCCATATGGATGTTAGGCAAAAGATTGTGGATGATATTAAGAGGA
>Ga0126381_100010816_pt1 | contig 10290 bp, 5 predicted proteins | sample PanSoiMetPlot_28_FD_96465 | JGI IMG/M metagenome (GOLD analysis project Ga0126381, IMG submission 96465) | Tropical forest soil microbial communities from Panama - MetaG Plot_28 | ecosystem: Environmental > Terrestrial > Soil > Tropical forest > Bulk soil | place: Panama | collected 2016-02-17 | reverse complement strand
TGGAAAAGGAATCGCGGGACCGAATGGCCGTGATCATCGGGATGGTGAAGGACATTCCAAGTGTGCAGGCGAGCATCATGGTGCCAGTGCTGGCCAACCACGTCCCTCATTTGATGATCACTTTCGATCCCAAGGTCATCGGTGCCTCGGCGCGCGAACTTCGGATTCGATTGCGCAGCGCAACCCCTTCCATCGAATTGAACCCTCATACCGGAAGCACGAACCCTTCCCAGGGCGTTCCGGCGCAACCCAACGCGCTCGTGGCAACCACTTTCCTTCTAAATCCGCGCGAAGAGTTCATCGTTGGCCGGCAAATTCAGAAAGTGCTGAGCAATCCAAAATCAGTGGGCACGTATCAGCCGCCGCCTTCCTCGACTGCCGACTGATTTTCAACCGGGCGCAAACCGATCACCGCCAGTCCGATGCTGATTCGGCGTAAGATCCCTAGGGGCCGGAGCATCTTCGAGGGGAGACGTGTGTTCTTTGAATTGCTGCGGTATGCTGCTTCAGGCTAATTCTCGTGATTGGGCGGACCATCTCGCACTACCGCATCGTCGAAAAGCTTGGGGGCGGCGGGATGGGTGTGGTCTACAAAGCCGAGGATACGCGGCTGCACAGGTTTGTCGCACTCAAATTTCTGCCGGACGATGTTGCTGGTGACCCGCAAGCTCTGGCGCGATTTCAGAGAGAGGCGCAGGCGGCGTCGACGCTGAACCATCCGAACATTTGCACGATTCATGACATTGGCGAAGAGAGCGGCCAAGCTTTCATTGCGATGGAGTACCTGGAAGGGACGACGCTCAAGCACCGAATCTCCGGGCATTGCATGGATATTGAGACGCTGCTTCCGCTCGCCATCGAAGTGGCCGATGCGCTCGACGCGGCCCACGTCAAGGGAATCATCCATCGCGACATAAAGCCTGCCAACATCTTCGTGACCGCGCGCGGTCACGGCAAGATTCTGGATTTCGGCCTGGCCAAGGTTACCCCGCCGATGGTTTCGTCGAGCCAGATCGCAGCACTCAAAACGCAAACCCAATCGATTGCCGAAGAACATCTCACCTCGCCTGGAACTATGGTTGGCACTGTCGCGTACATGTCGCCCGAGCAGGTGCGTGGGAAGGAACTGGACGCGCGAAGCGATCTGTTCTCGTTCGGTGCCGTCCTCTACGAGATGGCAACGGGAGCGTTGCCATTTCGCGGCGAGACCGCGGCGATGATCTGCGAAGCAATCGTTAACCGCTCTCCGGTCGCGCCCGTGCGGCTGAATCCGGATCTTGCTACGGAGCTGGAACGGATCATCAACAAGTGTTTGGAGAAAGATCGTGATCTGCGCTATCACTCCGCGGCCGATCTGGAAACCGATCTCAAGCGGTTGAAGCGGGACACGGATTCGGGAAGGTCGTCGCTGGTCAGCGTGGGAGCGGTTTCGCGACCGGAGTTGCCGGCTTCAAAGCCCACGTGGAAGTGGAGCTTTGTGGCCGGGATATTTGTGTTGGCCGCTGTGCTCGCGATCTGGCTGCGAAGCCCGGCGCCACCGCCGAGAATCACCGGTTCGTCGAAGCAGATCACCAACGATGCCGTGGCAAAGTACTTTCCCCTCACGGACGGAACTCGTCTCTACTTCACCGAGAGTCCGCCGACGCGCTTCGCCATCGCGCAGGTATCGACCAACGGAGGGGAGGCCGCACAGATTGCCACTCCCTTCACCAATTCTTACCTGCTTGGCATCTCCGCCGACCGCTCGGAGCTGTTGGTGGCGCAGTCGGGGATGTCCATGCGGAACGTCTATTGGTCGATGCCGCTTCCGGCGGGCTCGCCGCGCCGGCTGGGCGATCTGGAAGGCGGCACGGCAGCGTGGGCGCCGAATGGGAAGCTGTATTTCGCGAAGGGCACTGAGGTCTATGTCGCCGACCACGACGGCGCCAATCCCCAGAGACTGTTCACGGCTCCCGACCTTCCAGTTTCGTTTAGTTTTTCTCCGGACGGAACTCGCATGCGGTTGACAGTCGCGAACCGAAACAACAACACATCAGCGATCTGGGAAGTCGGGCTCGACGGCAGCAAGATACATGCCGTGTTTCCGGGCTGGAACAATCCGCCGGCGGAGTGCTGCGGGCGCTGGACTTCGGATGGGAAATACTACATTTTCGAAAGCGCGCATGAAGGCGCCATCAATGTCTGGATCGTACCCGATCATTCGACCTGGTGGCACAAGACCTCTCCGGAGCCGGTGCAACTGACCACCGGGCCTTTGCAGTTTGGCACCCCGCTTCCCAGTGAAGATGGCAGGAGGCTTTACGTGGTCGGCGTCCAGCAGCGGGCGGAGTTGGTGCGCTACGAGGCGAAGTCTGGCGATTTCATTCCGTTTCTTGGCGGCATCTCGGCGGCCGACGTGGAGTTTTCGCGCGACGGGCAATGGGTGGTATACGTCAGCTATCCCGAGCATACGTTGTGGCGCAGCAAAGCGGATGGCAGCGAACGCTTGCAGTTAACATATCCTCCCTTACGCGCTGCGTTGGCGCACTGGTCGCCCGACGGGAAGCAGATTGCTTTCTCGGGAGCCACAGTGGGTAAAGCATGGAAAGCGTTTCTCATCTCCAGAGATGGCGAGAGCCTGCAAGCGCTGACTTCCGACAGCGAGGTGCAGGAAACCGATCCGAGCTGGTCGACGGATGGCCGCACCCTGGCGTTCGGCCATTATTCGCAGACGCATCCGGAGCAGACGTTCATCGCCCTGTACGATTTGGAGACGCGCCAGCTTTCCCAAGTGCCAGGATCCCAGGGATACTTCGGACCGCGCTGGTCGCCCGACGGCCGCTACATCGCCGCCATTACGCAAGCAGGGAACGACAAGTTGTTGCTGTACGACGTAAGCACGAAACGGTGGCGTAACCTATCCACGGGCTTGAACTCGTTTGGCTACCTGGCCTGGTCTCACGACAGCGCGCATCTGTATTTCGACACGATTTTAAGCGCCACGAGCGGCTACTATCGTCTGCACGTCAGCGATTCGAAACTGGAGAAACTGGTGGACGCGAAAAAGATCCGCCTGTTTCCCGACCAGTTCGGACCGGGCTCGTGGACCGGGCTGGGCCCCGGTGATATCCCGCTGTTTCCCCGAGACATAAGTACGTGGGAGATTTACGCGTTTGATCTGCAGCTTCCCTAGAATCACCTCCCGGCTCAGACTTGGCTGCCTAGTAGTAAGTCCGTTCGCGGCGACTTGTGGACGATGACTGCTTCCAACCGGTGGTCGTTTTCTCCGTCCAGTTGCCATGGCTGTCGTACGTGCAGCTGTAGTAAGTGTCCGGGTGGGGCAGGGAACGTCCGGCTGTGGGGGCCATTCGGAGGGCGGCTTGTCAGGAACCATTTTGCCGTTCTCATCGAGGTGGAGCCGAACTCCCACAGGGATAGTGAAAGCCCCCGTTATCCCGGTATTTAAGATGACTTTTCTCGATGCGTCCTCCCAACTCGGAGTCCGGCGCGGGGAAAACGCGCGACACTAGGCGCTCAGCGACGACACGTTTCTTCCGCTCCCACACAATGAAATCCCCCACGTTCTCGCAACACCGGCCAGAAGCGGGGCACCCATCAATTGCGGGCGTTCGTTGGTTGGCGGCTGGAGTTCGAGCCGACGGCTCGCTCGGTTTGGCCATCGCTGCACGACGAAGGCGTCCGTCGCTCCATGAATTGGAATCATTCCACGAACATGCAATCGCCGTAGGAGTAGAAGCGGTAGCGCTCGGTTACGGCGTGACGGTAGGCATTCAGGACATGTTCTTTGCCGCCTAGCGCACAGACCAGCATGAGCAGCGTTGACTCGGGCAAGTGGAAGTTGGTGAGCAGAGCTTGCACGATTTGGAATTTGTATCCCGGGTAAATGAAGAGGTTGGCTTCGCCGGATCCCAGGCGCAGTTGGCCGCTTCCCTGCTGCGCGGCGTATTCAAGCGTGCGGACTGTGGTCGTGCCTACCGCGATTATGCGGCGATTTTCCTGGCGGGCTTTGCCGATCCTTTCAGCCGTCTCAGCCGAAATCGAGTATGCCTCCGAATGCAGCGTGTGATCCTCGACTTTTTGCTCGCGCACAGGCTGGAATGTTCCTAAGCCGACGTGCAGCGTAACTTCGGCAGTTTCGATTCCCCGTTCGCGGATTTGGCTCAGTACATCCGGAGTGAAGTGCAGTCCAGCGGTCGGGGCCGCGACCGATCCGCGCTCGCGGGCATAGACAGTCTGGTAGCGATCGCGATCGTTCGAGGAGTCTTGACGGGCGATGTAGGGCGGGAGCGGAATGTGTCCGATGGCTTCGACCTGGGCGAAGAAGTCGTCGACTGGAGCGAAGCGGATGTGGCGCACGCCGAATTCGCCGCGAGCGATGACTTCCGCCGAAAGTTCGTTGCCGCCCCCGAAAAATAAATGCTCGCCGACCGAGATTTTCCGGCCCGGGCGGACCAGGCACTCCCATTCATTAGGGCCGTTGCGCAATTGTTTGGTGAGCAGGACTTCGATGCGGCCGAGAAGAAAATCGCGAGAAGCGGGATTGTGTGGGCTGACCGGCTGGGACTTAAGACCTCCGCGGCGGCCGTAGAGGCGGGCAGGAAAAACGCGGGTGTTGTTGAAGACGACTAAATCGCCTGGGCGAAGCAGGCTGGGGAACTCGCGGAACTGGCGGTTTTCAATCCCCCCAGTCGCTGCTGAAAGGCGCAAAAGTCGCGAAGCGGCGCGGTCGGGCAGAGGCTGCTGGGCGATCAATTCTTCCGGAAGATCGTAGTGAAAATCTGAGACCAACACGCAGTGCGATTATAAGGATTGACGGCCATTTTACGGGTATTCTGATGCGTGTTTTGGGGATCATTTTTTCATAAATTTTGGATTGTTTCCGGCTCAAAAATACTGATACTATGCGATTGCCAGCGTGCGGTCTGCATGATCGTCCCGCCTGAAGGTGTCGATTGCCAACGGAACGGAAACACAGGGAAGAAATCGTCCAATACGGGCGAATGCTCCACGAAAGAGGTTTCGTGGCGGCAATGGACGGGAATCTGTCCGTGCGGCTCAAGGGCGACCGAATTTTGGTGACGCCGACGTGCCTCAGCAAGGGCGCGATGAGGCCGGCGGATATGGTAATTGTCGACCTGGACGGACAACGGGTGGCGGGGCATCGGAATGTGACCAGCGAAATCGGGATGCACCTGTTGATCTACCGCATGCGCCCGGATGTAGAGGCGATCTGCCACGCGCATCCCCCGACTGCGACGGGATTTGCGGCGGCCGGGATTGCCCTGACTGAGCCACTGGTTTGTGAAGTGGTCATGGGGCTGGGATGCATTCCGCTCGCGCGCTACGGTACGCCGGGAACTTCGGAACTGGCGCAGACTTTGGAGCCTTACGTGCCAGACTACGACGCGATTCTGATGTCGAACCACGGGGTGGTGACGTACGGCGATACGCTCGAGCACGCCTACATGAAGATGGAAACCGTGGAGCACTTCGCGCAGATTGCACTGGTGACCCATCTACTGGGTCGGCAGCAGCCGCTGAAGCAGGTCGAAATCGACAAGCTGATGACAGCCCGCACGAAGTATTTTGGCGCGAAGATTGCGGCGACCTTGCCGATGCCGCGGGCGCCGCAGAAGGTCAGCTAGCGGCCAAGGCCCTTCTCAGACCGCCTATGACGTTCTTTGCATCACGCTGGGGGCAACGCCTTTGGTTCGCGACCCGAGGCTGGGAGCCGTTATGACGACTATCAGCGCCGAATCAAGAAGCCGCCCCATGGGCGGCTACCCACGTCACACATAATTCCCTCCGTCTAATCTCCTGGTAGGACCGGGTTACTCTTGTCCGGGTAGGCTCCCCAATGGCACTAATTGCCATATGCTGTAACCGGTTCCACTCACTACCTAACAGTCAGCCTAATTGCCCGTCCAGAAATCTCTCTACGCTCTCGACATAGATTGGTGCAAGATCGGCAGCCGGACGCTTTGCCTCGATCAAGTCCTTCGCCTCTTCAAGGTCCCATCCCATCGAGACCAACACCGCCAGCGCCATCATCGGCGCCCGGTGCACCCCTGCGGCGCAATGGACAAACAACTTCGCGTCCACATCCTCGAGCGCCCCCCTGGCAAAATCCACGCCCCGACGAAATAGCTCCAGCGGTTTCAGTTCAAAATCGTCGTCCGTCGGATTCCACAGCACTTCGATAGCGTGCCTCTCCGCGAGCGGCGTATCATCAAATTCAATCTGCATGTCGATGATGTGCGTAATCCCCAACCGCGCGATCATCCCCATATTCTGCGCGGTCCAGATACCGCCACCAACCGCGATTTGGTTCGTCAGCCATGTAATGTCCATCGTTTTGCGTGATCTCTCCTGCTAACCCGCCTTGGGCCAGCGGTGCCCCTGTCGCTTCTGCGCAACCTCGACACGTCCGCAGCTGGCCTTAAGCTTGCCGAGGAAGGGGGAAATTTGACTTCCCCAACTCGGAGTGCGACTAACTCCCTCTCCGCTCTCCGTCTCATTCTAAGATATCGCTTTCTCAGACGCTCCTTTGTCTCGATCTTCAGGAAATCGAGACCACCTCTAAACGTCACCTGTCTTCGGCTCGGCTGCGCTTTCGGATTTTTCCTGTTCCTTGCCGTCCCCCGCCCGTCCGCCGTAGTCATCACGATCGCCTCATCATCCTCCCGGTCCGCTATGACAGGTTTGTCCCTAATATTCAACCGCCCCGGCAACGTCTTCGCCAGGCTATCTTCCTCCCGGTCGACAAACTACCGTCCGCAGAAGGCCTTCTTCCCTGCTGCTCCGCGCGCTGTTCCTCTCTTCGACGACCGCTTTGCTTTCGTTTCCTACCCAGCCCCTGTTCCCTCTAAGAATTCGTAATACTCCCCATAAAAGCGGAAGGCGCGCCCCGGAGGCGCGCCCAACACAGAGAAGCTCTCTTAAACTACTCTCTAATCTGGAATATCAAACCGCGAGGAGTAAACTAAATCGTTTTTTAAAATTTATTGTTCCACTTTTACAATCACTCAATCACTCACAGACAAGAATTAGGACGTTTCTCATCCAGCCTGTCATAAGGCCAACACGTCGAGTAATACCTCGCTTAGCTGGTCGAGAATGAGCGGAGTTAGTCGTCGAATTGTCTTTTCTTTGTACCCCGGGCTGCTCCAGCCGCGATAATGGAAAGGTTCCAGAACTCACTTCGCTTGTGTTCTCGCTGAACCTCCCTTCCCTTCGAAAGCTTTTTGGGCGGTCTCGTCGTCTACGCCCGCATTCTCCCGCTGCCGAAAGCATCGTTCCTCGTAGCCCGACTTAAGTGCGCGCCCGTTCTGCATCCCCACGCTCACCTTCCCTGTGTAGCCAAGCGATAGCAACAAGCGATCCATGGAGGTCGATAGAACCTCGCCCGCCTTTCCTTTCCGTCTAAATTCCCCAAAATTCCTTTCCTCACTTGAGTTATCTGATGGACTTTTTTTCGTCGTGGCTTTTTACCATAAAGCATTTTGGTCCTTCCGATGCCGCGATCCTAATAGCTGTCAATTTTCTCAGTCTTCCACTCGTTGCCCGTTCCAAGACTCCACTGCACCGTGGAAGTCTTTCGAACATCCCCGGTTACTTCCCCGGGGTGGATCGCGGGTTCCGGCCAAAGACCGCCCAAATGTCAATTTACAAATCATTCGCCTGTCTGTTCTCCCACTTAACGCCGAACAATATCCTGATGCTATACTCCGCCCATGAAGTTCAAAATCCTGCAAGATAATCTCCGCAAAATCCTGTGGGATCGCATCGAAGCTGGTGAACTAACTGGGCTCCACCTCGCCCAGCAGACCGGGTTCAAACAAGCCCATATCTCCAACTTCCTCAACCGTAAACGCGGGCTCAGCATCGAAGGCATGGACAAGGTTCTGCAGGTCCAGCGCCTTTCCGTACTCGACTTGCTCGACCCCGCCGAGGTCAACAAACGGGCTTCCATCCTTCCTCCCAGCGCCGACGAGTTCGAAAACGTGGTCCTCACCGATCCCGCCAACGCAGCCACCCAGCCCCTCATCGTCAGCATGCAAGTAAAGGAGATTCTCAAGTTCAAGAAGTCCTTCCTTCACAAGCTCAGAGCGGAGCCCGAAAGCGGCCGGTCGTCCTGGCAGCGCTTCGTCCTGATCAAGCTCGATGCCCGGGAGGCCTCATTCATGTCTCCCCGCCTGACGCCCGGAGCCACGCTCCTGATCGACCGCCATTACAACGCACTTACGCCGTATCGCAAGGGCGAATTGAATATGTACGCAGTTCTGAAAAACGACACTTGCGTGGTTCGCTACGTCGAACAAGCCGATTCCACCCTCATTCTTCGTCCCCACAGCCAATTCTCGCCCATCGAAGCCATCCCCCTCTTGGAACGCAAATCCCCCGCCGACTACTTAGTAGGCCGCATCTGCCACATCAGCCTTGAAGCCTAACCCGCGGACCAGCCTTAATCGGCTGCTCGGAGTCGCGGTGACCCGCGTCACAGGCGCCCTTTTTCGCCTGTGCGAAGAGAGAATCTCTCGTTTTCCCCGAAAACGTATCCCGACGGTCACCTCGCGTTTGAAGCGCGGGGATGCTCTCCAATTCGAACAAGTTACGCACGCAGCGTGCCTGTGTCAGAGGCACTCGCAAGAGTGCTCAACGGCTATGGATATCAGCCGGTATTCACGCCTCACACCGGCTATGCCCCACCCGAACTCTAATGGTTTTGCAGACCACAAACGCATTCGCCACGGCGCTTGAGCGCCTCCATCCAAGATTCCGTCACTTTCCACTCCCGCCGGGAGGCCTCGCCGGCGGCGAAGGCAGAGTGAGCCCCGGCAGGAATGCTGATGCGGGCAGTCGGATCCTTGACCGAAAGCCCTTGCCGCGATTGGCCTGAGCGCGGCTCCCAAAATTGATCTCTGTTTCGCCGGGAGTTTGAACCCGAATTGATCAAGCGGGCCGCGCGCGGCGGAAGGGCCGCGAGCCATGGTCAAGAGACCTGGTTCGTTCCCGCCACGGGAGTAGTCCTTCTCGCAGAGGAAGCCCGAGACCTGGTCTGCTTGAGTCCGGGACCTTCACTTTTCCGGGAAGTGCAAATCCTAATGGGTGCCCCACTTCTGGCCGACGTGGCCAGAAGTGGGGATTATGATTTTCCGAAGAGTACGTCTCCGCCTAGAAGTTAAACTTGAATCCTAACTGCACCTGCCGCGGTCCGATCGCTGTCTGCGTGATCGCGCCGAATTGCGAATCGTCCACCTGCGTATCGGGCGCCTGGAACACAGGATGATTGAGTGCATTTTCAGCCTCAAGTCGGAACTCAACGTTCATCTCTTCGCGGATACGGAACTGCTTACCGATCGACAGGTTGGTCGTAAAATTCCAAGGGCTGCGAATGGACCCCAGTGCCCGTGGTGCATTTCCAAGCGTGTAATCATCGGGCCGCTGGAAAACGGTGGGATCAGCAAAGTAGTTGTCCACCCAATCCGATCCATGATTGCGTTTGGGCGTCCCTACGATGTTTGGACGTTGCGTCCCATAGGTTGGTAACGCGATGCCGTCCGCCATGGTAAAGCTCAACGGCCGGCCATCCGCTATGCGCCAGATCCCATTCGTCTTCCATCCACCGATTAAGAAATCGGCCCAGCGTGGAATGTTTGCGAGAAATGCCCGCCCGCGTCCAAACGGCAGATCGTAGCTGTAGCTGAACTGAACGACGTGCGGGATATCGAAGGTGGAGAGGCTCCGCTCCATTTGCGGCCGGTTGGGGTCCTGCAGGCTGGAGAAACTGCCGAGCCACGTTACATTGTCGTCCGCGTTGGAAGAGTCGTCGATGGACTTCGACCACACGTACGTCACCAGGAGTTGCAGGCCGTTAGAATAGCGCTTCTCGGCGAGCAACTGCAGTGAGTGATAGCTGGAATTAGCGATCAGAAGCGGTTCGGTCGCGACACCCGTGAACTGCGGATAGGGTAGCAGCAACTGGTAGTACTGAACCTGGCCACCCGACAGGGTGCTGTTCGGATCCGTAATGACTCCCGCAAATGGATTGTTCACGAAGCTGTTGAGACAGGGGATAGTGAGTGTGCCCGTGCAGGGGTTGTTCGGGTCTGCAGCGGTCTTGGGCAGGCTTTCCACCCAGGGGCCAAGATAATTCTGCGAAGTGGACCCGCTGAACGGCAGGTGCGTTCCTTTTTTTCCGATGTACTCTGCGTTGATCAGGATGTTCTTGGGAAGCTGCCGCTCGATCCCAAAACTCCAACTCTGCTCATACGGCGTCTGGTTCGCGCC
>Ga0126381_100010815_pt1 | contig 10290 bp, 11 predicted proteins | sample PanSoiMetPlot_28_FD_96465 | JGI IMG/M metagenome (GOLD analysis project Ga0126381, IMG submission 96465) | Tropical forest soil microbial communities from Panama - MetaG Plot_28 | ecosystem: Environmental > Terrestrial > Soil > Tropical forest > Bulk soil | place: Panama | collected 2016-02-17 | reverse complement strand
GTCGATCTCATCCTGCGCAACAAGACGCCGCTCGGCGATATCGCGCTGATAATTGCCGCTGGCGCGCTGGTGCTGATCGCTATCGAGCCGGTGCAGCGCGGCGCCTGGCTGTTCCATCGGATGCTCGTGTTCGACGCGTTCGGATTTTTTTTCCGCGTGCTGATCGCACTCGCCGCCGTGGTTGCGGTCTGGATGTCGATCGGCTCGGCCGAGGTGCATCGCTGCGACCAGGGCGAGTACTACGCCATCCTGCTCGCCAGCACGCTCGGCATGTTCCTGATGGCCGAGGCGGCGAACCTGCTGATGGCTTATCTCGCGCTGGAATTCGTCAGCCTGACGTCGTACGTGCTGACGGGATTCCTGCGCCGCAACCGGCGCTCGCAGGAGGCGGCGCTCAAGTATCTCATCTATGGCGGCGCCGCGTCCGGCACGATGGTTTATGGGATGAGCTGGATTTTCGGCCTGGCCGGCTCGCTCGATTTTGGCGCGATCAACCAGGCGTTGACCATGCCGGGCCATTTACCGGTGCTCACGGTCTTCATCTCGCTGGTGCTGATCCTGGCCGGACTGGGCTACAAGGTCGCATCCGTGCCCTTTCACATGTGGGCGCCGGATGTGTACACGGGAGCGCCGATCCCCGTCACCACTTTTCTCGCGGTGGGTTCGAAGGCGGCGGGATTTGCCCTGCTGACGCGCTTTTTCTATCCAGCTATCTCGCGCCTGGGAGCGGGTGGGAGCTGGCAGGCTCTGGCCGGTGTGGATTGGCCGCAACTGCTGCTGATCGTCTGCGTGGCCACGATGACGCTGGGCAATCTGGCCGCGCTGCAGCAGACCAATATGAAACGGCTGCTGGCTTATTCCTCGATAGCGCAGGCCGGATACGCGCTGATGGGGATCGTGGTGCTGACCGACGATGGAATCCGCGCGATGCTGTTCTATATGTTCGCGTACTACGTGATGGACGCGGGCGCTTTCCTGGTCGTGATGATCGTCGCCAACGCTACGGGTCGCGAGGATATCGACGCGTATCGCGGACTGGCATGGCGTGGCGGCGCGGTGCCCGCGGTCGCGCTGACGATTTTTCTGCTCTCGCTCACCGGCATTCCGGCGACGATCGGCTTTATCGGCAAGTTCTATGTCTTCGCGGCGGTTATCCGCTCGCAGTTCTACATCCTGGCGGTGATTGGAATCCTCAATTCCACCGTCTCGCTCTATTACTACATGGCGCCGGTCAGAATGATGTTCCTCGAAGAGCCGCGCGGAGACGAAACGCCGATCGGCTTCGAGCCATGGAATTACGGCCTGATGAGCGTGCTGGCGTGTGCGACGATCGCGCTCGGCCTCTACTGGACGCCGATCATCGCCTTCGCGGACCGCTCGATGCATTTCTTCATGGGACGGTCCTAGAGCGTAGGAGCGACTGTCGCTTCAATGATCGCCCGCGGCTCTCTACTTTTTCGGTAGCGGGAACTCGTCGAGATAATGTTGATATTCAGGCTCGACGTCGATCTCGAGCGAAGCGAGCAGCCGCACCACGCCGGTGTAAACGGAGGTCGTCATCACCAGGTCTATCAGCCGCTCGTTGTCGAGTTCAGCGCGTAACTCGGCGAACGTGGCATCGGAAATCGCAAGCCCCAGGCTCATTTCGCGCGCCGCGCGCAATACCGCTTTGGCCAGTGGGTCGAGGCGGCTCGATCGGCCGGCGGTTTCCTCGGCCAGCGCCCGCAGGTCGTCATCGGAGACGCCGAATTCCCGACCGATCTTTACGTGATGCGAATATTCGTACGGCGAGCGCGCAAGATAGCCCACCTGCAGAATAGCCAATTCGCGCAACCGAGGATCGAGCCGGCTCTTGAAACGGATAAATGCGGCGAGCGCGCCGAACGCGCGTGCACCGTCGCGGCTGTGAACCAGCGCGCGCACCAGGTTGATGTTGCGCGCGAGCAAGTCCTGGTCTTCGGGCCGCAAGTCCGCCTTGTCAAGGTATGGTACGCGCGCCATCGGTATACGCCTCCGCATTCGCTCTCACGCTTGATGCGCAAAATGTCGCAAGCTAGATGCTATAGCGCCAAGGCGGACCGACCGACAATCGCCGCGGCCGCAATCGAACGGAGTGAGATGAAAATGGGCAAGCTCGAGGGAAAAATCGCGCTGATCACCGGTGGCGGATCCGGAATCGGCCGCGCCACTGCGCTGGCATTCGCCGCGGAGGGCGCAAAAGTTGCGGTCACGGACCGCGCGGAAGCCAGCGCGCGCACGGCCGCGGAGGAAATCACGCGCCGAGGCGGCGAGGCGGCCGGTATTCGTGCGGATGTTGCAAAGGCGGCCGACGCGGAGCGCATGGTGCACGACACCGTCGGACGCTTCGGCCGACTCGACATTCTCTACAACAACGCGGGTATCGGTTTCGCCCGCCGCACGCACCTGATGACCGAAGAGGAATGGGATCGCACGATCGATGTCGATTTGAAGGGCGTCTTTCTCGGCTGCAAGTACGCCTTGCCCGAGTTGATGAAGCACGGCGGCGTGATTCTCAGCACTGCGTCGGTTGCCGGGCTCGAGGGTTTTCGCCAGATGGCGGCGTATTGCGCGGCCAAGGCCGGCGTGATCATGCTGACCAAGTCGCTCGCGATGGATTACGCCGAGCATGGGATTCGCGTCAATTGCATCTGTCCCGGGTCGGTCGACACGCCGCTGTACGAGAGCGGCTTCGAAAATCTGAGCCCCGAGCGCAGCGCGCGAGCGCATCAGATGTTCGCCGCGATGCATCTGGTCGGACGCACCGGCCGTCCGGAGGAGATCGCGAGCGCCGCCGTGTTCCTGTGCTCCCAGGACGCGTCATTTATCACGGGACAAGCCGTAGTCGTCGATGGGGGCTATACGACGGGCCATCGAATGATAAGGCTCAGCTAGAGAACTCATGAATGAGTGAGAGCAAATGCGATCGAGCGATTTCAGCGACCCGCTCGGTTTTTGTGGAACATCGCGGGGCGAAATCGTATTCTGGATTGATAAGTAATCAGTTTGTGAGAGCGGTTCGATCGCGGCGAATGCAGGGGGCGCGTCGCCACGAAGACCACAGGAGGACCGGATGTCTTCTGTAGTGTTCACCCTGCTGTTTGGCGTGCTCAGCGGACTCGCCGGGTTCGTTGGCAGCGCGCCGTTTGAAGTGGTGATCGGCTTAGGTCTGATCGGCATTACCCACTTCAGTATCGTTGCGGCTCGCAAGGCGAGGGAAGCTCCGGCTCAATCGCGAACTCTGAGATAAAGTCGTCCGAAGCGCGCCGCAATCCGTGGCCGGGATACTCCATGTGGTCGGGATGCCGATCGGCGAGATCGGCGACTTAAGCCCGCGCGCGCTCAGCATTCTGTCGCAAGCCGATCTGATCGCATGCGAGGACACTCGGCGTCTGGCCCCGATTCTTGCGGCCTACGCGATCCGCACCCCAACAATCAGCTACTTCGAGCACAACGAGGAGCGCCGCGCACACGAACTGGTCGATCGCATGCGTGCCGGCGCAAGCGTGACGCTGGTGACGGACGCCGGCACCCCGGGCATTTCGGACCCGGGCTTCAGGCTCGTACGCCTGGCGCTCGACGCAGGTATACGAGTCGGTGCGGTCCCCGGGCCGTCAGCTGTAGTGGCGGCGCTTTCGATTGCGGGTCTGCCCACCGACCGTTTCATCTTCGAAGGATTTCTGCCTTCAAAATCCGCTGCTCGCCGCGGGGATCTGAAATCCTTGGCGCGCGAGACGCGCACGATAGTGCTTTTCGAAGCGGCACGGCGTCTGGGTGAGACGCTGACCGACATGGCCGAAATTTTCGGCAGCGAACGCGAGGCGGCGGTCGTCCGGGAGATCAGCAAGACTTACGAAGAGGTCGCACGCGGGAGTCTGGGAGAGCTGGCGGCGCGCTTCAACCGGAATCCCGCGCGTGGCGAGATAACCCTGGTGGTTGCCGGCGCCGTCCGCGATGCCAGCGTAGGCGAGGGCGCACTTGCAGGTGAGGCGGGGAGCTTGTCAGCGCTAACAGTCGAAATGCTGCGCGAAGCCGGTCTCTCGCTCAAGCAGGCTAGCGTGGTGATCGCTCGGCTCGGGGGAGGCAGCCGGCGAGAGATCTACCAGGCGGCGGTCATGGCGCGGCGCGCACGCCAAGACAAAGTGCAAGACGATAAATGATGATTTGACGTGTATCATAGTGCTCCTCTGTTGATGCGCTCGCGCGTGCTTGCTTGAAAGGAACTGATTGGTAGGCTTCAATGCCCGCAACAAATGGCGACGACGGGCAAAGCGGAACCGCGCAAGGCTGCCGCCTCTGCCGAGCCTCAGGCTTCAGCCACAGTGCTGGTGATTCACGGACCGAACCTGAACCTGCTCGGCGATCGCGAGCCGCAAACCTATGGCCGCACGCGACTGGGCGAGATCGATCGCGCGCTCAAGGAATTGGGGCGCGAATTGGGATTGAAGGTAGAGACTTTTCAATCGAACGGCGAAGGCGCAATCGTGGATCGCATTCAACGTGCACGGGGACGGGCGCGCGTGCTGGTGATCAATCCGGCGGCCTACACGCACACCAGCGTGGCGATTCGCGACGCCATCACGGCTTGCGATCTGCCGACGGTCGAAGTCCATCTGTCCAATGTGTATGCGCGCGAGCCATTTCGCCATCATTCGACCATCGCCGGGATAGTGGTCGGCCGTATCATGGGCTTTGGCGCCGAGGGTTACCTGCTCGCATTACGGGCGGCGAAGCGGATGATCGATATGCAATCCGCGCACGCCGATAATCGTGCCTAAAATGCGCCGACCGGTGGGCGAAACGCGAGGCGGAGCGATCCGTACTTCTGGAGCGTTGATGGAAATACGCGAATTAAAAGCTCTGCTTGTCCTGATGAGGGATTTCGGACTGAGCGAGCTCGAGATCGAGGACAAAAAGGGCAAGGTGCGCCTGGTGCGTGCGGGCAATTCGGCCGACGAGCATCCGGGTCCATCAGCTGCGGGTACGCTCAAGCGGGCGCTGGTGCGCGCAATCCCGGCGAGCGGCCATGGAGCAAGCGCTAACTCGCCGTCAGCGGGCCCGGCAGCGGCGGCAGCGCCGGACCTCGCCGCGGGCCATCGCTACGTGCAAAGCCCGATGGTCGGGACGTTTTATCGCGCCCCTTCGCCCGATTCGGATCCCTTCGTCGAGGAGGGTGACAGCGTGCGCAAGGGTCAGGCGCTTTGCATCATCGAAGCGATGAAGATGATGAACGAGATTGAAGCCGAAGTTGCGGGTAAGATAGTGCGCATCCTGTGCGACAACGGCCAGCCCGTCGAATACGGGCAGCCCCTGATGGTAATCGAGGCCGGCTGAACTCGCTTCACGCCGGATAAATCGCGTCATGTTCAAAAAATTGCTGGTGGCCAATCGCGGTACAATCGCGATTCGTATTATCCGCGCGTGCCGCGAGCTTGGGATTGCAACCCTGGCGGTTTACTCGACCGCGGACAAGGACGCGCTGCACGTGCGCATGGCCGACGAGGCCGTGTGTATCGGTCCGGCAGCGGCCGAAGACAGCTATCTTAACATTCCCGCGATCATCAGCACTGCGCTCACCTATGGCGCCGACGCGGTCCATCCGGGCTACGGCTTTCTCTCCGAAAACGGCGATTTCGCCGAAGCATGCCGCCGCTCGAAACTGCACTTCGTCGGTCCGGCCGCGCGCCATATCCGGCTGATGGGCGACAAGCCTCGCGCGCGGCGCATCATGATACGCGCCGGCGTGCCGGTGCTGCCCGGCAGCGACGGCAAGGGTGTGACCGAAGTGCGCGACGCGCTGGCCGATGCGCGCCGGCTTGCGTTCCCGGTGTTGATCAAGGCGGCCGCCGGCGGCGGCGGCAAGGGGATGCGCGTTGCGCGCGAGGAGAAGGAACTGACGCGCCTGTTCGCGCTGGCCCGCGCCGAGAGCGAGGCCGCCTTCGGGTCGCGCACGATGTACCTGGAGAAATATCTCGAACACGCGCGCCATGTGGAGTTCCAAATCGTTGCCGACACTTACCGCAACGTCATCCACCTAGGAGAACGCGACTGCTCGATCCAGCGGCGTCATCAGAAGGTGCTCGAGGAGTCGCCATGCCCGGTGATGACGGCGCGTTTGCGCGAGAAGATGGGCAAGGCGGCTGTGCGCGCGGCGCAGGTGGTCGGCTACTCCAACGTCGGCACGGTCGAGTTTCTGCTCGCGCCCGACGGCGAGTTCTACTTCATCGAGATGAACACGCGGATCCAGGTCGAGCACGGCGTGACCGAGATGGTCACCGGCGTTGACCTGGTGCGCGAGAGTCTCGAGCTGGCGATGGGTGAGCGGCTTTCGCTCAAGCAGCGGCAGGTGCGGATCGCGGGCGCGGCGATGGAATTTCGCATCTATGCGGAAGATCCTGATTCGCATCTCCCTTCGCCCGGCGTGGTTACGAATCATCATCCGGCCGGCGGGCTCGGCGTGCGCGTCGAATCCGCACTGTATGACGGCTATCGCGTGCCGGTTCACTACGATCCGCTGATTGCCAAGCTGATAGTGCATGCCGACGATCGTGCGGGGGTGGTGATGCGTGCGCGCGCCGCGCTCCGGGAGTACATCGTGGACGGCATCAAGACCAATATTCCGCTTCACCTGCGGATCCTGGGTGATCCGGATTTTCTGCGCGGCGAATTCGCGACCGATTTTCTAGGCCGATTCGAGCGCGAAGCGCATGCTGCCGAAGCCATAAGAGCGGCGGGACGCTAAGGAGTTGTACGTCTTCGTGAGCCCGGGGCTCGTCCGGCTGAATCGTGGTTTGAAGATGGATATTCCCTGTTCCGCCGGCGACGTCAGCATCCGAGCTGGGTTGGCGGTTCTAATTGGTGCGCTGCTCGGAATTCTACTGATGCTCGGTCCGGACACGCCCGCGAGCTTTGCCGACGATCTGCCGTCCGGCGGCTCGGCCCTGTTGGGTGAGGGCACCCATCCAGTCGCTCCCGGGACCCCGCGGATTGAAGTATCGGAGCCGGTTTACAACTTCGGCACGGCACTAAGCGGCCCTCAGTTGCGCCACGTCTTCACGATCAAAAACGTCGGCAGCGGTCCGCTGGAAATCACCAAGGTCGTGACATCATGTGGATGCACTGCCGCCAAACCGAGCAAGAATATCCTGGCGCCCGGTGAGATCTCGACGCTCGAGGCTTCGGTGGACACCCACTTCGAGCAGGGCCAGAGTCTCTCGGTGGTGACCTTGGCCACAAACGATCCGTCCAATCCGTCGCTGAAACTGAAAATCGAAGGCGTGATCAAGCCCCAGGTGCAGGCGCAGCCTATCGACGTCGATTTCGGCAGCGTTCGTCAGGGCAGTACGCCGGCCCGGGACGTGCTTATCAGCGACCTGATCGGCGGTCCCGGATTCGCACTCAAATCCGTGACGAACGCGAGCCCATATATCAAAGTGACCCAGGCGCGGCGTCCCGATGGCAAGCCGGGAGCGTGGCTCCACGTGGCGCTGACGTCCTCGATGCCGCCGGGGCCAATCAGCGACACGCTGCGGATAGAAACTACGCGCTCGCCACTGCGGGTCGGAATCCTGGGCGTTGTCATCGGCGATTTATTGATAAAGCCTAACCAGGTGTCCTTCGGCATCCTTCCGCACAACCAGGGTGCGGTGCGAACGATACGGCTAACAAATCAGGGCAGCCATGCGATCAACGTGCTCGGGGTCAAGAGCACCAATGACAGCGTCTTCGCCCGTGTCGCGCCGGTGACCCCGGGCAAGGAGTACACCGTGACGGTGGCGGTCAGGCCAAACACACCTGATGGACAGATTCGCGGTGCATTGACTATTCGCACGGACGATCCGAGTCAGGCGACACTGACAATACCCTACTATGGGATTATCGGATCGTTCCGGAGCTGACGCGAATTATAGCAGCAGTTCACGCGCTTCAGCGGCAAGGACTTCGTGCTTGTTTCGATAACCCTGCGTTGCATATACTGATTTTATGGGTCGCGACTCTGCGACCTTATAAGGCGGCTCGTTAATGGGTATATCCCTGCTGGGGCCATTTCGCTGGGGGCGCGACGCATTAGTCCGTTATGCGGTCGCACAACTCACCAAGCCGCTCAAGCGCTATACACTCATTTATCCCAACGACCTCGCGGAGCTGAAACGTCAGATTCGCAAGGGTGATGTTCTGCTCGTCGAAGGCAACGAGCGTGTCAGCCAGGTAATCAAGTACCTGACCCAGAGTTCGTGGTCGCACTCGGCACTCTATATCGGGGATGAAGCGATCAAGCGCGATCCCGAGTTGCCCCTGAAGCTCGCCAGCGAGTACGGCGAGGAAGCCAACTACATGGTCGTCGAGGCGTTGGTGCAAAGCGGCGTCGTGCTGACGCCGCTGGCCAAATATCGTGACTTCAACGTGCGCATCTGCCGTCCTTATCGCCTGGTTGAGGCCGATTTGAGAGTGGTGCTCGACGAGGCGATGGCGAGTATCGGGCGCAGATATGACTTGCGCAACGTTTTAGATCTCGCGCGCTACTTCCTGCCCGTTAGCCTGGTGCCGGCACGGTTTCGCCGCACGGCGTTGCGCTTCGGCAGCGGCGATCCGACGCGCGCCATCTGCTCGAGCATGATCGCGGAATGCTTCGATAGGGTGCGGTTTCCAATCGTGCCGAAAATCGAGCCTTTGCCTGAAGGCTACCCGGTGCTTCAGGAACGGCCGCACCGTCTGGGTAAGCTGATATCAAGGCAGCGCCGTTTGCCCGCGGGGCTATATCACATGATCTCGCCGTCACTGGTGACGCCGCGCGATTTCGATCTTTCGCCTTATTTCGAGATTATCAAGTTCAACCTGATCGCGGGCGCGCGTTTCGATTACCGCCGGATCATCTGGGCCGATACGGAAGCCGAGGAAACTGCAAAACTGCAGGCTGGATGACGGGGCTTGTGCGACGCGCTACCGGTTTGCGATAACTAGTCAGCCGAGGCGCACCGTGCGCGATTACGGATGCGGGACCCGCCTCGCGGACCCTGGACGGTACCGTGTGCATGAGCAGTCGCGAACTTTTGGAAAAAGCGATCGCCCGAATCTTGCATCGTCACTGCAACTTCGGTTGGGCGCATTACTACATTCCGAGCGAAAAATTCCCAAGCCTTATCGAGGAATTGGTGGAAGTGGCGAGTCCGGCCGGCCAGATTAGCCACGAGGAACTGGTGCAGTTTTTCCTGCGTACACAGCGCCTTAGTTCGGCCCAGGAACGCGCGGCACGTTTCGAGGAAGAATTTTCAATCTATCGCCGTGGATGAGCCGCGGCTGTCCTGGTTAACGATTGCCTGCGCGATGCCAGACGTGCGAGCACTGCGCGACTCACAGCGGCTTTCTGCTCCCAGACGCTCGATCTGTTAAGAGCATCGCCCTTTGCACTAAGATGGGCATCGCTACGCCATGAAAGCCGAACTTTAGTTGCTGAGTGCAACTCCGGCTGTGGCGCAACCATCCTCACGATGAGGTGCATACGCTGATGTCTATCAATCAGGCCGATCCGGCCCAGGCTCACGAGATCCTCAAGCAATATCCTGAGGCCATCTATCTCGACGTTCGCACCGAACCCGAGTTTGCACAGGGCCATCCCACGGGCGCAATCAACGTTCCCGTGGTGTTCATCAAGGGCCCGGGCCAGATGGAGATCAACAACGACTTTGTCCAGGTGGTGACGAGAAATCTTCCGCGGGAGAAAAAACTGGTTGTCGGATGCCTGGCAGGCGGTCGCTCGCAGCGGGCATGCGAGTTGCTCGAAGCGGCTGGCTACACCGATCTTACTAACGTCCGTGGTGGCTTTGGCGGGGCGCGCGATGCCTCCGGCCAGGTGGTCGTGACCGGATGGCGTGATTCGGGGCTGCCGGTTTCGAATGACGTTGGCGAGAGCGGCTACCAGGCCTTGCGGCGCAAGGCTGGCCTGTAGAAAAGCTGACTGAGCTGCTGCAGGCCGGCACCGATGGCAATCAGGCTCACACGGATTTATACGCGCAGCGGCGACCGCGGCCTGACCGCGCTCGTCGGCGGCGCGCGCGTGCCCAAGGAAAGCGCGCGGCTCGAGGCTTACGGCACGGTCGACGAACTCAACTCGATTGTCGGAATCGTGCGGAGCTACCTGCCGGGCTACAAACGAGGCTTTGGGAAAGACTACGGCTGGTATTCCGAGAGTTTGCGCCGCATCCAGAACGAATTGTTCGACGTCGGCTCCGAACTCGCCACGCCGCCGCCTGCCGAGTACGCCGGGATGCATCG
>Ga0126381_100010814_pt1 | contig 10290 bp, 10 predicted proteins | sample PanSoiMetPlot_28_FD_96465 | JGI IMG/M metagenome (GOLD analysis project Ga0126381, IMG submission 96465) | Tropical forest soil microbial communities from Panama - MetaG Plot_28 | ecosystem: Environmental > Terrestrial > Soil > Tropical forest > Bulk soil | place: Panama | collected 2016-02-17 | reverse complement strand
TTCTCCGCGCGCTCATCCGACCGATGCACGAAGGCGCGCACCCGCCTCCCCTGTTCGAGAAGCTGCTCCGCGGCCGCGCCGCCGGTGGCGCCCGTAGCGCCGGTAATGAGGAACTGCACATCCGCCATGTCGAGCCTCCGAGGTCGCGGGCTTGCGCCTCTTTAGATGTCCATTGTCATCCTATTAGATGACAGGTACCATCTAATTGTCAAGCGCGGACCGGGCCGCAATGCCTTCCATAGAAAGAGCAGAGATCCTGGGCGCGAAGCTCTCGCCCATTTCAGGGCAGCGGGACTCCCCGGCGCGCCTGTAACGAAAAGAGCTTCTCTTGCGATGGAAGGACGAGTGTTCTGCGCTCACGTTGAACGCCAGTTGTAGAGGATTCATCTATGCGCTTCGTGAAATTCACGCGCAACCCGCTGGTCGCCGTCGTGGCCGCTGCGTTCGCCAGCGCCATTGCCGCCACACCCGCAGTTGCGGGTGTTCCCGGATCCACCTCCGCCATCAACGTCGATGCACACGGAGTCGCGCTCGGCGGCTACGATCCGGTGGCCTATTTCGACACGGGCCGACCCACGCATGGCGTGGAAACGATCAGCACATCCTATCGCGGCGCTCGTTATCTCTTCGCCAGCGAAGCCCATCGCAAGACATTTCTCATCAATCCCAAGCAGTATGTTCCCGAGTTCGGCGGCTTCTGCGCCGTGGGCACCTCCTTCGGCGAGAAGGTCGACGTGGATCCGGAGACCGGCAAAGTGGTCAAGGGTAAGTTGTGGCGCAGTTTGGTCTGCGCTTTAAGCTCCCCGACTACCTGATCGAGCTCTACCGCGACACCTTCAAGAACGATCTCTCACACACCAACGGTGACTCTAGTTGGACCCTGCCGATGCCCGCGCACTACGTGATCGGTACGGATGGCGTGATCGGATACGCCGAGGTGAATCCCGACTCCTGCAAATCAGCGCACAATGCTTGTAAGGGGGCAGAACGCCTGCAAGGGACAGGGGTTCACAGGACCACGCATTCGCCGGCTGTCTGTGGCCCAGCCATATAGGTGACAAACGATGCGGCCGACGCAGCAGACAGAGTCACCGGCTTGAGCGTGGCAAAATGAGGCGACGCCACGAAGACACTCAGCCAGATGATCGACACCAACCGTCTGGTTTTCACAACCCTCTCCTCGAATCAGGGTGCTGATTTCGGCGCGCTTGCACCGCAATCCTCAGCCGCCGTATCAGTTAGACGCGCTCAATAACTTTCTCATCGCCACCCGCTCATTGGGCTCAGGCAATAGGCGGCGCTGAAAGAGAAGCTCCAGCAGTATCTCGGTTCCGCATTCCTCGACTGGAACGGTGACGAATCCGGCCTTCTCGTAGAAGGGCGCGTTCCAGGGCAGGTGCTGGTAGGTCGTGAGCCACAGGGTGCGCGATCGAGTCTTTGCGGCCACACACTCGGCGGCGCTCAGAAGGGCGCTACCGATGCCCCTGCGCATCGCACTCATGCGCACCGACAGCTGCTCCAGGTATGGCTCACCATCCAGAACGCGAAGCGCCGCAAAGCCCACCGGTGTGCCCAACCTGTCAGATGCGACAAGGACCGTGCCCGACTTCAGACACTGCATCCAGCGGCTGCGCTCGGCAGCGGCGAACTCAACGCTATCGGCCGGTGTCAGCTCCAAGCCCACCTGGTCGAAGAGCCGCGAAGCATCGAGATCGATGTCGCACAACGTCTCGAGCTCATGAACGGCGGCCACTCGGAATCGGCTTTCCAGCTGGCTTGCGCGGTGCTCCCGGTGGTGCATCTGCTCGCACGCCGAGCGCGCTGCGCGCTTCGTCGTCGCCCGGCGCCCCGCGGCACCTGATTTGTTGCATGGCTGCATGGGGGCAAATTAGTTCGCGGCAATGCCGTTGAGACCCGCTCCGGCTGGCAGACCGTTGAGCGTGCCGAAATTGGTCAGGAAGCCGTCCGGTTGAATCTGGAAGATTCCGACAGTACCGGCAGCCGCGTTGAGCGAGTACAGGAACACGCCATCGGCGCTCACCGCGATGTCCAGATTGGTGGATCCGGCAGGATTTAGTGCCAGGACCGTGCCAGGCAGAGGCGTGAGCACACCGTTCGGACCGATGACGAAACCCGAAATTGACGAAGTGCCTGCGTTTGACACGTACACGAATCGCCCATTCGGGGTCACAACGTTCCAGCAGTTCGCCGCGCCGAGGGTCGGAACGGCCGCACTTATGGGCTCAAGCCTTCCGCTAGACTGCACAGCATAGGAGGAGATCGTGGAGCTGGCCGGACCCGGACCACCGGTCTCAGAGACGAGCGCGGTTCCGTTCGGCGCAAAGACAGCCGAGAAAGTGCCGGTTCCCACTCCCGGGTTCACGCTAATGGACGACAGGCGGCCGTCGCTCTGTACACGAAACACGTCGATGCTGTTCGTGGCGCGCTCGGTAACCACCAGGAACCGGCCGTCGGGGCTGAAGGCCAGCGAAGCTGAGTTTACGAAGTTCCCGCTCAGAAACCGCAGTGAGTCGGGAATGCGCGTGAGCCTCCCGTCGCGCAGCTGAAAGCCCACCACACTGCTGCTGCCGGCCGTGTTCAGCACATACACGAGCCTGCCGTGCTGGGCGACCGCATTTGGCTCGCTCCCTCCGCTTGCTACGCGATCTGCCAAGGCAAGATGGGCGCCAAACACGTGGAACACTGAGAGATCGCCGCTGCCCGCATTCGTAGCCAGCAGATAAGTACCATCCTCACTGAGCGTGAGAGACCCCTGTGATCCGAGCGGATCCACAGTGCCTCCGCTCCCCCGACCACCAGTCGGATAACGGTGCGAGCTGTGCAGCGTGCCATTCGGGGCACGCTCGAACGCAACGACCTGATTCGCCTCTGCGTCGTTGGTCATCACGAACACCGCGTGTTGTGCGATCGAGGCGTCATCCGTGAGCGGCGCGCCGGCAGCTGGCAGTGTCGCCGCAGCCGCCAGCGCAGCCAGCGCCAGCACAGGTTCCGCAATTTTCATTTCCATATCCCTCGTGTCTGGTTGGTCGATCAACAGTGCCATCGCATGCCGCCCCCTTCTCGTTACACCCGGCGATCGGCCGCGTCGCGTCTGCAATCGGTTGAAGGCCGGCCCGGTCTGCTACCGAAGCCCGCGATCAGCGCGGCGTGACGGTCGGCGTTAGTGGAACGAAGAATGTGACAACCGCAGATCCCCCGGAGCGCGAACGGCACTGGGCCGAGCTGATGGATCAGTCGCTCGACGGTAACACCGAGCCGTACCAGCGGCTGCTGGTGCTGCTCACCGTGGCCGTGCGGAACGCCGTGCGCAGCCGCGTGCGCTTCGCGGGCCTCGACGCGGAGGACGTGGTGCAGGAAGTCCTTTTGGCATTACACCTGAAAAGGAGTACCTGGATGCGAGGCACGCCGGTCGGTCCGTGGGTCGCGGCGATCGCACGTAATAAGATCGTGGATGCTTTGCGGCGCCGTGGTCGCCGCACGGAAGTTCCCATCGAGAGCGTGCTGGAGACACTCGGTTTCGAGGACGTCAGCGGCCAGGAACAGGCGCACGACCTGGAACGGGCCCTGGCGAAACTGAACCCGCGGCAGCGCGAGGTCGTGCGGGCCGTCTCGCTCGAAGGTCACACGGCGCAGGAGGCGGCGGCGCGTCTGCAGATGAGCGAGGGTGCGGTGCGGGTAACGCTGCACAGGAGCCTGAAAGTATTGGCGGGGCACGTTCAGTGCGGTGCTGGATGAACACTGAGAATCTGATTCATGCGCTCGTCATTGATGGGTCACGGCCGGTCGTCCCCATCGGTCGCACGCTACTCCGGGCCTTGGGCCTCGCGATCATTCTGGCGGAACTGTCGTTCTTCATTCGCCAGCCGCGGGTGGACATTGTGCAGGCATTCTCCACGACGCCCTTTGCCTTCAAGCTCCTTCTGATGCTGGCCCTTACTGCGACTTCCGCCGTGGTTCTGGTGGATACTGCGCGACCGATTTCGGCGCCTCACCGGCGCTGGGTTTTGATACTGGCGCCGCTCCTTCTGAGCGGCGGGGTCATCGTCGAGCTTATCACGGTGCCGTCCCAGGCGTGGACAGCGCATCTGATCGGGCACAATGCCGCCCATTGCCTCATGTTCATACCGCTGCTTTCGGTGGCGCCACTTGCATGCCTGCTGCTTGCGCTACGCGGTGGCGCGCCCGCGCACCCGATGTTGGCTGGAGCTGCCGCCGGTCTGCTGGCCGCCGCAGTTGGCGCTACGATCTATGCGCTGACATGTCCCGATGACAGTCCGCTGTTCATTGCCGCGTGGTACTCGGTGGCCATAGTCATCGTCACGGCGACTTCAGCATTCATCGGCAGACGGCTGCTGCGCTGGTAGCGCGTCCCGCTGCAGCGCACGCAATGCCCCTAAGAGCCTCGTGCTGATTTCGGGGTGGCGAACGATCCCTTCCTCATCGACCCCGGATCCCAGGACGCCGAGGGTGACACAGGCCTCCGGTACCACACGGGCGGACATGGTGATCAGCGTTGCACGCAGTGCCGCTTGCGCGATGCTCGCACGGTGCGAAGCGTTCAGAAGACCGACGGCCTTGTTGACGAAGGATTCGTTGCCGACCATCCAGTCGAGGGCGTTCTTGATCACTCCCGAAACACCATGCGCGTACTCCGGGCTGGCAATCAGGACCGCGTGTGACGAGATGATTCGGGAACGAAGCTCCGCAACCGCCTTGGGTGGGTCCAAAGCCTCGAGGTCCGGATTAAGTGCGGCGCAACCTCGGACGCGCTTCGCCTGAGCGCCGTTTAGCCGTTCGGGCCGCCGCGCGTTGACGCCCCAATGGTTTAGGTATTACCTTATGACTACCCGGAACACCCATTTGAATCAGCGATGGCCGCGACAAGCCTGAAACTCCCCGAAGACCTCAAACGCCGCATCGAGCGGCTGGCAAGGGCGACGAATAAAACGCCCCATGCGTTCATGGTCGAAGCGCTCGCTCGTGAAGCGGAGCGATCGGAGCTGAGAGCCCGCTTCGCGGACGAAGCAGCGCGCTCAGAGGAGGAGGCATTCTCAGGCGGAAAGGTCTTTGAGCTCGCAGCCACGTTTGACTATCTGACTGCGCGGGTGTCTGGCAACAAGGCGCGCCGTCCCAAAGCTCGCGCGTGGCGACGGTCGAAATAACTCAAAGAGCGCTAGCTGATCTCGAACGGCTCTTTGACTTCATCGCTGCCGAGAACCCGCAGAAAGCGCGTGAACACATCCTGAGCGTGCGCAAGGCCTTTGAGCTCCTGGCCGATCACCCTCTCCTCGGACGGACTGCGGAAGAAGGCCGGCGGGAACTCATCCTCTCGCGCGGACGTCACGGATATATCGCCAAATACCGTTGGCTAGCCGCTGCAGACATCGTCCTGATCCTTGCCGTTCGACACCAGCTCGAGGCGGGATACGCGGGCGATTAGACCGCTGCACTCGGCGGATCGAGTCTGGCTTAGAATATCGCAGCCGTTCGGCCATAGATGCGTCTCGGAAAGCACAACCTCTCGCCTCGTGCGGAACCCCCTGGCAAAGTGAACTGTACACATCCGCCGCTCAAGGGTGGGAAGAAGTCAATCGCCACGGTACTTCTGCTCGCTTACCCGGTCCTGGCGCTCCTTCCGCGACAAGCTGCCTGCGCGCCGCCGACGATTTCTCGATTGCACGAGAGCTACGAATTTCTCACGAGCTATCGCGCAACGCACGGAGGAGCGTTATATCGCCCCGCCGACGGCCCGTTGAAAGGGATGATCCTTCCATTCAGTTTTGCAGATAGCGAGCGCTACTGGGGTGAGTATGTGTGCCGTCTTCCACAGACAGATTGCAATGTAGTTGACCTCTACGATCCCAACGACTTCGCCGTTAAACCGAAGCCCGGACCGGGCGCGCTGCTTCAGACCGAGCGAATCAACGTTCACAACGGAACAAACATCTACGACGCGGCCACGTGGCAGATCGCAGTAATGCTGGGTGCGGTTGTCAACGGATTTGGGAACTTCCTCGATGTTGATCCTTATGATCTGGTCTCCAACCAGAATCGGGTTCTCAGCGGCGCGTACGTTGCGCCAAACGTGCCGCTCGGGAGTCGGGCAGCGACTGCGAAGAGCCTGTACGTCTACAACGGCACCCGCATCGACAACCCGCGCGCTGCGTATGCGTTTCGGATGACCCCTGCAGCCTGGCTTGCGGACGACCCCCTGAAGGACACGGCATTCGCAGCGACGATTCGTGTGGAGGCATTGCCAGGCAACAGTCCTCAGTACCAACCGGGGCGTGTCTCGTGGAGTGATTGGAAACCCATCACGGGAGACAACGCCTGGGCATTTCTCGTGGGCCCCCTGCAGGCAGCCTATCTGCACTACGTTGTGGGTCAACGGCGTTCATACGTGCCGTTTCAGGACATGGGCATGCAAAACGCTCTGGCGGTGCTGCCAACGTTCGCCGCAATGCAGTCATCGTCCGGGGCCGTCTACTACGCCCCGTCGGGCACGTTAGGCAACAACAGCGATGAGCCGGTCAGCCAATCCTTCGTTTCGATTGAAAATAACCTTTCGCTCTACGCGGGTCTGCGGATTCTCGATTCGACTCTTGGGGCTGAGCTGGCTCACGAACCCGAGCTTGATTCATCGAGTCGCAAGCTGATCACAGAGGCCCGTCAGCTCATTGCTGCGATGATCGCAGGTGGGAACCTTGGCAGCACGAGACGCACGAAGGGGCTACTCGCCTTCCTGCGACTGTCAGCGTGGGACAAGGGAGAGTTCGTGCAAGGAGGCTATGCGAACACTCCCGGAAGCAAGGAATGGCTCGCCGCGGCTGGGCCCAGGGCGGTAGATGTCAATACCTGGGGCGTCGCTGCGCTGGGGCCAGAGCAGCTTGATGAGTGGTTCGGATTCGGGGCGGCGTTCCGGGTTTGGCAGCGCTTGAAAGCGTGGGGCGCTTATGGCGTCGGCCGCACGTTATGGGGAGTCGGATACTCGGACGCGGACGGCAATGGGCAAAACACCGATGGCAGGTACCGCAGCGGCATCCTCTCAGCGGAGTGGACCGCCGGTGCGATCGTAATGGTTCGAAGCATGGTCCGGTACTACGGAAACGTGCGACGCGATTCAGACCACTACACACGGGCTCGGGAATTCGTTCAACAGCTCCGATCCGACGAGGACAACATGGTTCACGGGATTCAGGCGCTGCGCTTTGATCGGTACGCAGCCGAATCCTTGCCGGGAAAGCCCAGAGACTATGCGAACCTGATTGTTGCAGCTGCAGGACCATTGGCTACGCAGCCCTATTTGTATGCGAGCTCCCGTTACCTCATCCCTTTCGGCTGGTATGCCAATCCGCTCCCCAGCACGTGCTCGACAGCGTGGATTCTGCTGGTGGCGGATGGGTTCGATCCCTTTATCTATGGGGGTGGGTATGTCCGTCCCTAGGGACTACAGCCCCGCGATCCCCGCGCAGGCGGGGATTACCTGCCGGTTGAGGAAATCCCGCGCGTCCCGCGTGCTCTGTCGTATCTGGTCGCGCTGCTCTTTGAGGGTACAGACGCGGATCGGCACGAGAGTCCCGGTGACGCGCTGCGTCTGACACTCCAGCCCGCGTGAGGCTGGCGGAGCCGCAGTGGCACCCCGGGACGGCTGGACGGAACGGCAGTCACTCAACGCAGCAGCGAGCAGCGCCACAGCAGCTATGCCAGCTCCATTCATCGGTCTGATCTGGCGCAACCCGACGCAGGCGGTGGCGGCGCTTGCTCCATCCGGATGCCCATTCAGAACGTGGCCGTGAAAGCGAGGAATATCTGCCGCCCGAACATGTCGTAAACATCGATGGTATTGGCCGCCCCGCCCGGTACCAGCACCGTGTTGATCAACGGTGGATCCTTGTCGGCCACGTTGTTGATTCCGGCGCGCAAGCTCAGCACCCTGCTCACCTGCCACGTGGCCGCCAGATCCAGGTAGCTGTAGGAGGGGATGCGGGCGTTGTAGTAGTCCCAGCCACCGAACGTGGCGAAGTGCAGGAATGGATCCGGCGAATTGTTGTCATCGGACGCCGGACCTATGTAGCGCCAGGTTGCAGCCAGACTGAAGTTCTCCGATGGGAGCCATGTGGCCCGCAGATTGTGGCGCCAGCGTGAATTGACTGTCTGACAGGTGAAACCGAAGTAACCCGCACAGTCATAGGTGTGTGCGCCGGGAAGCGGAGTGGTCTCGAAATGCTGCAGATAGGTGCCAAAGAGCTCGAATAACAGGCTGCCGAGCGTGCGCGGGAGGTTGACCTTGTAGTTCAGCTGCACATCGACGCCGCTCACCAGCGCTTCGCCGGCGTTGATGTTCGTTTGAACGACGTAGCCGCCACCGGAGAGAGGTCCAATGGTCGTCAGCCCACCTGTGCGTGGATTACGAAAGATCTGGCTGCAGGCGAAGGGGTCGCCGGTGTTGCCGCACTGATTGAAGAGCACGCTGGCGGGGATGGTGTTGATCTCGTCCTTGAGATCGATGTGGTAGTAATCGATGCTGCCGGAGAAACCCGGCAACTGAGTCGGGGCGAAGTTGATCCCGAGGGTGAAGGTATCGGCTCGCTCGGGCCTGAGATTGGTATTACCGCCTTGCGAGCCGGAAAGCTGACTCCCGGTCCCCTGTGGAATCGAATTCGTGGTGCCGCCGTTGCCGTACTGGGAAGGCGTGACTCCAGTTCGCTCGCACTGCTCGAGGGTGAATACGGCCGGCTGCGCGATCGAGCCGTTGGCGTTGAAGGTCGGGGCACACGGATCGTTGCCGAGGTTCAGCGTCACGACCTGCGGCGGGTTGTAGAGCTCCACCACGCTCGGCGCGCGGATCGCGCGGTCGTAGGAGGCACGCAGGCGATAGGCGGCCACGGGCGCGAACTGCAGCTCGAATTTGTAGGTATTGGTTACCCCGGTGGTGCTGTAGTCGGAGCGCCGGAAGCCGGTGTCGAACAACAGGTCATGAATTCCCGACAGCCGCTGTGCCAGCGGCACACGCAGCTCCGCGAATTCCTCCGACACCGACACGCTGTTGTCGATCGGTACGGCCGCGCTGCCGAATCCAGAGAGCAGGCCGCTCTGCTCGGCGGCGTCGGGCTGGAAGAACTGATGATCATTGCGATGCTCGTAGCCCACATCGACCGCTACGCCTTCGTTGGCCCAAGGTGAGGTAATACCATACTTGCCGAGGTCCCCGGTGACTTCGCCATGCAGGGTGCGCAGCGTCGAAGTGCCTCGTCCGGTACCCAGCAGGTCCAGGTATTGCAGCTGCGCCGGCGTGACAGCGCCGTCGGAGAAGATGTTGTAGGGCACGCACGTGCCGCCGCTGATGCACACCGGCTTCGCCGCCGTGCCGGTCACTTGCAGCGCATTGTCGATCGACTGCAGGCTCAGATAGTTGGTCTGTGAGTTGAAGAAGGTCGTGTAGTAATACTGACCGTAGACATCATAATGCCACGCGTCCGCGAAGTCTCCGCGGCTGCCGAGCACCGCGCGGTAGTTCTGGTGCTCGTAGTCGGACTCGCGCCCGCCGCCCTCGATGTTGCGCCGTCCGATACGCACGTCCGCGCAATTGGGTGAAGTCACCGCGCCGGTCGCGGGATCGGTATTGTAGAGACAGGCCTGTCCGGGATTTGCGGCCACGTACGACAGCTGCGTCGGCGAGCACAGGATGGAAGCTTGCTGGCTATTCAATAGTGGATTGTCACAGTTCACCGGATAGTTGCCGGTGCCGAAGGGATCGAGGGGATTGCTGTCCTTGAACAGCCCCGAAGGCGCGATCGCCTGATGCGTGCGGTCGTCCATGAAGAAGAACTCAGCGTACGGCTGCAGCGCATCGTACAGGCTGTCGTGCGCGAGTACCGCGGCGTTGTAGCGCTGGTTGTCGCGCGTCAGGAAGATATAAGGCTGTGAGTTGAACGAGGCCGGTGGCGTCGTCGCCACGCTGCCGATCGGCACGAAGGACGTGCCGTGCACACTGTAGATGGAGGTGGCGGTGGCGTTCGGTCCGGTCAGAGGCTGAAACCAGTTCGAATTGGAGCTACCCGCACACTCCACGCCGGTCACATTGTTCTCTTTATCCTGCACCGGATTGAGCTGGCAGCCGCCGAAGTCGCGCTGACTGCTGGCCACCGGATCTGCGTGGCGGTAGCTCAGGTAGGCGGTGATGTTGCCCTTGTTGTCCGCGAAATTCGTACCCATCAGGACGTCGAAGGTCCCCTGGTGGCCGTCCAGATGGGAACCGGTTGCCGGGGT
>Ga0126381_100010813_pt1 | contig 10291 bp, 8 predicted proteins | sample PanSoiMetPlot_28_FD_96465 | JGI IMG/M metagenome (GOLD analysis project Ga0126381, IMG submission 96465) | Tropical forest soil microbial communities from Panama - MetaG Plot_28 | ecosystem: Environmental > Terrestrial > Soil > Tropical forest > Bulk soil | place: Panama | collected 2016-02-17 | reverse complement strand
GTGGCGCAAGCGGGCCAGGAGTAACACTCCGGGCCTTTGCTATTCTATGGCTGTGAATGATCAGCACATCACTGCCATTGCGACTATTGTGCAGGATATTCTTCTGCCCCTGAGTGCCCTTCTCATTTTCTGGTATTTATGGGAGACGCGAAGGATGCGTGAGGCGGCCGAGAATCAGGTTTCTAAGAGTCAGGAATTGGTCTCGACCGCACAGCGGCAGATCAACGCAAGTTTGGAGCAAGTTGAGTCCACATGGCGCCCGGCAATAGTCGCAAAGACCAGAGGGAGCACTATGGCTGCGCCAATGCTGGAGAACATAGGGAACGGGCCGGCGCTCGATGTCAAATGGTCACTATCGAATAGCGACGTGGGAGGGGTAATCCCGTACATGGAGCCGAAGGCCCCCCAAGGACTGCCGATTGACGGTCTGCAGCCTCTCTTCGAGGCTGCTTTAAAAACCACTCCCAACTCAGCGAGTATCGACTGCACCTATCGCAGCCTTTCTGGTTGGTCTTACTCGTCTACTAGCGCATACGATTTTGCGGGCGACCAATTCCGTACGACGTTCTCGCCTGGGCGTCCACATCAGGAATAAAAAAGCCCACCAAACTGTGCCTAATTTTGTGCCTCCGGTCGTCGAATCGAATCGCAACCTGCTGCTCGACCGGACCAATCCTCTCGACGATACCCACATCCCCTTGAACACGTCTTTGTCGTAGTCGTTTTCGGTCTGAATGACTTTGTCTCCCCGCAGGAAGCGCCAGCCGAACTTCTCGACGCTGGGTTCTCCCGGCCGAACCGGATTCAAAACTCCCTGAAGGGAGGTGTTCAATTCGCGCACCCCGAGCGAGCCCCGATTCATGGGGCAAAGAACTTGGTATCGCGAATCGGGTCTAAACCGAACCGTTCTGGAATCCGCTCGCGCACCAGCTTGACCAGTGTCGCGACTATCTTCTCTGGCTCATCGCGCTTTACGAAATGGAAGTCGGAGTTCGAGTCTATTTGCCGCGTGTCCGGCATCTGCCCGCGGCGAATCCGGTGGGCGTTGGTAATGATGCGGCTGTCCGCGGCCTGTCTGAACACCTCCGTGAGGGGCGCTGTCGGCACCACGCCACCCTCGATCAGGTCGTGCAGCCCCGTCGCCGGCCCTACTGATGGTAGCTGATCTACGTCACCCACCAGAACGACCCCAGCGCGATTCGGAACAGCCCGCAAGAGCGAGTGCATCAGCGGCACGTCAGCCATAGAAGTCTCATCGACGACCAGAAGGCCGCAAGCCAGCGTATTTGACTCGTTGCGGGTGAACTTACCAGTGCCGGGTCGATTTCGAGCAAACGATGAATCGTCTTCGCTTCCAAACCCGTGGTTTCGCTGAGCCGCTTCGCCGCTCTCCCTGTAGGCGCACAGAGCAGGCACTTCACGCCTTTGGCACCGAGGATCATCAGGATAGAGTTCACGAGCGTTGTCTTGCCGACCCCTGGCCCTCCGGTGATGACCACCACCCGATTCGCGAGAACCGTTTTCAGTGCTTCCCGCTGACTGGCGGCGAACATTTTGCCAGTGCGCTTCTCACACCATGCGACCGCCTTCTCGAGTGGAAGCCAAAATTCAATCCCGGTCCGCACCCCATGCGCAGGCGCCTATCGTACTGCTGGTTGACACGCCCGGCGAACCTTCGTCAAGCCAGAGGCGACGCGGTGCAAGACGCTAGGAACGATAACTGCTCGTTTCGAGCCTGTTGGCGACAATCCCACACACGATGGTCAAGAAAAGGTTGGCACCATGACAGCAACCGAGCCGCTTTGGCTCATTTCACATATCGTTGATGAGGAAAGCCGCCACAGTCGCGAACTTTTCGTTTGACAGCGAACTCCTTTTTTCAATAACATTTTCGCCGCTTTGGTCTAAGGTTTAAAGGTCAGATCTAATGACAGTCCCCGGCCGACGTTTACGTGGGGTACAGTTCTCACGTCAACCGCGCAACTTCGTTAACGGGGCAGAAGAAGCTGCGCCATACGAAGATCTGCGCAGCCCAAGGCGCTGGCTTCCAAGCAATCCGCCTCCTACACCGCGCCACAGCTTGCGTGCTCGGAGTCAACCATGTGCTACATTGCTTTTTCCATCCCCACCGGAGTCAATCTCGGCGCTGGTGCGTACAAGTTCAACCCAGAAAAAATTTCGCGAGGGAGGAAAGTATGAACACTTGCGGCAGGTACCTGATTGTGAGCATTCTCGCGCTGGTCGTATGTGGGTTGCTCTATGCGCCCGATGCACACACCCAGGCGGTGTACGGTACGTTCTTAGGCACCGTCCAAGACCAGCAAGGTGCTCTGATTCCGAACGCGCCAGTGTCGGCAAAGAATTTGGAGACCGGCGTGCTGCGTGCGACCACTACCGACCACAACGGCAGTTACCGCATCGCTGACCTGCTGCCCGGGTCGTACCACGTCACGGTTTCCGCCCGTGGCTTTAACACGGAAGTGCGCAACGACGTCAACCTCACGGTCGGGGCAGAAACGAAACTGGACTTCGTGCTGCGAGTGGGTACTGCCGGCGAGGAAGTGACCGTCAGCGGAGAGCCGCCGCAACTTAACACCACCAATGCCAGCATGGGCGGCGTGATCGAGGATCGGGAAGTGCGCCAGCTCCCGCTCAACGGGCGCGACTGGTTGCAATTGGCCGAGTTGCAGGCGGGCGTGATTGGCGGAATTGCACAGCCTTCGGCTGCAAACTATTCCAACTCACGCGCCGCGAGAGGTAACGGGACGGCGCTCGACATCTCCGGTAATCGGCCTACCGGCAATGTCTTTCTAATCGATGGCTTGGTGGTCAATGACTATGCCAATGCCAGTCCTGGCAGCGGACTGAACGTCAATCTAGGCGTGGACGCGGTCCGGGAGTTTCGCGTGGTGACCAATGAGGCCACAGCAGAATACGGGCGCTCCACCGGAGGCGTGGTGACCGCGGTATTCAAGTCGGGCACAAACCAATTCCACGGCAGCGTATACGAATTCCTGCGCAACAGCGCATTCGACGCGCGGAATTATTTCGACGCCCAGAAGCCCCAGTTCCAGCGCAACCAGTTCGGTGGCTCGGCTGGTGGACCAATCGTCAGGGATAGGACGTTCATCTTTGGCGACTACGAGGAACTGCACGAAAATAAGGGCATCCCCCACCAGTCGGACACGCTGTCGCCGGACGCGCGCAACGGGTTGGTATGCAAGAGCGTGGGTTCCAATCCGTGCGGGACAAAAGTCGCAGTGCCAATCGCCGCTAGCATCCGGCCATACCTTGCTTTCTTTCCTCTGTCGAATGGCCCCATCAACGGCGACAGCGCCAAGTACATCTTCGCTGGCAAGCGCATCGGAGTGGAGCGATACGGAATGGTTAAGGTGGACCACAACTTTTCCCCGAAGACAATGCTCGCAGGAAGCTACCAGATCGATGACACCGACGAGTCGCAACCGGACCCCTACAATCAGAAACGGACCGGATCGCCCTCGCGCCATCAGAATGGCGTGATCACCTTGCAGCACGTCTTCAGCCCTAATTTCGAGAATACCGTAGTGGGCGGAGTCAGCCGGACCCATGCCACGGACTCGCTCGACGTCTCGGCCATTGATCCAATTGCAGCCAACAAATCACTCGGCTTTTTCCCGAATTCGCCGGCCGGCACGCTCGTCGTAGGTGGACTGACGGGAACACAGGGAGGTTTAGGAGCCTCGGGCTCTGACATCCTGAATTACACCTCGTTCCAGGGTGGCGATGACGCTTCCTGGCTCAAAGGCCACAGCACATTCAAATTCGGCGGACACATAGAGCGTATTCGCTACAACAAAGACTCGCTGGTGGGTGCTCCGCTCGGCGAGTTTGACTTCGATTCGGTAGCGCAGTTCTTGCAAGGAATACCGAGCCAGTTTACCGCCGACGTCCCCGGGACCAGTGACGTGCGTGGATTGCGCCAGTTCTACCAAGGCGTGTACTTCGAAGACAGTGTGGCCTTGCGGCGCAACCTGCGGATGGACGCCGGGATGCGCTACGAGCACGTGAGCCCGATTACCGAGCAGTTTGGCCGGGTAGCCGTCCTGCCCACCTTGGCGTCGCCCACGCCACGGACCGGCGGCGCCTATTTCAGCACCAATACCAAGAACTTCGCACCGCGTCTGGCCTTCGCCTGGTCCCCCGGCGGCGACGGCAAGACATCAATTCGCACCGGGTTCGGCATGTTCGACCTCTTACCCTTCCCCTATCTGATGGAAAACCGCACCAACAGCGCTCCCTTCTTTGAGGAAGGAACGGTCACTACTCCCCCGCCCAGCGCGTTCCCCACGGGCGGGCTGGCGCTACTCACGCCCACTACATTCCGCGGGTCGTACGTACAATCGCACCCACAGCGCGCCTACTCCATGCAGTGGAACCTCTCTGTCCAGCGACAACTGGCCGCCGACATGGTGTTGACCCTCGGCTATGTGGGATCGCGCGCCAATCACCTGCCGCGCAGCATCGAAGATGCCGACCAGGTTCCACCCAACTTGGTAAAGGTTTCCGCCGACGGACATCTGCTTTTCCCGACCAACCCAGCGCTGAAGAAGGGCGGCCCCATCCCGCGAATCAATCCGAACTTCGGTCGCATTGCAACCACTGTGTGGGACGATTTTTCGACGTACCACAGCTTGGTGGCGGATTTCGACAAGCGCTTCGGCCACGGCTTCCTGTTTAAGGCGGCATATACCTGGTCCAAGAGTATCGACGAGGGGTCCAACACCTTCAGCGATAACGAAACTACGAACACCTCCGGCGTCACCTACGCGTTCTTCCCACAATTGCAGCGGGCTGTCTCGGACTTTGATGTCGCACACCGCTTGGTGCTGACCTACAGTTGGGCAGTGCCGACACCGGGATCATTCCATGGCGCCACCAAGGCATTGTTGGCGGGCTGGCAACTGGGCGGAATCTTCTCGGCGCAAAAGGGGCCGCCGTTTACGGTTACGTTAAAAAATGATCAGGCGCGCACGGGAGACAGCCGCGTGGGTAGCAGTTCCGGCGGGCAGCGGCCGAATTACAACCCGGCGCCAGGTTGCAGCCCTAATGCGGTGAATCCCGGTAATCCGCTCACTTACGTCAAGCTCCAGTGCTTCTCATTCCCACCTTTGGGGGAGTTGGGTAACCTGGGCCGCAATACGCTGCGCGGTCCGGGGTTACAGAATTTCGATGCCTCACTATTTAAGAATTGGCCGTTATGGCGTGAGCAAACCTCTCTCCAGTTCCGCGTAGAGGCATTCAACGTCTTGAACCACGCGAATTTCCAGGAGCCGAAAACCAAGATTTTCGATGGCAGTGGCAATTTGATTCTTGTGTCCGCACAGATCCCGTCACCGACGGCAACACCAGAACGACAGATACAGTTTGCGCTCAAGCTCACTTGGTAGGGTGTGGAACAGAACGGTGCGTGCCCTTCATCTACAAATAGCACTTCGCAGAAAACGCCCGGGGCCGGGCAGGCGCGAAGCACAACCTGTATTGTCGACTGTCGCACGTGAGTGACCTCGCGGAATGCAGACACAACTTAGCTCGCGCCTGACGCAAATGGAGGAGACCTAACCTTGCGGGAATTAGTACGAAGCTATCTGCGAAATGAAGTTACGCGCCGGGGGTTCATCAACGGGATGGTGCAGTCCGGATTCAGTCTTATGGCTGCGGACTCGATCCTAGCGTCGCTGCCCCGGGCGTCCGCCCAGGGACAATCAAGCGAAGAGACGAATCCCTTCACACGCCAGTTCCGCGGCACCGGAGGCGAACTGCTGGCGGAACAGCTGCGCGACGCTGGGGTGGAGTACGTGTTCATCGGGAACGGCACCGGGGTGAGTCCTTTGTGCGACGCGCTTGTGGACCGCCCGGATCTGAAGCCGGTTCTGGCTGTCCACGAACCACTTTGCGTTGCCATGGCGGACGGTTACTCGCGGGCATCGGAGAAACCAGCGTTCACCATGTTCAGTCGGGTTGCGGTGCCGGCAGCCTCCTCCAACATGTACAACGCGATGAAGGATCGCTCACGCCTGGTTGTTGCCAGTGACCACATCGAGTCGCTGGCCTCGGGGCGGGACTCGCACGAGGACTACGACGATACTCTCGAACCGGTCAAGCAGTTCAGCAAGTGGCGTTGGAACGTTGATTCCCCCGGGCGCATTCCCGAATGGACGATGAAAGCATTCAAGCTGGCGGCGACCCCGCCGGGCGGTCCAACTTTCCTGACGTTCCCGCGTGACATGCTGGTGGCCCATGACGTGGAGGCAGAAATCTTCCGGGCGGGAACCTTCGACGTTCCTATGACCGTGCGCGCCGACGCCGCGGTCATCGAGAAAATGGCGCGTGCGGTGATCGAGGCGAAGAGCCTGCTGATGCTTGCCGGTACTGACGTCTGGCGTTTCGACGCCGTCGCCCAGGTTGTCGAACTTGCCGAACTGCTGGCGATTCCTACCACCAGCGGCGAGGAGCGGGAAGGTTTCCGGGTTTCGTGCAACTTCCCCACCAATCACCCTCTTTTTTTGGGAGGATATTCGCCCCATATGCGCTATCCGCGCAACGTTGACCTGGTCTTGAACATGGGGGGCAAGCTGCCGGACCCGGGCACGGGCTCCCCCAGAATTGCACGTTCCGTGAAGATCATTGACGTGCGGATCGAGGCTTCCGATATCGGCACCGACTACCCGTTATATATGGGAGTCGCTGCCGACGTAAAAGAGGTGGCGCAAGACCTAGTCGCCGCGATCAAGTCTATGGTTACCCCAGAGCGCCTGAAGGAAATCCGCGGCAACCGACTGGAGGCGACACGGCAGTTCGTCGCGCGTCTCGAGCAGGGCCGGCTGCAAGCGATGAAGGCCGACTGGGACAAGGTCCCGCTCACCTGGGAGCGCCTGACCTCCGGCGTCAACCAAGTGCTTGAGCGCGACGCCTACATCGTCACCGAGTTCGGCACCGAAGGTCCGAAGGCGCTCAAGTGCTTCACTTTCGCTCCCGGCGAAAAGACGCTGGTCGGGCGTACATCGGGCGCGGCGCTCGGTTGGGGAGTAGGCGCGGCGACCGGCGTGAAGATCGCCCAGCCGGACAAGCAGGTCGTGTGCTTACAGGGTGACGGCGGCTTCCTGTTCAACGGGCAGCCGATGGCCATGTGGACCATGGCACGCTATCAGATCCCAGTGATCACGGTTATCTACAACAATCGCAGCTATAACGAGACGCGGGAACGCGCCTTTGCTGAAGAGGGACGTCAAGCGCAAACCAATAAGGACATGCTGAGTTATCTCGGCGATCCGGATGTGAACTTTGTCCAGATGGCGGCTGCCTTTAACGTCCCGGGCGAGCAGGTGACGGCCCCGGATCAGATCGAACCGGCAATGAAGCGCGCCGTTCGGGCCATTGAGGAGGGCAAGCCATACTTAATTGATGCTTTGGTCGGGCGGACCGGCCACGGTGCCGACCTGGCGTGGTATCCAAAGCTCTCAATCGCCGAGATGCGTAAACGCAAGGTTTGATTTATGGAGGGTGGGGTGAGACGCGTGGCGAGCTTGGCGTTTTTCCTGTGCCTGCTGGTGGCTGCGGCAGCGCAACAACCGGCGCCGAACGGGAGTCGCTCCTTGCCGCCCATGCCGCCTGGCGAAGGAAGGGATCTTGTGCAAACTGACTGCCTCGGTTGTCACAATTTGAGCATGATTTTTCAGAACCGTAAGACACAAGCGGGTTGGACAAAGGAAATCAATGACATGATCCAGCGCGGGGCGGCTGTTTTCCCCGAGGAGATTGAGCCCATTACCGTTTACCTGTCCAAGAACTTCGGGCCGGATGTGCCGCCAGCAATCAACGTCAACACCGCCTCCCGTGCAGAACTCAAGAAGCTCCCGGGCGTTAAAGCGGAGATGGTAGAGGGTATTCTCGCTGCTCGCGCCAAAGCCGGTGCATTCAAGAGTTCTGAAGAACTGCGCCGGGCTCTCGGCTTGGACAAGGATGAGTTCGCAAAGGACTTTTACCTGCTCAAATACGACTGAAAACCTGAATCGCTTCGCATTGGATTGTTTGCCTCGCCCCCCCGGCCTCAGGGACTCGCTCAAAGAACTTCCGAAGTGAGATATTCAACCCACGAGCGCAACTCTCTTGGCTTCCGCTCACTGCTTGGCAAATAAGAGAAAGTAGTAATCAGGCAAGATGGGAACATCCTTGATGAATTTAAATCCAGCCTGTTCTGCCTCACTGATCGCTTCCTCGGGCGGAACCAGCTGGTTCGGCGGGTGCGGTCGGCGGGGGCTGTCCGGCCTGTAATCAATAATGGCCATGTGTCCGGATGGCTTGATGTCCTTGATTAATGTCTTGTAATAACCGACGCGATTTTCGAGGTGGTGAATGACGTCGCAGAAGAACGCGAGGTCTAGGGAATCGGCTGGAAGCAACGGGTCCGCCGGTTGGGAAACGATGAACGCAATGTTGTTCAGGTTCTCCTGCTTTGCGCGCTGCTTCTGATAGTCAATTACGTCGGCAGCGATGTCCACTGCATAAACTTTGCCATTGGGGGCGACGGCGCGGGCAAAACGGCGCGTGAAGTACCCAGTCCCGGCACCGATGTCGGCCACCACCTCGCCGTTTTTCAAATTCAGCGCCTCGATGACCTCGTCGGGCTTTAGATAGTGGTCACGCTCGGGGCGTTCTTGGGAACGGATGCGGTCGGCTAGAGGCCGATCCTGAGTGCGCGGCGGCATCTCTGTCTGCTGCGCCCAGCCCACTCCCGCCAGCAGGCAAAGCGGCATCGATGCCCGCAACAACGAAAGTAGAAAACGCCTATAACTCATGATTCCTCCGCTCTCCGCACGAGGCCTTATTTTGCCTTACTTGACAAGATCTGTTCCACGTCGGTGCAGGCCATGTGGAGTGATTTGAGCTTGGCCCCGTAGGCGGTCAGGCCTAGCGTGCCGGGCGTGATCTGGTGGCATTCGCTGCAGCCAAACTCGCGGAACCGCGCAACCTTGTGCTTATCATCGCTAGTCCGGTCGCTCTCTTTGGTTTGGGCGATCACATTCATCGAGGTCAGCAGCGAAATGCACCCCTCGAATCCCTTCTTGCCGATTTGTATTCCCTGCTCGTTCAGACCCAGTTTTTGCCCGCTGCCCAGGCTATGGCAGTTCTTGCAGCCGTGATTTTCGAAAATGTAGTGCGCCAGTTGATTGGAATTCATCTTGGCCATCTGCGCGTCGGTCAATTTCTTTGCGGCCGGCTTATTCGACCTCGACTGCGCTTGTTTTGGAGAAGAATCTGCCCCAACCAGCGCGATAGCCGATATTGCCAGAACGAAACCCATTACTCTCGTGAAAAGAGCTGCTATCGTGCGGATTGCGGTGCACTGCTTATGCTTTTGAACCATTTTCTCTTCTCCTCCGTGTCCTATGCTTGGATTTGGGTAGCGCTCTAGTCCGGAAACAGGAACCGCGCCAAAAAGCTGAACAGCCCGTTCCGTACGCTGTCGGTGGCAAACACTTCTCCGTGCTTGGGATCGTAGCTTACGCCCGCAGGATGAACGAGAAATGTGTTGGGCCCTTTGATAACCCCTCTCGGCGGAGCATCGCCGTTATCGTTGATGTCCCACACGCCGATAAAGCCCATCGTCCCGGTCTGCCACGGCGAAGGTATGTCCATGCCGGGCGCCAGGTTCCTGCGTGGCTTTTCCAGTTCATACGGAGGATGATTCTCATTGTTTATGGCGGCGACAAAGATTCTGCCCTTCGTAGCATCCATTGCCAGCTGCCAGGGCCGCACAATGCCGGTGTGAGGCCCGGCAATAACTGCCTGCGGCACGACATCTCCCTGATCGGTTCTCTTGAAGATGAACAGGCCGGTACGGCCCCCCGCCACCGAGGAGGTACTGGCGACCACGATGCGATCGTGTATCGGATCCACTGCGACACCCACCACAAAAAGCAGCCCGGTCTTAGGTCCCTGGATCACCCGCTTGGGTACCACGTCGCCGTTCGCGTTCAGGGGAAAAGCCAGCACACTCCGGCCGCTGCTGTCGCCGACAATGATCTCATCGTTCTGCTCGTCCACCGCCACGGTGTGCGGGCGCACCAGTTGGGTATGCGGACCCTGGATGACGCGAATCGGCGATTCTGCACCCGCTGCTCCTCCACGGAAAACCAGTACCGCGGCCGCCAGCGCTACCGGGACCACGATCTCGTCGTGCTTCGCCTCATAGGCAATACCATGCATGGTGCGGCTTAGATGGGTGGATTGGCCGGCGATAATTCTCACC
>Ga0126381_100010812_pt1 | contig 10291 bp, 8 predicted proteins | sample PanSoiMetPlot_28_FD_96465 | JGI IMG/M metagenome (GOLD analysis project Ga0126381, IMG submission 96465) | Tropical forest soil microbial communities from Panama - MetaG Plot_28 | ecosystem: Environmental > Terrestrial > Soil > Tropical forest > Bulk soil | place: Panama | collected 2016-02-17 | reverse complement strand
CGGTTCGCGACGAGTGCCTTTTTGTAATCGGCATCGACATCCGCTTGACCGAGATAATCCGCGATCAGGGCGGTATGAAAGGCCGCAAGCCCCTCCACCCCACTCTGCGCGCCCAGGGTTCTCATGTCTGCCATCGCCCCTGCCGCGTCGCCGCTGGCAGCAGCCCCCCAGGCGTCGAACAGTGACACGACCAGGCTCTGGAACGGGCCTTTCGCGGAAAGAGAAAGATTTTTGCGCGCTCCGGCATAATCCTTGTGCTTGAATGCGAGCACCGCCAGCGTCAAGCGCGCCGAACGCTCGTCCGGCGATTTGGCCACCATCTGGGTGGCATATTTGCCCGCGCTATCCATGTCGCCGGAAGTGCTGGCAAAGAAGAACGCTTGTGACAGCACTTCGGCATTGCCGGGATCATTTTTCAGGCTTTGCGCGTAATAGCGCGCGGCCTCGGGCAACTCATGCTGACCGGCGGCAAAACGGGCTGACAAATAAGTCGAGAAGGCATTGGCTTGCCGATCGGCTTCCTGGTCCTGAGGTCTTTCAGCCGTCGGCACGGTGGAGCAGGCCGCCAGTGCCAGGAACATCGCGAAGAGAGTAATATGACGTTTCAATGTGGCCTCACATATTCGAATAATTGGGACCGCCGCCCCCTTCGGGCGTAACCCAGTTGATGTTCTGCGCCGGATCCTTGATGTCGCAGGTTTTGCAATGAACGCAATTTTGCGCGTTGATCTGGAACCTTAGTCTTGCTTCCTCTTGGCCTTCGTTAATGGCCGCCTGCTCCTCGACAACTTCATAGACGCCCGCCGGGCAATAGCGTTGTGCAGGCTCTGCATATTCCGGCAGGTTCACATTAATAGGAATTAAAGGATCGCGCAGCACTAGATGCACAGGCTGATCCTCTTCGTGATTGGTATTTGAGATAAAGACGCTCGACAACCGGTCGAACGTGATTTTTCCATCCGGCTTGGGATAGGCCAAGCGCTTCGAATCCGCCGCTTTTTTCAAGGTGGCGTAGTCAGGCTTGCCGTGGCCAAGAGTTCCAAAGAATGAAAAACCCAGAAGTTGGTTGGTCCAAAGATCAAGCCCGATAAAGGGCAACGCAAGCAAAGTTCCCAGCCTGGACCAGAGCGGCTTCGCGTTGCGTACCAGCTTGAGGTCCCGGGCAACGGCGCTTTTGGCATAAGCCGTTTCATATGCATCGAGCAAATCGCCGCTCCGCCCATTCTTGACGGCGGCAAAAGCGGCTTCTGCCGCCATCATGCCGGTGCGCATGGCGTTATGATTGCCCTTGACACGGGGTACATTGACGAAGCCTGCAGCGCAACCGATGAGCGCCCCGCCCGGAAAAACCAACTTGGGCACGGACTGATAGCCGCCCTCTGTGATGGCGCGCGCGCCATAACCCACCCGCCTCCCGCTTTCCAAATAAGTGCGGATCGCAGGGTGGGTTTTCGCAAGCTGGAATTCGCTGAACGGCTCCAGATAGGGGTTGCTGTAATTCAAATGCACCACAAACCCGACGGAGCAGTAATTCTCTCCCCAATGATACATGAAGAGCCCGCCCCCCGTATCATTCCCGAGCGGCCAGCCAAAGCCGTGAATGACAAGACCGGGTTTGTGCTTCTCCTTGGGCAGCTCCCAAAGTTCTTTTAGTCCGATACCGAATTTCTGCGGCTCGCGACCTTCGTGCAGGCCGAAGCGCTGGCCCAAGATCTTGGATAGCGAACCTCGCGCGCCTTCGGCAAACAGAGTGTATTTCCCCCGAATCTCCATGCCCGGCTGATAATCGGGCTTGTGATGGCCGTCCTTGGCCACGCCCATCGCGCCTGTGATCACGCCCTTGACCACATTGTCCTCGATGATCAGGTCATGAGCTGGGAAGCCGGGATAGATTTCCACGCCCAGGGCTTCGGCTTGGCTGCCCAACCATCGGCACAGATTGGATAGACTGACGACATAATTGCCGTGATTGCTCATCAACGGCGGGAACATGAAATTGGGAATTCGGACAGCAGCGTTCCTGGTAAAAAAGTAAAACCGGTCGGATGTCACTTCTGTCTTGACCGGCGCGCCTTTTTCCTTCCAGTCCGGGATAAGCTCATTGAGCCCCCCGGGATCCAGCACGGCCCCGGAAAGGATATGCGCGCCAATTTCCGAGCCTTTTTCCAGCACGCAAACGCTGATTTCGCGCCCATCTTTCTGGGCGAGCTGCTTCAGCCGGATCGCCGCCGAGAGACCCGCCGGTCCTCCGCCCACGATCACCACATCATATTCCATGCTTTCGCGTTGTTCTGACATCTCTTGGGAATCGAGATTGTTGCGGGGGTTATTTACACTGCCCCGACCTTCCCTGTCGCGCGGGTACGCGCCTTGAGCTACCAATACGCCATGCAGGACAAGGACCCTCTGGTGACACTGGCCTGGTTGGTGGAAGCGGGCGCCGACGAAGCGATTCAGGAAACCCCCGTCAACCGGCTGAAGTTAAAGGACGCGCCGCCGCAAGTCGCGCCAATGCGCGCGCCAACAATTGCGCCGCCGAGTCAGGCAGCGCCCGTTCCAGGCGATCATATCGGCAATGCGATGGCGGCTGCCGCCGCCGCGGCCGATCTCGCCCAGCTTAAAGCGGCGCTGGAGTCGTTCGACGGCTCGGCCTTGAAGCGAATGGCCACCAACACCGTGTTCGCCGACGGCGTGGCGCAGAGCCGAGTGATGCTGATCGGCGAAGCGCCCGGGCGCGACGAAGACCGGATCGGAAAACCGTTTGTAGGGCGCGCGGGGCAATTGCTGGACAAGATGCTAATCAGCATCGGACTAGACCGTGCCCGGAACTGCTACATCACCAATGTGATGAACTGGCGCCCGCCAGAAAATCGCGATCCAGCGCCTGAGGAAGCCGCTATCTGTCTGCCCTTCCTGAGGCGGCATATCGAGCTGATATACCCCAAGATCATTGTGCTGCTGGGGGCGGTTGCGGCCCGCCATGTGATGGGCATCACCGATGGCATCATGAAAGCGCGGGGACGCTGGATGGAATACCGGGTGGGCGAGCAGATGGTGCCTGTCCTGGCCACTCTTCATCCCGCTTATCTGCTGCGTCAGCCCGCGCATAAGAAGTTGGCCTGGCGCGATCTCCAAGCGGTGGCTAGGAAATTGGAAGAATTGGGTGGCCCAGGTTGAGCTTGGGCCCGCGGCCGCTAGCCCAAGCTTGCGGGCGCGTTGCTCAAACCTGTCCGCTGAACCGGTTTGAGCACCTACCAGTGGTCGCAACGCATTGCCGGAACCGCTAACCCGGGGTAACTAAGATTTCTGCGTCGAGAGGGCGATGGATGCGGCTGGCGTTGACGGTGGGAGTTGGCTTGTTGCTGACCCAGGTTGCATGGGCGCAGGGCGCCCCCGGACAAAGTGTCAGCGTACCCACCGCCAGTCCTGCCATACCTGCGATCACCCCGGTCCAGCCCGCCAATCCGCTTCAGCCTGTGGTGGCCGCGCCGGCGGCCATCCCCGTCCAACCCCAGGTCCTAAGCGCCAGCGATGTAAGCCTCTACCGACAATTGTTTACGGCAGAACGGAACGGGGAAATGTCCAGGTCCAAGAACCTCTTGGCGCGTATTTCCGATCCATCACTTGAAGGTTATGCCGAGGCCGCTCGGCTGCAATCTGAACGCCATGTCACGATCGGCGAATTGGTGGACTGGCTGCAGAAATATCGCGACCTTTCGGTGGCCGACCAGATCTACCGACTGGCAGTGGACCACTCGATCAAGAAGGTCCGCCGCCATCACAAGATTATCCGCGTCGCGGTGGTGACCGATATTCCAGCCCCCAGCAGCGTACCCCGCCGCACGGGAGGTTATGAGGACCAGGAACTGCCAGAACCCAGCCCCAGCGGCAGCGCCGCTCGCGCGGTGTTGGGGCAGATCCTGTCCGACATCAAGGCGGGCCAGCCCCAGGCGGCGCAGGCCCGGCTCGATAGTGTCAGAACCTCGGCCACGCCAGAAGACATCGCTATCCTCTCGCACAGGATTGCGGCCTCATATCTTGCCGAAGGCATGGATGGCCCCGCCTTCGAGCTTGCCACCAGCGTCGCTAACACCAATCCTGCGCCGCAACTCGAATGGGACGCGGGCTTCTCGGCTTACCGGCTGGGCCGCTTCAACGATGCGGCGCCGCATCTGGAGAAGCTGGCCCAGAATGGCGGCGTGCAGGGAAAGCTGCGCGCGCAGGCCGCCTTCTGGGCCGCGCGCGCCCATATGCAAGCGGGTGAGCCGCAGCGCGTAGTGAGCCTGCTAGCTTCCGCCGCCAAGGAAGAACCTAGCTTCTATGGCCTGATTGCGGAACGCATGCTGGGCATGGACACGCAGACCGGATTTTCCGATCCAGTCCTCGGCCAAGCCGATCTCACTCGCCTGATGGGCGTGCCGGCCGCGCATCGCGCCGTAGCGCTGTATCAAGTGGGCGAGCGGGAGCATGTGGGCACCGAACTCAACCGCGCCTTTGTTTATAACGATGAGACGCTGGACCCTGCGATGGCAGCACTGGCCCGCGACCTCGGCATCACCAATATCGAATTGCGCGCCAGCGAGGCCAGCGTAATGCGCGGCCTATTGCTCACCGGACTGTTCCCGGTACCGCCCTATGAACCCTCGGGCGGATACCACATAGACAAGTCATTGGTGCTGGCCTTCGCACGGCTGGAAAGCCGTTTCCAGAATGGGTCCACCTCGACCGCCGGCGCGCATGGTATCATGCAGTTGATGCCGAAGACGGCCGAATTGATCGCCGGCCCTGGCGCCGCCCAACAGCTGGATGATCCCTCTTATTCCATGTCGCTCGGGCAGCGTTACATCTCGGAATTGCTGGATCACCTGAACGGCAATCTGCTGGAACTGGGCGGCGCTTATAATGCTGGCCCCGGCGCGGCAGTGCGATGGATGGAGACGAAGGCGGGCAAGGACGATCCGCTGCTCTTTATCGAAAGCATTCCCATCGCGGAGACGCGCTCTTATGTGCGCCGCCTGATGGAATATCAATGGATGTATCGCCGCCGCTTCGGCGAGGATGCCAAAAGTCTGGACGAGACGGCGCGTGGCCAATGGCCGCTTTATCATCCAGCCCTGCCGCCCGTGCCGGCCCCGCCGGCGCCTGCGCCCAGCCAGGCTTCGACTGGAGCCCAAGAAGATGCCAACACTTTCTGACAATGTCTCCGGCGTCCACCCGAGCGCGGGCGACCGCATAGACACCAGCATCCCCTTTGTGCCGGTGCATATCGCCGTGCTTACCGTGTCGGACACGCGCACCAAGGAAGACGATGTTTCGGGCGATACTCTAGTTAAGCGATTGGAGGGCGCCGGTCATATTCTTTGCGCCCGCACCCTTCTGCCCGATGACGAAGCCCGCATCCGCGCCCAGCTTAAGACCTGGATCGCCGATCCGCGCTGCGACGCGGTGATTTCTACCGGCGGCACGGGACTGACCGGCCGCGATGTGACCGTCGAAGCCTTCAAGAGTGTGTTCGAGAAAGAGATAGACGGTTTCTCGGCGCTCTTCCACCAGGTCTCGTATGCGAAGATCGGCACCTCCACCGTGCAGTCGCGGGCCTGCGCGGGAGTAGCCGGCGGCACTTACCTCTTCGCCCTGCCCGGCTCGCCCGGCGCTGTGAAGGATGGTTGGGACCATATTCTCAAGTGGCAGCTCGACATCCGTCACCGGCCCTGCAATTTCGTTGAGATCATGCCAAGGCTCACGGAAAAATAAGGCACACTGGGTCAACCCGGATGGACGGGCGGTTCCTAATCTGGAAGTGTGAGATCAAAGCAATCCTCATTCTTCGACCGGCTCAGCATGAGGAATTCAGAGGTAGACAATGCCCTAACTGGGCTTGATGTCTTTCAGGGGGAAACGGCATGACAACCAAAAACGCCATCACGACATTCGCTTTTCTGATTCTCGGCACTGTGCCTTTATTTGCGCAGGACGTGCCCACCAATCCGCATCAGACCAGTGCGCCGGAAATCTCGTTCGACGCTGTCGAGTTCGGGCAATTGCCGCCCGACATGTATCTGGGCGAAGCCTCGAGCGTGGCCACCGACTCACAGGGCCATGTCTTCGTCTTCAATCGCGGCAATTCCACGGGACCTGCCTATGGCGCAACGGCGTCGCAGCTTCTGGAGTTCGACGCCAACGGCAAATTCATGCGCGAGATTGGCCACAACCTCTATGCTTGGTCCTACGCCCATGCCGTGCGGGTAGACAGCCACGACAATATCTGGGTGGCGGACAAGGGCTCGGACATGGTGATCCGCTTCAACCAGGCGGGGCGCGTGACGCTTGTATTGGGGCGCAAGACCGAGGCGTCGGACGAGAACGCCCATCCCTGGGAGCATCCAAATCCGCCGCTCCCTCCGATTGACGGCATGTTCCGTCAGGTCACGGACATGACCTGGGACCCGCAGGGAAACATTTATGTCAGCGACGGTTATATCAATTCACGTGTCGCTAAATTCGATCCGGACGGCAACTGGCTGGCATCATTCGGCGAGCGGGGTAATGCTCCCGGCCAATTCCGGACGGTGCATGCAATAGCCGCCGACAAGGATGGCAATCTCTTTGTCGCGGATCGCAGCAACCGCCGCATCCAGGTCCTCGACGGTCAAGGCCATGTAGAGCGCATCATCACGATCGACATACCCGCGAACAACAAGCATCTGATCATGTATGGCAAGGATTTGCGGGGCCCCAACTCCAACTTGTCCTTGTTCTTCCCTGGAGCACCATGGTCGGTTTGTATCACTCCGCCCAAGGCCGGGTCGCCGCAATATCTCTTCGCCGCGGACGCGTTTCGCATCTTCAAGATGAGTTTGGACGGTCATGTGATCGGCTGGCTCGGCGGCGAAGGCAAGGCGCTAAAGGAGTTCGGCTGGATCCACGGCCTCGCTTGTCCGGATGAGCACACGATTTACGCAGCCGAACTGGTGAACTGGCGGGTGCAGAAGCTTACGCTGCATTGAGAACAAGGGCGCTGTTTCAGTTTTTGAAATAGCGCCCATTCTCCAGATCGGCAATCAAGCCGGGCTGCGTCGGGCGCCATCCCAGCTGCTTTTGGGTCTGCACGGCCGATGCCGGGCAGTCGATCGCCGCGAAGGGTGCGATCCATCCGAAGTGACTGCTTGCGTCTTCACCAGATTTTCCGGCAACCGGCAAATTCAACTTCCGGCCAATTACGCCGGCGATGTCGCGGAACGCCACGCCCTCATCGCCAATCGCGTGATAGCGGGCTCCCGTGTCGCCATTCTCGAGCACAAGGCGGTAAAGATGCGCAGCATCAAGCCGGTGCACCGCCGGCCAACGGTTTGCGCCATCACCGATGCAGGCGGACACACCTTTCTCACGCGCGATGGCGATAAGCCGCGGCACGAAGCCATGATCGCCATCGCCATGCACCGAGGGAGGAAGGCGCACTACCGACGCATTCACACCACGTTCTGCCAACGCCATGGCGGTTTCTTCCGACACGCGGGGAAACGGATTGGCGTGCGCGTCACGCACATCTTCTTCGGTGGCGACCCGACCCGGTGTGAGCAGCGCGGTCCCAGAGGTGACGATCAGGGGCCGGCGTGTGCCCGTGAGCGCCACGCCGAGCGCTTCTATGGCGCGCTTGTCCATTTGGCAGGCTGGCCCGTAATTCGAAAAATCGTGGATGAAGGCAGTGTGGATAACGCCATCCGCTCCTGCGGCGCCGTTTTTGAGGCTGTCTAAATCTTCCAGCGAGCCGCGTTGGACTTCTGCTCCTGCCGCCGCGAGCGCGGCCGCGCATTTGTCCGAACGCGCCAGACCGAGCACCTTGTGCCCGGCGCCGATCAATTCCTGCACGATGGCTGAACCGACGAAACCCGTCGCCCCTGTCACGAACACGTCCATGCCGATTTCTCCAAATTGACTGTCGGATTGTCAGCGGCGGATGTATTCTAGTAAAGTAGTGATCTTATACGGGTATAATGATTAACAGGATGGATGTGACCGCTGCCAGCGACAATCTGCTAGGGACCTATCTCAAGGACCGGCGCGCCAAACTCGATCCAGCAGCGTTCGGTTTTTCGCCTCAGCGCAGACGCACGCCAGGGCTCAGGCGCGAGGAAGTGGCCCAACGCGCCAATGTGAGCGCCACCTGGTACACGTGGCTCGAACAGGGGCGTGGCGGCGCACCCTCGGCCGACGTGCTCGACCGTATCGCTCGCGCGCTAATGCTCACGGAAGTTGAGCGCGAGCATATTTTCCTGCTGGCGCTCGGCCGGCCTCCTGAGGTTCGCTATCAGCCGACAGAGACTGTTCCGCCGCGGCTGCAACGCCTGCTCGACGCGCTGGAATTCAGTCCGGCCTTGATCAAGAATTCCACTTGGGACGTGATCGCCTGGAACCGCGCTGCAGAAGCGGTGCTCACCAATTATCGTTCCCTAGCTCCCGAGCAACGCAACATCCTGCGCCTGATTTTCTGCGACCCGCATGTCAGGGCGGCACAGCCCGATTGGGAAAGCGTCGCGCGCTTCGCAGTGGCGGCGTTCCGTGCGGACGCGGCACGCGCGGGCGCGTCAACCCATGTGAAAGCGCTGGTGGATGAACTCAGCCGATTGAGCCCCGAATTCGAAGTGATGTGGCGCAATCATGATGTCCGCAGCACTTATGGCGAAGTCGCCAAGCATCTGAAGCACCCGCTCGCCGGATTGATCACACTGGAACATTCGTCCTTTTCAGTGGACGGAAGACCCGATCTTTCGATGGTGATCTACAATCCGGCGACGCAAGAGGACGTCAAGCGCATCAGATCGCTCCTGGAATCACACTGATCTCGACGATCAGGCTCCATCTCATCAGTGCGCTCCTCATGCTTCGACAAACTCAGCATGAGGATAATGGCGTGGGTTAAGGGCCTCCATCGCGGCCGAAGCGCCGAAAACCATCGCGCTCACACAGCCGGTCGTAATAGCGCTCGACATGAACCAGAGAGGGCTTGTTGGCGGGCAGCGACCGCCAGCGGTGAATCGACAGGCCAATCGGAATATCGGCCAACGAAAAGCGCGGACCCGATATATAGCCGCCCGAATGCGCAAGTTCGGCATCGACGACACCCACCTGGCGGGTGAAGTCCGCAAGCGATCGCTCGATGGCGGCATTATCCTGATAGGTCGGATTTTTGCGCACCAACGCCTGGAAGGCGAAGCGCCAGCTATTGTTGAAATCCGAACTTTGCCAATCCATCCACATTTCGACTCGAGCGCGCTCAGCCGGATTGACAGGCAGGAGGTCGTCGCGGCCTCGACTTGTGGCGAGATAACGAATGATGGCGTTGGACTCCCAAATGATCGCGCCGTCATCGTCGATGACTGGGACCATGCCAACCGGATTGAGCGCGAGGAAAGCAGGATCCGAAGGCGGGCGGAATCCGCCTCCCCAATCTTCGCGCTCATATTCGAGGTCCAATTCAGCACATGCCCAAAGCACCTTGCGGACATTGATCGACGCGCTGTAGCCGTAGATGCGCAGCATCAGACTTCGGCCATAGCCGATAGAGAGGGGCAGCCTCCGGCAGATGGCGCGAGACGCAGGAGTGAATCGAGCGCAACCTCACCCGCAAAAATCGTTGCGACGCTGCCGGTAAGCCTCACGCCGCCGGCACCATCCCATTTGACGTGAACTTCACCACCGTCGCATGCGACGGTGACCGAATTGTCCGTCAGGCCTCGCCGGATGGCCGCCACGGCCGCGCCACATGAGCAAGAGCCTGAACCGGCCGGCACGCCTCCTCCGCGCTCCCAAATGCGCAATCGGAGGTGTGCCCTGTCTAAAACCTGCACGAAATGTACATTCGTTCGCTCGGGAAACAGCTTGTGCCGTTCGATTGCCGGACCCAAGACCGATGGGTCGACTCCGTTCAGGTCCTCAAAAAAGAAAGTGCAGTGAGGGTTGCCCATGCTGCACGCGGCGGGGTCACCGGGAAGCGGCAGATGCAGAGTATCGCAGAACGACGCGAGCGGAATCTCATTCCACCGGAGCAGCGGTTGGCCCATGTCGACCGTGATTCCACTGTCTCCTTGCCGGGAGCAACTCAAGAGGCCTCTTTCGGTGCGCAGAACAATATCCGTCACTCCGCTCTCTTTCATCAGCAAATCGGCTGCCCCGCGCGTGGCACTGCCGCATGCTCCAAGTGTGGTTCCATTCGGATTCCAGAAGACGAGTTGTGCTGCGGCGTCATCGCAATCGAGCACGACCGCAAGTTGATTGAAGCCGATGCCGCGAT
>Ga0126381_100010810_pt1 | contig 10292 bp, 5 predicted proteins | sample PanSoiMetPlot_28_FD_96465 | JGI IMG/M metagenome (GOLD analysis project Ga0126381, IMG submission 96465) | Tropical forest soil microbial communities from Panama - MetaG Plot_28 | ecosystem: Environmental > Terrestrial > Soil > Tropical forest > Bulk soil | place: Panama | collected 2016-02-17 | reverse complement strand
TGGACATCTCCCGGGGGGACATGCTCTGCCGGCCGCACAATCAGCCGCCGGCCTCGCAGGACGTCGAGGCGATGGTGTGCTGGATGACGGACGCCCGGCCGCTGGCCCCGCGCAACCGGCTGATCGTGAAGCACACCACGCGGACCGTGAAGGCCTTCGTCCGCGACCTGCACTACCGGCTGGACGTGAACACCCTGCACCGGGACGAGGCCGCCACCCAGCTCGGCCTGAACGAGATCGGCCGGGTGACTCTCCGGCTGACCCAGCCGGTGTTCGCCGACCCGTACACCCGCAACCGGATGACCGGCGGCCTGATCCTGATCGACGAGGCCACCAACGCCACCGTCGGCGCCGCCGTCATAACGGAAGCACACTAGGCCCCGGCTCCCGCCATACCGCCTCCGGGCCAGCGGGATCTCTATACGCTAAACGCTCGTATACCTGCTCGGAGGGATAAGGGCTGGCGGTGGCGGCACCAGGGGAGGAGGCCCGGTCCTCGCGCGGGCGCCACCGATCCGGCGCCGACGGGACCCCGGAACCCGGAGCCACCGGCGCCAAGCCGGAGCCCGGAGCGACCGGCGGGAAGCCGGAGCCCGGAGCGGCCGGCGGGAAGCCGGAGCCCGGAGCGGCCGCCGTCCCCATGGCCGGGGCCGCCAGGGCCGAGGCCCTGGCGGCAGAGGCCTTCGGGGCTGAGATCCTGCCCGCGCAAGCCCGGGTCACGGAGGTCTCCGCGGCGCGGCGGGCCGGCGGAGCCGCGGCGGCCGGCGGGGCCGCGGCGGCCGGCGGCGCCGCCCCGGCCGGCCTCAGCCGGGAGGTCAACGGCCGGCCCGTGACGAACATCCCGCCGCGGAGCACCCCGCCGCGGAGCACCCCGCCGCGGAGCACCCCGCCGCGGAGCATCCGGCCGGACACGCTGCCGGACTGGCGCCCCGGGCCGGGCAGTTTCGACCCTCCCGCGGCGGGCGCGGGTTCCGGCGCGAAGACCGCCCCGGCCGCCCGGCCGGCCGGGCGGCTGGAGCGGCTGCTGAGCGCCCGGGGCTGGCCGCTGGCCTTCGTGCTGGCCGTCCAGGCGGCGCTGTCGCTGCGGCTGGTCTGGAGCGCCACGGCGTTCATCGACGAGGGCCTGTACCTGTCCGTCGGCCATCTGGAGCTCGGCCACTTCCTGCACGGCGCGGCCATGCCGGACGTCGCCAGCTTCATGTCCGGGTCGCCGGTCGTGTACCCGCCGCTGGCGGCTCTCGCCGACGATATCGGCGGCCTGGCCGGGGCCCGGCTGCTGAGCCTGGTCTTCATGCTGATCGCCACGGTCATGCTGCACGGGGTGACCCGGCGGCTGGTCTCCAGCCGGACCGCGGCGTTGTTCGCGGCGGCCCTGTTCGCCTGGCTGGGCACCGCGCAGTTCCTCGGCGCGTTCGCCACCTACGACGCGATGGCGCTGATGCTGCTGGCGCTGGCCACCTGGCTCGGCGTGCGGGCCATCGACGCGGACTACGGGCTGCGGTACACGCTAGTGTGCACGGCCGCGCTCGGCATGGCGCTCGCGGACGCCGCCAAGTACGCGGCGGCGCTGTTCAACCCGGTGGTGATCGCGGTCGTCGCCCTGGCCGCCTGGCGGGCGGACGGCCGCAAGGCCGGCCTGGACACGGCCGGCGCCATGCTGCTGACGCTGGCCCTGCCGCTGACCGTGGGGTACGACCTGGCCGGGTCGTCGTACGGGCGGGGCATCAGCTCGACCACGCTGACCCGCGCGGCCGGGACCTCCACGGTGCGGGCGGTGCTCGACCTGTCGGTCCACACGACCGGGATCATCGCCGTGCTTGCGGCGGGAGGCGCCATCCTCGTAACGGCCCGGCGGCCGGGCTGGACCACGGTCGCGCTGGCCTGGGCGCTGGCCGCGGCGGCATTCCTGGCTCCCGCCGAGCAGGCCAGGATCCACACGCTGACCAGCCTGTTCAAGCACGTCGGCTACGGTGCCTGGTTCGCCTGCGTGATAGCCGGCTACCTGCTGGCCGAACTCCCGGCGCTGCTGGCCCGGGCGGCCGGGCGGGCCAGGTCGCGCGCGGCCCCGGCTGGTGCCCGGCCGAGGCCGCGCTGGGCGCTGCTGGCCGGCGCCGCGGCCGGCGCGGCGGTCGTGCTGGCGGCCGGGACGTTCGGCGTGAACGTCGCCAACGCCCAGCACGACACCTGGCCGGATTCCAGCCGCATGGTCGCCAGCCTGGCCAGGCTGGCCCGGCCGGACGGCATCTACCTGGTCGAGGACCCGAACGTGGTCACCTACTACCTGCGCACGAAGGTCCCGTTCGGGAACATCGACGACACCTACGTCTTCTTCTACACCGATCCGGCGACCCACCGGATGCTGGTCAACGCCCCGGCCTACGCGGACGCGATCGCGCGCGGCTATTTCGCCGGCATCGTGCTGGCCTTCGGCGACACCTTCGCGACGGACCAGATGGTGGTGGCCGATATCAGCCGCTACCACACCTACCGGCTGGCCGAGGTCATCCCCTACCGGGACTCGTACGGGCCGAGCCAGTACCAGATCTGGCTGCGCGTTCCGCGTCCGCCGCGCGCGGCGAAGCCGCAGCGCCCCGGGCACCGGCACCACCGCCGGCTGCCGCGCACCGGTCAGTCCCGGACCCAGACGTAGCAGGTGGCGCGGAAGTCGCGCGCGTTCTCCGGGACCGCGCCGGCCAGCCGGTAACGGGGGTCGGATTCCAGCGTGGCCGCCAGTGACTCGTCCAGCGCCGGGGTGACCGTGCTGTCGTAAATGATCACCCGGAAGTACCCGGCCCGCAGCGCGGCCGCGAACCCCGCCGTCCCGGTCAGGACCTGGCCGCCGGGCGTCCGGTAGGCGATGAAGTAGGTGGAGGTGAACTGGCCGGGCCGGGCATCCGGCTGGCCCTTCAGGTAATAGATCGCCACGTTGTCGTTTTCGACGAGGTAGCGGGCGCCCGGTGCGAGGTAGCGGCTGAGTTCTCCCACGAGCGCCGAGGAGTCCGGCCAGCTGCCGAAGAACTGGCTGGTCTGACTGAGTCCGAGGATGAGGGCCGCCGTCCAGACCACGATGCCGATCTGCGCGCGCCGGAAATGGTCCCCGACCAGCCGGGCCAGCCCGACGCCGGCCATCGGGGCGGCGAAGAACAGCCCGAACGCGGCGTGCGTGGCCAGCGAGATATCGGTGTTCAGGCGCAACTGGGCGGCGAGCGTCAGCAGGGCCGTGCCGGCCAGCACCACGCCGAGCGCGATCCGGCGGCGGCGGCTGCCCGGCAGCGCGATGTGCTCGTTCGGCTCGGTCCTGGCCTGGAGGGCGTAACTCACCGCACCCAGTACCGCCAGGGCCACGATGAGCCCGCCCCACTTCCCGCTCTCGGCGAGAATCGGCAGCGCCTGACCGCTGCCGGGGGTGCGCGAGGCCGTCGCGGCGGCCGCGGCCGTCACGTAGTCCCGGCCCGCGATCAGCACGCCTGCGGCGAACAGCTCCACCATGACCGCCGCCAGCACCAGCGCGCGGACCAGCGCCGGGCGGCTCAGGTACGGATGGGCCGCCAGGCCGGCCAGGAACGCGACCGTGGGCAGGTAGAGCAGGGCCCAGTAGTCGGTGGCGGCCGCCAGGCACGCGACCGGGATGGCCAGCAGGTAGGCGCGCCAGCGCCAGGAGGCGGTCCGGACCACGATCCAGCACGCCAGCGCGAGCAGGGCCAGCGAGACGGCGTCGCTGGTGGCCAGGCGGCCGGCCAGGATCGCTCCCTCGGTCACGCCGAACAGGGCAGCGGCGCACAGCCCGGTCCGCTCGTTGAACAGCCGGCGGGTCATCGCGTACAGCAGCCCGGTGGTGACCAGCATGGCCAGGAGGCTGACCGCCCGCGCGGCCGCCAGCCCGCCGATGCCGTCGGCGGCGGCGCCGAGGACCGGGTAGAGGACCGGGACGCCCGGGAAGTAGGAGGCGTAGTTGCCCGGCAGCGGCGCGCCGTGCAGCAGGTGCGCCGCCTCCAGGTGACCGGCGTACAGGTACAGCGCCTCGCTGCCGGAGGCGGTGTTGTTCAGCCGCAGCGACAGGACCGCCTGCACGCCGAGGATCATGGCCAGCGCCGCGCGGCTGACCCAGGTCCGGCGGGCACTGGGCGCGCTCCACCGGGCCGGCCCCGAGCGCTTCCCGCGCGGCAGCGTGAGCACCCGGGTGCTCGAGGCCCAGTGCTCAGCGGCAGAGGGCTCCGCGGCTGAGGGCTCCGCGGCGGGGCGGGTGGCGGCGGGCTGGTCCGCGGCGGAGGGCTCTTCGGCGGGGTGGTCCGCGTCCGGGGGAGAGGCGGCGGGTTCGGGGGTGACGCCGGGATCCGTCTTGACCGAGGCCAGCATGACGGTATCGGCGTCGGGAGACTGAACCGGGCGCTTGTACGGCACCGGCGGGCCGCCGCGGCGGGCCCTCATTTCTTCGGGTTGATGAGCTGGAGGCCGGCGATGCCGGCGGCCACGGCAGCGCGCACGGCCGGCCGCGATTCGACCTGCCAGTCGACCCCGGCCTTGTTGAAGTCGAACCAGATGAAGCCCAGCACGCCGGGATGGCGCTTGACCCCGGCGACCAGGCTGCGGGCGGCCTGGATCTCGGCGGGCCCGGTCTCGACGGAGGTCTCGGCGATGATGACCGGCTTGGTCGTGAACTGCTTGATCTCCGTCATCGTGGGGCCGTAGAGGCTGGCGAAGGTCTCCGGGCCGGAGGCGGGGAAGTAGCCGGTGAGCCCCACCCAGTCGACGTAGGAGTCACCCGGCCAGTAGGGCCTCAGCCCGACCTGCGCCACGGGGTTGATGATGTTGGGGTTCCAGACCCAGATCACGTTGCTGGCCCCGGCCTGGATGAACAGGTTATGGATATGCCGCCACGCGGCCACGAACGCGGCCGCGGTGGTCTGGCCGGTCCCCCAGGGGTACCAGTTCCCGTTCATCTCGTGGCCGAAGCTGATCGCGACCGGCAGGTTGAGCGCCCGCACCGCGCGGGCGAACCTGGAGACGTACGCGTCGCTCTGGCCGCCGGCGATGGCCTGGGCGGTGGTGTCGTACGGCTCCCAGGCGATGTAGGACAGGGCGCCATACGACCAGGCCGCGGTGACCGCCTGGGCGTCGAAGGAGCTGTTCCAGGCGAGATACTGGCCGACCAGGTCTGGCTTCCTGCCGATGCTGGCGGCGAACGAGGTGACCGGGGCGAGCGACGGCGCGCCTTGCGCCTCGACCCCGAAGAACTTCCCCCCGGCGGGGTGGAGCAGCCCGGACATGTCGTACGGCAGGCTGCTGCTCGGCGCGGCCGCCGGGGCAGGGCCGGGCGCGCCCTGGCTGGCCGGGCCGGCGGTCTGGGCGTGCGGCGAGAGCACCCCGCAGCCGGCCAGCGCCACGGTCAGCACGGCGCCCGCGAGAACCCGGGCGCGGGCCCCCGCGGTCACGAGCCGGTCCCGGCTCTCGGCTGGATCAGGATGCGGCCGACCACGACCAGCTGGAAGGCGCCGAGCACGAACAGCAGGAAGAAGTTGGATGGGGTCATGGTCAGCATGCGCCACAGGGCCAGCCCCGTCCACAGCACGGCCGAGCCGGCGCTCCAGCCGATCAGGCCGATCCAGAACCGCCTCCGCCCGTCCTGTTTGGTCTTGCTGCTGCCCGACGGCTGCCAGCCGCGCAGCCTGCCGCGCATGATGTCGGTGATCGCGAAGATGTGCGCCCAGGCTGAGATCTCCCGGACCGACCACGCCTCCAGCCGGTAGGGCACGCGATGCCACATCGGGTAGATCACGCCCGAGTAGATCAGGATGGGGGCGAAGAAGATCAGGTTCTTCAGCTGGAGGAGGCCGGGGTCAAAGGCGAGCACCGTGATGGACAGCAACGGGATGACGAAGGCGAACACCGCGGTGTTGATGTAGTACAGGAAGCCGGACAGGTAGCACAGCCGGGTGCGCAGCGGCAGCTTCGTCCGCCAGAACTTCTTGCGGAACAGCAGGCTCATGGTGCCCGAGCACCACCGGTACTGCTGGTTGAGGAAGGCGAGGATGTTGTCCGGGCAGTTGCCCGTGGACAGCGCGATCGGCACGTAGCGCAGCCCCCAGCCCAGCCGGGCCAGGTCGAATCCGGTGTGCAGGTCCTCCGAGTGCTCGGCGAGCGACATGCCCCGGTTCTCCTTCAGGGCCTTGCGGCGGTAGACCGCGCAACTGCCGACGCAGATCGCGGCGCCCCGGTTCGCCCGGGCGGTCTGGACGGACCGGTAGAACAGCTCCTGGGACGCTCCGGCCCCCCGTTCCACCCACGTCTGCTCGTCCAGGACGTGGAAGAACTGCGGGGTCTGCACGATGCCCACGTCGGGGAACATGTCCAGGTACGGGAGCGTCTCGTCGAGCAGGTCGTCGCGGGGCGCGAAGTCGGCGTCCAGCAGCAGGATGTAGTCGCCGTCCGAGATGCCGAAGCCGTACAGCAGGTTGCCCGACTTCTTGAACCACCCCCGATTCGGGCGGGTCGCGTAGGCAAAGCCGAACCGGCGGGCCATCGCCTTGATGTCCGGGCTGGCCGAGTCGTCCAGGACATACGGGGTGACCTGGCCCCGGTAACGGTCGCGCAGGGCGGCGACGCGGGTCCAGGCGTTGCGGAGCACCTCGATCGGCTCCCCGCACACCGGCAGGAACACGTCGACCGACGGGTACCACAGCGGCAGCCACCCGCCCGCGATCCGCTTGTGCTCCTCGAGGTCGAAGCTGCGGCCCATCCCGTCCGCGATGACGTACAGCAGGAAGCACGCCACGCCGAACAGCGCGAACGGGACGTAGACGTAGAACCACGCGGAGTTCAGGACCATCCGGACCTGGCCGTACACCAGCGGCGGGATGGCGAGCACGGCGCAGACGGTGAGCACCCACGCGTGCCGCCGGACGTAGGCGTACTTCTCGGCGTCGGTCGGCGGGACCGGGAGCACGGGATACGGGTCGTCATCGTGGGCGGCCCGCTTGCGCGGCGGGCGGGGCTCGGCCGCGGCCGCGGCGGCGGCCTTGCGGTGCTTGGGCGCCGTTGCCGGGCGCGCCGGACGCGGCCCTTTGGCGGCAACAGCCATCCCCGCTCCCCTTCGCACTCGGAGAAGTCGGCAAGCCCGGGCCAGCGTTGCGGACCTATGTACCGCTGTGCGCCTTTTCGCCGGCCGGGTAGCCTGAGCGCCGGCCGGCGGATGAAAAGGCTCAGTAGTTAGAGCAAGAGCGTAGTTAGGCAGGCGCGGCCCCGACTGGGAAACGACCGGATTGCACCGCCCCGTGTCCCGGTGACCGGTACCCGGCCAGTGAACCCTTTTCATCCGCCGACCTCACGTCCAGAGTTCGTGGCAGTCACGGCGAGGATGAAAGGGCTCAGTCACCCGGAAACCGCGGCCGGTAAAAAATCCTGTTACGCCTGCGTGTGACCGCGGGTGTCTGGCAGGCTTTGCCAGTCGCAGGTCGGCTACCTCCCCGCACATCCGACTTGTCACCGCAATCCGGATCATCAGCCGAGGAAGGGCATCCAGCCAGCCGTGGCGACTGTTTCTGAGATCATCTCGGCCATGCGCGAGGCGGCGCCGCCCGGCCAGCGCAGGCTCGACGACGCCGTGCTCGGTGAACTGCGCAGCCTGACCCAGGCGCTCATCGCGGCCCGGCCCGACGCGGGCGAGGAGTACCAGAGGTTCCTCGCGCTACGCCAGCGCGCCATCGCCGTCCCCGAGGCTGAACTGGCCGCGTGGCTCGGCGGTGCGACGGTGCTGGTGACCGGCGGAACCGGGTGCGTCGGCTCGGCCCTCATGGCGCAGGCCGCCCGGTGGCGGCCGCGGCGCCTGGTCAGCGTGAGCCGCGGTCTGACCGACGGGTGGCCGCGGCTGGCCGGGGCCGAGTACTGCCGCGCCGACGTCCGGGACCCGCGCGGCCTGGGCGCGGTCTTCGACGAGGTCCGCCCGGATGTGGTGTTCCACCTGGCCGCGCAGCGAGATCCGGGACTGGCCGAGGACGAGGTCCACCGCACGGTGACCACCAACGTGCTCGGCACCCGCCAGGTGATCTGCTCGGCGGAGGAGCACAGCGTCTGCGACGTGGTGTTCGCGTCGACGGGCAAGGCCTTGCGCCCGTACTCGCGGGAGGTCTACACGGCCTCCAAGCGGGCCGCCGAATGGCTCGTCGCCGGCGCGGCCCTGCGCGGCCAGGCCAGGTACACGGCCGCCAGGTTCACCCATGTGGTCGACAACTCGATCATCGGCCAGCGGCTGCTCGGCTGGAGCGGCGGCGGGGTGATCCGGCTGCACGCCGCGGACATCATGTTCTACGCGCAGTCGGCGCTCGAGTCGGCGCAGCTGCTGCTCTGCGCCGGGCTCGGCGCGCGCCGCGGCGACCTGTGGGCGCACGCCATCACCGACCTGGGCTGGCCGGTCAGCCTGCTCGACCTGGCGCTCGGGGTGCTGGCCCGCACCGGGTCCGAGGCGCCGATCTACTTCAGCGGCTACGACCCCGGCTACGAGAACATGCCGTTCCCCGGGCTGTACGACCCGAAGACCGCCGGCCAGGTGAGCCCGCTGCTGAGCGCGTTCGACGCCGCGGGGGCGCAGCAGGTGCCGGGCCGGGCGACCGACGCGTTCCCGGTGCGGTTCGCGTTCGGCCCGCAGCCCGATGCGCCGCTGCGGGCGCTGCAGGACGCGTGCGTCACCGGACAGCCCGCAGCGGTCCGCTCCGCGCTGGACACGCTGTCCTGGGGGCTGCTCGACGCCATGCTGAAAGCCGCGCCGCGTGAGACGCTGGTCCGCGTGGCCGGGCTCACGGCTCCGTTCGAGAGCCAGCTGAGCCCGGCCTACCGGCGGATTCTCGCGGCCGTCCGGATGCAGGCCGGAGCCAGCTGAGTCCGTGCCAGGCTCCGGCAGGCCAGGAACGCTGTTTCGCCCGCTCCGACCGAGGTCGTCGGGCCCGCGCCGGCCGGATAGCGGCTGGTCAGCCGGCCGAGATCGCTATGTCTCGCACGACGTGCGCGTCGGTCAGGCCGCCCGTGCCGCCGGTGAAGGCCAGCCGCGAGGTCGGCCCGAGCGACGGCTCCGGCAGCGCCAGCAGTAGCTCGCCGTCCATCTGCACTACCAGCACCCCAGCGCTCGTGACCTGCACGGTCACCGTGTGCGTGCCGCTGCGCAGCTGGGGGATCAACAGGGCGGACGCCTGGAAGCTCAGGCCGCTCGTGCCCAGGCCGGGCGAGATGCCGACGAAATTCGCGGCCGGGTAACCGCTGTTGTGGAAGGTGTCCAGGGTGACCGCCACCCCGGTCAGGCCGCCGAAGCCCAGAGCCCCGCCGGCCCCGCCGACCGAGGTGGCGCTGGACTTGGCCGGGTTGAGCAGGGCGAAGGTCAGGCCGTCGGCGCCGGTGCCGCCGGATAGCTGGGCGTTGAAGGTCACCTGGAGGCCGTCGGTCGGCACGGCGGCCGGGTACACGACCGAGCCTGCTTTACTTTTCGCGGCCGGCGTCAGCACGGTGTCGGGACCGGACATGCCCGCGGCCGAGTTGTAGGACCAGCCGCCGCCGGGTGGCGGCAGCGGGTTGCCCCCGGCGGTGATGCTGGCCGCGGTGACCGCGTGCTGATCGTTGCGGCCGCCGGTGCCGCCGGTGAACCCGACCAGCACCGAGGGCGGGATCGTGTTCGCGGGCAGTGCATGAGCCAGCACCTGCTTGCCGTCGACGCTCACCGTCACGGTCTGGCCGGAAACTTGCACGCCGATGGCGTGGCTACCGGTCCGCAGCGCGGGGACGTTGGTCGCGGTGGCGGCGAAGGCCAGGCCGCCACCGCTCGTGCCGGTGGCGATGCCGATGAAGTTGGCTGACGGATAGCCGGGATTCTTGTACGTGTTCAGCGTGATCGCGACGCCGGGTAGGCCGCCGTACCCGAGGCCGCCACCAGCTCCGCCGAGCGCGGTCGGGCCGGCCTTGGCCGCGTTGAGCAGGCTCAGCGTCATGCCGTCCGCTCCGGTACCTCCGCCGATCTTGGCGGTGAACGCGGCCTTCAGGCCGTTGCTCGGCTCGGGCACGGAGTAGATGGCGGAGCCGGCCTGGCTATTGGTGGCCGTGGGGAGGATCAGGCTGGTCCCGGACATCTGCGCGCTGCCGTTGAGCGTCCAGCCGCCGCCCGGTGGCGGCACTGCCGTGCCGGTAGCCGGCGCGGTGCCGGTGCCGGTTACCGGCACCGACACGGTGTGCGTCCCGCTCACATCGGTCCAGGTCAGCTGGAAGCTCCCGGTCGCGGTGCCGATGCTGGCCGGGGTGAAGGTGATCGGGACCTT